>Ga0247765_1000954_pt1 | contig 17357 bp, 21 predicted proteins | sample UWRJL106311C6_FD_179949 | JGI IMG/M metagenome (GOLD analysis project Ga0247765, IMG submission 179949) | Plant litter microbial communities from Arlington Agricultural Research Station in Wisconsin, United States - UWRJ-L106-311C-6 | ecosystem: Environmental > Terrestrial > Plant litter >... | reverse complement strand
GGTGAGGGCCCTAAAACACAAAAGGAAAGCCTATACTATAGAAGGAAAAGTGCTTACGTTGGCGCTGGAATCCAAAGGATTCCAGGGCAACGAGTTGGCTGGGCTGACGTGACAATGGTGCTGGGTCTACCCCTGTAGGCCAAGCCTACAGGTGGTGGGTCCTCGGAACTCCCCGTCGGTTCTAGTGGGTTCCAGTGGGTCCAGGGGGCTTGGCAGCCCCCCTGAACTACAACACCAACTCCCCGTGGTTGTGGTGACTGCACTTTGCTACAGTGCAGTCGGCAGCACTCCTAGGGCAGTAGATCAACTAGGCTACAGCACCCAAGGGTGCTGTAGCTACAGGGCAACTGGGCTGTAATTTCAACAAGGAGGACCAGAAATGGGCCAAATGGCGCCGGCCCATTTCCGGTACGCAAGATGGTTTGCGCGCGGGTAAGTGGCTATATCGAACAATAGATGCTGTGAGACTAAAACGGGATCCGTAGATCCTACCGCCGTCAGTTTCGTCTTTTCCAAACTCCCGGACGCAAGCGGCGCGGCTTTCAACTCCCACGCCGAGGAGCACAACGCACGATGCCACCGTGGCACCCGAACCGAGCTCCTTCACCAGATCCAGGAGTAGGGAAGCCGGCGGTATTTATCCACTTGTTGAGATCGTTGAGCAGATCATCGGGGGAGTCGTAGTGGTGGTTGAATAGTTTGTGGCTGGCAGGGGGGTTGCTCAGGGGCTCAGGGGTATCGTTGTTATCGCTGTCATGGCCGGAATCGCTGGAGCGATTCGAATCGGGCGGGCCCGAAAGGTGGAATTCGTCGAGGGTGGGTTGCTGCGCCGCGCCGCAATCGGAATTCGCCATACTATAGCAGGTTAGCTGGGGCAGTTCAATACAAATACGCGCACATACTTGCGATGGCCTCAAAGGCTTGCGGTGGTGGCGTGGCCAGTTGACAGTAGGTTGTGGTGTTGTGGGTGAGGCTGTTGGCGATGATGCGCGATGCAGCAAGACTGACGTCACCCTGACGGCTAGCAAGGTGGGCAAGTGGCCCGTGAGGGGGACAGCTGCCCGAGCCAAATCCAACCCGCAACCCTAATTTTCTTCCTCCCACAACCACAATTTTCTCCCACCCGCAACGCAACCATGGAGCAATTGCTGGCAAAGCTGGGAGAAGATGGATTCGCAAAACTCAATACTGCTTCTGCAGCCGATCTCGACGCTATGATTCGCTTCGCACAAGACATTTCCCCTCCGGCCGAGCCAGTCCTCGACTACATCACAGAGGTGGACACGCGCCGCATCCTCTTCGACGAGTTTCAAGCCATCTGCCAGCCTTATGACGGAAAGGCAAATGCGGCGATATTTGCCGTGTTTATGGTGGCCCCGATCTCGGAAATTCGCATTTATCTACAACTCCTCCGCGATTCTGCGCAGTCTGTTGTTCTTTTGACTGCTGTCATCAATTCCGCACCGCAGGCAATCAGAGCCTGTACGTTACCGTTTTCCCTCGGTTTCCGATTGCTGCTAATTAAGTTAGATCTTCCCAGAGCTCGTTCTCCCGAGGCGCCGGCGTTGTGGCCGCCTACGGCGGTACCTTCTGCGACCCTGAACGAGCCGGGAATGCCTGTTCATTCTACATCGGTGATAAGGAGCGGATTCTCTGATAGAGTACGTCCTTGATATATTTTTCTAGATCATTTCTAATATTTGGGTTAGGTAAAGGCTCGGGATGGATATCTTTGCGTGTTCTCTGGGGTATCTGATCCCCAGGCTGCCCATATTTTTCCATTCGCGACGAGCAAGAGCAGGAAATGGGCAAACCTCAACACAATACTCTTGGCTTTTTGGGGCTCTGATAAGTCCATGATGTGGCGTCGGGCGTTTGAGGACGCAGGAATAACCCAGTCTGCCAAAAACGGCATCTCGATGAACCACCAGCTACACTTCTGGTTCGATAACGCAAGGTTCGCCCTCAAGCCTCTCCGAGAAATCCCGGGAGAGGGAATCATCGTCCAATGGCATTGGCTCAAAAGAAGCATCCTGAAGCCGCTCGTCTACATTTTGCCAAGCCAAGATAGCCGAGAGACCCTACTTCACGCTGGGGTAACGGACGGGAGCTGGGGCGATAACCTAGCGCACCGACCAAGTGGCGTGGCCATCCGGACTGGCCAGACATTCCTTCTCCGAGCACACGAGGAGATGCCCAGCTGGGACCTCCTAGAGATGCAGTGGGATCTCCTCCGTGTCGCAGCTATTTGTGGCGCGGCCGATGTTACTGACGACTACTACGACTACGAAGACCCGGATGAGCATGGGTTTGATGAAGCCGTGGCCGCCAAACAACGTGCCATGGCTACCGGACAGGCCGTCATCGCTGGGCAGGGTTCCTCCATGTTGGCCAAAGAGGAGACAAAAGTGGAAGCCCCGGCTAAGGGCAAGGAGGAGGTGAAGGAGGAAATCACTGCCAAGGAAGCTGGCAAGGAAAAGGAAGAGGGCAGAGCTGCTGATGATAACCATGGTAGCGATGTCGATGACGATATGGGCGACTCAAAAGTCCGTCGCGGTTAGAACACGGGACGGCTATTACAACCCTTCCACAAGCTCACAATCAAGGGCAAGTGTTCGAAGGCGCCCTCAATGACGACCATGTTGGCCCCATCTACAACAGGCCGTCCTAAACGACAGCGGAAATCTCTCCGCGACCTTGGGTGGTTTGAGAAGGAAAAAAATCCGAATGCACAGGACTTGGTCCTGTTCCTATAGATAAGTAAGATAGCGGCAGTCACACGGGAGGTCACTTTTTTTTCCCAGGGAAGCACCGCCGAGGGGATTCAGAGTCCTCCCTCTCAGAGCTAGAGCTAAACATATGATATATGCCATAAATACTGTGATATGCCATGTACTGGTATAGTCTGAGGGCTGGATATCGTGTACCACCCTAACTCTAAGCTAGGATATCATATACTATCCCAAATGCCAAGCTATAATATTGTGCACCATCCCGAATTCCAAGCCAGGATGCTATGTACCATCCCAAGGTATGTACTGGTATATTCTGAGCCCAAATTCAGGGACCCATAGGCTCAGGATTTAGGCCATTTACTAGAATGCTTACAATACACCACTCCCGAAAATGTAGCCAGGCGTGTGCACATGATATGTAGGCGCACTTCTGTCAAGGCCATGATTTGGGCCCCTTTGGGTCCTAGGGCGATTAACCGAAAGGGGAACGATGAGAAAGATGTGACATGTTCAAATTTGAATTTTTTTTTTTTTTTACCGGGACGTATCGCAACCTCATGATGGCATGGCCCGGTTCGGCAAGTAGTCCCTCCATCTATGTTTGGGCGCGTGAGCGCTGCGTTAGGAGTGGTTTTCCACGCCGGGAAGGAAGGCGGCCAGGGCACACTTCCACAAGGTCTCTTCAAAGGCGTCCGAGAGGTGCAGGGCCCGGGTCCCCACACCTTGCTGCGGTCGTCACCCTGGTCTCCCCGGGCCATCACGCTTCCAAGGCGTACGGAAGTACAGGAGCTCTCTGGCAGAGCCAGAGAGCTGCCAACAGATATACACAAGCAATGCAATCAGTTCACGCCAGTGTAATCCAAGGTGCAGTATTTCCGACAGTCTCCTAAAAATAGGTCTGTAACTGACACCCTATTTTAGATTATGGTAACTATAGCCGGGCCAAACATTGCTTCCCTAAACTCACCTTGGCTCAGGGAGGTGCTCGCTGCGCCTCACCCTCGGCTCAGGCTTTGCGACCAATTCGGACTTGGTCAGAAAATGTTGCAGGGGGTGACTATAGAGGTAGGTAGGTAGGTGGATTTGACGTTGTACTTCAGGATTTGACTGGATCTTCTAATTTTCTTCTGATGCCTTCTTTTCAGGGGGGGAGGGAAAGGTCAAAAATGCCCAGCAAAAAGCCCTCGCAACCTCTTCCCACCACTCGTCTGAACCGACTTGTCCGGCGCTCCTGCAAATGTCACCAAGTTGCCCCCAGTAGTCGCGCCGCCCGCGCCACCAGGTTGACCATTACCATTCCCACTTCCATAAGACGCAGACGCAGACGCAGACGCAGATACACTCGGAACCGCCGACGCCGTCGTTTTCGTCGTCTTCTCGCCCGCCAACACGGCCTTAACATCCGCATACCTCGTGTTTTCTTCCACGGCCCCACAGGCCAGCGCCGTGTGCCATCCTCCTATAAAGTAGTTTTCCCACCAACTCGATTGCGAGATCAAAACATAGTGGTTGAACCGCCAGTGCGCTCCGGGGAAATTATGCGCATGCGTGTAAAACTGGAGGTTGCATTTGTCGTTGCAAAAAAACTCATTGTTCGCTGCCCTTGATAAGACGGCGCAGTATTGTCCTTGAGAATCGCGCGCACAGGATTGCGCAAAGGTATATTGCAGGATCCAGCCCACTACGTGCACAGGATCTGCATCGGGCTCGTAAACTCCGGTATTTCCGAAACCGATATCCCGAGGAGCGCCGTCCCCAGAAGAGCTGCAGGATTTGATGAGACCGAGGAGGAAATTGTCGATGGAATCTCTGCAGGACAGAGTACAGGTTCGGTTGAAATCGTCCGGGGTAGGGTCGAAATAGGAGCCGCGCATGGACGCTGCTTGGCCGAGAAGGGTTTCGTCACAAGCTATGGGCGCGCGATATGCGGCTTTGCAGGCGGATGAAGTGGTCGGGAGGAGCTTGGCAGTGGTGAATGACCAGTCGGGGTAGATTTGGTCGAGCGTGATGGAAGAGTGGGCGAGGTGCACACTCAAGCTCAGGAGCAGAAAGTAAATGTAACGAAGGGATGGCATTTTGAAGTGCCGCCTATCTTGTACCTAGGCAAGTGTGTGTATGTGTGTGGTGCGGTAAAACGAGTGACGATGTAAAATGTTGTGAAAAGAAAAACTAGAGAAAGGGAAGTGAAGTCAGTTTTGACGTTTTAGGGAACTCTCTACAGTGGAGTCTAATGTTGATTCCGTAGTGTTTTACAAGAACGTTCCCACAATCTCAGGGGAATGAAGGGAATGGTTACATTGCCAGTCTTGTCATGACTTGTCTCCACTAGCTACACTAACACCAGCCAACAATAGCTGTCAAAGCCAAGTGCCACGGGTGCTACCGTTACCAATGTAACAAGTCTGTCAGTCTGAGTGGAGTACCTAGAGTTGCGTGGGTCTTGGAAGAAACCTGCCTACGTAGTTGGGTCCTGAATGGCCACTTTGGCAGTTGCCCCTGGATGGAACGTAGTCTCTTGTACCAAAAAAGAAAGAAAAAAAAAAATGGCGGTGATGTCGCCCTGCAAAAAGTAACCAAACCCAATAGAGTGGAACATCTCAAAGTGAGGATTGTTGCTACATGTCAAAATGGAAAATCTGATTTAGTGCGATCCATTGTGGAGAATGTGGCACTCATTCAACACTGCCCAGAATGGTCAAAATAATAGACCTAACCGAGATGCAAGCCCGATATGCATGACGTCTTGCCGGATTCCGAATCTTCACCCGGTACCTAGTACAACAAAAGAGCAATCGGAAGCAATGAGAGCAATTTCTAAAAACGTCACCCGGAGACTCTGGGAGTGAATAGCCTGAACTGACCAGTAGCATCGTCTAGCAGCGGGGATTCAGCCAAGCTCCTCATTTCTACCCACCGGCAAATAGCCACGGTTGTGTAAAGAGGGACCAACTCGTAGAGAACACATAGCTACCTAGTAAAATACACTCTCAGGATTGAATCATCAACACTCAACATCCAAGGGAGTAGTCAAGATGCAGCTCCTCACAATCTTGGTGATTGTCCCCGTCGCTCTGGGCATGATCTGTCGTTCCGATGGCCCATTCGTCCCTCGTCCCCGACAGCTCGGCAAGTCGGCTGAATTTCAACGCGCAGCCGCTAGCCTCACAAAGATCTTTGACGATGCATTCGCGGGCAAGATCCGAGCTGGGTTCAACATTCACAACACGTCCTTCTCGCTAGGGATTATCAGTTTCGATCAGCAGCAGTCTAACCTGCCTGTTTATGAATACCATCGACGCTCGAATGCTAGTGTGAATGGGACCAAGTCTATTGATAGGGAGTCTCAGTATATGATTGGGTCGATTTCCAAAGCCATCACGGTATGTTCATTCAAGGACTATGCTGTTGAAAGGGTTCTAATGTACATGACAGGTCGCAACCCTTGTGCGGAGTGGTATCGATCTTGATGACCCTATTACCAAGTATCTGCCCTCGCTGGCTAGCAAGGCATCTCGGATTGCCTGGGGTGAGATTAGTCTGCGTGCACTGGCGGGGCAGATATCTGGTATAGTCCCAAACTGTAGGTTTCTCAAGTGTGTCTCCGAACATCTACCTCTAGTTGGCTAACAACAATACAGTTGGGTTCTCAGTATGTCTCTGATGCGACGAGATAGAGTCTTGACTAACAAAACAGGAATACTATTACCTCAAAGAATACATGGAATATCTCGGCCTCCCCACTCTTACCAACAGCAGCTATCCTGAATGTAGCGTCCACGGCATGGATGCGGGATGGTGTAACCGACAGCGTATGTTTCTTACCTACTCACCTCTTTTTTTTTTTTTTTATTACCACCCTGAATCCCACTAATATCTACTAGAACTCCTCGACGGCATGCTCATCTCCGACCCCGTTGCCCCTCCGCAAACCCGCCCGGTATATTCCAACATCGCCTTCACGCTCCTCGCCTATGCGGCCGAAGCCCATACGGGAAAAAACTTTTCCCAACTAGTCAGCGATCTCGGAAAAGTGCTAAATATGCCCTCCACCCGACCTAGTCCTGGAGTCGATTCTCTCGGCGTAGTCCCCCCCGTTCCCAATAATTGGGGATCTGACTACGGCGATGGAGCGCCCGGTGGGGGACTGGTTTCGACGGTGGGGGACCTGTCGAGTTTTTTGCATGCGATTTTGACGAGAAATCCGGCGCTGGGCAGTGTCAATACCATTCGGTCAGTTATTAATTCTCTCAACTTCACTTTTCTGATCGGGAAGTTAGGGTAGGATGAGTGGAGCTGATAATGATAATAGGGCCTGGTTGAAACCGCACACGTTTATCGGGTTGACCAGCTCCCAGGGCACACCGTGGGAAATCTCTCGGCCTGATCCTGCCGTGTTGTTTCCGGGGACTTATGACGCGACCACGGGAACGGGAGGGAATTCCGTTACTATTGTCAGCAAAGGTATTTGCCTTTTCCTTTTCCCTAACTGAACCCTAATAATTACTCTTGACCCTACTCTTCGTGTCCCACATTACCCTACTGCTTGTTGTACTCGAGGTACACTGAAGCTAATGATATACAGACGGAGTAGCGTACGGCTACCGCGCGCGCATTTCCATTCTCGACAGCTACGGGATCGGCCTCACCATACTCACCGCCGGCGACCAGTCTGCCATGCCATTACTTGTCGACGCCACCCTCTCCACTTTGATTCCTGCGATTGATGCCGCTGCCCGAAGCCAAGCCTCGGCCGCGTATTCCGGAACCTACACCAAGGGAAACGATACGGCGCGTATTTCCATGGACGGAGCCAATCTACGGCTAAACGAGCTAAAACACGGCGATAAAGATATCCTCTTTGCGTTACAGGAAATGTGGAAATACAGTCTCGGCGCCCTCGTGCCTGCAGAAATGGCCAACACGACAGGGATATACCGCCTCTTTCCAGGAGAAATTTATCGAGAATCGGTAATGGATGGAGGACGGAAAGTGGTGGAGGAAGATTGGCGATTCGAATGGGATTTCTCCGAAGCACTGGGTTCCAAAGAATCAGAGCTGCCGGGAAGGGGAGCTAGTGCGGCGGAATGCAAAGGGTGGAAGGTAGTGGACTGGCTTTATTACGGCGGACAGTCGGTGGATCGCGTGGTTTTTGTGAGAGATGCGGTAACGGGAGAGGTGGTGGGGTTTGAGGCGCCGTTTTTGCGGAGCGGAGTGTTGGGGAAAAAGTAGACCTACCAAAAACAAAATGGGATGGAGGGAAAAGAAAAGATGACTTTACAGGCCGAAGATGCGAAAAGGGAAAAAGGTTGTATAAGATGAGAGGGATATGGTAATAGCCCGCCCAGGAAGTCATCTAAAACGAATCTGGGTTAACAATAGTAAACTGCTGTAGCCGTACCCATCGTTCATCTCTACATACTTTATCATCGCTTGTCTCTACCATATCAAAAATGATCTGTCTAGTGCCTTTTTCGCCTCAGGACTCCAGATATTCCCAAGACCGGCAGCAGCCTTTCAAACACTGAAACCTACCAGGGTTATACACTGCGCCTTCAAACCTAGCAGCCCAACTCCAGATCGAGCCACAAAACGTAGAGCTCTACATACTACGGCCTTTGCCTCTCCCGGAGATCCGATTTAGATGAGGCGTGGAGCTACTTATTCCGGGGAAGGGGAGAAGTTGAGAGCCAATACATGCTTTATATTATCAGGAAACTGGTCAACTAGTAGCCGCGGGGACTCGGCGCAGTACTGGAGCTGGAGCCTCTAGAAGAAAGGGCAGGAAGCGCCCCCCGGCTTTCAGTCGTTTCGTACCGTGTTGGGTCGTCCGTCCCGTCACGCAATGGTCAGACAATGTCCGCTCGTCAAAGGCAGTGGGTTTGTCGAGTCGCGATTGCCGGGATAATCCGTCGTTCTCGCGCTTCTCGAGGTGAACTTTCGCGCTGCGGATGGCGGGCAGTCTATGTGGGTGAGATAAGGGGGGAAGGGGGATACGCTCAAACAAATCTTTGCTCGGTAACCCAGTTCTCGTCTCTCTGCCTCTCACTAGCCAAGATTTAATTCACCGCTACCGCCAACCATAGCTCTAGGTACAACATCATTAACACTGCACAAACCTGTCTCAATCTCGACAAGTTCTTCTTAGACAATGCTGAAGTGTGCTCGAAGATGCTGCTTGAAGGGAGACGCGGATAGGGTGTGGGTTAGAGTTTCATGTCGCCCACGAGGATTGACGACAGGCTGTTGCAAAGTAGGCGTTCTTCCTGACCAGACCAAAGTGTTCCAGATCCAAGCAAAGCTCGGTCATCAAGATCACGACGGGTCCTGGAGAGATTATTTTCCAATTTGAAGCTACCCCGCAGGCGCCATTCTCGTATGATGGTCGTCCTACCGTGTGGCGGATCCTGCCTCGTCCCTGAACCTTAGAAGCCTAGTGCTCTCCAATAACCTTCCCCTGCCCACCGCGAAAACTGGATCATCGGCTTCTCCCTCCATCAGGTCTCATCAGCGGGGCAGGTTCAAACCACCCCGTGTTTGAGCTTTCATGCGTTCTTGCCTAGCTGCAGGCATTGCCGCTGAAGAGCCCCGCCCCAAGTGAGGATGACCACGAACACGCTCAGTCAAAGTTTGGCGCGCCTGACATGCTCAGGGCCTGCTACACGTACTGGGACTGCAGTTGCCAATCCACAAACGCTGCAATATTATCGTAGGCGAGTTGGCGGCAATGCTCGGCGCTAAGGTCGAGCCAGTCAGTAGCCCGTACTGTGATGAACCCCCCTTATTGGTCTGCATCCTCGCTCTCCGGCCCTTCATCTTCGCTATTGTCATAGAAGCCGGGGTGCAGGGCTTTCTCGACATATGCGTCCGGGATATGGAAACTTAGGAAGCACAAGTACTGGCGCGTGGCCATAATGATGATGATCGTTCTAGCAAGCAAGTTTTAATTGAAGTTCTCGCACAGTATAACGGAAGGAGGGGAGGTTAACTGACTCTTCGCTATAACCTATCTGCTCAGAAGCAAGTGACAGCCGTAACGCGAGCGCCTCACCGACCATCTGGCCAAGTTCTTCATCTGGTATGACCGGCCTCCCCTCGCGAACGAGAGCTTAAAGCGTCTCTTGCCCTCAAGCAACGCAAGCGCTTCACGGCGATCGAAGCGGCCCGTCTGGCTCCTCCGTAGGAGCACGACCTCGCCATCAGCTGTGGCCTCGAGCTCGAGGGTCTGGTCGCTGAAACGGGCTAACATGCGTCGCCGAATGCCCGAAAACTCGAGTAGTATTTGGGGAGAGCCATCGACAGAGACGTACTGTTGTGGGCAGTAGACCAGCGCGTGCCGTAGGAACGTAGAAGCTAGTTGTACAGTCGCGTCCTCCGAAACAGCGCGGGCGCTGTGCTCTTCGCGTGAAATGTGTCCAGCATTGTCGCTTCCGAAGGAGCTGCTTTGCTGTGGCGCCGGACTACTGCTCGCGATCTTGATTTTGCCGCTGTCAACGTAGTCCGCATGCTGTGTCTGGCGACGGGTTCGTTGTGGCCGGGGCAAGACGAGAGATGGAAGATCATTATCACTTTCAATGTCAGGCATCTCGATCTCGCCCATGTTGGCGTCGGCTCTAGATGTAGTTGCAGACTGCTCGCGGGTGAAGCAGTGAAGCGCCGCCCAAAACATCCCCGCCGTGCCGCCCAGCCGGTGTATCAGCTCCGTCTCGGTCAGACCTTCATCATCGGACTGTAGCGGGGCGATGATCTTAGATAGCTCGGAACTGGGTAGTCGACGGGGCGGTGGAATGAAGTCGGAGGTCGATGGAGTAGGATACTTTAAGACGCCGCCGCCGGCATGACGTACAACCACCCGGCTAGCAAAAAAAGCTCTCTCCTGCTCCAGCCACTTGGTGAACGGAGGTCATGCTGCTGCCACCGATAAATAGGCGGGTACTCTTTTTGGTGCTTTCGGAGCGCGGACTTGGACGTAATTGTTTCGAAATAGGTCATCGTCTTGATATGCTTTTGCGGGGTTCAGCGGGGTTGAGTGGGGTAACTAGGTTGTTGCTGAGCGGGAACTAGCGGATGAGCCAAGTGGGGAAGCACGTGTTGACCTGACTAGTTTTCTTCACCATTTTACGCAACGCTGTGCGCGTAACAAATAATGCGAAAGAATCGCCATGCGTCAACTCTCCATCTCTCAAATCATCTCCATCCACCCTCGCGAACCACTATACACTCATCCATTGCTGTGGACGGCGCGTCACCTTGGATTTCTATCCTGTGAATTCTTCAACGACGGGACTATTCCTGTTGTGCCCGTTCCTGCATCGCCAAAAGAACAACCAAACGCCGACATCCTCCCCACGCCAACGACGCTGCCCACAAATTACCCGCCTGCTCCTGGTAGCGCGCTGGAACCCGACGACGAGTGGCGGCGCTACTTTGCAAATCTTCGCAGCGACACCAACGCAGCACGTTCCCTCGCGACATGCAGGAACTCGATTGCAAAGCAGCGCGCCCTTTCACAGCTCTTGGGACTTGAGCCCTGCAGGTAGCAAGCACCTTCTGTGGCTGTATCCCTAGCAAAGGTTTTGCTGATAATCGCCTTCTCTAATCTAGCGACAAAGTTCACTTCCGTTTTGCCTGTCGCAATGTTGCTGAGTTACCATGCTACACCTTCTCCCACAGCCCACCACTTGCTTAGCTGGGCTACATCAATCTATCCGACATGGCACGGCATAGACGAAACAAGCTTTCCGGTCCGGGGGTACCCTTTGGCTGTAGACCTCGCACCCCCGCCAATCCGCCCGGCGCCCGCATAATTAACAAGCAGCTGCGGCGTATCACGCCCAACGACCCCCGGCAAGACCCGTATATTGCTGCGCTCTTGATTGCACTTGCACAACAGCAGCGGCTCTGCCTTGGCGACGGTAACAACAATGCCTCGCAGGTGCTCCTGGCAACTTTGGTAGGTGATGAGTGGCTGTACATCTATACTAGTATGGTCTCGCTCGAGTTCCTCGATGGGCTCGACAACCCCTCCCGTCCTCCGCCTGCAAGCGCGCAATCTCGACTGGGAATGGCGATTTATCGGCGACGACTTGCTTTCAAGCCGTACGAGACGCTACCACGACGCCTCGCACTTGTCGTACGCGATGCTGGCCTCGCCAAGGACATGGAATGTATGAGCACAGACTTGAACAAGCACTAAGCGGAACTAGTCGCAGAGCAGGCGAGTGTATGTGGCGGTTGAGGGTAACGGTGTGGGGGAGAAGAGAAGGTAACTGTCAAGAAGCCTTACGACGTCAGTCATTCCTGTGCTGCATGTATGTATGGGTATCTGAAGTTCGAACCATCACCAGAGATGAGAGCTCCTCTACGGATAATCATTTTTTAAATTCGAAATTCGGGTTGAAACACGTCGGTCGGAATGGGATAGATGGTCAGCCTTGTGACGAAAGTCACATCTCACATGCAGGAAACCCGTTGCCGAAATTTCTCAAAAAATCAACATGAAAGCCGCCCAGATTGAAGCCGCCGTGATAACTTGTATCAAATATCAAACTCTTGCTGCCGCCGATCAAATTAGACAAGCCTTGAATTTACCGTAGTTAACTCACAGCACTTTTTCCAACTCCGAGCAACTCGACAACCGCCATTGAATGATTCTCTTCCCCAAGTTCAATGTTGCTTCTTTTACCAACCCCCCCGATCACACCAAGCACCCCCATGACAGACAGACCAGAGAAACACATAAAATTCATGTCAACGAGAATAAAAAGGCGTAAGAGTTAATGGGATTTCTCGCTTACACCGTTTTGTTGTTTTGCAGCTAGCTTGGCAGGGGTAGGGTAGGGTAGATATTCCCTCAGGAACGCGAGCCGGGTTTTGTTTTCGCCTAGTGGAACCAACAGTCGTTGGCTCGCACCTCGGAGTCCGACAAACTACGAGCCGACGAAACTACAAGGTTATTTCCGGGTCTTTGCTTTCGCTAAGATACCCTGAGCGATGCCAAATACTCGTAGTCTGAGACACAACAAAAGCTATGGGAATATTCTTAGCCTTGTTGATTGGATGGACGATGCGCGCTCGGAACACTCTCGTGTCCGAATGTGCATGGCCCATAGTTACCTCGTGGGATTCGGTCTAGTGCCAAAAGTGCCGAGGTGTACTTTGACTTTTTCATTTTCTTTCTTGTGTCGAGGTATACATGTATATAACACGACTCATCTTGGCTGCAACAGACAAACAGACCTCATCATCACTCATCATCACTCACTATTACTCACATACACACACTCCCTCTCTCATACATACCCATCGCAAGTCAATACCCATCATGGCACCCATTACCCTCTACGACATCACTTTCGGCTTGCACATCAAAGCCTTTGAGACCTTCAAAGTCATCCTCCTCAAAGCTCAAGCCCACTCTCCCTCGGATGCATCTTCGTTGCCATCGGCCCGTCTGTACGAGGACATGCTCCCCCTATCATTTCAAATCCAGCAAGCTTCTGCGATTGCCAAAAACACGGCCGCCGGCCTCGTCCCCACCTGTACTGTCGCCCGCAACGAGGTCTGGGAAGATAACGAACAAACTTTGGAGGATCTCCTCGTGCGTGTGGACAAAACGCTGGCAATGCTAAAGAGCATCAATCCCGAGGATGTGACGGAGGAGATTCGCGATACCATTTACGAGCGGCCCGTAGGCGGAGGACCAGATGCGTTTAAATTCCGCAGTGATGGCAGCGGAATGGCCATGGGCTTGGGCCTGCCGAGTATCATCTTTCACGTCACGGTGGCGTATTGTATCCTGAGGAATCGCGGGGTGCCGTTGGGCAAGTCGGATTTCCAGACGCAGTTTTTGATGCCGCATCATATGCCGAAGGAGGAGGCCTGAATCGGATGAGGTGTGACGTGTCAACGGAAGGCCGCCACAAAACAAATTGGGGATATTGTTACGAAGGAATTGAAAACAGGTAGATAGGGATAGGATAACGTAGCGTTTAAGGAATATTCGAAAAGCCACTGAAAGGGAGTAGACTTTTTGCCCCGCTTTTCCTAGGTGAGAGATAGTAATCCTTGGATTTGTTTCTCTCATCATTCTTCTAGCCTCGCCACTTCAAATCCAGTCTAGCATGAAAAGAGACTTTAACCATAAGTGCCGATGGAAACACAGCTAAATGTTCTTCACCCTCTCCTCAACCAGCACCAGAGGGCCAAACGCCTCTCCAACTTCAGGAATCTCCAGCAGTCCCCGCAAATACCCCTCAACCGACGGAGCGAAGGCCTCGCGCATTTTCCTATCCATCAAAAAATTCCCAGCCCGAATCAACGCTCCCCCGACCATGATATCCGCCAACGTGACCTCCTCGCCCACTAAAAACTTTTTCTTCTCAGTTTTCTTATCCTCCTCCGCCGGCGTCGGTGAGGCCAAGGCCATCTCCAACCGTGCCAGAGCTTTCTCCAAATACCCGACGCACCATGTGTACCTATGCTGATTGAACGGCGTGACTTTCAAAACCAACATGCCCAGAATAGGCATGGTATTCCCTGCGATTTCTTGCTCTGCAAAAACCGACCATTCATCGATCCTCGCGCGCGTTTTTACGTCCCGACCGAGAAGCTGCGTGGCTTTGGACCCGCTATCGGCGAGAAATCGACAGATGGAAAGACCTTCTGTCAGCGTGAATCCGTCGCCATCGTGAGTTTCAAGAGCGGGACATTTTCCTAGAGGGAATTTGGAAAGGAATTCCGGAGTGCGGTTTGTTTCGCCTTGTTTGTAGTTGGGGAATTCAACGACTGTCAGCCCGCCTAGGGCGGCGATGGCCTTGGCCTATATGAGTTAGTTTCTGTTATGCTTTTAGCTAGGTAGGTAGGTACCCTTTTGACTCGAAAGTTTTCGGGATAGGAATAAATTGTCGCAAAGGGCGCCATGATATCTTTCTTTCCAGCTCTGTTAACGAGGAGGACGTGATAGACGATAGGCTGAGAGTTCAAGGGATGAATTGGCCGTTTTTTGAGTTCAAGTCAAATCTCAGGATATAAACTCATAAAGACAGCTGGGCCGACCACTTATAATCTCTTCCCTTCCCCTCCTACCTGACGTCACCCCTTCCACGTTATTCGACAGAAAACTCGGAAGCTGCCTGAGACTAGTCGCATGTATGTCTCAGCCCGGCTCTTCTTCAACAGGCCGATATCCTCGCTTTCACTCCACTAAACCTCTCGTCAAGTCACACCGTGCCGGAACTTGCATTTCGGGCGTTCCCAATTTGCAAAGTGATCGCCGGCTAGAACCAATGATGGGAGCGTTGTTCGTCACGCCCGGGGCAGACAACACAGCTCAATCGCCGACATTCGGCCAATGACCATGTATAAGATCCACCATTCTTGGCACTCACCATGCATGCCGCTGTGAGCGGAACTGTCTTACTTCGGACCTTCCCGTAGACCATGCTACCTCTCAAAGATGAAACCTTTCCCCCCTTTCTATTACAACCGCCGCGGAGAATATGACCCAGTTAGGGGGACTTAGGAAGGAAGGCATTCAACCTGCAACACACTCCTTTCGCTGCCTTAAAATCGAAAGCACGAATTTCCCTTTTCTACACCATACCTCGGAACTGAGCGTTGCTGCATTGGACTGAGCTAGACGGAGCGAGCGAGGGGGGTTACTTATTTGGGGCTACCGTTGAGAGCACCAAAACATGTTTTTGTTTCTTCTTCTTTAGTATTTCAGCAAAGCATATTCTAATGGAACAAACAAGATACCACCGAAACGTATTATCCCTCGGAGACTTCTCTGTTACCTAGACTTTTCCATGTGGATAGCATGGCATTCATATTCACCCTACGGCACGAGTGTAGCACAACCACATTCACACCTAAAGCAGTTGAGCAGTTGGATCTCCCAGGGACACGAAAGAGCGTTTTAATGAGGGGAATGCAAGTGACGGAGGGGACTTGAACGTTGGCATGCAGAGTTTTTATTTGCGTCTTCTAATAATCAAGCCTGTCGTGCGTGCTGATATGCTGCTGGTGCGGTATCAGTGTCGGTATTCGTGTCTAAAACTGTCATGTTTTCGGGGTTTCGGAACTGCGTCCAAGATGGAAAGACTTGTTCTAACAAACGGAAGTTTCAGATGTCAGATGGGATGCCTTTTGTGTAAAAAGTTTTGTTGGGGTCCCCGAGAAAGACATGGAACCCGCTCCCCCCCACAGACCAGCTCTGGGGAAAAAAGGATGATCACCTCGAGGTCGCAGCAAAAAAAGGGGAATCGAACTTTCTCCTATCCCCGAAAATTCTTGCCATGGACCAAAGATCCCCATTCCAGGATGAAATATCAGCCGACATCTCTTCCACCTCGGCTCAACATGCCAATGCCCTGAGCGGTGCCGGTGCCGACGCGCAGAGAGCGGGCTGAAAAGCCAAGAACCGGGTAGATGAAAATCAGGAAAATCCTCACTTTCAGTAGAAAGAGAAACATGACCTTGCTTGACAATGACCCGGAAGACAGGTGGACGCCAAGTATTTCTATCAATTCCATCCCATTCCCATTCGACCGCTTGAAAAGCTTTTTTTGTTACAACAAACTCATGTCACTCACCCCTCATAATGTGACTTAATTTTTCCCTTCCCTTCTGCCCGGGGGGGGGGTATGAGCGGCGACGATCCCTGGATACAATACAATACAATACAAGCCTATGGATAGGGAAATATATATAAAAAGCCAACGCGTCCCCCAGTTCTTGGCTTCACATGCAGGTCGATCGCTATAGGTCACTTTTTGGAGCAAAGCAAATGCACCCCAGAAAATCGGACATTTTAGCAATATTCCCGGCCGGTAGTTGAGCGCCTCCAGTGCTCTCACTCGCTGCGATTGACTCCCGCTTCACCCGCTACTCGCGCCACTCCCGCTTCTCCGCACCAACCAGATGCACCAACCGGCTCTTCTGGTTGGAGCGGCAAGTTGTAAATGAGCTTGCAAAAAAACAAACCGTAGCGTAACACCAGTCCAGTCGCCATCGTCTATACATGCCACGAGGGATATGGGCCATGAGCCAAGCCATACCATCACAGGCTAAACTTGCTTGAATGCTTGATGCAACCAACCCCTATCTTGGAAAGCAGTTTGGCCGGGCGTCACGTTTTTGCCCATTGGCTGTAGATGTGCATGTGCGCAGGCAGGTCAGTCCAGTCAGGGTGGAAGGATGTATTATTTGAGATGAGGATATAAGCTGGAGAGGAGAACCGTTGGTTGGCGTTTCCCAATCTACTGCACTGGAGTCTATTTCTACAGGACTGACCTTGCATGTGATTTGAGACACATCAGACACACTTCATCATGGTTCGACTTTCCCTTTTCACAACCGTCTCCCTGATCCCAAGTGCATTTGGTCTGGTTGGACCAGTGCCTCGATCTGGATCTGGTGAGACTGCCGGTAACGACTTGCAAGCTCGCCAGGGTGGATATTACTTCCAGAACTGGTCCGAAGGTGGCAGCAATATCCGATGCCAAAACGGCGCGGGAGGAACCTTTTCGGCGAACTGGAATAGCAAGGGCGGTTTTGTCTGTGGTAAGGGATGGTCGGGTGGTGGTGCGAGGTGAGTCTCTCTCTCTCTAAAAACGAAAAAAA
>Ga0247765_1000953_pt1 | contig 17358 bp, 14 predicted proteins | sample UWRJL106311C6_FD_179949 | JGI IMG/M metagenome (GOLD analysis project Ga0247765, IMG submission 179949) | Plant litter microbial communities from Arlington Agricultural Research Station in Wisconsin, United States - UWRJ-L106-311C-6 | ecosystem: Environmental > Terrestrial > Plant litter >... | reverse complement strand
GATCGCCAGGCTGGCGCCGCCGGGGAACGCCCGCGCCGCGATCTCCTCGTTCCTCCAGCCGACGGCGTCGAGCATCCGCCGGACCTGCGACGCCCAGGCCGCGACCGCCGCCGCGCCCTGCTCCGGGGAAAGGGAGACTTCGATGACCGCCCCGGGGCGGTCGAGAAGGAGGTTGAGGCCGGTCAGGCGGCGGGAGTCGAGGAGGTTCATCAGGGGGCTCCGGTCTGCGCTCGCCGGGAGAGGGAAGAGTAGCAAAAGGAGACTACCCCGAAGAAAGTATACTGGGAGAGTGCAGCGCCATGAGACCGTGCTCCTGTCGCCCCACCCCGACGATGCGGCCTTCTCTCTCGGCGGCGTATTGCAAGGAGGGGGGCTCCCCGGTCCGGTCGTGCTGGTGACGCTCTTCGGCCGCTCGAATTTCATGAGGGACGGGGGGTTCTCCCCCGACTGGCCCGAGGTCACCCGCCGGCGTCGCGGCGAAGAGGAGACGTTCGCCGCGAGCCTGGGGCTCGAGCTGGTCTATCACGAGATGCCCGAGGTCTCACTGCGAGACCAGCGCCTGTTCGCCCCCGGCCCTGGCGAGGACCTCACGCCGCCGCCGGGCCTGGAGGACGCCATCGCGCGGGTCTTGGGAGAGAGGGTTCCCGCCCTCGTGCTCGCCCCCCTGGGTCTCGGAGATCACCGCGATCACAAGATCGTATGCCGGTCGGCGAGCCGGACGGCGGCGGCCCGCGGGTTGCCGCTGGCCTACTATGAGGACCTGCCCTACGCGGCCCGGCTTTCGGAACGGGACATCCTGCGCCGCGTCGGCGCTGTCGGCCCCGGGCTCGTCCCCCGGGTCTTCCCCCTCGCTTCACTGGCGGCGAAGCTCGAGCAGCTCCGCCTCTATGACAGCCAGGTGGGCGAGGACGACCTGGAGCTCATCCGCTGCCATCACCAGCGCCGGGCGAGCGAGCGGATCTGGTGCTCGCCAGGGTGAGCTGACCGGGCTCCCCGCTTCAGAATCCGGGAGCCGCGCGGCTCACGGCGTACTCCGCCAGTTGAACCAGAGAGCGATGGACGGCCTCCCGGTCCGGCCGCTCCGCTCCGTCCAGAGCGGCCCGGGCCCGGACGGCGTATTCGCGGGCGAGCCGCAGCGCGGCTTCCCCGCCCCCGCCCTCCCGCGCCAGCTCCAGGACACGGGCGGCGTCCCCGGCGGCCAGGGGACGGCGCTTCAGGAGGCCTCTCAGCTCGGTTGCCAGCGGGCCTTCCCGCCGCGCCGCCCAGAGGATCGGAAATCCGTAGATCCCCTCCCGCAGATCCCCCTGGAGAGCCCTGCCGAGCCGGGAGGAGCCTCCGGCCAGCGCCTGGACGTCTTCGGCCAGTTGAAAGGCCATGCCGAGATTGCGGCCATAGGCTGACAGAGCGTCGACCTCGGCCGGGGTGGCGCCGCAGAGAAAGGCTCCCAGACGGCAGGGCAGCTCGAAGAGGGTGGCCGTCTTGCGCTCCAGGGTCTCCAGATGCTCCCGCTCGGGCAGGTCTGGGCGGAAGGCATCCCGCAACTCCCGGACCCTCCCCTCGCTGGACCGGGCGAGCGCGTCGGCGATCCGCCGGCTCACTTCGCCGCCCACTCGCGCGCTCAGCTCGTAGGCGGTGCTCAGCAGGAAATCACCGACGATCACCGCGAACAGGTTGGCCCAATGCGCCGGCCGGCTGCCGTTCGTGGCCGGCTCTCCCGGCTCCTCGTCGACGCTGACCTGGGCCAGGGCGGCGAGGTATCCCAGCTCGACGGCCGCGCCCACCGCCAGGATCTGGGGGCGCTTCGGCGCCGCCATGTAGGCAGCGAGCAGCAGGAGCAGCGCCGGGCGGAACTGGATCTTCCGGTCTCTCTGGTCGGCGGCAAAGACGTGGGCGAGAAAGGGCCAGTCGTGCCGGACGGTGGCGACCAGCAGCTCACCCACCGCGAGGAGGTCGGCGCGCAACGGCAGGTCCCTCGCGATCCGGGGACCGACGTCGTCGAGCAGGGTGCCGGTGAAGGATTCCCCCAGCCCCTCGGGGAACAGCGCCACCTGCCGGGCGAGCGAGAACAGGGGCCGGTCGTTGTGGAAGGTGCTCTCGAGCACGTGCCAGGTGAAGAGATAGCGCCGCGAGGCCTGCCGCTCGAAGGTGCCGATGAACGTCTGGCCGAGCAGCCGCGGGTACTCCGAGAGGTCCGGCGCCTCCGGCGCGCGGGCGAGAGCGCGGTCGATCGCCGCGGCGGCGAGCTTGCCGGACTCCAGGGCATAGCTGATCCCCTCGCCGGTGAAGGGGCTGATCATGCCGGCCGCGTCGCCGACGACCGCCAGCCCCGGGGCGGCACACCGTTCCGGGGCGAAGTCGAAACGCAGGGGAGCCCCTTTCCAGGGGCCGAGCGGCTTCGCCCGCTCGAACCGGGGGTCCTCCCGGCGCAAGGTGTCGAGGAACCTCGCGAACAGCTCGCGGACCTGGGTGCCGCGCTCACGCGCGAAGAGTCCCACTCCGAGATTGACGGTGGCGGGCCCGACCGGAAATACCCACCCATAGGACGGGAGGAGGTACCGGTCCGTGGGATCCAGGAGAGGAGCATAGATCTCCAGCAGATCCTCCACCCCCTCGACCCCCGTGTAGTAGCCGCGGAGAGCGGAGCCGAGGTCCTCCGGGGCGGTCCGTGCCAGTCCGGCCTGGTTCGCCAGGCGGGAGCCGGCGCCATCCGCCGCCACCACGACCGGGGCGCGCAGAAGCGTGCGCTCCCCCCGGTGGATGGCCTCCACGCCGACGACCGCGCCGCCCTCGAACAGCAGCCGGGAGGCGGCGACCCCCTCCCGCAGCTCGGCGCCGGCCGCCACGGCGTGCCGGCAGAGGATGGAATCCAGCTCGAGCCGGGGGATCACCAGTCCATAGCCCGGGGGCGCGAGATCGCGGGGGTAGGCGAAATCGCGGCTCCCTCTGCCGCGCATGAAGACCCTGACGCCGCGGGTCCGGATCCCCCCCGTCAGCTCTGGAAGGACGCCCATCCCGGCCAGCGTCCGGACGGCGGAGCGCGTCAGGGCGTCCCCGCAGCTCTTGTCGCGCGGAAACCTCCCGCGCTCGAGCAGGAGCACCCGCCGCCCCTGGCTGGCGAGGTGATAGGCCGCCGAGGCTCCGCCCGGCCCCGCTCCCGCGATGATCACTTCGGCATCCCATGCGGCCATGACGTCCTCGGAGAGCCTCAGAAGGAGCGCTCGACGGCGTGGCCGGCCAGCCGCCGGAGCGACTCCCGGGCCGGGCCGTCCGGCAGCGCCGCGAGCTCCAGCCGAGCCCGCTCGGCCTGCTCCCGCGCCACCGCCAACGCCGGCGCCAGGCCGGTCTGCCGCACCAGCCGGAGCGCGGTCTGGACATCGTCCTCGCCGAGGCGGACCTGCTCCAGCAGGGCCCGGAGCCGTTGCGCGGTCTCGTCTCCGGACCGCAGAGCGAGGAGCACCGGCAGACTGTAGACCCCGGCCCGCAGGTCCGCGCCGGTGGCCTTGCCGACCTGGTCCGTCTCCCCGGCCAGATCGAGGGCGTCGTCGGCCAGTTGAAAGGCCAGGCCGAGATAGCGCCCGTAGGCGGCCAGCGGCTCCGCGCGCTCCTTCGGGGCGCCGCTCAGGTGGGTTCCGAGCCGGCAGGGGAGCTCGAAGAGGGTCGCGGTCTTGCGGGCCAGGATCTCCAGATGGGAGGCCTCGCTGAGGTCCACGTTGTACGCGTTCTCCACCTCCTGGAGCTGGCCCGAGCAGAGCTCGACCGAGGCTTGGCTGGCGAGGTGGTTGGCGGTGTCTCCCAACGCGGCGAGCAGGGCGCTGGCCCGGGCGAACAGGTAGGTGCCGGCGGCGGCGGCCGGAGCGTTGCCCCACTTCGCGTTGACGCTCACGCCGCCCCGGCGCAACGGGGCGCGGTCCATCACGTCGTCATGGTAGAGGGAGGCGACGTGCACCAGCTCCAGGGCCGCGGCCGCCCGTGGCAGCCCGTCCGGATCGGGCCGGCCGAAGGCGGCGGCCAGGAAGAGCAGCGCCGGCCGCAGCCTTTTCCCGCCCCGCTCGAGGACCTGCAGCGCCATGACACGAAGCTGAAGGTCCTCGGGCTGGACGGCCTCCAGGAATATCGCGTCGAGCCCCGCCAGGGCGGATCGGGTACGGCCGCAGACCAGCCAGTCCCAGTGATCGTCGCTCCCCATGGACACGCCGCCGCTGCTCGCTTCTCTAGCGCAGAGAACCGATCTTCGAGACGATGTCCACCACCTCGCGGTACAGCCCCTCGTCGTTGAGCATCTCCAGCATCTCGCCGGGGGTGCGCCCCAGGGCCTTGGGAACCAGCTCCAGGAGCCGGTCGGCCGCCTGGGCCTCGTCCGGTTTCATGTACTTCTTCGCCCTGTCCACACCCTCCCGGATGTCGCGCAGGTGCTCGTCGTTGAGGCGCAGCTCCGAGCGGAGCGGCTGCAGCATCGCCGTCCGGACCTCCTCGTTGTACTTCTTGTAGAGGAAGCGCCCGAACTCCCGGTCGTCTTCCCGGATATCGGCCTTCTGGGCGCGCGCGTTCAGGTTGTCCTCGTTGCGGAAGAAGACGTCGACGGCGTACCGGCCGATCCGGGTCTGGCTCAGGTACTTGGTCCGGAACTCCTTTTCGATCGCCGCGTCTTTGGCGAGATCGATTCCGAAGACCCGGGAGACCGTGGAGGTGCTCAGGCATCCTCCACAGTGGTCCGCGCTGCCCCCTTCGCCCCCCTGGCAGACGATCGAGCCGGAGTCGCCGCCGTCCGACATCCAGGCCGTCGCGATCTGGTGATCGAAGGTCGCGGGGCCGAAGTCGTAGGAGATCGTCACGGTCACGTCGATCTCCGTGACGGAGGAGGTCGTATATTCCGTGGTGCGTCCGACCTTCTCGAGATTCATCCCGATATCGGCGGCGGTGAAGGCCCCGGCCCCCGCAGGGAACTGCACGTTGAGCTGGCTCAGCACGTCCCGGATAGGATTCATCAGGGTGCGGTTGCAGCCGCCGGCGAACAGCAATCCCACCGCCGGGTGGTTGGGAGTGGGGACGGGCATCAGGTTGTTCTTCATCTGATCGACGACGTTGCCGGCGACCGGGGCGTCGACCTGGGCGATGGCGCAGTCGACCGTGTTGCCGGTGGCGTTGATCGTGACGAACCGTTTGAGCGTCCCGATGTTGTCGGCCGGCGAGCTGCCCCCGTCGAAGGTCCCGGGCTGAATGATGGCGTCACCGATGTTGGCCGCGTTCTGGTTCGCCAGGACGTGGTTGTTGCTCAGGATGCAGGTGGTGCCGTCCAGGTTGTCGGTGACCAGGCAGCCGAGCGTACCCGCGGTGATCGCCGGATGGCCGATGCTGATGCCCGAAGGGGCGGGGCGCTCCCTCGCGGTGAACGACAGGGGGTAGATCGGGCCGGTCTCCAGGACATCCACGTCGATGTAGTCCCGGCCGATATAGAACCTCTGGCCGAGCATCCGCGACGGCGGCAGGAACTGGGGGGAGACCTTCTTCACCACGTAGACCACCAGGGCCGGGGTGTCGGTGGGTTCCCCATGGACCAGCCGGCGGCCGAAGGCCGCGCCCACCACGTTGCGATCCTTGTTGAGCTCGTTCCACAACCGCTTCTTGGCCGTCGCCGCCAGCGACCGCGCTTTGGCGAATTTCTCATCCACGGTTCACCTCGTTTCCGGAAGGAGGGGTTTGATAGGGCCGGTGACCACGAACTTCAGCGGCACACCTTCCACGGAGACCGGCGTGTCGGTCCGGTCCTCCGGTCTTTCGAGGTAGACGACGATCTGATAAGAATCATCCTCTTTCCCGATCCCCACTCCGATGGCGCGGTAGGTTTCCAGGATCTCGCTCTTCCTCCGCTGGAGGATCTCGCGAACACTTTCGAGGCGGGTGTCGGTCAAGGTCGGACCCCCAGAGTGCTCATGGGAGCAACCACTAGTTACACTATTGTAGCAAAGTTTATGTGACTAGGCCGGGCAGAGCGAGCGAAAGATCTCGACCGCCCTTTCCACGCCGTTCTCAGCCGCGATGGACTGGCTGAGCGCGCCGGCCGCGGCCCGCATCCGTGGATCGGTGGTGGCCACGCGGATGGCCGCGGCCAGCCTTTTCGCCGACAGCTCCGGCCGTGGTATGGGGGGCGGACCGGCGCCCGCCTCGGCGACCTGGCGAGCGAAAAAGTGGTGATCCGCGAAGTGCGGCACCGTGACGGTCGGCCGGCCCCAGCGGAGCCCGGCCGCGGTCGTGCCCGCCCCCCCATGGTGTACGACGGCGGACATCCGGGGAAAGAGCCAGTCGTGGGGCACGGAATCCAGCAGGTAGACCCGATCGGACAGCTTGCGCCCCGGCTCCCCCGAATCACCGGCCAGCACGATGCCGCGCCGGTCCGTGGCGGCCAGGGCCGCCTCGGCCAGGTCCACGAGATTGTCGGACGAATCGTCCTGCAGGCTTCCGAAGCCGATCGACACCGGCGGGTCATCCCGTTCCGCGAGGAAATCGACCAGGCTCGCCGGCGGTTGCCAGCCGGGCTCCCGATCGAGGAACCAGTAGCCTGTGATCTGCATGTGAGAGGGCCAGTCCGGCGGCCTGGGCACCAGGCCGGGGCTGAATTCGTAGATCACGGGCCGGCCCCGGTGGCGGGTGAACCTGTACGGCGAGGAGTGCTCCAAGGGGGGCAGCCCCAGGCTGCGAGCCCGCCAGCGATCGACCGTCCGCCGCTGGAGCTCCCAGAAGACCTGCTCCGCCACGACGTGGCTCAGCCAGTTGTAGGGCGGTCCGAGACGGAGCTGGTACGGCGCCAGAAAGTAGGGGAACCTGGTGGTTCGACCGGCCGGTTGCACGAGGGCCCAGAGGAAAGGGACACGCATGCGTTCCGCCACGTGCGGCGCGCCGACCGCCAGATAGTTGCCGATGATCGCGTCCGCTCCCTGGCAGGCCGCCCAGGAGCTCGCGAGGACCGCCCGCAGACCCGGCTCGCTCTTTTTCCGGAGCTGCAGCAACCGGCGGATCGTCCTCAGGGGGTCGAAGCGGGCGGTCGTCAGCGCCCAGCCGAGCGTGGGCTCGCCGTCCCCCTCTTCGCCGGCCGGCGTGCCGGGCTCCTCCGGAGCCGGGTCGGGGACCGCGCGGAACTCGAGGCCCCGGCAGGTCACGAAGTCCCGGTAGGATTCGTCGGTCCCCAGGCAGACCTGATATCCCGCCCGCGACAGCCCGAGGCCCAGGGCCACATAGGGCTGGATAGCGCCGCGAGAGCCGGCCGTGAGGATGACCACCCGGCTCATGGCCTCCCCGGCCTCGGCAGAGTCCGCAGCCGTTCCCGCTGCAGCAGGGCCAGCGGGCATTCGCGCGCCACGACCTCCTCCATCCTTTCCTCCGGCGGGATGGGCAGCCACGGCAGCCGCCGCCACCAGCGGCGTCTGGGTCGCAGGCGCGTCAGGGCACGGGTATCCACCGCGATCCGGTGGCGGCTGCAAGCCGTGCACCGCGCCTCGGCCGTCGCCGGCCAGCCGGCGAGCACTTCCTCGCCAATCCGGCGCGCCTCCCCGCCGCCCCAGCGGTCGAGCGCGGCGAGGTAGGTCTCGCGCTCCTCCGGACCCCAGTGGGGTCGCTGGGCCCGCCGGCCGGCGGGTCGCGGCGCCGCCGCCACCTCCCGGTAGAGCGCCTCGAGCTGGTCCGTCACCCGCTCGACGGAGAGCGCCTCCTCGACGGTCCGCCGGGCTCGCTCCCCCATGGCGCGGCCGCGCTCGGGATCGTCGAGGAGGAGCGTCAGGCAGCGCTCCAACTCCGCGCCCCATCGCCGGCGGTCGGCGCCGAGAAGGAAGCCGTTCTCCCCATCCCGGATCAGGTCCGGCAGACCGCCGACCGGGGAAGCCACGACGGGGATGCCGGCGGCCATGGCCTCCGCCGCCATCAGGCCGAAGGACTCATAGAGCGACGGCATGACCACGACGTCGACGGCGGCGAGCAGCCGCGCCATCTCCCCGGCGTCCCGCACCCAGCCGGCCAAGGTCACGGCCGTGCCGAGGGAGCGCCGGAAGCGCTCGACCTGCCCGGCGTCGCCGGTGGCGAGCACCAGCCGCACCCCCGGGCGCGCGGCGACCAGCCGGCGAAACGCGCCGAGCACCAGATCGCTCCCCTTGAGATCGCTGTCGATCCGGCCGCCGAAGAGGACCAGCCGCTCGCCCGGTCGGGCGAGCTGGTCGCGCAGGGCCGCCACCGCCTCCGGCGACGGGTCGAAGCGCTGCACCGGGTCGGGCAGCACGGAGAGGGAGCCGGCGGGGGGGTGATAGAGCTCCCGGACGAACTCCGCGTCGAGCCGCGAGGGGCAGATGATGCGGTCCGAGGTGCGGACCGGAAAGCACTGGGTCGGCTCATGGAGCCCCGTCTCCATCCACAGGAACGCGGAGGAGTACGGATCGGCCTTCCTGGCGCCCGCCAGGAAGTGCTGGAGCAGCAGGTAGCGGAAGTGGGTGATCACGGGCACGGCATAGAGCTGCCGCAGGCGGTAGGTCAGGGGGAAGAAGAACGATAGAAATCCGCAGCTGTCGTGCACCAGGTCGACCGCGGCCAGAGGAACGTTGGCTTCGAGGTACGCCAGAAGATTCCCGGCGTGGACATACTCGCGGTCCCGCCGCGACACCACCTCGTCGGGCACCAGCGGCACCCGGTGGATCTCGACTCCGTCGACCCGCCGGGGCCCGTCACCCTCCCCTGGGCAGAGCAGGCGCACGCCATGGCCCCGCCGCGCGAGCGACACGGCGAGCAGGTGGGTACACTTGCCGGCCCCACCGCCATGGTCCGGATACGGGCTCTCGCTCAGGATCAGGATGTCCATGCGTGTCGCGCCGCCATGCAGGCTATTTCATGGCCACCAGGATCCGCCGCTGGCCGCTGAAGGGCATCCGTCCGTGGCTGACCAGGAAGTTGTCCACCAGGAGGAGGTCCCCCCGCCGCCAGGGGAAGGCGACGGTGAGCCGGTCGGTGGTCTCCTGGATGCGCTCGAGGTCGCGGCGAGGGATCGCCCCGCCGTCGCCGAAGGTGACGTGGAACGGCCGGTTGCCGGGATCGGGATAGGCGAGATGGTAGAGCAGGAACCGCAGGAGGCCCTGGCTCCGGGGAGTCGGCATCAGCGCCGCGGCCTGGTTGAACCAGACCGTCTCGCCCGTCACCGGATGAAGGGCCGTCGCCGGCAGCCGGTTGCTGACCCGGGCGGCATCGAAACGGTCCCACCGCACCTCGAGACCGGCGCTCCTGCACTGTTCCTCCACGATGTCACGGTCTTCCGTGCCGAAGGCCTCGGGCCACGAGCGGTGGATGCCGCTCGCCGCGGCGGCGGGGTGGACGGGACTCCAGCGCCGGCCCAGGTAGTGGCGCGAGTAGCGAACGCCGCGGGCCTCGAACCGGCTCCGGAGCTCTGCCGGCAGGCCGCCATAGAGGAGCCGCGAGTCGGCCAGCGGCGTCTCCCCCCCTCGTTCCGGGGGGGCTTCGCAGAAGAACAGGATCTCCCGCGGCGGATCGGGCAGATAGGACATCTCGTTGTGTTGCGGCAGGCGCAGCCGGTGGGGGAAACGGGTGGATTCGTAAATGTTGCCGGCCACCGCCCGCCGCGGACTGGTGCCGCCGACATAGGGAGCGGCGGGGCCGCCGAAGTGGTGCTCGGCGAGACGGGCGAAGTCCTCCGGGCCGCCGATCGCGAAATCGCGGAACAGGATGGCGCCATGGCGATGCCGGATCGCGGTGAGCTCGTCGCGGCGGCTGTCGAGAAGATGGCCCAGCGAGTCGCCGCTCGCGTCCGGCAGGCCGGCGCCGGCGGGGGTGAGGATCGCCGGCAGCCGGCGGTCGTCGAGAAATCGGAGGTTGGCCGCGAGGTCGCTCATCGGATCTCCCTTTCCTGAGCCGTGCGGAACATCTGCTCGAGCCGCTCCCGCAACTCGCGTTCGTCGACACCGGGGGTGGCGGCCAGCGGCGGCTCGAAGGCGACGCGGATCGTCCGCCGGGGCCGGCCGGGGAGGAACCCGACCTCCTCGTTGCCGCTCATCCGGACGGGCACGACGGGGACCCCCGTCTGCAGGGCGATCAGGGCGGTGCCCGGGCCCTCGAAGATGATCAGGCTGTAGCCGCGATCGATCAGCCGGCAGGCCTCGGTAATCCCTTCGCGGGTGGTCCCGAAGTGGGGGGTCAGGGCGAAGGGGAAGAAGAGCGGGATCGCGAAGTTGAAGGCCACCGCCACCGCGGCCCGGGCCGTCCATGGCACGGCGGGATCGGGATCGAGGAAGTGGCCGAAGACCCAGCGGCTGGCGACGATCGCGAGCCGGCGCCGCAGCCCGCTTGGCAGGGCGGCGAAGATGGAGATCACGTCGCTGCCATGGTGGTGGCCGATCCCGGCCAGGATGACCGGCGGACGGAGGTCCCGGAGGTGCTCCCGCCCCTGCACCTCGAGATCGGCCCGCAGCGACATCCACGGCAGGAGCGCCAGGTTGAAGGCGCGGCGGCAGAAGTCCAGCAGGCGGAGCTCCGACCAGCGCGGAGGGTGCCGGGAGTTGAACGGCCGCGCCGGCGGCGGATGGTCGGGGCGGGCGAGCATGGAACGGAGATCGGCGAGGGTCGCCTCCTCCTCCACCACGGCCTGGTCGAGGAACACCTGCGACCGCTGCTCGAGCCGGGAGAGCAGCTCGACGACATCGAGCGAGCCCAGGCCCATGTCCTCGGCGAGGCGGAGCCGCTCCTCTCCGGCGGCCGCGGGCCTCTCGGCGAGGTAGCGGGCGAGGAGGGAGAGGCGCTCATCCCGGTCCTCGGCCGCCGCGATCGCCTCGAGCGTGAGAACGGCGGCTTCGCCGGTCGGCCTGCCGCCGGCCTCCTGAGGGGCGCGGAGACGGTCGGCGACCTCCCGGCGGCGCACCTTGAGCAGGCTCCCCCGGGGGAAGTCCGGCTCGGGCCAGACAGTCCAGCCGCGGACCCTCTGGTGCGGCGCCAGCTCGGCGTTGGCCCGGCGCACGGCTTCCGGTGCCGAGGCGCCCGGCGCGAGGAGGAGCGCCGCGTGGACCTCTGTGTCCCCCTCGCGGTCGAGGCCGACCACGACCGACTGGCGGACTCCCGGCTGGGCGTCGAGGACCGTCTCGATGTCCTCGGCGTAGACGTTGAATCCCTCCTGGGTGACGATGACGTCTTTCTTGCGCCCTTCGAAGAAGAGCCGGCGGCGCTTGTCGAAGCGGCCCAGGTCGCCGGTGCGCAGATAGCCGTCGGCGGTGAAGAGGTCGGCATCCCTGGGGGCGCCGAAATAACCGGGCATGATGTTGGGCCCGCGGACCTGGATCTCGCCGTCGTCGGCGATCCGCACGTCCTCGTGGCCGAGCGGCTTGCCGATCGAGCCGAAGGCGCCGAAAACGGGCGGGTTGACGGAGATGACGGCCGTCGTCTCGGTGAGGCCGTAGCCCTGGACCACCAGGCACCCGGTATCGCGCCAGAAGCTCTCGACGTTGCGCCGCAGCGGGGCGCCGCCGACGAAGATCACCCAGAGCCGGTGGCCCAGCACCGCGCGGACGGCGGTGAAGGTGCGGTGGCGTCGCAGGAAGCGCCCCTGCTGGCGGGCGAGCACCTCCCCCAGAGGCTCGCGGCGGCGGCCGTAGAGCCGCCCCTCGAAGGCTTTCTCCAGCATGTGGAGAACCCGGGGGACGGTCGACAGCAGCGTCACCCGGTTGTCGCGCAGGCTGCGGATGAGGTGCCCCGGATGGTTGAACCGGGTGTAGATCACGCTCAAGCCCACGGTCAGCGGGATGCAGATGCCGAGCATCACCCCCTGGGCATGGCTCAAGGGCGCGCTCACCATGAGGCGGAACGGCATGGCGCGGACCAGCCGCCGCCAGACCGCGAAGCGATGGAGCTGGGACAGCACGTTGGCGTGGGTGAGGACCACGCCGCGAGGGGTGGAGGTGGTGCCCGAGGTGAAGAAGATCACCGCCGGATCGGCGGGCTCGGCCGGCACCCGCTCGCCGGCGTCTCCAGGGGCGGCGCCGTAGAGCGATTCGAAAGTGAGGTGCTCGAAGGGCCCCGGCGCCTGCCGGTCGCGGGGGGTCAGGACGTGCCGGGCGCCGACCTGTTCCGCCATGCGGCGGGCGATGTCCGGGGGAGCGCCGTCGTCGACCGGGACGACCACCGCGCCGCGCAGGAGGACTCCGAAGAAGAACCCCACCCATTCCGGCGAGCTCGGCCCCCAGAGCACCACCCGGTCCCCCCGGCCCACTCCGGCGACGGCGAGGAGGCGGGCGGCGCTGAGCGAGCGGCCATGGAGCTCGGCGTAGCTCCACCACCGCAGCCCGAACTCCTGGCGCAGCCCGACGCTCCGCCGCTCGCCGAACGACGGCAGCCGCAGGAAGAGGTCCTGGAGCGTGCGGTCGGCCTGGCGTTTCAAGGTCCGGCCCGGCTCAACGGAAGCGGAGATTCAGCAGCGAGTTGCTGGTGAAGCGCGGCTGGCAGTACGAGATGAACACCGTCCGCCCCCCGTCCAGGCTGAAGTCCGGGTGCTCGAAGCCGAGATAGACCATCTCGCTGGACGCTTCGTGGGGGACGCGGATGATCCTGGCGGGTTTGGTGTAGGGACCCCACGGCCGGTCGGCCACCCGCGCCATCAGGCTCTTCTCGTAGCTGTCGACGTAGAACATCAGATAGCGCCCCAGGTGCTCGTTGAACGATACCGAGTAGTCGCTGCTGCAGGGCCCGAGGTCGCACGCCTCGGCGAGAGAGCCGCCCCACCGCGGCTCGGGGGAGAGCAGGTACTCGTAGAGGTCGGGCCGGGCGATGTCCGCGGGGCGGACCCGGGCGAGCCGGGCATCGTTGAAGAGGCCGGTCCGGACGCTGCCAAAGACGTAGAGGTAGTCCTCCTCGCGGATCACCTGGACGCCGAAGTGGGTGTCGTCGTGGAGCGGCTTCCAGAGCCGCCAGTCGTCCCCGAACCAGAGCCGCTCGCAGTCGCCCGAGGCGGGATCGAGCACGGCCAGGCCGGTCCCCACGGTGCGGAACCCCCAGATGGTCGTCGGGTCCACCGTCTGGATGCCCAGATAGTAGAGATAGACCCGGCCGTCGATAGAGAGGCCGTGCTCCGGCCAGAAGCGGATCCCCTGGGCCTGTTCCCTCTGGAGCGGCCGCAGGATCTCACGCGGGAAGCCGTCGGCGCCGGTGTAGTAGCGGATCTCCTCCCAGGCCGCGACGAGGTTCCGGCCGCGGGTCGTCCCCGCGGAGTTGGCCAGGAAGACCCCCCGCTCGCCGGCGGCGCTGCCGAAGGCCGGCGGCACGGGCGACAGCGGGTGGTGCGGCGACAGCGCGGCGAGCAGCGTGTCGGAGAAGACGAAGAGGTTGCCGCCGTCGATCGGGATCGACTGGCCGCCATCCTGACCCACCATCAGCCACGCCTCGCCGCGGTGGCGGGGGAAGGTGCCCATGTAGCGCACGGACTGGATGGCGAGCTTCATCGGCGTTGGAGGACTCCGAGGGAGCCGACCCGGGAGACGAAGCTCCAGGCTCCGGAGCCCCGGGCCCGCTCGAAGATCCGGTACGGCGCCTGCCCCCCCTCGCGGGGATCGGAGTAGAGGTCGTGCATGCAGAGGTACCCTCCCGGCGCCACCCGCGGCGCCCAGCCTTCGAAGTCCCCGGTGACATCCGGCTCGCTGTGGCCGCCGTCGATGAAGACCAGGCCGAGGAGGAGGCCCGGCCAGGAGTGGCTGAGCCGGGCGGAGGTGGTCACCACCGGGATGACCCACTCCGCGAGACCGGCGGCGTCGACGTTCCGGCGGAACGTCCCGAGCGTGTCGACGCGCTGGAGGGCGGAGTCGTAGAGGTCCGGATCGAAATAGGCCTCGCCAGGCTGCTGCTCCTCGGAGCCCCGGTGATGGTCGACGGCGAACAGGGGGTGGGCGCCGGCGGCCCGGCAGCCCGCCGCGAGGAAGAGCGTGGACCTGCCGCAATAGCTCCCCACCTCGAGGCAGGGGGCGAGCAGGGAGGCCTCGGCCGCCCGGCGGAAGAGCTCCAGGCCCTCGGCCTCCGCGAGGAAGCCCTTGGCGGCGAGCGCCAGGGCCTTGACCTCCGCGGGCATGCCGCCACCGCCGCCGGCCGGCGTCTCCAGCGACGCCCACGCCGTCTCCCACCTCCCACCGCCGCGGCGGCCGTTCATCCGCCGGTCCCCACCACGGCGGCGGCGTTCTTCACCCCCTGATCGCTGCTCCACACCAGGGCGCGGCGGAGCGGCAGCTCCCGCGGGTGGTGGACGAAGTCGAGGCCGCAGCGGGGATCGGGCCGCTCGCAGTTGATCATCGGGGGGAGGACGCCGCCGCGCAGGCTCGCGAGAGCGTGCAGGAGGGAGAAGATGCCGCTCGCGGCGCCCGTGAACCCCAGGGAGGCGGTCGCCGCGGTGTAGGGGACCCGGCGGTCGCCGAACAGCCGCCGGACCACCTCGGCCTCAACCCGCTCGTCGGCCTCGACGGCGAGGCCGTCGCCGAAGACGGCGTCGACCTCCTCCGGTGGGCACCCCGCGCGCTCCAGGGCGCAGCGGGCGGCCTCGTCGAGGCCGCTGGCGCCGGGTCCCCGCTCGCCGGCGGCCACCGCGGTGGACTGGCCGCCGCCCAGGATCTCGCCGTAGATCCGCGCCGAGCGCCGCCGGGCGTGAGCCTCGGACTCGAGGACCAGGAAGGCCGAGCCCTCGCTCAGGAGGTAGCCCTGCCGGCGAACGTCGAAGGGGCGGCAGGCCAAGGCCGGTTCGCTCGCCTCGACGGCGACGCGCCGGCCCACCAGGTGCTCGGCGATGCTGTCCATGCTGAGGAGGGAATCGTAGCCGCCGGCGAGGGCGAGCTCGGACTCGCCGCAACGGACGGCGCGGAAAGCGGCGAGCAGGGCCTGCAGCCCGGAGGCGCTGCCGTTGGTGATGTTCAGGCTCGGTCCGGTGACCTGGTGCTCGATCGCGATCCCGCCGACGCCGCCGTTGGGGAGCGTCTTGACGATGAACAGGGGGTCGAGAACATGGAGACCCCGGCGGGCGAAGCGGCCGACGTCCAGCCTGCCGGCGGGATCCAGCGACTCCTTCAGCGGGGGGATGAAGATCTCGGGGTCGAAGTCGATGCACACCGATCCGGCGTAGAGGGCGCAGTCGCCCAGCTCCGGGCTCCCGGAAGCGAGGCCCGCGTCGGCCAGGGCCTCCCCGGCCGCGGCGACGGCGAAGGCGGCGCTGGTGGTCAGGAGCTTGCGCAGCATGCGGTTCTGGATCCGCTGCCGGCGGTCGAATCCGGCGACTCTCGCCTCGAAGGGGCAGAGGGCCCGGTAGGCCGCTCCCTCCGGCGTCGCGGCGGCGCCGGAATCGCCCGCCCATAGCCGCCGGCAGTGCTCTTGGTGGCCGATCGCCAGCGACGAGACAACGCCGATTCCGGTCACCAGGACCCGCGAGGCGCTCATGGCTTCATCGCCTCGTCGATGCGGGCTCCCGCCTTGACGTAGTTGTAGTGCTCGATCTCGCGCGGGCTGAACAGGGCGCGGTCGACCTCCTGGTTGGCGAAGACGATCCGCTCCACCGTGGCCACGGTCTCGCCGCCGCTCCGGGCCTCACCCTCCATGGTCGCGCCCTCGCGGTGGCGGAAGACCATCCGCGCCTCGAGCTCCAGGGTCTCCCCGGGGAGGACCTGGCGATGGATGACCACGTTCTCGACCAGGGCCACCACCATGCGGATCGACTCGCCGTTGCTGAGAAAATTCAGCCAGCCCGCGGTCTGGGCGATCGCCTCCACGATCAGGGTGGCGGGCATCACCGGCCGGCCGCGGAAATGGGCCGTGAAGTAGTCGCCGTCCAGGGTGATCGCCTTGGTGGCGAGGATGCGCTCGCCGACCGCGAGCTCCAGGACCCGGTCGAAGAACATGAAGCGCATGGGGCTAGCTCCCGTTCCAGCGCCGCACCGCGAGCGTGCCGTTCTGGCCGCCGAAGCCGAAGGAGTTCGACAGCGCGACCTCGACGCTGGCCTGGCGCAGCTCGTTGGGGACGTAGTCGAGGTCGCACTCCGGATCGGCGTGCTCCAGGTTGATCGTGGGCGGCAGCACCTGGTCGCGCAGGGTCAGGGCGGTCAGCACCATCTCGATGCCCCCCGCGGCGCACACCAGATGGCCGAGCTGGGATTTGATCGAGCTCACCGCCAGCCGGTAGGCGTGGGGGCCGAAGGTCTGCTTGATCGCCCGGGTCTCGACGCCGTCGTTCTGCAGCGTCGCCGTGCCGTGGGCGTTGATGTAGCCCACCTCCTCGGGATGGAGACCGGCGCTGGCCAGGGCGCCCCGCATGGCGGCGACCGCCCCCCGCCCGTCGGGGTGGACGTCGGTGAAGCGGTAGCCGTCGGAGGAGGAGCCATAGCCGATCACCTCGGCGTAGATCGGCGCGCCGCGGTGGCGGGCATGGTCGAGCTCCTCCAGGATCACGATCCCGGCGCCCTCCCCGAGGACGAAGCCGTCGCGCTTGAGGTCGAAGGGGCGCGAGGCCCGGGCCGGGTCGTCCCGGCCGGGCGACAGTGCTCCGACGAGGGTGAACCCGGCGACGCAGAGCACGGTGAGCATGCTGTCGGCGCCGCCGGTGACCATCAGGTCGGCCTCGCCGGAGCGGATCATCGAGAAGGCTTCGCCGATCGCCTGGGTCGCCGAGGCGCAGGCCGTCTGGATGGTCATGCTCGCCCCGCGCAGGCCCTTGCGGGCCGACAGCACGGTGGAGATCGAACCCAGGTCCCGCTGCGCCAGCAACTCCGGCCGGCGGCGGCAGAGATCGAGGTAGTAGGCGAAGTCGTAGTGATCGCCGTTCAGCATCCGGGCCGGTTCGGCGAGGTTCTCCTCGATGATCGGGAAGGTGGAGGCGCCGATGCAGACGCCGGCGCGGCCGGGGAGGAAGGCGCCGTCGGCGAGGCCGGCGTCGCGCCAGGCCTGATCCAGGGCCCAGACCCCGAACTGGGTCGAGCGGCCGGAATCCGGCAGCTCCGCCCGCGGGTCGGCGCGCAGGGCCGGGAGGTCGACCTCGCTGCCGATGCGGACGGGGAAGTCCCGGCTGTCGAACTGGCGGATGTAGGAAACGCCGGAGCGGCCCGCGAGGACCGACGCCCAGATCTCCTCGACGTCCCGGCCCAGGGAGGTGACCGCGCCCAGGCCGGTAACGGCGACCCGCCGCATGCCGTTCGGGCTCATCGCGCCGGACCCTCCAGGGGGAGGGAGAGGACCTTGAACAGGCGGCGAGATTCGTCGACCGCCTCCTGCGTCTCGGCGTCCACCAGGGCGAGGACGAAGCGGCCGCTGGAGACCCGCCGGCCGCGGCAGTGGGCCACGGCCTTGAAGCGCGCCGTCGCGTCGTCCATC
>Ga0247765_1000952_pt1 | contig 17361 bp, 22 predicted proteins | sample UWRJL106311C6_FD_179949 | JGI IMG/M metagenome (GOLD analysis project Ga0247765, IMG submission 179949) | Plant litter microbial communities from Arlington Agricultural Research Station in Wisconsin, United States - UWRJ-L106-311C-6 | ecosystem: Environmental > Terrestrial > Plant litter >... | reverse complement strand
TTTTAAACAGGGAGGACGCTCGCTACAGTACGAATAGACGTGATCTTTCTCATTTGAGGAAAAAAGTTGCCGCCGGCAAGGTGTGTTGTGTTGTGTTACATTGCAGATAAAAAGATTGCCCTGTGCGACGCGCCGTTGAAAATGGCCCGCCTACCTATACCTGCCTATACCTACCTTACTTGACGGAGTCGGCGGGTTTTTTTGTTTTTTTGTTTTTGAGACTCACTTTGCCGTCCACGGAATATGTAGCAGTGGTACTGTGCCACCAGACCACCACTGCGACCACACTACACCACACCACTTGAGGGGCGAGGCTGACTTGCGGCGCAGCACGGCAGAGCACAGCACAGCATAATATTGCAGTACATAATATTAAATGTCAGAGAGAGCTACGTTGGGGTAATTCGAGATGTTTTACTCCAGTCTCTCCAGTCTCTCCAGTCTCTCCAGTCTCTTCAGTCTGGTCTCTTAACTTGCACGTGAGCCATTTGATGGCGGTCCACGGCGACGTAAGATAGAATAGAATAAGACATGCTATTCTTTGCCTACCTACCTAAGGTACCTATGATTCGTCACAACATTTTTGGAATTCAATTCGAACTGGAGCATTTCCTTGCCTTGCCTAGGCAAGTATTCTCATACGGACCAGACGTACGACCCCTCTGATAACCAAAGTACCTATCAAGTACATGTCCTCTAACATCGGATGGGAAGCCAACCAAAGCTTTTACGTAAATGTACTGGCCCTCCTGGGTTTGATTCCTCTGGCCCCATATATCATTACTGAAAGTGTTTCTTTTTCTTTTTTTTGTGTGACCCGGACATGAGTCATGGCGCTCTTTACTTACCTTAGATACTTCGGATAGCTCCTTCTCCGTCTGAAATAACTAGGTAACTAATGGCATTAGGGTGCACACCGAGCCGAATGATGAAGAGGAAGAGGAGAAGGAGGAGGTCGCTTCAATGGATGATGACAGGCTTTTTCAGAGGCGAAAACCGAAAAAAGAAACAAAAAGAAACAGTCTAGATTTCATTTGCCAAAAAAAAAAAAACTTTTAAATTACGTCTCCCCCAAACATTGAAACCGCGGAACTTACCATCAAATCCTAGAAATCCCCATAAAATCCCCATAAAATCCCATAAATCTCCTCCTTCAGCCCCAAGTCCGGGGTTTGAAACCCCACCAGGTGCCACCCCTCCGCGGAGACCAGCAGATCCACACCACCTCATTCCTACGTGCATTGGCCGGCATATTTACGTCAGGATTGCATTCTGTGCCGCAGCTCAGCCTCGCTGGGGGGGAGGGGGGGCTATTCTGCTGTTTGGTAAGGTAGGAAGTGATATGAAGCTTGGGCTTTTTGTTTTATTTGTTCCTTTCCTTGAATGGGTTGGCCTTGTTTCTTTTTTTTTTTTTTCCCTTGCATGCTTGTAGCTCCTTCTCTCTCTCTGTCTCTCTCTCTTTCTTTCTCTCTACAAATCCAACGTAATCATCTTGAATCGTCCGGTGTTGTTGTTGTCGTCCACAAAGTCTTTCTGAGAAAGACAATTATTCATGGCGGCCATCACGGCAACCTGCGCTAGCGGGAATCTACTCCCCCTCACGAACACTCCCGCTCTAACCACAATATTCACCCCGCCCGTTTTCTGCTCCTCGCGATTTCATATCGGGACGAGCGGGGCACCCACCAGCTACGGCTGGCAAGACGAAGTCGATCCCGTCTGGTATTCGTGCATGCCGCCCGAATGGGATGCCGCTGCCTGCCAGAGCCTAACTTTCAGTCCGGCGTTACAATGTCCGCACGGGTGGACCATGGACAAATCCAAGTCGGTGTTGGGGCTAAATCGCGGGCTCATAACCTTTGCGACGTGCTGTATGAGGTATGCCTTTTTTTTTTCCTTGCCTACTACCTACCTACCTACTCATTACCTTCTCTTTTCGAACCACCCTCTGCAATCCGGCAATGGCACGTAGAATCTAATGGAGAGAAAAAAAAAGCGGCTTCACCGCCAACGTCTTCGCCGACGGAGAAAAATGCGTCGCCAACGTCGTCAACTTCCCTCTCGTCGTCCTAGCCACCGACCCCTCCAATTACGGCCGCTATGTCAGTCCCCTCGCCACGTCCGTGGGCATGACAACGCTCGAAAGCGGGGTTATTGATCATCGTGGCATCGTCATCGGCTGGGAGCGGAAGGATCTACCCGCTGGAATGACTTCACCTCCTCCTCTTCCGGAGTCCACGGGAGGTACATCTTCTGTGCAGACTGCACCTCCAAACCGCGGCTTATCGACGGCGGCGATTGCGGGTATAGTGGTCGGGTCCGTGTTATTCATTGCGGGTATAGTGGGATCGATAATTTTGTGGCGGTGGAAGCGGAGGAGGACGGTGGAGCCGGTGGAGTCAGTGATAGGGCAAGAGCAGGAGTTGGACGCAGATGGGGCTCCGAAGCAAGAGTTGGGTACCGAGACGACTCCGGAAATGTTTTCCCCTACTGAGGGGCCGTCACCTCCGCCGGCGTATGCAAATTCGCCCGTGGGGAGGCATGAGTTGCCGGTAGGGCCTGACGGACTGACGGGGGATGTGCATGAGATGCCCGATCGATGACCAGCGGGTCATTGTTGTTTTGGTGTGTGTCGAGTCGAGAAGTAAAAATCAAATCGCTACCTCATCAAACGATGGTAAACATTCGGAGCTTCTCCTTGTCTTCAAACTTGTTGGACTCCAAGAGAGAACAGCCGAGAATGATTCAAAGTGTCTCCAACCAGCTTGTGATGATGCCAAACAATGGTGGTAAAAGGTGATGGATTGGGCAAGATGAGCTGCACTGATCTGAGGAACTAAATACTGGTGATCCGGGTAGTAGTTACGTCATTACTTCTTCCTCGCCCCTTCCACACGTCCAACAAGGATCGTAGGGCTCATCCTCGCTCCACGATGAGATTTGAGAGGCTTCAGCCAGGACTCGGGTTGTTTTCTTCGCAGACGAAAGGGGGTAGTTTAACCCCTTCAATTTGGCAGACAGGATCAATGTAGCCGTCCGTCCGGTAGTCCCGACACTTTGACTTCAACCTCGCTATGCCAACCTTCTCAACCTCGTACATTAACAATTGTTGCACCAAGGAGAAAAAGGCCAAGGAACGGACCAATCTTGGCAAGCCCCATTTACTACCAGACTAGCGAGATTGTGTTGACCTTTTTGTTCTTCTTCATTATCGTTGGGCAATGAATTCTCGGTTGTCGCCGTGGCAGTTTTGTGTTTGTCAGTCATGGTCGGATGCGCAGTTGTACCGTCGTTTCTGAGGGTTTATTTTATGTGCTGGCCCGGTCAACTTTGTTAGCTACCTACCTCCCTTAGTGTGATGGCTGACACAGTGTGTGTGCCTTGTTATTCGAAAATGTGGCAGAAATATTGAGAGTGGCCCATTTGGGGTGTATATATAATTAAGGGCAGAGGTGAGGAATATGGTACATTTTCTACAAATGTGTAAACGCGAAACTAAGTAGGTACTAATGACATGCCCAGGCGGAAATTTTCACCATCTGGAACTGAAGAAAGAAAAAAAAAAAAGAAAATCTTTTTTTCCCCCAAAGAATGTACATAGCTCCATGTTTCCATCATCACACGTACTCATAGCAGAGTAGTGGTCCACCAATGTCCATAACGTCCCGGATAGTAGCACTTGGAATCACGCCAAGCATATTAAGAACATGGTTCAGCGTCGTGACGTTGCCGGGGTCGCCCTCGGGCAAAGGAGCGTCAGGTGGCGGGATCAGAGCGTCGAGGGGGGGTAGTTTATCCAGGCTAGGGAGAAAAAAGGGTAAGCTAGAGTTAGCACCGGTTGGAGGTGAGCCAGGGGGGGGCGGCGTGTTGCGGCCGCTAATGTCGGCAAGGCGAGCGGGTAGGTCAAGGGCCTGCCAGTCCCAAAAGATCTTGTCGAGCCAGGTGTGGTGCAGATAGAAGAGAGGGTCGCCCGGGCTGGCGATGGGGTCCGCCATCTTGCCGCCGACGCCGGCGTGTCCGCCAACGTGCGGAGCCGCCTCAACGCACGGCCAAAACTCAAGATATGTCGACTTGGCAAGGCACTCGTTAACGTAGGCCTGTCCGACCATGGTGCTAAGGGTGTCGTTTACGAGACGGTAGATGCAATGCGGCGTGCCCTTTCGGTATCCAGGACCGAGATTGTTGACAAAGTTAACAAACGGACCGTTTGTAATACATCCCCCGGCAGGCCCTTGCCCCCCCGCCGCCCTGGTACCATTTCCGCCGAAGCCCGTAACGGGATCAAAGACGACGGATAAGGAAAATTTACCGGCGTCTCGCGGCTCATCCCAGTATCTGTTAGTAGTTAAGTAGTTAGCAACCGTATCTATCTCCGGGTAGGTTCCTAAAGTAGGTAGACAAGTAGGTAGGTAGGTAACCAAGGGGGCAAAACGTACGGCTGAGCACCCTTGTAACCACACTCCTCTCTCATGGCGCGCTCATGCGTATGCATGTGCAGACGGTGGTATGGCAGGAAAGCGCCGACGCTGTGCGTGATGGAAGCCGGAATCTGGTGGATGGATTGCAACTCCTCAAAACGGTTCCTTGTGGCGGGCAGCCCGAGCTTGGCCGGTTTCTTCATCAAACAAAGCTCGGCGTCGATGTAGGCCTTTTTCTCCTTGTTGGTCAGAGCATGCCATGCTTTCCGCTGTAGCTTCTTGGTGCATTTGGCGGGAGGGCGAGAAGCATCTGGCGATCGGGGACTTGAGGGGATGGAATGGGCGGATATAGATACGGCGCTGCCAAGAAAAACGACGAGCGAGAAAATTGTCGGGCTGAAGAGCATCTTGACGCAAGGAGACCGGATGGATGAGGAATTAGGTGTAATTGATGTCAATGTGAATAGGGCTTGCTAGGGGCTAGCAAAGTCGAGAGGGTGAAATCTGAGGCATTCAGTCCCCGAGTTGTTGCATAATATATAGGTACCGTAGCTGAGGAGACTTGACGTGTGCGCTCTTGCACTTGTGCTGGAAAGCCGACCCGCGTCTTGGTCATCATTGTGGATGACTGCATGTGCAATCGCTAGGATCTCGAACATAGGGAGATGCAAGGCGACCCGGTTCTCTGACTCCACACCAACCGGGATTCTAATTGCCGGAAAGATCCAGGTTGGTACAGAAGACAACTAGTGTACATGTCCGCCATGGTTACTAGCAACACAACAAGGGTGTGCACGCACGAGTTACTGACACTACCAAGACCTGGTACTGAGTTACTGGGTTTTTTTTAAAGCTGTTTGTTCCTCACGATTAGCTTATCTTATTTCGCGATACTTTTTGCCCGTGGTATCCCTAGACCGTGATAGCTGGAGAAGGATGACATACGCGCGGTTCTTGTTGACCATACATTGAAATAGTTTTTGATTTCAAAAGTCTCGGTACCTACCTATTCATCCAGCGCTGGTACTGCTTAGTTCTCTGTTTTGTTCATCATTTGACTACTACACTAGCATTCTTGCGGGCGGAAACCATGGTTCGCCATGTCTCAGTAATATTTGATGGGTCTGTGTGGTTGTATTTCCTAATTTTGGTGACCCCCAGCTCCCTGGGCCACACCACTCCTTCATTGCTACAAACCAGCTTCCTTGCATATGTGGCTATTAGTTCCTTGCATTCCCCAGCAAAGACGCTTGTATCAGCTATGCTTACCATGTGGGGGACGATCTTAGGAAGTGACGTATGTGGCACTGCATATGTAGGTAATATTGCTTGTTATGTTCCCGTGGGAGCTCCGGAGCGCGGAACACGGGACGCGGAACGCGGGACACCGTGCACGACCCAGCTAGGCAGGCACTCCAGAAAATATTGAGTATTGGCACCCATCTAGCAGCGATCGGCAAATTGCTTGGTGTTGATGAGAATAGAAGCCCAACTGCCGAAATATGAGCCGAGATGTGCTGACTGATCGGGGGGGTAACAGGGGATGCGACCCTTCCCCTTCTTAGTCCTGGGTGTTGCTGAGTATGCCTGTGTACTGTGGTAAAGTGTTCCAGAATATGCATGTTGTGTTACTGCTTGACACTAGCAACCATGTGTCGATATGGAACGATAATAACAAAATTAACCAATTATCCAGATCGGACATGATGTGGCAATCTTATTGACACCGAGGTCCTCTGATGTAACTCCAGGCTAGGAAGATGAACCTCAAGGTGGTTTTTCATTGTTGAGATAAGGTGTTAGCGTTGGACGATTGATGCTTGCTCTGGGCTGCTGAGAAGCATCTTAGAGCATGCTTAGTGGATCTATTCCCCTTATTTTAGCGATATTGTGAAAGTAGGTAGTTTATTTACTGTAAAAAGAGTCATAGTTAAGTGACGACGGATTGCTTATACCGTTGGTGTTGCCACTTTTCACCATTAAATCGTTTCGTTTTGTGAGACAAGTCTGGATCTTCCTACAGCCGGATACGATAACTTAGTTTTGAGTTCTATTGCTTAAAAGCAAGCGCCGTATTTACCTTGCCAATGACCTAGAAATCAGGGCGAAACAGCAGCGTAAGGAGTATTCTAGTATACCGCTTGATAGCATGCTCCACTCAAGGACATGCTTCTCTACTTGGCTGACATATCCTATCTTACCCATATCGGTTTTGCTGACATGACCACGCTTGTTACAAGATTACTCAGTGCTTCCAGCCAGCTTAATGACAGCGAATATATTTTGGTTCGTACGGCAGTTTTATATAAGACAGTTCCATACAACAGCCTTGTGTGACAGGTTCATACGATAGCGCTGTTTGCGGATGGAACCAAAGTTGAATTGCGACGAAGACTTGTTGGGTCGTTGACGGCATGAAATACCTCGACGGCTTTCTCGTTCAGCGAGTCGGGCTTTTCGGCGCACGGGTGGAGGCTCAGCTGAGCCGCAATCCACGCCGTCTCGGCGGTGCGAGCGGGTCGAGGACAGCGTCGGCGAAGTGAGGAGTAGGCTGAATGGCGGTGGCTGAACTCGACTGGCGACCGCAACCCCCCAATGCAATCTAGCCGCCTGGATGCAAACCTCGCTGAGGCGAAAGAAAGTTTAAGCTTAAATCAATCAGCAGTCCATCATGTCAGCCGCAACGCTCTGTTCTAGAGACCGCGACGTCGACTTGTCCCAGGAGCAGCTTATGGGCTAGGAGGCCTGTTGACGTGGTCCAGAGTACTGCACGCATAGTCAAATTTCTTCCTACCGTCAAAATGGCGGGCGAGTTCACGTGCCTTATCAGTGCTTGCCATGAGACGCAGCTGAGCCGGCTCGCAGCTTCCACTTTCAACTCCCAAGTTTGTCGTCACCCCGACGCCTTCGAAACGTTATCCTGCGGCCAATCGCGGCTGCTTCATCATTGTTTTCGTTGGCGCAATGCCAGATCCAACTTATGACGGCCCAAAATGCCCACAACTGCCTTGACCTGATGCCAACGACCAATTCCCCCTCCGCGACGGAAAGTGGGTCGACTACCGGGCCGAGGGGCGCACTGCTTTCACCTTGAACACCTTCCTCGGACCAATTCGAGAGTCGGCCGGTGGTTGCGCCAATCGTGCCATCATCGTTGAAGCGCTGGACTTGGTAGAGGGCGGTAAACCCGACATCGATGATGATTTTGTGATGATGACCCGGAGTTTGGGAGGGGTGCTTGACATGGGATATCTGGTCAACGGAGAGATGCGTGACCTTGAGATTTTCGCAACGCCCGAGGGTCTAGGACCCGGAAACTCAATCGGCCCTGAATCCATTATCGCCATGGAAATGAATCCCACCATCGCGGGTACGCGCATTCGTTCCCTGCTGGACAAAAATGTCGGAACTCGCATCCCAGCTGTTTCTCCAATGGACCTGGAACTCCTCCCATGCCCCGGCGTGTCGTGTACCTCGGGTCCGACAACGGCGTTCCCAGACTCATCGAAAGATTTGACAGGGGCACCGCAGAACCTTAGATAGCCCTCAGTTACTGCTGGGGCCTCTCACCGACTCTCACTACAACCAAGGCAACGTATGATTCCTGTATTGCCGCTATCTCTTGAATGTCTATCCCTAAAACCCTCTCTGAAGACATGTAGTTTGTAGTCGCCCTAGGCGTGCCTTACATATGGATAGACGCGCTCTGTATCCTCCAAGACGACGCGGTCGACTAGGCCCGCGAAGCTGCCAAGATGAAGGATCTCTATAAAAATGCCCTCTTACCCTCTCGGTCACATCATCCCTAGATGTATCATCTAACATCTTCTTGCCTCGCACTAAATCTACCTATTCCCTGCACTCGACGAATTCGGCGGTTGCGGCCTGCCGGACGTGTAACCAGACGCACGGCAAGATTTTGATCACCAAAGTCGACGACAGCCACAACGAGCTTTATCCAGCCATGTCCCGCGGGTGGATCTTCCAGGAGAGACTGCTTTCGCGCCGCGTGCTGTGCTGCGCACACGACGAGATGGTCTGGGAATGCCCCACAGAGGTCGTCTGCGAGTGCGCCAGGGCGGGGAGTTGGGGGGCGCACACGACGGGAGGGTTTGGGAATGCCCCACAGAGGTCGTCGGCGGGGGGGCCAGGGGGGGGGGGGGGGGGGGGGGGGAGACAGAAATGCCTTGACCGATTATAAACGACAGGACTGGACTAGCCCAGACAAGACCGGATTTCCCGTCCTGAGGATGTGGCTGAAATTGTTGACGGTTTATACCCGTCGGGAGTTCACTCTATACTCAGACCGACTGGTTGCGATATCGGGCATTGCCAAGAAATTCGTGCGGTTGGGTCTACGGAGGTATCTCGCAGGTCTGTGGGAGGAGTTCTTGCCACAGCAGCTGGCGTGGCCAATACTCCCCCTGGAAAGAGCGATGTTCTCAAGGAGGGTGGTCAACGGCGGGGGCCCGACCTGGTCATGGGGCTCGATCAACCAGTCATGCGGTTTTGGCCAAGCGATGCCGAGGGACTCGATCACGAGCGATTTCAAAGTGCTCGATACGCGGTTGGTTCTCAAGACTGAGGATGATCCTACCGGCCCGGTGGATATGGCAAGGTTGACTATCTCCGCGCCCATGGTCAAGGGGACGTTGGTAACTAAACCGAACCGGCTGGACACAAACGAGGACTACCACACGCCATTTGTCGGGCAGGCGCATGCAGATCTCCTCGAGGTTCTTGTAAACATATGGGGAAAAGAGTATGAAATGACACCCGATGTGTGTCAATGGGGAAACCCTAAGATGCGTCAAAGAGATGCAGCCAGAGGAGATTTTGTGGGACGGAGATGCCGTGAGTTGCGTCGAGCTGTATTATACGGTCGGGCCGACCCGGATAACTTCAAGAACAGAACCAACGATTCTCGGTTTCCCTGGCTGGTGTTACGGTGGTCGCCTTGAGATGACGCCTATCGCCGAATAGGCTTGATCGACTGGTCGAACCGGAAGAACGACTTCAGGCCGGAGAGCCAATCTCAGGGTGCGGTCATTGCCCGTGCTAACAAAACAACGTTTGATCTCGTGTGATCTTTGCGAACTATCCCGTGTGTTACAAGAGCGAGTGGGTCACAAAAACGGAGTCTAGTTGATACCTAGAAAAATGTCTGTCTTTCCATGCACGCAAAGAGGCCTGCTGGCATGGCTGGACAGCCTAGCCACCGGGAGGCTTGGGAGAGCTGAGTCCCTTTGTGCAGATGTTACCTCATCTCCACCCCAGACTTTTCTGGGACCAACATGACGAAACAAAGGTCTGCAGGCCACCTACTCGGTGCCTAGTACGTGCTTGGGTAGGTGCTCGCAACTGATTTGGAAGAACGCTTGACTAACCTATATTGCCATTTCTTCTAGAACACGTCCTAAATGAGGTCCCTACGACTCTATCTCCCTGTTTTCGGCATTCACAACTCTCAAATTGACCCCATCGATGCATCTGGCGTGGGGAGGAGACTGGCCCAACTTTGACCGCTCCTTCTGCCGCCCCCTTTCAACTCGAGATTACCCTCGTGACATGACAACCGCCCTGTCATTCAATGAGGGCGAAAAAAGAAGGGGGGAGGATTCATCATTTTTGTGGCGACTAAACATCCGAGCCACTCAAAATGCCTGTCCCTGGATTGGATAGAGCGGTATATAAGACCGCCCAGGGGCCATCTGCCGGACTCCGGATATACCTCCCATATGGGGAGCCGATTATCATTGGGCGACGCCTGCCTGGGTGAATTCATTTCTTTTCTCCGCCAAACAAGCTACTGCCGACACCACCCCCGTGTAAGCAATCAAGAGCAATGAAGATGCTATGGAGGAGGACAGGGACTGGAGGAGGTGATAAAAAATTGACCCCCGGCAGTTTAAGTTCCGAGGATTTGTTCCCGAGCAGGGGCAGCTCTGGGCACGAGCGCGCGCCCCTCGCGCCCCTCCCTCCCATTGCCGTTCTAGATGTTTTTTTTTGCGTGGGTAGGTGGGAGCACTTATAAAAATGGTTAATAACCGGAGGCGGCCCAGAGTCCCACATTCCCCGCTTGGCTTCTTCTTGTCGTTGCTTGTTCAGACTTCCTCTCAACGCTGCCAAGGTTTTTCTGGTCTGGCTGCTCCAAAGATGAAGACGCTTTCGCAGTCGCTGGCTCTTGTGGCCACCCTGATCGCGCCCACCCAGGCCGGTCTTCGCTTTCCCTGTTCGACTCTGACCACGCAGCGTCTCGACCCTGCTGCTCAGCCTGGCTCGCTTCCGTCGGCTCACTTGCACATGATTGTCGGTGGAAATGCCTTCAACGCTACCATGTGAGTTTTTTTATCTACTCCTTCTTCTTCTTGGCGCTAGAAAAGAAGGGAAATTACTACAAGCAAATTTTGTTGACAATTTTCTTCTTCTTCTTTTCCAGGGAGGGTGATGTCGGCGCGCGGGCCACGTGCACAACCTGCCAGATGGCCGAAGATTTCTCCAACTACTGGGTCGCGCACATGTACTTCAAGGACCCCAAGAATGGCTCGTACCACCGTGTGATGCCTTCGCCCGTCCAGCCCCTTTTGGGAGGCTCGCAGGGGGCCAAGGGTGGACTTACCGTCTACTACACCCAGTTCGATTTGAACAGGGATAACCTGAAGCAACAGCCCATCAAGGCATTCCCGCCTGTAAGTTTTTGTCACTGCGGTCTTTCTGGCCATGACATGTTTTAATTTCGTGATAAATGTCTAGGGCTTCCGCATGACAGTCGGTGCTCCGACCGAGACCACCCGGCCGCACGCCGGTCTCAGCTACCAGTGCATGACTGGTGGCAATCGTGGTGCCCTGGTTTCCGACTTCCCCAAGCAAAAGTGCACCGGCGGTATCTTCACCACGCACCACTTCCCTCCGTAAGCATCCCCGGCTTTTATCCTGAAAGCGTTGCACTTACAACTCCCCACAGCTGCTGGGATGGCAAGTCCCTCGATTCGCCCAACCACCAATCGCACATGTACAACACGGTCAACACCGAGTACTTCAACAACGCACCCGCCTGCCCGTCCACCCACCCCGTGCGCATCCCACAGGTAACCTTTGAAATCACCTGGGACACGCAGAAATTCGCCAGCCTGTGGGACCCCGCCAAGGACGGCAACCCGTTCATCTGGTCCTTTGAGGGCAATGGGGCCGGCACGCACGCCGACTACATGTTCGGGTGGAAGGGCGACTCGTTGCAAAAGGCCATGGACAAGTCCGAATGTTTCTATGATGGCTGCGGGTCCATCAAGAAGCAGGCCATGACTGAGGCCAACAAGTGCACCGTCAAGGACTTTGTCAAGGAGGAGATTGATGGGTGGCAGAAGTTCATGCCGGGAATGGACAAGGGGATGAAGGTGAAGAGGGAGTTTAAGGCTTAATCTTCTTTTCGAGCGATTCTGTCTCGTCTCACATGGCATTGAGTTCAGTGGTTACCAGAGACTTTTATTTTTCTTGTGAGCAAAGCGATTTTTATGGATCCGGATAGTTGGGTGTAGTTGGCCCATCTCCGTTTACTGGTTGAGATAGTTGTATGAATGAGTTATAATTTCGGTGGGAGAGTTGAGGTCTGACAAACTCAAATGTGGTTGATTGACGTCCTGTTCCAGAAGCAAAGGCCTAAAACTCGGTGCTGTTCCAGTGGCTTCCTGTTAACCCCTAAAGGATTAACTAAGTGGGCCCATTCCATGCGTGTGTCGTGCAGCTCGCAGCGAATCGCAATCTCTGTCCTCGGGAAATGGCATTTTCAGACCCACTCTTTAGATTGCCATTCGCAAAATCGAATTCCGGGAACTGCAGAGCGGGGAGAGAAAAGGGGGGTTTGACTGTCGACGCGCTTCGATACCCAGCTTGACCGTTACGTGGCGAAATCATAGAAAAAACATTCATCACATATCTCGACGAGGCTGCACATTCCCGAATAAGTTTTTGAAAAAAGATCGAGAGAACCGTTTTGCGGTCGACATGTTTTCGCTCAGCTTGTGAGGGACTGACGTCATTGACTCCTCCTTGGAAACCCCGCTTTGGGCGGTAAAGAGGGCTACACTAGGCATACCTAACTGGGGGCGCTGGGCTCACGTTTTGTCGCCTGAACTTTTTGCCTGGCGTGTGCCACGCACGTATGTCTGGGTCGGTCCCATCCCAGCTAAATCCCAAACGTCCTCCCCCCGAGATCCAGCCCCAACCGGCCGACCTCACTCACACAGCGCTGGCTGGATCAAACTGATCGGCCCGCCGTGTCTGCCGCCGCATCTCCATGGGCTCCAACGGCGGAATTGAGTGCTTGAAGGTGACAGAGGTGCTCGAAGCCGACCCTCGTCCAACTTTTATTGTCGACCTCGACCCCGACGATGACCTCATTGTCCACGATGCGAATGGCGCCAAAGTGCTGCTGCCCGTCTTCTGCAATGTCGCCCTCCGCACCCACGAACGGCTGTTTGACGCCCTGATTGGAAAAGATGCGCAGGGCTTCCCCGACGACGACAGTTCCGAATCGGTTGATGTCATTGACGGCGCGAAACCAAAGGATGCGACGACTTCGGCTTTTTTCAACTTCAAACAATGGCTGCACGGTGTGACTCCTCATGATGAATCTGGCGACATTTTCCCCCTCTCGTTCGTTTATGGCGATATGCTCTGGACTGGTTCCACGGTGCAAAAGCGCTGGAGATTGATCAGTGGTCACCTGTGGCGATCAAATGGGGTGCTCCACAATCTATCCTCTGCATCACCGCCAGATGTCGCAACCGGTGGTCTTCGGGCCGAGCATGAGTATGCTGCTGCTGCTGCTGCTGCTGCTGTCAGGACGAAGAAGCCAACAATCCCGACCTATGCCCAGGCTTGGGGAAACACAACCAGCCCTACCCCCGCCAGTACTTCTACCGCTGCAGTCTCGGGACGGCCCGCCAAAACGGTAGTAAGTTCGGATGACACGACGGGGAACTCGTCAGTGAGCACATCTATCCTCCTAAGCACGCCAGAAAAGGCCGTTGCCGATTGGACATGTGCCAAACCAAGAGGCTTGCTGTCCCCTCACCTCCAGTTTGCCCGCACCATCAACTGGGCCGCCACACCTCTAGGGTCCATGGAAAGGTGGTCTCCCGCGTTCCGCCAGGCTGCAAATCTCTGCATGGGCAACCCGCACCCTGCTGCTCTGTTCTGGGGCAACGACCTGACCATGCTCTACAACGAGGCATACGCCGCTGAGGTGGCAGGCAACAAGCATCCTTCTCTCATGGGCACTGGTTTCAGTGGGCCGTTCGCCGAGCTTTGGGACTACACTCGTCCCGTCTTTGCTGAATGTGCCCGAACTGGTATAGCAGTCCGGAAAGAAGACGACTACCTCCCTATCAACCGCTACGGCCTTCTCGAAGAAACCTTCTTCTCGTGGTCATTCACGCCGCTATACGGAGGAACTGGTAGGATCCAGGGTTTCTACAACGCTCCTTTCGATACTACGAAACAGGTGCTCAGCCACCGGCGCATGCGGACCATCAACAAGGTCGGAGAATGCACCGCACAAGCAAAGGCAGTCAAGCAGTTCTGGAAGTTGGTCCTGGAGGCTCTGACGGACAATGAGCGCGATGTACCCTTTGCTCTGCTTTATTCGGTCGGGGAGGGTGACGATGGCGATCATTCGTCCACGTCTTCTGGAAGTACAATGTCGCTCAAGACTTGTCATCTTGAAGGATCGATAGGGGTGCCCGATGGACACATCGCGGCACCACCAAATCTCGACCTCAAACGGAGCCGGGAGGGTTTCATCCCCTCCTTTCGAGAGGCCATGAGAACGAGAGAGCCAACCCTGCTCCACACTCGCGATGGAACATTACCCGAAGCACTTCTCGACGGCATTGACTGGCGGGGATTCGGTGACCCTTGCCGTGAAGCCATCATATTTCCAGTACGGCCGACAAACGGGGACGCCGTGCTCGCATTTCTCGTCCTGGGAGTCAACCCGCGAAGGCCATATGATGGCGAATACATTTCGTTTACGAGCATGCTCAATCGACAGCTAGCCACCTCTTTGGCGTCCGTCATACTCTTCGAGGATGAATCCCGCCGGAACAGGGACGCAGCAGAAGCCGCTGCTCTCGAGAAACAGCAGTTGACCCAAGAGCTGGATCTGCAAGCCAGCCGCCTACGGCGTATGACAGAGCTGTCGCCGCTCGGCATGTTTCTTATCAGCCCTAAAGGGGTGCTTCGGGAAGCCAATGACCGGTTTTATGAGATGACGGGCCATGCGAGGGAGAATGAGTACGAGATGTCCTGGATCGACTTCGTGACCGACGAGAGCACTCGAATCATGCAGGATGGCTGGCAACAACTCGTGAGGGAACAGCAGCCATGGTCGAGCGAGTTGCAGCTGACAGGAATGTCTCCCAACGCTATCGATTTTGACGGCGAGGCCATCGAGCGCTGGGTTCTCTTGACGGCAAACCCCGAGCTGGCTTCTGACGGGTCTTTGCGGTCCGTTATGGGCTCCATCACTGACATATCCCACCTCAAGTGGGCACAAGGCCTCCAGAACCAGAGATTGTTGGAGGCCGAGGAGACAAGGAGGCGGCAGAATGAGTTTATCGACATTACCTCACACGAGATGCGCAATCCTCTCAGCGCCATCCTCCAATGTGCCGACGGCATCTCATCTACTCTCACTGCGTGCCTTGCCAACAAGACCTCGCTTGGGGAAGAGGAGGTGAAGTCGTGTTTGGAGGCGTCGCAGATTATCATTCTCTGCGTGCAGCACCAAAAGTCCATCGTGGATGATATTCTCACCATCTCGAAACTGGACTCAAATCTGCTGCACATAACTCCGATGGCGTCTCGGCCAGATGAGATTTTGACGCGGGCTGTCAAGATGTTTGAATCTGAGCTTCGGGCCAAAGAAATCCGGGTCCAGGTCGAAATCGATCCTTCTTTTGCAAGGTTGGCTATCAATTGGGTTGCGATTGATCCGCAACGGGTGCTCCAGATACTGATTAATCTCCTCACCAACGCCATCAAGTTCACGGCCTCGGCTCCGGAGCGAATCATCACCGTCACGCTCACGGCATCTCTCGATCCTCTCGATAGCAGCATTTCACGACCAGGGTTCCAATACGTTCCTTTACCTAACGACCGAGAGTCGCCTGTAATGACCTTCTCGGATGATTTGGGTAAGGGAGAGGTTTTGTACCTTGGCTTTGACGTCCAGGACAGCGGTTGTGGCCTCACACAAGAGGAGAAGACAATGCTCTTCCAGCGATTCCAGCAAGCCTCGCCGCGAACACACGCCCAATACGGAGGTAGTGGCTTGGGGCTTTTCATCTCCAAACGCCTTGCCGAGCTACATGGAGGCATGATAGGGGTTGCTTCCGAGGTCGGTAAGGGAAGCGTGTTCAGTTTCTTCATTCAGGGGAGACGATGCGTTCCCCCGGATGCTTCCGACGAAAGCGCAGCCGCTGATACTCTTGTTCCAATGGAGCAGTATCTTGGCGGCGGCTCTTCGCTTCACCACAGGGTTGCTCCGCAACGTCAGGACTACGCCATGTCATCTTCAGCCTCAGCCGCCACTAGCCTGGTCACTAAATCTGTAGCCCCCCCGCAACTCGATCCCAGAGACGTTGACGTCCTGGTTGTGGAAGACAATCTCATCAACCAAAAAGTGCTGGTCAAGCAGCTCAGCAAAGAGGGCTGCCAAGTGAGTGTTGCCAACGACGGCATCGAAGCGCTGCAGTTCCTGGAGCAAACGCATTTCTGCGGAAAAGACAAGAAGCTCTCAGTCATTCTGATGGATTTGGAAATGCCGAATATGGACGGCCTAACCTGCGTCCGGGAAATACGTAAAATGGAGGGAGAAGGTAAAATGGTCCGACATGTCCCTGTCATTGCTGTGACGGCAAATGTGAGAGACGAGCAAGTCTCTGTGGCAAGGCGAAGCGGCATGGATGATGTAGTGTCAAAACCGTTTCGTATTTTGGACCTGTGGAGAAAGATAGAGGCCTTGTTGTTGCTGCATGGTGAATAGCGGGCTGGTTGGATACCTAGGTACCTAGACAAGGTAATTGGTTGGCGATAGACATTCCGACATTTTGTGTCTTTTTCTGATAGAGAAGAAGAGCCTGGAAGAAGAAGAAGAAGAAGAAGAAGAAGAAATGGGGACGATCTGGATACCTAGGTAGCTGTGTCGGAGTTTAGAGTTTGGATTTATCCTACAAAGTACCTAGGACATGGATTTTTTCTGGGGGATTATTTACTGCTCCTAAAATTCTATTATTGGTATCTATATTTTCTGGGCCGTTACTTGCCATTTTATCTACATTGGTACCTACGAGTTTGCGTACCTGGGAAAACTGAAAGGCCGGGTTTTGTGGTCGCACGGAAAGCATGAAAAAGAGATCCAGTGCAAGTGTCTTTGCAATAGCTAACTCTGATCAAGTAAGTATGAAGGTAGGTAGGTAGGTAGGTAGGTAGGTAGGTAGGTAGGTAGGTAGGTAGGTAGGTAGGTATATATCATTGGAGTTATGGCAAGGTCATGTTCGTTGCGCCAACTGCCTTCCATTGATAACAGTCGTAAGTCGTCAGTCGTCGTGCTACGATCACAACTATAAAACTACCATGCTCAACTTAGAGTAGGTACCTACCTGAGGTACTCTACTCTTGTTCAAGTAGGCTGTGGAAATTTTTAACTCTATCAGCCCTTTATACCTGACCGATCTCTGTTCTTCAGGGTCATGTATAATAAGGTGCCTTATCTACCTAACCTTATCGAGGTAAGGTAAGGAAGATGCACCAACCATCTCAGAAGACAGAAAACGATGAAGCTAGCCGGACAGACATATTTCAAAGAGGGGGGGGGGGGGGGGGAAAAAAAAAACCTTTTTTTTTTTTTCTTTGGGTTTTTTTCTCGGGGGGAATCACATTT
>Ga0247765_1000951_pt1 | contig 17396 bp, 15 predicted proteins | sample UWRJL106311C6_FD_179949 | JGI IMG/M metagenome (GOLD analysis project Ga0247765, IMG submission 179949) | Plant litter microbial communities from Arlington Agricultural Research Station in Wisconsin, United States - UWRJ-L106-311C-6 | ecosystem: Environmental > Terrestrial > Plant litter >... | reverse complement strand
CTCCCCTCTTGTGTTTCTGGTGTCTGATTCTTTCCCTTTCTTCTACCTTAAGCAAGATAGTTTATATATAGCCTTAGGGCAACCTTTTGACCTTGGTGATCTCTGTGCAAAGCCCACTGTAGTCACCTTGTTACAGGGCATAGACCCCTATATCTCTGCTTGTTACAGCAGGTTGGTCTGCTGATCTTAGCTTCCTTTGACCCCGTCCCGGGCAGTCATCGTACCCTCAAAGCCTTCCGCTGCGCTCGTTACAGGGGACTCACCCCCTGTAACCTCCTGTACTGGACCTCACTGAGACCAGTCAGGCCACACAAATTAACAGATAATAATACCTATTATAAAGCCAGTCTCGTTAAAATTATATAAATCGTCGTTAAGGATACCGTATTTAACCTTAACGTTATATACAAAGGCAAACTACTTGTCACGGTACCGTGATGCTGCCTGCCTGTGGCTACGCAGCTAGATGTAGAAGGACTGCGTCCTTTGGTGCCGTGACACTACTTTTAAATAACCTTGGAATCTTTACATTTAGCCCTTTAGTAATCGTATTTATACGTAAAACGCATCCGGAGTTTTAATTAGCGCTTAATAAAGTTGTAAGCCCATTATATACTAATAGGGGGCGCGTCGCGTTCGCGTAGTAATTAGTTAGCTATATCTTCTACGTACAAAAGCCGAGGATGGAATACGCGTATATATAGCTTAATTATATATTGAATAATTGTTTTCTCTTCCAAATCCGTAAGTTTACGCAAATTGGCTGGGGTATCACATCACGCAGGCCAATTGGTACGTCGATTAAAAAGGGTTATTAGCGGTATATTGTAGATTGTAGCTACGCGTCGAAAACTAAGCTTTAGGTCTTTTTTTAAAGCTTCAAGGGCTAGAATAATTCGAGATTCAATTGGAAGTAAATCTATAGCGAATTGGTAGTAGGATTGGTAAAAGAAGTTGGAAGGTTGCGTTATACCAAAAAAGTATACAGCTCGCTTGTCTATACGGCTCGCTTATTACAAACGTTGCAGAAACTGGATCTAAAAACGTTACATGCTATGCAACTTACAGCGCTCGGCGCATCTCAGGCTGATGCAGACAGCCTCCACGACCGTGTTAGGTCCGGGGAGCTTTTTGGAGCTTTTGATGATCGGTAATGAGATGAGATCTGGACAAGGCTTTGCTATGAAACTATACACTTTTTAGTCCCATCTTTATTCGCATTCTTTGAAAATTGGAAATACTAACAAGGCCCAGCAGATTGTATCTTTTTTATCATAGCGTGCCACAGGGGGGTCCGGGGGCCTCCCTTAATTTATAGTTGTTAATAGTGTTCTAAAGTCTTCCATGCCTCCACTTCCAATCATTCCTAGCGCTTCCTTTCGTCCTGGCAGGTGGCCCAAGAGCAAGGTGTAGCGACGTTCCTACACGTATAATGCTGGTGGGTAATTAGGAAAGCACCTGTGCCCCAGCTTCTTCATTGCGCTGCGCTAATGTCAGCCATATCGTCATCCTCAACTGGTGATTCCTAGGGCCTTGCGGTAGCCAGTCTAGGACGGCCCGGCAACTCCGCAGCCTCGGCGTTTCCGACATATTCCATTTGTACCCGCTTTAACGAGGGAAGACTCTTCTAAGGCTTATTGGATTCAAAAGAGTCTTCTCTCCCACTTCAAAAACTATAGCCCATATCATCAGTGTTACTATCCACGAGTAAATACCTGAATGCTTACTTAGGCTTCTTAAGCCTTACCTAATAATTGACCTGGGGCAGCTGGCTCACCGACCAAAGAAACGGCGCTCTTCCCTAACCGAGGTTCCCCGAAACACGTCCTCAAAATGCACCAATAGCGGCATCCTCGGTGGTCAAGGATCAACCGCTCCCCATATAGCTAAAAGGTACTTGTAATTCTCATCCTTATTCGTTTAATCCACGCCTCTCACGAGGCGCTGGTATATCACTTCCAAATGCTTAAACTAGACAAGACTGAGAGACCTAGAGCCGCCTATAAGTAGTATCCCGGGGAAAGAAAGTCGGAAGCACGTCATAATTGGACCGCGCTTTTTCTATTACCGCATCCAACGCTAACTACTGTCTCCTTTTCGAGGTGTATGCCGGTATAAAATAGCTGACGGATGTACCCAAGGGGTATACGGCATGCTTTGGACTGCGTGCATATTTGACATGTAATTAGTAGCAAAAACACCTTAACCTTGGGTTCTGGCTATACTAGCTCCTTATCGGCTTCCGAAGTGAAAATATCCCATTTGAGTCTCCACCGAGTCCAGGTCCCCCATTCACCACTTCTCCACCATCAACACCCAAATATTATGGAACAGATGCATACCATCAACAGGGCCGACGTTACCATTAACCACTTGGGGCGTACCACTAGCCGTAGACTTGACGCCTATTCCTTTTGTACTCGTGCGAGCGAGCCTCGATTCGCAGCTGTTGAGTGCCAACGCTGGCGTTCATGTGGTTCGTCACATTGCCGTTGGTGACCCCTGTTATGTCCTGAGCTGGGCGAAGGTCACCGCTCGAGCTGGTTGTGACGCACCGAGGTCTCACTCAGCCCGTCCCACCGACCGTTCAGGGATGGCTGGCTGCTCGTGCATAGTTCGGATAATTCGGAGGCAGACGTCCAAGTCGGACCGGGACGCGTTCGTCCCGCGGGGGGGGGGGGGGAGCTGGGGACGGTAGGGGATCGACGATTTGATACACTTCTTAACGAGGCGCTTGCGGTAATCCTATCTCGTCAAGCTACAATATATCCATAGAGCGGACAGTATGGCTTCAACCAATTGTGTCTTTTCACACCGACTTCGCTTCGTTCGGCTGCGGCGAGCGGGCTTATAGGCAGGTTCGGTAGCTGTTTCTCGTTTTGCAGGTCCGACGGCGAGAGATCTACCTGGCAGCATAGGGCCAGGAAAGCAAATTAGACGGCGGCGCGGGGGTAGTTGTCGAGCAATAGTTGGCCGTTGAATTGGGTTGTCAGTCATTGTAAGTGAAGATAAGAGGGAGGAAGGGGATTTGTACTCCAACCATCATGACAAACATCCCGTCAAGCATCACCTGCGCGAACTAGGCATCGGGTGCAGGCAATTGTCGGTAATCTTGCCGAGCAGGTCGGAGGTGGTCGCGCGCAAGTTTGATGAACCTGTGTGAGGGCCGCAAGTCTCGGTCCGTCTTGAAAGGGCAATCGGCGGGTACCGGGAAAAGGGTCTTCACGGCCCGCGCATGGGGGTGTTAAACGTCTAGGTTCGAGCTTTTGTCACGTCACGCAAGCGATGCGCGATGGACTTGGTGAGATTTCCCGACGCGACAATGATAAGAGATGAGAGAGGTGCCGGTCTTCTGGTAACCCCGCATTGCGCGTCCCTTTTGTCATGGCGGGACGCTCGCCCGCCTTCAGCTCCCGCAACGGATCCGCAAGAAAAGTTAGTCGCGGTCTCGTTCGACGCCTTAGACGAGGAGGAGCGGCCAGTGACATGAGCGCGAGATGGGCTTCCTGGTGTCGTCTCGTTTGTGGATGCTCCGTCTTCATCTGGTCAGAGTGATGATCCATTTGGCCGGGCAAATTCGTCTATAAGAGGAGCAACGCCGACGCGACGAGGACTCTTTGCTATCGAGGTAGTCAACGACCGTTCTTTGATAGCACTAGGTGATACAAAAACGCCTACGCATGCTAGCAGCTTTAACGCCACCCCGAACGACGCGCCGGCGTCTGCGCAAAAGTCATCAAAGAAGTGGGCTGCGCCAGATCAGCGTCCACAAGGTCAGCTACCTCCGGCTAATGTCTATCTCCTGTTAACGCGGTTTATGACTAACCTATTACGGCGGTACAGACTTTTCGTCAAGTATCGCTTTCGACCCACGCCCTAGTGGACGGTATGGGGCAAGGGAGGGTGGTTGAGGCTAGCGCGGAGGCCGTTTGCGTATAGGGGTGTGCTCTAACCATCATGACAATCTTTTGGTGGAATATCCCCTCCGTCGGCGGCATCTGCCACAGGCGAACAAGCTTGACCACGTAGGGTGGATGAAAAGGTGTAACGCTAATTGACTTGATGCCTAGGACCTACCTATGTGTTATTCATATTTCCTTATCACAGTCAAAGGAATCTTACATCCAAAGTGGTTTATAGGCAGGCTGGCTGCCTCAAGCACTTTGGGTACAAGGCCGGCAAGTGTGTGGATCTTGCAATACCGGCATTCAAAAAATCCACCAGTGAGGGCCAGAGTGGCATAGGTTGCAGTGCCACTGAATCATTGTGTTGTCTGGATTTAATCATCTTGAAAACATGTGCGCAATGGGACGCGAGGGCCATTTTGCGTTTCTGATGTGTGGATGTATTGTCTTGGAAGAATCTCGGGGGCAAGTATCACAAAGTACAACTGTCTAGCGTTTTGTTGCGTCCAACTCAAATTTAAATCTTCTCGGCGTAAGGACGACTGGAAGGTTTGCACGGTTGGGACACGAAAGAAGATGGAGCATAAGCAGCTGCCGGGGAGGGTATGTTTTCCTTCCACCCGCTCATCGTCCATAAGTTCACCATTCCAGGTACGCCGAGATGTTGGAAAATACACAGTCGTCAAACTCTACGCCATGGTCCGAAACTACGAGCAGTGGGATCTTGAAGACCCCCGAGCTCAACGACTGAGGCCAGTCCATTATCCACGACATGGCTTCCAAGCTCGGGTGCATATACGACGGAACAACAGCGAAGACTTGCCAGCTGACACCTTATTCCCGAGAATGAGGTAGAGCTTACCCAGCTGGCCAAGCAGCTAGAGGAAAAACAACAACCAAAAACTAGTGCGGTGCCGATGCAGGATCACGGTATAGAATCGAACTACGGCCGAATTGGCAGTACCCTCTCCATGTTGCCGAGCCTCACTTATACGGGATTCGGCTTCACATCGACGACGCCTTCAGACCAGTTTTCGTGGATGGACACCACGGACATGGATCTTCTTCAGACTGGGGATGACAACGAGGGAAGTCCAACTTCGGAATCCCATGACCTATGAGACTGGCTTATTCGCCCCTGGCGCGGCCGGTCGTGAACGGCACGGGCAGCTTTGATCTGGGAGCGCTGGCCAAAGTGGTCGGAGGGTGCGATCCGTGGTGGCGAGGGACCCGCCTCGGCGGAATTTGGGAGGTACCTTGGTCGGGGATTATGCCACTGCCGTGTGTGCATGCAGCGAGCAAGGGATAAAAGATGTGTGACGGAAGGTCTTCACCTAGGCAATAAGCATAGGGATAAGGAATCCTGGTTAGGGCGTGGGTTTTTAATGGTATACTCATTCTTCCATCGCATTTCGTCCGTTCCCTGTTGTGTTGGCCCCCCACTTTGTGACCAGCCGTCGGGCTGACCTGAGGTCGGCCTCCAATAACTAGCGAGTCCACCTTCCGCGTCCGAATCCACCACCCCTCTCTCTCTCTCCTCATATTATCCCTTTCTGTCTTTTCGTCGCCTTGAAATCTATCCTAGTCGGGGGACGGACGCTTCCAGCGTCGCCGGGGGAGGCCAGTTTCCTGGCTTCGATCGGCCCTACTATGTGGCCCGGTTCTCGTCATTCTGGATCAGCCAAGTTTTGGTCCAAGAAATACTCCATGTCATCCGATGGCCTTGTTTGCTGCACACAGAACGAGGAAGGTGGTAGAGTGAGGGGATTGGTTGTTGAGCAACTACTGTTTTGACGTTAAATATTCGTGGTGAAGACGTCTCGAGGCCATCAGGAACATTGTAGGATGAGTTATGAATTTAAGATATTCTCAAATAGTATCGCTTTAACGGCTGACGTAACAAGATGTGAATTAAGCCAACCCGTGATTGAAGAAAACAGAGCCCTAGCGCATCTCCCTCCTCCATTTCCCAAATCGCCCTTAATCCTGCCTTTCTTGACACTCACAGTTCAAGATAGAGTGGCCATTTAGAGACAGTAATCGCTGTTTCCAGAGCCGCCATCAATGCAATTGCGGCAAAAGTATCGGAAAGGAACATCATCGGGTCCGTTACAGATAAACAACGAGTAGTTTATGTGCTCTTCGTCAGTAGGTTGGCGTGCTTGTCGCAAAGAGGAGATGATATTTCCACGGTAGTTTCCTGTTGCACGTATGTGAGTCAATGAACAAACGAGGTCTTGCTTAACGGAAATTCGGACAGCTGAAGTGAAGCTATACTCCGAGGTTTGGGGAGAATTAGGATATCTTCAAGTTAAACCGTGTGCTTACCCCGGCGAAGAAGGTTATACCCGCAGTAGGCAACATGTGTTTGACAATTGTCGGCGAACACGGGCTGGAGGAGGGCCATGAAAGCGGTGGCGGTAGCGACGATGGCAGTGTGTGAGTGCATTTCGGATCTGTTTAGGGCACAGGCTTCGGGGATGAGTTTGGTGGCTCTGGTGATGATTGTGGTGATGATTGTGGTGATGGCTGTGGTGATGGCTGTGGTAATAATGGCTCCATGAGTTGAGAACTTGTGGGAACTCTAGGCAGTTTATATATTGCGTTTATAGCGTCGTGCCTACGTACGTCACTACTTTCAATGGTTTCGATGCTGCACCATAGCCTCGATGCTGCGAGGTTGGAATGGAAGCCGAGCATGCCGAGTTCACTACAGACGGTGGAGTGATGGTGGTGTGATAGCGGATGAACATTCAACTGTCACTTTAGATGAATTGAGTTTACTCGTAACTTCCAGCGTTGCTGAGCTCGGTTGGAGGAACTACGTACAGGGCGGTGGCATGCGGGAAGAGCCTAGACGTATTACAGATGCAGCTTCGGCATATGCTGCAGGTGGGCCCCTCCATCACTCGTCAATCCACCCAGGGCCTAGTGACGTGATGCGTCAAATGTCGCCTCCTTTGGAGCCAGCCGCCAGCCATTCACAAAGCTTCGAAGGGTGCAAGTCCTTTCCCTGCTTTTCCTGGTTCAAAAGTTGCGGGTCCCAAGCTCCCCCACGAATATGGAGCAAGTTCATTCTCTCACATGCTGTCCGAGCATGTTAGATGGTGACTCACCTGAAAGCCCTTTGCTACACGCGATCGAAGGCAACCCCCTTGTTGATGATGCGCGCACGTGCCAGCACCCGCGCCTCGCGCGAGCTCCGGCTCGTTGCAGAAGGAGATGATGCCGATGAGGCCGGCGACTCCCTCCCCCTCGGCGGAACGAAGCCAAGTCATCGATATGGAGAGTCCTGCCACAAGCTGCCCTTGGGTGTACGATATCCTTGACACTTGGCCCACCTTGCGCCTGCGATCCGCCTTCCTTCGCACCCGTTATCCCGGCATGCCGCGACTCGACGAATCCACTGTGTTCGACGACGGTTGCCATGGTCCACCCTCATCGTCACTGTCAACCTGGCGCATCTTCGCCGGCCCAAATCACGCGTTGGGCTGACTGTGGCATACTTATCATCCTCCTGTTCTGGAAAGGATGAGAAGAGGAGATGCTCGAGTTGGTATATATCACGTAATTTTGGGGGGGGGGGTTTACTCTGGATACCTCCCAATAAATCTCCAGCGACCCCCCTCCCCCACATAAAACCCACACCTGACAGCTGTATTGGAATTACCGCATTTCCCATACAAAACAGCAGCTTTGCAATGCAAGCGCGCGGGGCGCCCACTCGCCTACTCGCGCCACTACAAATTGCAACGCTACTAGTACCGCAAACACCCAACATACTAGAACAGGACTGTCTCAGGCGCCAGAAAAAAGTTAAGAAATAAGGACCAAGTTGCGATTGATTTACTTAAGAAAACGATTACGTAGAAGCTGTGTTGAAGCTGCATTTATCCTATTTGCTATAATAAGCCCGCCGCTGTCGGTGAGATCGGCCTCGTCGCGACCTGGCGACAGCGAGCCTATCTCGGGCATTGTTTCTGCAACAAATTGGTATGACGCAGTTATGTTACTAGGAGGGGCGGCGTATTTTAGAGGCTGTCAAATCCGTAGTAGAGACGAAGATTGCCTCGCAGGCGCCTGGTTTGTTTAAGGCGGGCGCCGAGTTCCTTATAAACTGGCTGCGAGAGCCCGTACACGCTGTGCGTGCGAATCGATGGTGTGATTGGTGATGGTACGCCGGATTGAAGCTATCGCGAGAAAGGCGTGATGTGGAAGTGATGGAACGGTACTAATTGAAGCGAGGTAGTTCTGACACGGTTGGACATGACGGCCTTGAAATTTCGTGATTTTACATATAAAAACTGGGGGTTGGCTGGGGACAGCTGTGTCTGGCACTGTCAGACTGGGGAAGGGGGGGGGGGGGGGGGGGGGGGTTGCGGGAGATTTATGGGAGGTGTCCTGAGTAACCCCTAAAAGAAGTTGGGACGGTTGGGAACTGAGTGGGCAATTGACAACTTCAGGCTCCCTAGTAGGTGTTTTGGCCGAAAATAAGAAGCTGGAGAAGGGTGGGGATCACGCAGATTAAATAGGCGGCTGCGTGCCCGCGTAGTGTCCCGCTTCAGACAAGACGCGGGCGTCCACTGTATTACTATCCCTGCAAGGGCCATTACACCCAAAGCCGGATCGATTTTCGGCTTGGTATTGGTATCAAGCATCGGGATCACCATAACCATAACGATTGCGCGGTCAGGTAGAACAACACCATCCTCCAGTTACGGGCGATGGAGATGAGGCTCAGGATGTGTCGCCGCGGCGCTGTACCCAGATGCTGATACTGCCACTCTCGTCGCATTCATAGGCCGTCAAACCCACACCAGGGGCAGCGATGCCGAAGATTGACGTTGCAAAACGTTTGATGAAAACGTGTCCGTTGTACCGTGTGCCGATGGTACGGTACATTTCGCTGTGCTTCTCGAGGATATTTGGAAACATTTTGGTTTCGATAGCGATATCGATCACCTCCTGGAAGGCCCTAGTAACGACCTCTGCGATATTCATGCCGTTGGAGGTATCATTGACGAAAACGCACTTGCTTTCCTCATGGAGAGCAAAGTCGTTCAACATAGTAACGACACCATGCACACCGCCTTTGCTTTCGAGACATCGCTGGCGGTGAGCACAACCAAGTGCTTGGCAAGTTTGCAGGAATTTGGAATCGTCAATGAAATCGAATGCGAAACTCTAAATTTTGACAAGGAAAAATGAAGACGATAGCGCCGATATTGGTTGAAGGCGGGTCGAGATTGACTGTTGAGGAATTAGAGGCAGTCGTCATTACCGGTGACTCAGACGGTGTTAGAAGGAGCGTATGCCGTTTTTGTGGTTACAACTTCAATCACTGAAGTAGACATCATGCTGTCGCAAACTACCCACTGCGCCAAAAAACGGGGAACACAATTGCTTTCTGACCCTAGTAGTTGCCCTTTTATCTGACACATGCCTCTCGCTGTTGCACAAGTACGTAAAGAAGTGGGTATAGAGTCGGCCTTGTAGATGCTAGTTATACCAAGCGTGATAAAAGAATAAACTAACAGTTGCGACAGACCGACTGCTTAGTCAACACAGCTCCAAATGAACTAGAAAAGATGTCATTTTTATCTTCACAGTCTACTCTAAAAGCCCACCGGTGGTATGGTTTGATGACGTCCCGGCCTCCGGCAAACATCTTGCCCGGCTGCAGACAGGGCAAAATGTTATGCCAGACCAGATCGAGGCGGGCCATCCCGTTGGAACGGGCGCCGCCCCGTTTTAGAGATTAATATGACATTGCAGGCGTAAAACCTGCCCGACACTTGTCCAAATACCTGACCAAGTCTCTAGCACATCGTCGAAATAGGTGCCCAAAGAAAGCCCCAATATGTACAAAATACAGCGGCCATTGGACAAGCGGACGCCTGTCCAGTCTATGGACTCATTAAAACTCTTCCGTCATCGATTTCGGTCACTACGGTGAAACATGCAGGGCGTGCTATTCGCGTAGCTTGCCCTCCGATCCCAACAGACTGGATCGCCAAGCCTTCTCTTGTTCAACAATGCAGCTCAACAAATTCGGATCTCAGACCCTACTACGCGCCCGGCCCGGACTACGGAGTGCAGTAGCGTCAGGGCTATTGCTGAACCTCGTCGCAAGATCAAGAGACCCTTGCATCCTAAAATCTGTAATCGCCGAGATTAACTGGTGAGATGAAGAACTGATGTCTGATGCGTCGGACCCGCTAATGATTCGCGGCTGGAAGTCGACTTTGATGAGAATATTAAAGCATAGAAAGCATTTCGGGCGCTATTGATTGAGAAATCCCACGTTTTCCCTCAAGGTCAGCCTGAAGCGAACAGCACCATAGTAATAATGGTGGCCATTTGAGCCTACACTTGTCAGCAAATTCTTCTCTTTTTTCGAGCTCCAGGACCCGGGCTCGCCATTGATGAGAGACCCCCGGCCCCGTTGGACCCGGTTTGGGGTCTTCGGTCCTCGGGTCTTCATGGATACATTCTATATAGCTAACCATCATCGTACCTACCAGGTCAGGAAGATCTCTTGCTCCTCACACAAGTATTCCATCGTTCTGTGAATCCGATTCATTGTGTCCTACTGTACAGTTCACCTAGGCGTTCTGCCTTGTGACCTTTTTGTCTTAACCCATCTTTGGGTACCAGGCCGTAACAAAGAGTCCTTTGGCTGACAGCGAAGGGGGGAAAACGTCGGGAGCCTGCTCCTATTCCAAACCCCTGCGTCCAGCCCTACTTCACGCGTGGGACGCTGACGATGGCATTCACAAAAGTATGAGGTCCACAACTCGTCCAATGATGGCGAGCCAAACTGTTGTCTCAAGGTTTTGCTCGATGATAAAAGTGCTAGCCATCAAGCTCCACCAACACCCCCCTTCGCAACCTTCGGTTCCCAGTCGTCTATCATCTTGCGCAAATCCTTCAACCGGGCCGGTTTCGTCAGGAATATGTCAACACCGCTATCGAACGCCTCCTTTCGGTTTGTTGTAGACCCTAGACCCGTTAGCGCGATGATCAGGGCCGGCGGGCCTTGTCGTCCGGCGACACGCTCCAGCTTCCTGATCTCCCGTGCGGCTTCCATTCCATCCATGACAGGCATCGTGATGTCTGCAGGCGAGGTTAGCAGAGTGCAGCTAGTACCGAAAGAGTAAACCTGCCTAGGATGATAATGTCGTACCGCGTCTCGGCGGCTTCAAACGCTTGAACCGCTTCGAGACCATTCATCGCTGTGTTGTAGCCGAAGTTGCCTCTTCGCGCAAAGGTGCTAAGAAGCTGTGGCGCACATAAATAGTCAGTCCTCGCCGAGGAGAGAACATCAGAAGGCAAGACAGATAGATATGCAGGGAGGTCCGCCTATTTACCTGAAGATTGATTTCATTATCCTCGACCAAGAGCAACTTCGGCTTCTTCTTTTCGGTAACATTGGCGCTGCTGGCTGTCGTGTGCGCAGAGGCCTCATCCACTACCTCAAGCGGCTGGGCCATCGAAGCAAAGTAGTTGTCTTGGGGACTCCGTTCCATCCCGGGAAGGTAACTGTCGGGGGATCGTTGGAACAAGCTTTGGGGGGAATTCTCAGTTTCTGAGAGCGCCCTCGAGCGCGAGCCTCCATCAGGAAAGCGCGCCACGATTCCGAGACAAAATTCAAGGGCTTTGGCTAGCCTATGGGGACCACATCTGTCAAGCCGGTCAGTAACCGTCAAATGTGTGGGTAGGCGCCCACAAGGAGAGAGTCTATGACATACGGCTTCGAGACGAAGTGGACGAGGTCGTGGCCGTCGGATCGACCGGCCAGGACCATCCTCTGGTCGTACTCTCGGCAGAGCTCTTCACGTGAACAGAGCACAATAGTTGGGACGTCGGCAAATGCGCTTTGGATGCCAGGGCGTCTGAATGCATCGTCTCGAGCGAGCGCAACCGGCCGCCAAGAATCGAGATTCATGGCTAATAGAATATCGGGTGGTGAGGATTTCCACGCCGACGGCGCCGTGACCTCCATGTCGAACCATCGTGTGACAGCGTCCTTCGCTGATGCCTGGAGAAGACGCGAGGACTCCCTACCGGCTTGCTCATCTCCAGGGTGTCCTTCCTGAATCCCCGAATCCGCATCGAGACCCACAAGGCCTATTCTCAGCCCCTTTGTTTTGCTTTTGGTGTTCTGGATGGCTTGCTGAGCCATAAGGGTGCCGTGGTCGAGGTCACCTGGCAGGGCATGGTTCATGGTAAGTGAGACTACCACCTCCGTTCCGACACCCTGCTCGCTCGTAATGCAGATATTGCCTCCGAGAGATCGGACAATCTGGAGGACAATGCTCAGACCCAAGCCTGTCCCCGGATTCAGAGGGTTCTCCTGTGTAAACGGTGTGAACAGGTCGCTGTGCAGGTACTCCTGGGCTATCCCCCGCCCAGTATCGTGGACGCTGATGCGGACGACGGACCTTTTAGGCTGCCCCGGCGGCGATTCGATGTCGGTAGATAGCAATGACACCTTGACCCACCCCTTATCCGTGTATTTGAGCGCGTTGCCAAACAGATTCATCAGCACTCTTCGCAGTGCCCCCGACTCGGTGCGGAACATCCAGTTGGGCCTCCAGCCGATATCCAAGATCACATCTATCCGCTCCTCCACGTTCCTCGTGAGCCTGTGGCGAGTTTTGCGGCCCCCGGAGCTGCTCCGCCGTAGGCCTTCGGGAGAGAAGCTGCTCGGCTCGTCCGTTACGAAGAGCGACGGGCTACCCTGGAATTCGTGGCCCGCAAAGACGGAATCTACAACGTTCTCGGCGAGCAAGCTTAGGTCAACGTTGACGCTCAGGTTCGACACGCCCGAGAGGGACCGGCGCCAGCCAGCTCTCCCTTTAGCCGCTCCAGGCCCACCGCGAGCCTTTCGTGCCCTGGTGAAATTGTTAATCTTCGCAAAGTCCAGCACGTGCTGGATGGTGTCGAGAAGGGTCCGCCCGCACCGCTCGATCGTGTCGATCATGCCGTGCTGGAACAGGTCGAGAGTCGTGTCGTGGAGGATCTCGGCCGAGGCGAGGATGCCGTGGAGAGGCGAGCGCAGCTCGTGGCTAATGGACGAGATGAAATCCGACTTGGCCTTGTCCGTGCTCACAACTTCCAGCCGGGCCACCTCCGCCATGATGCTGTTCCCAAAGGCGGCAAGGTAGTTCAAGTCTCCGCTGCGGGTGAGGACGCGGGAATTGGTCAAACTCCACATAAAGCTCCCGGCAAAAAACCGCCCGTGGTTCGCGTCCCAGAGCGGGACGAAGGCGATGCTCCGCGCACCGGGGAATATCTTGCCGAGAATATCCACGACGCTCTGCTCCGACGACTTCCCGGAATGCCGCTTTTCCTTCTTCTGGTATGTGCTGCGCTTGCCAGCACTGAAGATGCGCCCCTGGGGATACGTGTAAAGGAGCGCCTGGAGGAACGATTCTGTAAGTCGACGCAAGCTGGATGTATGGCCCCCGTGCAGGCTGGAGTTTTCGGATGTCGAGAGACCTAGTATTCCACAAGTTGGATCCTTACCGCTGCCTGGGCTGTCTGTCGAGGGCTCCGCTTTTGGCCCTTGGTTTGCGTTAGCGTTGCTAGTTGGGTCCAGCCCTGATGACGTCGAATCGCTCGACGAATTCCTCGAATGTCTGTCCGTCTCGGTGGATGTCGCTGACTCTTTAATGCTTTATAAGCGGCGCTTAAAATTGACCACATGAGGTGATTGGGGGACCTTGCGTAGCTTACCTGATCGTTCTCTCCGCGTGCTGAGACGGGCGTCGAGAAACAGAGTTCCGTCTACCTCGATTGACTGCTGGATAATGTGGCCGGCGCGAGAGAACAGCTCCTTCAACCTCTCCGGTATGAGACCTTTGTCAACCTCTGGGCTAAACATTCTCGAGCTCTGTCCTCTACTCGTTGGAGGCGAGCCGGAATTCGCCTCGGGATGTGGTTCAGCCGGTCTCTCGGTAGGTGCCTCGAACGGCGGTTCCCCTAGCACCGAGTTGGGAGAAGGACGGGCCGTAGCCTTGCCACTCCCAGATGTCGCGTCTGCGGCCACGACGGTGGATTCCATGGGCGTTGCAACTAACGGCCTGTCAGCAACAGCGACGTTTCCGTTGAATCTTTCCGAGGTTATCCCCAAAGGATTAAAACGCTCGGGAAGAGATAAAGACGCGTCGGTACTATGTCTCTGCGATGCCGGTGTTGCGTGTCCGTCAAGTTCCCCCTCTTTCTTGACTTCTGGGTTGGGTCCATCAGGGGCTCCCTGTCGTGGCTGATTATTTCCGAGCTCAAGCCACCAGTCGTACAGGTCGGTGCCGCCTTCCATGAATACCCCTAGGCCTTTGATCATCTTCTCACTACGCCTCTGCGCCTCGCTAACCCTGTTCATTTCCAGATGCACGATAATGGTTGGTCCAACATCGCCCAGGAACTCGATCTCGTCGTTGCTTAGTCCCTTTCTCGGCCTATCATCCATCACGGATATGGTGCCGATATAGAATCCTGACCTAATCTTGATGGGCACGGCGGCGAAGAATCGCACCGAGGGGTGGCTCGCGACGAAGGGCCGATTCCTAAACCTCTCGTCGACCATAACGTCGTTGATGATCAACGGCGATGGGGCCGGCCTCCCCCTCGACTCCTCCGACAAGGAGAGGATATCAAGAGCATTCCCGCAAATCCCCAGCGATCTCGCCAACGTCTTGCACCCAAAGATCAATCCTTGGTCTCCATCGTTGTAAAGCCAGTCCGACTGGAGGCGCGAGCTCTGCGTGGCCTCGACGAGAATGTACTGGTTTGTGCCGTCGATGAGGGAGATCAAGGCCCATTTGGCGTTCAGACGCAGCGCCACGAGCTGGGCGAAGGCCGATAGTACCGTGTCAGACTCGGATCGACGCGTCTGGTCGAGAAGGATATTTCTGGCAGGGAGAGGACGGTCAGCATAATGTCTCTCAGGGCTGATAAAGTATAAAGTACTCAAAAATGTCCTTCTCTTCAGCGCCTTTGGGCAAAGCCTGAGCTTGCGGGTTGGCTTCCATACTGCAACGGGTGGTCTTAAGGCCTTACTGAGTTCACTTCTCGCCAATGCGCCGCCGTGCGTCAATACGCAGCGCAGAATGCCAGGACTTGAGAGCACTCCTGGGCCGTGATGATTGACGTCGGTTTTCAAGCTTGCATGACGAAACCACACTTGTGCCTTGGAATGTGGTAGATGTCGACCATGGTATTCCATTTTCGCCATGCCTGGCAGGAGCGGCTCTGGGATTTCGTCCTGAGTGTCCAGAAGCAGAAGATGGTGGTGCAGCGAAGCGAAGTGATGTGATAGTGGGGTTATAGTGGGGTTATAGTGGTGTGACAGTGGTCTGATAGTGGATTGACAGTTGGCTTGGGGCTGCCCTACTTGCGGGCTACCGGCGGACCAATCTCAGGCGAGGGCTAGCGCTACGCCTTCTCCCGGGGGGGCTTTTTTCTCAGCTATTGTGGGAGCAAAGTTGCGGGGGGGGGGCGCGCTTGCAAAAAATCTTGGAGACTTGCCGAGATCCATGTTCCAGGTTGGTGGTGCATGGAAATGCCAATTGAAGGCCGGTGGGCCACAGATGATCACCGGGCACAATCAGACCTCTATTATGTATGCTACAGGCCATCGTATACCTAGTAACTACATCATCCCGTCTCCATCTGGGTGGGTGCTCTGGCTCCAGGAATGGGCCGCTAACGTCGACTTTCATATCTCATAAAATATTCACTGGCGGCATGGTCCTTTTCGAGTCCACACGAAAACTTGAACTTCGTCATGTCTGCTACAATCGACTGTGTGTATCTAGCCGCCATAGCACAATACAAGCTCTCGGCCCAAATAGGGCGCCCAGAGCCTTCTCTTCGACTGCTCGTCGGCCATTCTAACCTCCTGGACACGTTGGTGCCAGGGCTCGTGGAATGTGGTTTATGGAGTATAGAGATGCCGCCTCAGCCGGAGCCGGAAGACCAAAGCGACGGTGCGGGGGCAGCCGGGTCGAAATTCACCGAGATGTTTGCCGGGTGCTCTGACGGCGGAAACTTGGACTGGGACTCCTCGTCAGATTCGGACGAAGATTCGGACGACGATTCGGCATACTCGTCGGACGAGAGCGATGATGGGGCTAAATACGATAACAGCCAGCATGCCGAGACGGGTGACGATGTGGTGGAGCTAAGCTTGCTAGAGGATCACCTTGCCCAACTTCGCCGCCGACTCGCGTCGCGGGCCGACGCAGCCAGTACCGGTAGTTGGTTGACAGCAGAGCTTGGGCGACGCCATACCGAAGTGGAGCTGTCGATGCAGGCACCTGGGGTGGTCCCCTCGGAGAAAACGATGGCCGAGACCTCAACAGCCCCATCAGCCGAGGAATCTAGGGAAGGTGGCCGAGCCGGGCGCCCTGGTCCCAGACCAAGCTTCCATGCCAGCCGGCCCGGCGAAGACACATCTCGTGGGAGACCATCAAGTTGTTCAGCAGCACCAAGCCAGAGTGTTCTGTTGTTGCAGACTCAGCTGATACCCGGGCGTTCCCCAAAGAATGTGGCACTCCCTTGATGGCCCCGAAGGCGCGTGTTTGCAGCGCCTCAACTCGAGCCGGGTCCCGGGTACGGCGCTCGACGACCTCCAGGACATACATACATACCTGGCCCAAACCTAGTTGAAGTGGGCCGTTAATGATTAGTAGGTGGGAGACTGGACGCAGAGTATGGAGCATGGGAGAGACGTGAACCCAAGGGGAACACGGACAGGTGAATGTGTGAATGCGCTAAGGGCTGACAAATTGTTGTTGTTGTAGTAGTAGTAGTAGCAGCTGTTGCTGATAGGTAATAAAATGAAAAACCTAACCGAATACTGAATCTCAACCTCCAGGGACTTTGACGCACGTGTGGGGCAGCGGCGGCGGCGGCCCAGCAAGTGTTATAAGTTTTGGCTCAAGCCTCGTCGTGGTCGTTGTCTGGTTCACGTTCATGTTGCTGGCGCATGCGATCATCCAACAGGCGCTGCAGCTGGCCGTTCTGCTCTGCCAGGATCCTTTGCTCTCTCTGCAACCATAAGATACGAAGTGTCGCGCGGTCTAGGAGATTAGCCTCCTCCTCGTCCTCCTCCTCCATCGCGGTGGCGGATGCGAGTCCGCCTCCCCAGCCAGAAGTCTCACCATAGGAACTACTTTGCTCGGCGACAGGGAGTTGGCCAGCGGCAGCGCCAGTACCGGCACCAGCACCGGCACCCGTATTACCCGTACTCGCATTACTTGTACCCGGGATAGGAGGCGGTACCCCCCGCAGCTCCCTGAACTGCGAGTTCAGCCGCTGGTGGTCCTCGGTCTGCTCCATGTCCGCCACCCGATCTGCGCGCCCGGCGGCTGGCTCGCCGATGTTGTTGCAGGTACCGTTGACGATGACGTTGTCTCGGGGGAGCGCGGTGCGGCTGATGCCATCGTTGGTCCGACTTTCGGCTGTGTCTCTATTTATTGAGGC
>Ga0247765_1000950_pt1 | contig 17411 bp, 13 predicted proteins | sample UWRJL106311C6_FD_179949 | JGI IMG/M metagenome (GOLD analysis project Ga0247765, IMG submission 179949) | Plant litter microbial communities from Arlington Agricultural Research Station in Wisconsin, United States - UWRJ-L106-311C-6 | ecosystem: Environmental > Terrestrial > Plant litter >... | reverse complement strand
TAGCCAAAAACTGACCGGAGAGTCTGATGTGAATATAGATCAAAGTCCTACCTCGAAGTTCTCTCCCTAGGCTGCACCACTGGCAAAGAAACCCCCGCGGCAGTAACCTGTTCGGCAACCGCCTCGCGATATGACGCTGTTGATACCAAGGCGTTGCAAACTGTGGAGACTACGACTTATACTTTCTCAACTGTCGTAAGTGTCCCCCTTTCAGAATATCCCCTTCCTTCGAAAACAAGGCATTCTTGCACCCTTTACATATCTATCCAAGGTACCTAGGTTGAGAGAAGTACTGACGAGTGATACACATACAGGATCCAGCCTTAGTGACGGTTATTCCTGTAACCATCACCGCAGGCTTAGAAAAGTTGGGAGGAGGAGCACCCGGAGCTGCTGCGAGTAGTGGTACCAGTAAAGGTGGAGCTGGAGCGGCAGCACCAATGGTGACGGCACGGGCAAAAGCAGGAGCTCTGGCGGTGGGTGTGGCTGCTGTGGTAGCGGTTCTGTAAAATATATGTAGATATAAAGGGCAATTTTGTTAGGCGGGGAAAAAAAATATACATATATATATATATATATATATACACCAACTTTTATCAACTGGACAACGACAACTCAACCCTCCTACTCCTCCCCGCTCCCTTCCGCCGCCTCCATACTCGCCACCGCCCGAGCAATCTTTTTCCTCAACTCCCCATCAATATCTCCCCCGCCCGCTCGCTCACGCAAACACCCCTTCCACCACTCCCACCTCTCCTTACCCCAGGGATCTCCCACGCTTTCTCTACAAACCTCACCCATTTCCGAGGCATCCCCCTTCACCCCTCTCCGCTCACAATTCTTCTTGCACCCTCTCATGTATTCCCAGATTTTATCCGCCTTGTATATCAACCACTCACAGGCCGTCCAGAGATCAACCTCAGCTTTTACCTTTCTCTCATCAACCTTCTCTTCAATCAGCTTGATTGCACTGAGAGCGTAATGCGGCAGGGCAATCTCCGCCGGCATTTGCGCGAACCAAGAAACCCAGCTCTTCCATTCTGAGACCTCCTTCTTGGCTTCCGGACTATCGTATTCGTTTCGTTTAAGAAGCTGGGATTGATCCCATGCGTTCCAGAACAAGGACGAGAGTTGCGGCAGGTCACTCCATTTGTAGTATTGCAGCTCAGCGGCGGAATAGATCTGCTCATCCCCTCTAGCGCGCAGGATATGGATGGTTCGAACGAGGCTGGTATGCCAGGGATGATGAGGCGGGATGCACCGAGCCAGGGCATCGAGAGAGTGCCAGCAGCAAACGGTCAGGAAGAAGCGTTGATCGTCAGAAAAGTCAGGGGCACGGGTAAAAGTGCGGATGAAGTCGGCTAGGGAGGTGGCGGTAGTGGTGACGCTGGTTTGGTCGGGTTCGGAAGAGGTGAGGAGGTCGCGGAGGGCGAGGAGCGTATTGTGGAAGACTTCGCCGCTGAGATCGCTTGGATTGTCTCGTTTCCACTCTGTGGCTCTCGCTTCGGCAGGGGAAAAGTCAATGGGATCCATTGCTGTGCGGTGTACTGGTGATGTATGCAAACCTGGCGAAGAAGACTGTAACTAGAGGTCAGGAGTGACTTGAAGGACGAAGAGAGACATCAATATACGCCGGCGGATGTGTTCTTTGTAATGCCGGAATTAATCGCCAACAGCTTGGTAAGACAAAGATGTGTCGCCGCTGTGAAATTGCTCATCATTCATTGTTCAGTCCGACTCCTGCCAGCCCCCTGGTCTTGCCACATCCAGTTCAACCCACCATGCGGGGTGAGAGTGTGGAGGCAAGAAAAAAATTCTCAAGCTTGAATAGGGAGAGAAAACCGAGCGAGGAAGAAAGACAAATTGGAAGAAGAAGACTGTCTTTAACGCCATGCCATCAAATTTGTCAAAGTATCCATCCGCCTCCCCAGCGCCTCACAAATCAGTTTCCTAATCTTCTTGGGAGCCCAGATGCCGCCATCACCGTATAGGCTCCTTTCATCCAGCAAAATAGTTTGCCCAAACTCTTCCGGAGTCAAGGAAACACTCAGCTCTTCACCGAACGGGTCATTGGTGATCTGGCCAATCTCGTCCTGGTCAGACCGTAGAAACCTGCGCGGTATCCAAGCAAGGGTGTCGACATTTGCTCCAGCTTTGACCAATTCCTCAATTATGGCTAGACTTTTCATGAAACCCTGCCTGTAGTCCGCCCTGGCGCAACAGAAAATGGCTATATGCAACAACGTTGCCTTAACTGGCGACTTAAGAGGACCTTCGCTTTTTCTAATCTCATGCTCATTCAAAAAATTCTCACGTTCCCTTCCAGGACCCTTAATTGCCCTGCGTATTGTCTTTCTCATAGGGCTTTTGCCATAGCCGGATGTCGGCGATCCACCGGGGAATAGGTTTAGCGGACAGCCCCAGTCGGGGGGTGTCGGGAAGATAGTCGTTGTGCCATACCATTCGTTTACATCGCTGCCACATTCGATAGCTCTCTGGACCGTATGCACGTTTCTACCAGTAATTGCGTAATATAAGAGCGAGCGTGTTGCGTTGGTACCGGGGACCATCCGTCTGGCATACGCGAGGTCCTCTATGTCCTCCATGTTGATGGGTCGGTCCGATCCTAGGGATATACATCCTACATCCTGTGGGCTGGCGCCGACCAACTCAGATGAGACTTCGTCACATCGCAAGTTCCTTGCTGCGAAGATCAAAAGAGCTCCTTTGCCGAATATCGTCCGAGGCAAATCCCTTTGTAGAAACACGCTCTTCTGTCGACGGAAAAGCGTGTAGTACTGAAGGCCAGGCAGTTTTGGTTCGCGGCTGTGTCTGTCCCGCCTGCTGATCAGTCTGAAATACGCAACCATGATGAGTGCAAGGTCCTTCGGTTCGAAAGTATCCAAAAGCCCGCCACAAAACCGATAGCGATATAATTTTTCTGTTGTAGTACTCGCCAACTCGTCTGCAATGTCCAGCATGAACACGAGGACGCAGGTGTTGATGAGCTTCATATCTAGTGTGACTGAAGTGGATCCGCGCTTTCCTGATTCCCCAGGTGCCGCCTTGTTGTTCTGATTTCGGTCATCAAAAGTCTGGGTCAAAAGTCCAAAACAGTACTCTGCAGCATGTGCAACAGCCTCACGCCGACTTTCCCAGAGCAATCTAACTTCATTCTCCCTACCGCCCTGAAGAAGCAACAGACGCCAGGTCGACTCCAGGTCGCAAGGGATCCCCGCATTGAGAACAAGTTGCAAGATCTCTAGATTGTGCCAACTTAGAACTTGTTGAAGAATATACTCAGTCGATCTGTGCCTCTGAACGAGACCATCGCTCTTCTTGCCCCTTTTTAGTAGACGGGACAGGAGGTAGGGTTTATTTTCGCCAGCTGCATGTAGAAGTATAGACTCTGTCCAGGGTTCTATGTTGCTACAGTTTGTAGCGTCAGTAGAGGACTGACTTGTACGAGCTGCCTCAGGCTGCGCTTGCCACCAAGTGATGAACAAACCCGACGGCCATCTTGGAGGCCTCTCGCCGTCGGCCTGCTCAGCTATTTCTCTCAGTGTCTCGAGATCCTCGTCAATACCGAATTCTAATCCGGCATCAAATAGAATATTGAGCGTCTCGTCGTCTTTTGCATATGCAGCCAGTGGTCGATGGGCGGGCGTTCCACAAGTGGAGTCAAGACTTCGTAGAGCACGAACAACCGGCCCATGTTCAAGAATAACTCGAATATCCTCTGTCATAAAATTTTGAACTGCATAATGCAGCAAATCGATAGGCCGCATCTTCTTGGCCCCGAGAAGCACTTCAAAGCTGTCGAAATGTCTGTTTCGAACCGCCAACCGCCATGGCTCCGCTTGGTTTAGATTCGCACCATACTTGCGGAGGAGGTGCAGTAATTTTGGTGATGTCTCTGGTGTACTTTTTTCAAAGACAATGTCTAGCACACCCACAACGCCTAGTGGGAGGTCCTCGTTGACGTTCCTGCCTCTTTCCTCCATGAGCTGAAGAACAAGTTCGAAGCACCGATACATCAACTGTTTGGCCCGTTTAGATGGATAGGAGTTTGGAGATGCTGAAAAAATTGCAATCGAAGCTGCCAACAAATTTGCCCAGGAACCACCCGCTCCATTTGTACTGCTTTCAAGATCTGTATTACTGTCAAGCATTTCCACGCACCCCTTGAGTGCGCAAAGTCGCAAGACAGGAGTTCTAGCTCTAGCAGCGTATTGTAGCAGGAATGTTAAGGTATCAGTCGTTGGGTGGTGGCTGCAGCGGGCCACAATCTGGAATTGCGTCTCCTCTGGATTCCCAGAAACCAAAAACTCCATCGACCGGGGCCCTAGCGAGGTTGGTTTCTGTCTCACCCAGGCACTGAATAAGAGCCCACAAATGCTCTCGGCAGCTCTTAGCCGGTCGTGTGGTGTCAAACTATCCTTGGGGGGATGCGAGGACCAACTTGGTTTGAAACCTGGGTTCTGGCCCTTCAAGCGGGCCTTCGCCTCCAGCGACTTTTCGAGCAACTCAGAGACTTCAGGGATACCTGCATCGGCTGAGAGCACCAACTCGATTACTTTGGATGAAGTGGATTCGATCATTGCAAGCCACAACTCTCGCCCAAGTTCGATACTGTTTTGCAGCAGGAGTGCGATGAGCTCGTTGTCCGGCTTGTCACCAAGGAATATCTTGCTGAGAGTATCTCCATTCGGTTTCGCCCCATCCTCCAGCAGCATAGATATCGTTGACCGAACGACTGGGTCGAACCTCGTCGGGATTTTCTTCCTCGGATTGTAACTCGAAGCGAGTCGCTCCTGCAATTCAAACTCAAGTCTCGTCCGCTTCGACCGGATTGGGAGATCTTGTCGGTAAAGTAGCAAAAGCCTGTTCGCCATCTCAGAAGTCACGACGCTCAAGTCGATCCGTGACAAGTTGGGTTTAGAACCGGTCTCCAGTAGAGACCCGAACAGGGGCAGGTGACTTCGTACAATCGCATGGTCGACATAGCTGCTCAACGGCTCCGCGCCCATTGCGAGAAGCATTTCTATAATTGCTATATTGGGTAACACATGATAGACCGCTGTTCTCAAATAGCCATTCAGATCGCTGATGGATGGTTTTATGCCGACCAGCAGACGCTCGAACATGTCCAGTCGGCCGAGTTTGATGGCTCCGTGGAAATGGGGATCGCCCTCAGGAAGTCGAGCACCTCGGGAGATAAGGGCCACTGCAGCAGAAGGATTCTCGGTATCGAAAGCTGTCACCAAGTGACGGTCCAGGTTCACGCGAGTATCTCGGTGATCCAAGAGGTGGCTGAAGACTCCTTCCCATAGCTCCTTTTGGATGCTTGTCCGCATTGTTTTTTGCTTAGCATTATCCAAGCACGACTCTATCTGACTCTCCGTTGACCTCGCACCCATCGAGAGTAAAAGCTGCAGGACTTTTGCATCGACTGTGTGGGAGTGCTGGTCAAGGGCTCCGTCCAGCACGCGGTCAAGATTGATCTGTTTCAGTGCCAGGGGCTCTGCACAACAGTACAAGAGCATGGCCATCAGACGGGAGTCATTTTTACACGCCGCATGATATATAGACTTTTCGGTCACCCTGGCGCCATTCCCTAGAAGTAATGCCACTAGCCTAAACGAAGGAGGGCTCGCATCGAATTCTCCAATCATTCGCTCCAGTGGAGTAACCTCCTCAAGGTAACAGTCTGGATGGGCCCCATACCTCAGGAGAATCTCAATACAGGCGAGGTTCTTGACCTCGATGGCTCTATATAGAGGCGGGGCTTGATTGAGCGTTCGCGATTCAAGGAAGCGTTTGGCTTGGTCGGAATGCAAATTGGGGTTTCCGCCTTTAGACAGGCTTTGTTCAAGATCACCGGCGTTCGTGTTCTGCGATATCTGGTGCAATCGTCTGTTTCTTTCCCTTTGCTCACGACGACGTAGACTCTGGCGAATTCTTTCAGCCTCGGAAATGGAGGTCTCCGATCGCGTAATATGGATTAAGCCTAGGGTTGGGTCGCCCGGCGAGATATCTTCCCAGATGCGCTGAACTTGCTCCAATCGACCTGGCCTGTTGTCGCTGACACAAACTGCTTTAGGCCGACCCGGTTTGGAAGACGTTGTAGCAGGAGAAGATTCGTTGCTGAAGTCGTTTGAAGCTATGTCATGCAGCGCGTCGCTTGACTCAGATGGTGTCTCACGTGGCTGTGTTGACGGCGTAACATCAGCTCGATTCTCTTGAGTATGGTCGGCCCCAAGGGTCTCCCGGCCGTCCTCTGCCAAAGCTGGGGGCGATGGAGGTAATGGCGCAAAGTGTCTTGCCCCAGTTCCATCGCTGGTGGGTAGTTCTGCAGACTGGCTAGCCAACAACGCTGCGAGGCCGGCCATTTGGGACTGGGGTTGCAAGTTTGTCGCTGCGTTCGATTTCGCACCTCTCGTGGTAGCCGGCCGCGAACTCCATGTCACAACGTCCGCAGGCTCGCGCCAACCCCAACCAGAGCGGACAGATCTAAGGTCGTCCTCGAGATCTTGATGGCTGATACTGGAAAATTGGGTTCGAAGCTCTTCGGAGTCGATTCCAGATTCCGCACTCATGTATCGCTCTAAGCTATCGAAGAGATAATGTGGAACGAAACCGCCATAACCCTCGAAAGGAAGGGATTTCTGCCGGTCGATTCGTTGCAGAAGGGAAAACATCTCGGCGACAGTTCGGCCAATCTGGTTCACGTCCTGACCAAGTCCTTGAATACCAGTCTTCACAACGGCAGTTTCCGCCATAAGATCTTCCGTGTTTTGCCTGGTGGTGCTAAGCTCTTTCGTCAGCTTGGTGGTCTCCTCGTGTATCTGGTTGGCAACGGAGAGCGTCCGATCGGTGGTAAAGCTGTAGTAAGTGTTATTACTTTGCATCGTTAAAACAGTGTATGTCTCCTCACATGATGATAGCGTCCAGTGCAAGGTCGAGGCAATGGTAGTGGCGAGTCAAGTCCCCAAGCAGCTTAGTAACTTCGTCGTGCCACCCAAGTCCCCATCTGAGTTTCCCCAAGACTCCACCATCCTCCAGCCGGGAAAGAAACCCAGATATTTGATCCAGCACGGCTTTGCAACTGTCTATGGTGGAGCTGACCTGGACGACGACATCTTTGGGGAATAGCTTCGCATCGGCACTCGAGGTTTGGGAATTCGGGTCTCGCTGGTGATCGCGGTCTTGGAGGGTACGGGCCATGCACTGGAGCTGAACCAGCTGCTTGTCAAATTCGTGGACAACCCTCGAGGCGTCGAGACTACTTCTGAACTTCCGTGAAAACCCGTGAAGTCGTCTGCTCAGTTGATCCAGAGCCGCCAGGAAGCCGACGCAAGCCGCCGCGATTTCCATGATGAAGTGGGGTACGGTCAGCCAGGAACGATGGACATTCGGTTTGGGGCCGCGCTCAGTGTGATGAAACTCGATCAACTCCCTGCGTTCGAATCGGCCACCAACGGCTCAGACTGCTCAGTGCTGTGTATATGATAGGCGCGACGCGTGATTTCCCTCGCGAGACTCCAAGTTCAAGATACACGCTGGGGTACCGTTCGTTCATGCTCACGATGCGAGTTAGAGGTGGGTGCAGAGGGGAAGTTGCGATGTGCGATGCGGGGTCTTACGTCTACTCCGATGCCAAGCCAGAGCCTTGCGACGACTTTTAGCTGACGAAGCCTCAGATATGCCTCGCAGTCTGCCCCAAGAAAGGCATCGATTCACGTGATCTCTGCGGATCTGAAGCTACCTCCCTTTGGGGCTTCAGAGCTGCTGCAGCCTGCTCGGGCAACAACGGAACCCCTTGCATCGATCATCGGAGCCAGGCACAAGCAAAACGAGCGTGGAAAATGCAGATTTTTAAGATGAGTTTGTTCATCTGTTTGCCTCTTACTAATCAAAATTTCGGTTTCACTAGACTTATCACCCTCAGTCGTTAACCACGTGCAGAGAAAGCGTCCCTGATGTATCTGCATCTGTTCGCTACGGTGAGCGGCCCCCCAGCGACCCTCGACGACGCCTCATCACTCAACCCCAGCTCCTCATACGCCGCCACAAGATTACCCAGCCTCCTCGATTCGGGATTCTCTGCAATGCTCACAATGTCGATAGGAAACTGCGACCGGACATGTTGAGCTACCTTCTCCTCGTCTGCGGCAGCGGAGGTGCCGCCAACATTGTCCACCTCGCGGAGCAAGGTGGCGCTGTCATTATCCAGTGATTTGAGGAGTAATCGGAACATGGTTTGTCCCAAATGGAGAATCTCGACGATTCCCCAGCCCCCGCAAGACGAGTCCCAGTGTGGACTGGAGAGCCTGAACGGCATTGGGTGGTACCCATGGATGTGGCGACCTTAAGTGATCCTTGTTGAAAGAGGTAAACATGGCCTCAGCATCGCGACCCTGCCGAATCCGGCAGACAATGTCACCCAACTTTTCCTCCCGACAGGCTCGAATAATGTGTTACAGCTCTTCATGCGCGTTGAGCTCTTCCTGCGTCTTTGACAGTTTGGCCATGTTGACGAGCGTTTTCGGCCATCGGCTGTTCAACTGAAGCGCCCTAAAACTTCACAATGACTGGTTACACCGAGTTGCCATTACTTCTTCAGCAAAGCTGTGAGAGAAGGGAAGCCGCCCGCCTGAGGTCTAAGGCCTGAGATGCGGGGTTACGAACCTGACCAATAAGCGCACAACTCATAACTCACGCAGCTAGTGGCACTTTTGTGGTATCATGAAAAGTGATGAAAGATTGTTGACCAACCAAATTGCTCTGTGATGCCCGTGTTTCCCTCTACGTTTGTATCACATCACCAATAAGCTTTTTTGGAGGATGCATCATGACATACGCAAGGGGGCTAGGGGTCATGGATAAAGGGCGAGATGCCGACAGATCTATTGGCTGAGAATGCATGAACCATGGTATCGTAAACATACAGAATATTCTTTGGTTTTAGCTTTGGCTTTCAGCTCGAGATAATTATCAAAGATGTATTTTTTCCAGAGAGTGGCACTGTTTCACGTGAACGTGAAAGTGCCAGTGGCAACGAATGAACAACCCCTTTATCAACCCCCCCCGGCAGCACACCTGATGATAATTTGTTACGCTGTAAAGGGCCTCAGGTTTTGCAAAACATTTCTCCAACGTGGTTTTTAAATCTTATAGCATTCTGCAGTTGGATGAGGACTGTATTCTAGGTAAGGTACCTACCTACTTTGTGAGTCAAGGTGAGCAAGCATCAAGCGACGTCAAAATGAAATGAACACAACTGCTGGCCGAAGACACGATGCTTTGAGACTGCAGTAGGGAGGCAGGCCAGCCATTTCACGCTCTTCGTCGTCTGGGTCTGGTTCACTAGAAGAAAACGTGGGGGGACACTTTGCCATGAATGAACTTGGGAAAAGCTTTTTTACGACATTGGCACGATAATGGCACGATACATAGGTAAGTAAACGACATACGATATACGAAATACGAGATACGGGTGATCATAGCCTGAGGAAGGAAAGGAATGGAGCAAAGGTGGCATGTTCCCCAAGGGTCCAGTCTAATGGTTAAATGTAAGGTGTAAGGGGCAAGGATGAGGAGTTTGGTCCGAGAATTTCTCAGAACGAGAGTTTCTACACGTATAACATACGGGGAGTAGAGTGTCTGCCCTGGTGTGTTGAGGTATTCATAACACCCGGGACATTAATCACAAAATGGATGAGAATCTCCTTGAAGTTCAGTTTAGCCTTTTGGGATTGGGGGGAGCAACAGCTTAATATGATGGAAACTTGGTCCAACAGTGAGGAGTTGAGAGCTACAAATTGCAGTACCAGTTGCCTTGATAGGCCTCCACGTTGTTTTTCCAAGGATATTCTGCTATTTCATCAATGTTTTACTAAAAATCCTGGCTACCTACAAGGTTGCTGCTGTGGTGGAACTGGCGTGTAACGTACCCAAACTAACGATGAAGAACACAACTCCATAGAACTACGTAAAAATGTTCCACACGCACACACGCCGCCAGATCAAGAGAGCAAGAACATTGCAGTAGCCCTCTCAAACCTGCCCGAGATGTGTGGGTATCGAGTCAGAGATAAGCATGAAACTGGAGATCGTGACAGAGTCTTCTGCACTCACTGATCTGGATCTGGATCTGGATCTTGGGCGACGCTGTTCATGTTCATGTTCAACATGATGTCGATGTGCAATTTCTCTGTTTATTTAACTTCGAGCATTGTCCGCTTTTCTCACGCTCTCCTGCTGCTGCCATTGGAATTATCAGAGAATAACATTCGCACCATCAAATCCGGGCCGAGATCAATTTTATAGACGCCGCGATCAATTTTCAATAGGCCGAGATCAATTTTGAAGACGCCGAGATCAATTTTCACAGCCCTGTTATTTTTTTTTTACAATTCCCAGCGGCGGCGGCCCTCTCACCATTTTCTTCCACACGCAAATTTCCGCTGGTTTCAGTTTTCACGCCATCTCCCCTTCACCAACCATGCAGGGCTCTTCTTCTTCTCCTACCTCCCCTTCTAGGGCCGCTGCTGAAAGGGCCGTGCAACGGCTGCAACGGCGGTTCGGAATAGCCACCACATTTGCAATTCGCCCGCCGAAATACGTCCGCCAGCATGCGGTGCTCGACTCGAGATGGCCGGTGATTCTCCAGTTCTCCGGCGGCAAAGTCTCGAAATTGGAGACGGCGCGGGTTTCGGGTTCCGTTGTCCAAGGCTACGGGGCAAACCATATGACGGTTGGCCCCGAGTATTTCGCCGACCCCTATGTCCGCCAGAGCGACATTGACGCGCGGCCCGGCCCGGTCGACGACAATATTCCCGTGTATTTCACATTCCGGAACGGCATCACGTATTCCGAGCCGTCGGTCGGTGGATCCCGTTTCCGCTTCGAGCCCCGTCTCTGCTACCGCATGGATGCCACGGAGCCGGGCGGGGAACGGGCGTGGATTCAGTGGACCACGGCGCTTCCTGACCCCGAGACTCAGGTTTTTGGAGGTGACGAGTACAACAACTGTCCCGAAGCGGGTAAGTGTCTCCTCCTACCCTTGCAAACATATTTGCACCTACTTCAGTGCAATACATTTACTGACAGGTTCAAAACTTCCCAGAAATGACACCCACGGAGTATTACCTCATGCAAGACTGGCGTACCGGACGCTTTGTTCCTCTGAGCAGCTATCTTAACTGCGGACATTTGGCGGGAGTCAGCACCGTCTCTTCGGTTGAGTTTCGATAGACAAAGTCAAAATCAAAGCCATTTTCCGATCGAGTTAATAACTGGGAAGAGAAGATTTCGAAAGGGAAAAAGGCGCTGGTTGGTGGATTTTGCAACTCATCTCCTGATCAAGTGAGTGGGTCGCCACGGTCTCCTTGAGTGAGTTTAATTAAGCCAAGTCATCTTGATTCATGGGACAACTGGGAAGATTTGAAAGGGAAAGGGAAAAGGGAAAAGGAAAAAGGCGTTGGTGGATTTTTTGGAGCTCATCTCATGGAACTCATGATCGAGCGAGTGAGTGACCACCCAAGGGAGGAGGTCAACTGATTGATTGATACGTTGCTTTAACGCTTTAACGGAAAGGGGAAAAGTGGTTTTAGTTAATAGGTATTCAACAGAATAAACTTTCCGCTTTTCACTTTTATTTGCCTTTCCTTGACAGGGTGAGGGCGAGGGCGAGGTAAAGAGATCCCAGTGCCTGCTTTTCGGTGTTCTTTTCGTTTCTGTACCTAACTACCTCAGGCATAGGTTTTGTGAATTCTCACTGCAATCTAAGTCTTTAAGAACGACAAAGCCCAAGAAATAAATATTCATCCAACACAACACGGTTATTCCGTAGTGAGGCCACACCTCCGTTTTTTTAGAATGAAGAAAGATCAAAATTGAACTTTAATAAAGTTCGCGAGCCAAGCAGGCAGACAGGTCTAAACGACATAGGAGCGTGAATATATGTATGAGATGAGAAGTTATAAGTACCCAAGCCGACGTGATGTGTAAAAAACACACCAGCTCAACATGAAAGAGCAGCACGTTGTGATGACAATTTTGAAAATTCCCTGGCTCTTGAACAACTGGCCAACATGCTATGCTATGCTGTCAATGGGACACTTTTTTTCTTGGGAATATCTCTATTTAAACCCAGTCTTCTTGCGCTTCCCACTTCCTGCCTATGCTCTATCTGTCACACACACACACACACTCGTAACATTACATTGACGAGGATTATTTCCAGCTCTCTCTCTCTCTCTCAGTATAAATTGAGGATTATTGCCATATCCACAATCATCAACTCACTCACTCACCAAATTCCATTGTCAAACCACCCAGTTATTATTATTATTTCAAGACTCTTCCTTTCCTTACCTGCCCTTTATCTGTTCCGATTCCGACTTTAATTCCCACCATGGCGAATAGGGCAAATAGGCCGGCTAGGCTAACCACCCTAGTTGATCCCCAACTTGAAGAAGATGTCTACGGCCTCGACCTACAGGCCCAGCACTCCGTCCTTACCCGCTTCGCTATCTACCCACCCGTCGCAGTCCCCCAAGGCTACCAGCATGGCCGCGACTGGCCCATCATGGTCAAATGGACCGGAGGGAACCACGAATACATGCAGACAACCACGGTCAGGGCCTCCTTTGTCTTTGTCGAGGGTGAAAACGAATACATTGTTGGCGATGAGTATTTCTATGCCGAACCCTGTATCCGCCTCAACGAGGCCACGGGAGACATCATACCTGTCTATTTTGTATTTTCCGATGGCATCACCTTTCCGCAGGACCGATTATACAGCTCCAACGACAATCTCCGTTTCAAAGTCGAACTCGGCCATCTCACGCCGGCTGTGCCTTTTGGTCACAGGGCGGTGGCGGTGACGTATTGTATCGAGTGGGGCCCAACACGTCTCGTGCCCTACAACGGACAGTGGATACCTAACCTAGATACCCCACGGATCGAGGTCTTTGCGCCGAATGAGGGACGTGGAAATCCGCGTGAGTCCTACCTACCTACCTATCTATCTAGGTACCTATCTATCTACCTAGGTACTTGTACACAACAAGCAATACTAACCTCGAGTTCATACCCCCCAGGCTTGACAGATCCGGGCCAATACTTTCTTGCTCAAGAATATGTTAATGGAGGATTCATCACGCTTGAGGACTTTCTTCGCGACGGGACCAGGAATGTGCTCACTACCTTCTCTTCGATAGAGTTTCGATAACGCGGGTAACTTCGCTCCATATCCATTGAAGCCACCGGGGAGGATGAAGGGGTATTTTTTTTTTCGATTTCTTTTTGGGACGCATAGCATAGCATAGCCGGCGGGAATAGATAGATAGACGAGTTTTGATAACTCGGCTTTTTACTAGCTCTTATAGAGGGGGCATATCTTGCCCCTCTTTTAGATTTTCAAACAAAGTTTTGGGCACCCACCTTGGTGTGGTGTGGCTTTTACAATCTGTTTCTCTCCTTTTTTTTTGGCCTTGTAATCAGATAGATCAGGAGAAATACAACAGTTAGTTTGTGTAGGGTATCCCAAAAAAAAAAAAAAAATAAAAAAAAAAAGTAGACCGCTATGCCCAGAGTGAACGGTGATTAACCTGGGAGATGCGGCACCAGGACCCGCCTACTCTCTGAGTCGCTCAACGCCCGTCGGTCAAATTGGCAACCTTCCCATGTGCCAACGCCACACCTAGGGCTTTGAAAAATCCTAAATCTTAACCATATAAAAAAAAACAAGTTGATAGCAAAATAGCAAAACCTTCTCTTCTTTCCACCCACCTACCTACCCCAAGCTACTACAACGGCTATGGCCTCAAACCAAGTAAGTAACGCTTGCACCCCTTGCTCATCGCGTTGGCTGACCTGGAAAACGGCAAGCGTACGATTGGACGAGACCTTTGCTGCTCCAGTCTGGTACCAGGGCCAGGCCAAAGAAATAAGGAGAAATACAAGCCCGTTACCATTTGACCGTTTAAAGCTAAGTTGAAAAGTACGATATTCTGGTGCACCATTTTGCCAGCCGGTGACTCTATGTTCGCTATGTATCCGAGTGAGCTGTGGCCTTATATTTGTGGTGGTATATGGTTGTCTTGTTAGTCTCATTTCCCGCTTCATACCTAGATAAATTCAAACAAGGCTCCAAGAGGTATTTGGTTCATCCCAATTGATCTGCTTTGAAATTTCTTTATTAATAAGCTCCCACAGGTAGTTGTGATTCAAGACTGCTTCGTTAAGCTCACACAAATAACCGTGACGTGGCAATAGTTGGAGTCTTTGCGAATTCAGATTACTGAATTTCACATCAGCTCAATCCCATGAAACTTGAACCTGAGAATTCACCGTAAGGTATCCGCCGTGCATGTGAGTTGCTGTGGTGAAACTAGATTCTCAACCTGGAACGTAACGTAGGCCATCGTGTCAGGAACCGAAGATGCCCTTACATGGGATAAGAGTGTGAATATATATGTATGAGACGAGAAGAAAAAGTGTCCCATTGACAGCATAGCATGGCATGTTGGCTAGTTAGCTGTTCAAGAGCCAGGGGATTTCCAAGGTTGTCGTCACAACGTGCTGCTTTTTCATGTTGAGCTGGTGTTTTTTTACACATCACCTCGGTTTGGGAACCTATAACTTGGGAATATCTCTCTCTATTTAAACCCAGTCTTTTGCGCTTCCCACTTCCTGCCTATGCTCCCTCTGCCACACACACACACACACACACACACACACAACATAACATAACATTGGCGAGGATTACTTCCAGCTCTCTCTCACTCACTCAACATAACATCAACGAGGGTTATTTCCACACCCATCGATTCACTCACTACTAAACCCACCCAGTTATTTTTTTTAAACCCCCCCCTTCCCCTTTTCTTGCCTGCCTGCCCGTTCCCACCATGTCGGAACTTATAAACACGCTGGTTGATCCCCAATTTGCAGATGCCTTCAGCAGGTACGGAACAGAGGACCAGCATTCCTTTTGCACCCAATTCGTTGTTTGGCCACCCTCGCAGGTCCGTCAAGGCCGCGCACTCAATTCTGACTGGCCCATCATAATCAAATGGTGCGGAGGAAACCACGCATACATGGTGAATACCGTGGTCAGGGGCCGCCTTGTCGCTGGCTCCGGTGAAAACGAGCACAGTGTTAGCGAAGAGTTCACCGCCGACCCCTATGTCCGACGCGGTGAGGTCACGGGATCGCAAGCCATTGATCAAGAATCAGGAGGCGTCATACCCGTCTACTTTGTGTTTCACAATCCCATCACCTTCCATGACCAATATGAATTCAACCCCGAACAAGACGGTCTTCGTTTTCGTTTCCGAGTGGTTTTCAGCCATCTCGTACCGGCTTTGCCTGTTGGTTACCCGAATCAGCAGACGTGGTGGCTTGAGTGGGGCCCAACATACCTCCATGCCTACGGAAACGGACGGAGGGAGCTTGTCCATGATTCCCCACAGTTCGAGGTCTTTGCCGAGAATGATGGACGTCAAAATCAGCGTGAGTCCTACCTCCTCCTCCTACCTCCTAGATACCTACCTACCTACCTACCTACCTACCTACCTGCCTAGATGCAATTATGATACTAACCTCGAGTCCGTTCCCCGCCCCCGCCCCCAGGCTTGACAAATGAGATTGAGTACTATCTTGCTACAGAATGGGCTCGTGGAGGATATATCTCTCTCAGACAATATCTTCGCTGAGGGGCCTCTACTGGAGTCTCTACCGTCTCTTCAATAGAGTTTCGATAACGCAGTCAATCATTTTGCTCCATATCCATTAAAGTCGGAGGAGGATTCAAAAGGTTTTTTTTTTTTGGGACGCATAGCATAGCATAGCAGAGCTGGCGGGACAGACAGACAGATAGACAGATAGATAGACGAGTTTTTGATAACTCAGTTTTTTACTAGCTCTTATAGAGGGGGGCATATCTTGCCCCTCTTTTAGATTTTCAAAACAAAAGTTTTGGGCACCTACCTTGGTGTGGCTTTCAATTAGAATCTGTTTCTCTCTTTTTTTGCCTTGTGATCAGATAGATAAAAGCCCGTTACCATTTGACCGTTTAAAACTAAGTTGACAAGTACGATATTCTAGTACACTATACTATCACCCGGTAACTCTATATTCGCTATAATTCTGAGTAAGCTGTGGCCTTATATTTGTAGTAGCGTGTAGTCGTCTCTTTTGGTTTCATTTCCCGCTTCATACCTAGATAAAAATCAAACAAGGCTGCAGTGATAAGAAAAAGGTTTTCATGGTAACGCACATCTTGCGTTAAAGTTTGGAAAAGGGAAGCTCCCTGACGTGTCTGATTCATCATAACCTGCCTTCCAACTCGCCTTGTTAAGTCACATAGGTAGTGACGTGGCAACAGTTAACGTGTCTGCAAATTCAGATTGCTAATCCCGTGAAACCTGAGGCTTTCACCGTAAGATATCCGCTGTGCGTCTGGGTTACCAAGGTAAAACTAGATCCTCAACCTGGAACTTAACGTGAGGCCCGTGTCAGGAAACGAAGATGCTCGTTACATGGGATTCTTTCTTGGAGTCTCGCTTCTATATAAGTTGTGGACAAGCCCGGCCTTTCTCACTCTTGATCGTTGCAAAGCATCCAACTTCTATATTCACCCGGCCAGTCACCTCGATTAAACTCCCCCCCAAGTCCCCAGCCATCATGGCTTCCTCATCAACTGGCCCAATACCTCCAATCGGCGGAACATATGGGCTGGACACGCAATTTGTGGTCAAACCCTCCCTGATTATCCCCAAGGGCCAAGGTCTCACGCCCGCGAGACCGGTTATCGTCAAGTGGGATCTGCAGCGTTATCTCGAAATCCACGGCGGCAGCCTGGACCATACAGTTCCGCTGCAAGCCCGCGCCACCATTCTGGAGAGGACCCAGGGAATAGGAGGAGGAGACGGACAGTTTGTCACAGATCAACTGGCAAAAATCCACCTGGAGCGAACAGAGCCACCAACCGTTGTCTATTTTGTCTTTGAGATTGAGCACCGTTTCCTGTGGGAAGGAAATTTTAGTTTCCGCGTCGATCTCCAACTCGGCCCGCCTCTTCAGCGACAACTCTCTCGAAATCCGGGGACGGGACAAGAAGTGTGCTGGTGGCAACCCACGTTTTTGAATTCCGACTACCCAAGATCTCAGCGGGCGTATCAAGATGTACACAAGCCCGTTATCATGGTGTTTGAGTCTACCGAGCAGAGACAGCATGAAATGACCAGTACGTTTCACCAATAAATACACTGACTCCCCTTACCTCTCCCTATATGCACAGACCTAAGGTACCCCTATAGGTTGGTAGGTACCTATGTAGGCAGGTAGACAGACGCTGACTCTAGATTCTTTTTTTTTTTTTTTTTACCGGAAGGCTA
>Ga0247765_1000949_pt1 | contig 17436 bp, 24 predicted proteins | sample UWRJL106311C6_FD_179949 | JGI IMG/M metagenome (GOLD analysis project Ga0247765, IMG submission 179949) | Plant litter microbial communities from Arlington Agricultural Research Station in Wisconsin, United States - UWRJ-L106-311C-6 | ecosystem: Environmental > Terrestrial > Plant litter >... | reverse complement strand
TTTTTTGGCCCTTTTTTTGGCCCTTTTTTTGGCCCTTTTTTTTTTGGTCCCTGTCTATCCTTGTCCTGCAAAGGCGACTGGACGGGATCATAGCTATGTTGATTCCTAAATACCACCGGGGCGTTTGTAAATTTCCAGGTTCAAGTGCCTCGGATAGCTCGCATTCTACATCTGCCGCTCTTCCGAGATAGATGAGATGAGTAAGTGAGGCCGCAGCCGACTGGAGCTGAGCCGAGCTTGGCGACTTGGACTAGATGATGACATCAATATTATCAAATCAAATCAATGACCAGCCCCAATGGAGGTAGACATGAACATGGTCAATACCTTATACGACTCTACATGTAGAGTCCGGTCAGGTTCGCAGCATCCAACTCAGAGCACAGGATCAAAAATCTCACACTCAGCCTCTACGTATGACGACTGGACCGAGACTGGACAGGAACAAGGGCCACTTTTTTGATGCTATACAAAGTAACGAAACGAACTTTTGGATGGATGGACAGTCCTTGTCCTTGTCCTTGTTTTGGCTACATGCTCGCTTGCTCGTGCGGGCGGGCGACTGGATTCAAGGTACGTAGGTAGGTCAGCTCAGCTCAACATCGGATCGATCCATGACATATGTCATGTCCATGTCATGTCCATGTCAACTACCCTGTCGGCGCGAATGAGCTGAGCTGGGATCTATCTAACTTTGCACTGCTGCCTGAGCACATAAAGGGGAGGAGGGACGCCACACGCGCAGGTATAGCTTCATTGACGATGCACGTGCTTAATTCCAGTCTCTCAAGCCAGGCGTCAATTGACATCTGATCCGTGGTGGACGAGTTCACTGCCACTGAACCCCTGTTGAGTTCCAGTCCACGCAGATATCGCAGTGTCTCTCCCCCCAAGGTTCGCGACAAAAATATGCAGGGTGTGTGTGTGTGTGTGTGTGTGTGTGTGTGTGTGCATGGAATGGAATAGTATAGCTCACAGTGTGGTATTGTGTTGATGACCCCGGCCTGTGGAGTGTCAGTGCAAGGAAGCATGTAATTGCTTTGGCGATCGCAAAGCTCTGGTTTGAAGGTAGGTAGTTCAAAGGGTGTCCTCCAAGTCAAAGTCAAGTCAATCTTCACATCTGCACTGATCCATTGCTCCACTGGTCCCGGACTTGACAAGGATATTAACCCTCACCAGAGCCGTTCAAGTTTATTCCCAACGAGACACAGCTTATATTTTTCTTGCGCCCCAGCACGGATGGGAAATCTCCTTTTGGGTCTCGAACTCGCTGCTTAGGATCTACTCGCACTCACACAGTCGAGCGCAGCACACAGCACGCGTGAACAGGAGGTACCTATTTCTAGAATAGAAGCTGGCATGGCACCGACACTATCACCACAAAGTCATGTCATCCATCCGATGGATAGCCGCTTGTCGTGATGGTAGACTTTTAATTGTAAAGTGGATTATTCTAGAAAAGGCGCAGAGACAACCAACCAACCCCTGCATTTCTCACTCCTCGTCTCGGTCAACTTGGCTCGCAGCACCCCAAATCCGAGTTTAGGAGTATGCGAACCGAACCCTCAATTACCCTGGTTAGGTAAGGTAGCTTACTCTGTTTGATGGGCGGACTCCCCCAGGTCTGGGCAAAGCTTGGCTGCACGGCCACTCTCCAAACACGGCAGTGATTGGTGGTCTCTTACAGATCGCGAGGCTACAGAATCGCCACTGCCTGCTGTTACACAGCCCAATGGAGCGTGATGCCGGCTTGAACCTGGATGTCAGTTGAAGCTGGAGTAGTGATGATGAAAATAGCATCACAAGACGTCAAGACTTGGACGCTGCGTGAAGTAGCCCTGCGTTGAGTCTGAGTGAAATGGGTATAAAAGACTCCGTGTTGTCCTTCTCAACAACATCCTCATCACAACAACCTCAACAGCCTCCTCATCAACACATCCACTTCACTCATCAAGATGAAGTCCATCATCAACCTCGTCATCACTGCGATGCTCCTCGCACCCGGCAACGCTCTCCCCGCCGGCGGAGGAGCCGCTCCAGTGCTGGACCCAGCTCTAGCTGCCCGCGATGAACCTGTCTTATTGGACCGCCACTTCGGATTCAGACCCGGTGGCAAACGCACACGTGTTGGTCACCTCGTGGGAAGCCGCAACGCCGACGAAGAAGAGGAGTCAGCTCTAGTTGCCCGTCACTTCGGATATAGACCCGGTGGAAAACGTACACGTGTTGGTCACCTCGTGGGAAGTCGCGACGCTGACGAGGAGGAAGAACCAGCTCTGGCTGCCCGTCACTTTGGATATAGACCCGGCCGCAATCGTACGCGCATCGGTACCCTCGTGGGAAGCCGCAATGCCGACGAGGAAGAGGAGCCAGCTCTGGCTGCCCGCAACGATGATGATCTCCTTTTCCCTCGGGAACCTTCTTCACCGGAACGCCAAGCTGGACATAGACCCGGCGGCAAGCGTACGCGCGTTGGCCACCTCGTGGGAAGTCGCAACGCCAACGCCGACGAGGAAGAGGAAGAGGAAGTCGTCGATGAGATTCTTAGTCGCGATCTCAACCACAACGAACCCCGTGCCGACTCCTGTTCTTACGGAAAAGTAAAAGACCTCGGCTCTCCTGGAGGAACGAGAAAGAAGGTTGAAAAGCGCAACACTAACGCTGACGAGGAAGAGGAAGCCGCCGACGAGATCCTCAGTCGTGATCTCAACCACAACGAACCCCGCGCCGACTCCTGTTCTTACGGAAAAGTGAAAGACCTCGGCCTTCCTGGAGGAAAGAGGAAGAAGGTGGAGAAGCGCAGCGGCAGCTCCGCCGGAGGATCCAGCTCCCCGCCCAAAGATAAGGGCGCGGCTCCCGTCCGGGACCGCCCGAATCACAAAATGTTCAAGATCATGCCCTGGGCCGGGGCGAACCCACCAAACAACAACCCGCAGGTGGGCAAGACGCGCCCAAACAACCCACAGGTTGGAAAGCCGCGCCCGCCGTTCGATAATAAGTGGACGAACCCGCAGGTCCCGGAAGTGACGCTCCCGGCCCCGACGAGCCGGAAAGTGTGGAAGCCGAAGGCGACGACCCTTCCCCCGAAGGTGAAGGTCCCGCGTCCGCCCGTGGTGTTCTGGGACTGAGCGGGAAAATAGCATACCTCAAGTGGAATTTGAAAGCATCAAGGTGCGGCTGGCATTGATTCGACAGGCAATGAGAAAGTTGGCTGTTAAACCGGGTTTGAAAGATGGGCTGTGTGGTAGAGGCGAGATACATGGACTGGGGCGTTGCGGGGGGGGGGTTTTTTTTTGAAGCGATTGCGTCACTTTCCTGTTTCGTGGCTTTCTGTCTCCTAAATCAGTTTTTCGTAGAGCCTTTATCTGATAGTTCTCTCAACAATGCATTGTTTCGCTCGCGCGCTTCATCCCTATAATTAACGGCCCCCAACTCTCAAACTACTGAAAAACAGGTTTTGCTTTTCCGTTTGTTATGCCCGAGCTGGCAGATTCGAGGCATTCAACTGAATCTTTCAAGAGGCTCTGCCAGGGAAGGCGCGATGATGTTCAAGCTGACCAGGACCACACCTCCCACTGTCAACATCAGAGCCTAGAGGCCAGCCAACTACTTGAGCTGTTCACTAAAGCCTGTTAATCTCGAGATGGTTCGCTTGTCTTTCTTTCCGTCAACAGTTCATCCGCCACGAATAGATAATTGCCCACGGAAACGACGATTGTCAAATTGGTGTGGATCAGGCACCTCAGGCAGCTGCCCCAGCCTCCACTCGGCCGCCGTATAGCGACACATTCAGCCAATGCTTTCCCCTTGGCGGCCTGGCAAAAGAACATTCTCCATATTCATACTTCATACTCCCGATACGTACGCACCCTACGCCATTCTCAGGAACTGCAATAGTGTGAGACCACATCTTTACCCTCCTCGAACACCACCACAAACATCGATCAATGCACTCTGGTTGGCGGATGCAGAAGAAGAGCCTCCAAGAGACAGGCAGCAGAGCTATGTGCTTGATACGGGATCTTATTACATATCCAAGAGAGTTTGTACGGTCCAACCCCCACGCTGACGAAACCCGCAACCTTTATGGATCGGATTGGATCCTTACTCCTCCAGTCCCTTGCTAACCCGGTATTTATGTGATGCAGAAAGAGCCCTGATCGTTCTCGTCAACACAAATATTGTTGCAGATGCCCAACGCGTCGATAATGTAGCCGTCATTGCCGATCTGGTACACGACCTTGCGCACGTCGGACCATTCTTCGGGGGTGGGGAAGGCGCGGAGCTCCTCGGCCGTGTACGCTGCTGCTATTAGTCTCCAGCCACGAAAACGTCGTGAGAACAATGACATACCCTGATAGCGGTCGATGAGGGCGTGACCACAGTGGACGGTTCCCCAAGCGGCGGGAGGCAGACGCTCAAAAGCCTGGACGACGCCGAGGACGGCCGCAACAGTGAAGAAAGTGAACTTCATTTTCGATTGAGGATGTAGTGGTGGTTGGCAATGATAGACGCTGGGACGAGCCGGTTTTTATATCGTCGGGCCCGAAGGAGTCTCCCGCCCTCTGCAAGACCCCTTTCGACACTTTGCAATTATGCAACGGCGTTGTAGTCCGCTCGCAACAACGAAGACCGGCAAGGCACGCGAGGGATTTTGTTAGGGTCGATAGGTGTGTGCATGATCTTGGAAGGATCTGTCTTCCCCTTTGGTGATGACCGAAGATGCTCCCAACCTGGACAATCCGGAAGGTGTGGTGTTGCTCGCAGGTGGTAGAGTGCTCCGCTTTGACAGACAGGTCAACAGCACAGGTTACATTCACTGCTTCGATGATCCGCTTATAGGGGAACCCGGTCTGTCCCCACAATCTGCCCGGACCGCCGGGTCTGCCTAGCTAATTTCCACTCGCATTAGTGTTGCGAAAACCTGGGTTAGGTGTTGGTGACCCCTGGATAGGAATGAGCCTCCTTCCGATCTTGGTGGTTCTAGGATCAAAAAAGTGCCCGACGTTCCGGTGCGGCGTGGAAGAATGTTGCCATTTTGTGCTGTGTGGTGCGGTCATCCATTTTGCGTGGGCGTTCCCATTGACTTCATTTTGGATCGGAACAAAAAAAGGGCATGGCAGGCACACTTGGACTCGGCTTCCATTTTGCCCATGGCTTGCTTCCCATTGAGGCTCCGCCTGTCAAATATGGATTGGGGGGGAAGGAAAGGTGGCTGTTGGTTGAGCCGGAACAGGGGTGAAACCTGATTGGTCGGCTCATATGAATTCTGCCTCACAGGTGCATCCTCAGCAGCCATGGCCATCTCGATGCTACCCTGATATAAAACACCCAGACTGCCTTGCATCCCTAGTATGCGGTGATGTGATGCTAGATAGCCCACAGCAAAGGAGTGAGTAGACATTGCGGTGGCTGTCAACACTAAAGATGAAAGTGAACAGCTGTTCCACCTCCAATTGAGATCAAGCCATTCAACTCACTGGAGGAAAGCTTTGTGGATCACGCCAAAGAACAAATAGTGCTTCTGCAGGTCTATCGGACCCTGCGCTGTTCACTCTCCGATCGGTTCAGGCTTTTGCAGTCACCACACGGGCCGGGTACCACTTCTCAATATGCGATCCTACCAGCCGAGACGGCTGGAATGCCTGGCCACCATTAAACAAGGCAAGACTAGACCGAGCCGGAGGCAGAAGAGGAGGCCGGGGAGCCAAAGTTGCGGTCGGATTTGAGGGTCAACACATGCAAGGTGCCATTGGGCGGCCGCCTCCACCGAGTCCACCGAGCACTTTGACAGGCTTGGCGAGCGGATTCAGTTGGGACGGGATGGGCGAGGGACATCTTGCACCGTGCTCGGCATGAACTACTTTGTACAGTGGACACATGGCGAGGAGAGTGAGGTGTGTTCCATCTTTGGGGTCGAGTCCTAGATCTCTTTACACCTACCAGCGCTGCAAGTATCTTGGTCGAGAGCAGGCAGGTTGAAACAGCTTCACAAAGGAAAGGCGTGGAACTTGATTCAAACAACTTGATAATCTTCCAGTCTTTGGCCTCAAGGTTCTTGATTGCAGCGCCCTCGCATTGACGTCGTCATAGGTTTTGTGTGGAAAACTCAGTATGTTCGGTGCAGCCAGCTGTCAGGTGTGCCTAGTACCTGAGGTATGTGGTTCCTGTTTTGTCCAGCCGATGGCACTCATCAACCGAACGCACCAGACAGCGCATATCCTTACAGCCAGCGAATTTATCAACGCCGCCTTCCCGACAAGACGGAAAAGCCCAGCCGGGCATATTTCCAAACCAAGTGGCGACCCATCCTTTCATCCAACTCGGGGAGGTGAGGCGATGCCTCGTGTTTAATTTGGCGACCACCCTCCCTCGGTAACCATTTCGAATCCATCAACATCGAATCCCGGAGCCACTGCATCATTCCAGTCAGTACAATCACCTAGTCCTAGTCCTAGTCCTAGTCCTAGTCGTCCTGGGACGAAAGGGGAGGGAGAGAGAAAACACACCTGTCGTCCCCACCAATGTCCAATCCCCCAAGCTTTTCGCTCTCTGCCATTCCCATTTCGCAATCTTGACCTGCGGCACCTGCTGCGGTTCCGCAAAGATATCCGGTCCCAGCGTGACATTGCGAACTTGAACTAGCGAGTTATCGCCTACCGCTAGTGACGCCGCTAGCGATAGAACCAGGGGCGCACCAGCATAGTAATGCCACATCTCCACGGCATCTACACGATGCCAGTTTGAAAAACCAACGGAGCCTTCAAGGAGGTAATATATCGCCGTGCTAGCTGACCGACCCACCCCACCCTTGTTACCCTCGGTCCCATTTGTGTGAGGGCGAGTTTGCGTTCCAGTGTGAGTTAGGGTGACATTTTCGACATCCCGAAACGTCTCGACAAAATATCCCTTTTCGACATTAGGAATGAGATTGAGTTTGGCAATCACTTCCTGGGCGGTGCGTTTGTGCATGGGCGTCGTTGTTGCTGTTAGGCTGTACGTGCGTCCAGGTGCAGCAGCAGCAGCTACAAGCGAAGTGGTCGCGAAAAGAACAACAGTGAGGGGATGCATTTTGACGATCGGCAAGGTACCGGAGCTGCAACGGACAGACAGACAGATAGAAAAGAAAGGGTAGTGACATTTATGAGAAGCGAAGCGCTCTTTTAAATCTTACAAATCACCCAACGCCATTTGCAATTGCGATCGACATGGCATGTCATGGCATCCAATGCGTATCCGTATCCCGTAATCTGTATCTGTACCCACTGCGTAATACGGCCGGTCAATCGGTGTCAGCACTATCGGACGCGACACCAATAATCCCAGGAGAAATTGCTAGCACGATACATCGCAATGGCAATCTACACAGCTGTATAACTTCAATCTCTCACCTGCCCCAATAATAATCCAATCACAATTGTCCTCCAATCCCCCTAAATTCCTTTTATTGTCTGGTATGCATTCGCTGACTGCTTAAAACGCTAGTTAGGCTGTCCTATAAACCCATTGCCAAGTCGCGCACTATCAAACTTCCCCACAACCCAACTTTGGCAGTCGCGGAACCCCCGGATAGCCCCTAAGTGAGCCAGCCTGTTAGGGTAAGGAAGGTACCTATCTTCTCATGGTATTTTAGAAGCCTAGTGAGAAAAATCCCAGACCTCCACAATAGAGTTGAAGGCCTCGTCTGACCTTACGGGGTTGCACTGACAGCCGCAAAAATACTGCGGACGAAAAAAACATTAGGATTGTAAAAGATCTTCCCTCCAGCGACTACCCTAGCACATATAACCCACACCTGACAGTGCATCTTCCTGTCCAATTCCTGATCAATGCACGCTACGAAATAGATGAAGTGATGCTATCCGTACGAGTGAATGATGCCACCGTTCAGGACTTGACAAGCTTCTAAGACTTAATCAACCACGGCGGCAAGACACCCAGACCGCCTGCCGTGACTCCGATAACAAAGCCTTTTCTTTCTTCTCCAGTAGCTTCCCTTTCCAATCTTTTCAACCTCCTTCTTAATATTGCCCTCCTTGTCCCCGATCAAAGGCCCGGCATAGAGGTTGTCGACCGACGTCGGATCCATGTTTTGAGAAAAGATGGCCACATCCTGTTCCCAACCTGGACGTCACCCATCATAGTCGAATGGGCCATGTCGGGATCCAAAAGGTAAAGTTGTGCAGGGGGGCTAGGAGGCATCTAAGAGCAGCGCATTGTGAATCGGCTGCTGTCTAATGGTGGATTGATGACTGATATGGGTTGGTGTGCCGATGGCGAGGGACTTGACAGCTCTTGGATGGCACATGTTAGTGTGGGTGCACGTGGGCGTAGCTAGATTAGGTCTCGTACTTACAGCACCGAAGACAAGAGAGGTGCGAAAGCGAAAGCGATAAAGAAAACTCAATTTGCTAGGGGAACGTTGATAAAGACGCTGCACAGTGGGAGAAGACGCTAGTGAGAAAGCTGGTCGGAACGACAAACAAACAAGCAATGCGAGAAACATGAACATGAAGAAGAAGAGAATTGGGACGGGCCAGTGTGTGGGCTGGGAGGCTTTTATAAGCCTGCCTAGGTAGCCATCAGTCAATTCGGCACAAGACGACATGTGACATTCCAGACTAAATCGTACCCTCCGAGTCCTCTGTCATTAACTCATCCACCAGACGAGGGCCACAAACTGGATTTGATCCATCCGGGCAGCCACAAACTAGACCCAACCCACATGGCCCACAGAGTGGGGAGCACTGTAGGAAATCACAGCGCATGCCGCCGCCATGGGAGGAGTCCATGACAAAACCTCCCCTGCTCATGCCTCCTCACACCTCCATGCCAACCCACAGGATCATGTGATCATGTCTGCGGACTGCCCGTGAGAGCATCCTCCTCAGATTCAGATTCATGCAGAAGGGCAGCAACCAGGTGGGCTGACTGCTGGAGAGATAAGAAGGTGTAAGTTTGGCTAGCTGACCTGTCTACGTCATCATTTCGGGTTACTACTTCTAATGGAGGCACAGCCATTCTGTCATAGCACCTCTTTCCAACTCTTTCTCAACGACTGCTACTGTTGGATCTGGGCTGCACCAATCACTCAGGTGCTCGCTGGGATGCATGATCTGCTCTGTGGGATATTGCAAAGTAGAAAAATGAAAGCGGGATTCACAAATGCGTCTGGAACCTGCATTCCCCAACAAGGACTGCCATGGCGCGAACCTTGCACTTGACAGAAACTGCAACACCTAAAAATGAGGGGTGCATTGTTGATTCGTAGAGCCGCGCCACCTCCCCAGGTACGCGCGGGAACCCATTTACGCTGATAATGCCGCGGAGTACACGGAGTACTCCCGGCACTCCCGGTACTTTCGCAATTACAAGTCCGAGACGGAGTCGGACCTATCGGAGGGTCTACACCGGGTCACCGGTCCATCAGACCATCCGACTGTGCCGCAACCACCCATGACTTGGCTTGCGGGGGTCCACTTGGCGGACCGCCTCCGAATATTTAAGACCCCACACATCCACCACAAAATCTTCAGGGCAAGCCCAACTGGGGGAAATACGCCATAGAATCTCGTTCTCGTAACATTGCAAAAATGGCCGCCATCCAAGTCCTCTCCAAAACCGACTACACCGCCCAACGCATCGTCCCCGGCCCACTCCCCGAGACCCTCCCCGCCAATGCTGTCCGCATCCAATCCCGCCTCATCTCCCTCACCACCAACAACTTCACCTACGCCAAGATAGGCGCCTTCAACATCCCCGGCCTTGCCTGGTGGGATGTCTGGCCCGTCCCCACCGATGTAGCCTCTACCCACTGCCGCATCTCCGCCTGGGGCTTCTCCGAAGTAACTGAAAGCACCATCCCCTCCCTCCCCGTGGGTACTCATCTCATAGGCTACCAGCCCATCGGCACCGCCTCTGAGATCCTTCATCTCAGTCCAACCGCTGTGGCAGGTCATTGGGCGGAGACATCCGACCGTCGGAAGGGCCTGATTGGGGTTTATAACCGCTACCGCGTGGTTCCCTGGGAGGCGGGTGACGCCGCGAGGACGAGTCACGGGTGGGATGCGCTAATGTATTTTCTTTTCGGTTCGTCGCATTCGCTGAACCGGCTCGTCTTTAGCGAGGTGGAAGACCAGATTGTACACCCGCTAGGGCACGGGGAGTGGACACCAGAAAAAGCCAACATCGGTGGGGCGCTGATGGTGTTGCTTGCGCCATCGGGGAAGACGGGGATTTCGTTTGCGCATCAGCTGCGGCAGCGGGAGGGGAAGCCATCGAAGGTGGTTGCGGTGGGGTCAGCGGCATCGAGAGACTTCAGCGTGGGGACGGGACTGTTTGATGAGGTTTGGGGGTACGAGGATCTGGATGGGCCGCTTCCGGGGGTGGAGGACGCGAAGAAGGTGGTGATGGTGAATTTCGGGGCGAGGGGGGACTTTGCGGAGAGGTGGGCGAAGGTGCTGCGCGAGAAGAGCAAGGTGTTCCAAGTCATTCTGGTCGGGAAGGATCCGGAGGGGGATGCGATTGGGGGCGAACTGGGTAAGAGTGCGTACGACCCGACAAGCGATGTGGAGCAGATGAACGCGGGGGGCATTCGGGAAGCCGCCTTTGCGAAACTCGGAGAGGAGGAGTATTTCAAGGATTTGGATGCAGCCTGGGAGAAGTTTAAGGCTGATGGGGCGGTGCGTGGACTACAGATGGTTTGGCTAAAGGGGATGGAGGGCGTGGAGAAGGGGTGGGATGGGTTGGTGAAGCAAGAGTATGGACCGGATACGGGGGTATTGGTAGAGTTGTAGGTGGCAATGCAGCTCGCGGTGTTGAACGGAGAGTTAGGTAGGCCCTGCATTGCAAAAAGCAAGGCTCGTCATGGTGCAAGAAGGAATTTAGTCGCCCGATTCCGGTAGAGCAAAAATATACCTTCGAGACCGTGTCTCTGTCATCTCTCCCGCCGGGAATTGAACCCGGGTCTCGAGCGAGTGCTTGACAAGCTCACATACTGACCACTATACTACGGAAGATTTGCAGGTGTTAAGGCACCTGCCGTAGAATGAGGACTCGAAAGTTTCTCGGATACGGGGAGTCGAACCCCGGGCTGCTGAGAATCTCAAGATGAGAGTCAGCGATGTTACCGCTACACCATACCCGATTGTGGAAATTGGGGTGACAAAATGGATTTATGAAGGGGGAGTGCGTGGGATGGGGTTGTGGAGATTTCTGAGCCCTAGCGCCTTAATCCACTCGCCAGCTGCCAGACCCGTGGTGCTGGTGGCTGGGTAACAAGCTTGATCTGAACCAAAGCTCTAGCTGGGTGCAAATGGATGGGGACTGAGATGTCTACATGCATCCAGTGAGATTTCTTGTTAGGCATCCACCGACTAGGACATATTCTTCATTATATGTCCTCCATTGAGGTGCAGTTCTGCCGCCCGCAACACGGTCTTGACTCTTGTGTTTTGACTGGTGGAGCAAAGACTCTCCACTCGACCAGGGTCGAATGATCATAGGTCGTCGACCCACGGGACTGCAAAACGGCTCATCCACCCCTAGACATCAAACTCTTGGCAACTCTATTTCGACCTCTGGATAGCTCAGGCAGGGTTCTCCCGGTGAGTGATGGATGTTATCCACACTGTGCGACTTCGCAGGCAAAACAAAGGTGAATGCTCGGCCGAAGGGATCCCCTCGTAACCAGACCAACACAAAGCCGTGCTGCGGTATCATGATGCTGCGGTGCCCGTTTGTAATCATCGCCTTAGCAATGATCATCAGGGTCATCATGGGCGCACAGAACGCCTTTGACGGACCCTTCACAATTGCCTATGGCAGGTACGACCAGCCCCTCTTTGTCAGACACGTGGTGTGCGGACCCTACATGTCGCTCCGCACTCGGAATGGCATCAGGGATTTCAAAATGACCAGCATCTGTTGTGACAGGGGACCTGTCGCGTAGTTTTACGGCAACCAGATCCGAATGGCTCGTAGCAAGTTTTCCGGCTCGCATCGCACCCGACATAACACTGCATCGCCTGCCGGGACCCGTCGTGTTCCTTTGTGGGCATGACCTTTGTCTCGAATCACAGGACAGATTTAATCAAGGGGGGGCCGCCTGACAGTTGTCGCGACACCTTGCTCCCGCCGTTTGCCAACATGGAGCGCTTTTCCGAGCTGATCGAAAACACGCTCTCATACATCTCGACAACGTCGTCTGCAATCGCGCGCTTCGTCCGGTCGGTCCGATCGGCCCATGCCGATTTATCGTCGGTTGCCCGCGCTCTCTCAGATTTGCGATTGATCCTCGAGCTGTTACGCGATGAGCGGGGCATTCCATCCCCCATTCAACTTCAGGGGTTAGTCCTCTTGGATACTTGCGGCGAGACCTTGGTCAGGATTGATGTCTTGCTCGCGCAATATCCAGGGGTAGCCGACTGGACTTCAGCGGATTGCAGAGACGATGTGCTACGGCAACAGGCCAAAGTTGGTGTCTTCCACAAGGCGCTAGCGCTGGTGCTCGAGGTTGTAACACTGTAAGTCCCTCCCGTGCGGCAACGGAATGATAACCCTGACGCGAACCAGAGATAATTGCAATGATGACGAAACGGCCACAAAAAACTACATAGACACAGAGGTGGCAACTATCAAGGAGACGTCCGTTGAGATAGAGGATGCTGGGTTTCGAGCTGTCGTCGCAGCATACATCAATGCCATTACCGACCATGTGCACGGCAACCAGGTCCCGGAGATAGTCCCAGAGACACCACTAAGCCCGGAGCCTCCACCGAAAAAGGGCGAATTTGGTCATTTCGAGACAGCTGGCCCTTGGTACCCTTCCCGCAAGGTCCCACTGCCATTTTACACCGAATCCGACCCGCCATCACTGGACGATGTTAATGTACGGCAGGCCAGCGACCAGGATGTCCGACTGCAGCTAGAGGATGTCAATGTGGGCTTGGCCGGCGACCAGGTGCCCAGCGACCAGCAAGAGTCGGAGGGCACCAACCTCCGACCCATCACTAATGAAGAGATCCAACGACCCAGTTTGGATCAATCAGTAAAAATCGCGCCCGCGCCCTCTCCCTCACCTCGCCCAACGCCAATCCATGCCCACACGTTGCCGATGACCCATCCACTCTGGGAAAAGTTCCGTGGGTCTCCCTCGGCGAGATCAGAACCCTTCCCCTCAAAGCCCATCGAGTCGCCCGTCCTCAAACCGGGGAGGTGGTCAGAGACCACCGCGACTCATGTGGATCGAAAGCCTTCAACTTCATCCAGCACTCGCTCCCGTCCATCTTTCAGTTCTGTCTTTCGGCAAGCAACAAGTCTTCGAAGCGCAAACGCTCGTAGTAACAGCTCATCTCCGAGCCAGACACCGAACATCAGCCAACTATCCGTCGCGCGTTCTGACAACTCATCCAGCCACTATCTCCCCTCAGCCCTGACTCCATACCCACACGGCTTCACCCCAATAGCCACACCATCAACCGTTTCCCCTATGTTTGAGTCGCTGGGCATCACTACGCCAAAAGCCCTAACGACCACGGGTTCGCTCGTAACCAACCCCCTAAAGCCCCGGTTGCCCTCCCATCGTCTTGAAATTACTCCTGCCAAGCACCTCACGAACAAGGGCAAGAACCAAGACATAACTCACATTGACATCTCCCCCACGGGAACCCTCGGTGCAACGCGCCACACCAGCAAACAGCTCAAAGTCTGGTCCATGACCCGCAATGTCGTCACCTCCATCATCAAAACTACCTCGTATGTCCCGCCCCGTACTCGATCACGCGAATATTTTGTGCGAAGCCACGCCATCCTCTCCGAAGCTGCCGGCTTCATCGCCGTGTCCACTCACTTTGGCTTTACCCTCGAGATCTACAGTATTGCCAAGCCATCCTCTCCTCGGCGTGTACAGTCTCTTGACGACGCTCACCGCTGGGCCATCTCCCGCCTGCCTGACATTGGGATAGCCGTTTACCGACCCAAGACTGATCGGATCGACCATTTTGTCCTTGAACCCTCGAAGAAACCTCTAAAGGCAGATCCCAGTCGCGAGATCAACCTTGCGGCCGCGAATCTGCCGTATGTTCCCAAGTTCCCAGAGCTCGCGTTTGCGATTGACGGTCCCTTGTTGGTAGCAGCGGCGGGGCCCCGGCCTGGGGATCCACCGAGACCGAACCCGATTCTACTCGCGGCGTGGCTACCTGGGAGTATCATTCCGGTGAGGGTGTCACTGCCCGAGGATGAGGTGCTCAAAACGGCGCTGCCGGCGGCGCTAGGGGCTTGCGGGTCAAGGGCGGTGTCGGTTTGGATTCCGGCAGGGACAGAGCAGGGAAAACCGGCGGCGGAGAGGGCCGTGTTGGTGTGGGATGTATCCAGTGGAAAGACAGAAGTATTTACCATCCCCAATGTGCAGGCAGCAGTGTCGCCAGACTGTAAGTGGGTGGCATATTGCGATGCTCTGGCAGGTCGGTTTGTGGTGTTAGATGTAGCTAGGGGAGGAAATGAGGTGTGGAGGTGGCCTGATGTGTCGAAGGAGAGCGGCGTTGCGTCATTTGGACAGTTTGAATGTCTGGCGAGCGTGACGGTGTTTGAGTTTACTGTTGACGGCAAGGGACTGTTGGTGGGTGATGCCAGTGGTGGGGTTGGTGTATACAAGGTCAAGGAAACGGCAGATGCCGTGTTTGAGCTGGAAGCCCAAAGCGGGCCGGTCCAAGCGGCGGAGTTGGAATAGGATAGAGTAGATACCCTCGTTGTGTTAAAGATTTGTTTGTTTAGCTTGTTTTGCCTCCGGCGGCGCCTCCAGCGGGGCCCCTGAAGGGAGCTCCTCGCTTCGCTCGATCAAAGCTGTGAGAGGAATTTGGTCTGGTGCAGAAGTAAGACGCCAGATGTCGAAGTTGGCCGGGGTGGTTTTTCGGTCCTGGAACATCCACAAGGTACACAGCGAGGTGTCATTGTCGGTATGACCGGCGCTTGTCACTGAACGCCGAGGAACTTCAAGTTCGTACATGAAATCGCGGTGTTCCCAGGAGAGGTCCCACCAAGACGCACAAGATGCGTTGACAGCGAGAAACAGGCCATAAATTGAGCACTGAGGTGCACGAACTTTAGAGTGAAACCCGCCACAAGGAGACGTCCAACTGTTTCTGCACCGTCGTACGCTCGAGGTTGTTTTCCATTGTTTAAAAGACTGTCTCCCCGGCCCTACTCTGCTCAATCGTGTCCTCTTTTCTTGCATCTCATTGTCCGCGCACGTATGGCACTATCGAGATGATTCTCCTCATCATTATTATCCTCTCTCTCATCCGCTCTCCGTCCTATAATAATATCAAGAACCAAACCACTTACCAAAGCGATTTTGACTCGGATAATTCAGCTCCCATCGCTTTTCCAGCAAAGGCAAAGGTCCATCACCGCCGCCGCCACCACCGCCAGGCTTACCATTCTTCATAACCATTTTTGCCTTGATCGAGATTGAGTTATGGCCACCCTCAGCCCTCTCGAACCCTCCCTTTCTCCATCCTCTCCTCCCGAAATCCCTCGCGCATTTCGCCATGCTTCCGTTCCGAAAACGTGCTTCAAATTCACCTGGCGGGCCATGACGTCTCACTATCGCGCCGGCGGGGCAACAGCGTTACGGCGTAATGCGATTTGGGTGAATTTTATCTTTCGGTTCGCCATGTCGGTATTTAATATCATGAGGTTCAGCTTTGGGAATAGCGTGGCGAGCATTGTCATTGGCATTTTCTTGGGCTTGGCGAATCTGTATTTTGTGTCCCTGGGTTTGGCATTTCTGGGGAGGGCGGTGGGGACGAGGGCCGTGGTGGGGATTAAATGGGTGAGTTCTCTCTCTCTCTCTCTCTCTCTCTCTCTCTCTCTCTCTCTCTCTAGAGTTGGAGATGCAAGTTGAGTACAAGTACTGGATAGATGTGCTGACATGACATACACACTAAAAAAACAGAACCGGGTATGCTTCGACGTCGTCCTGTGGCTGTCCGCCATGGCCCACGCCGTTGTTATTGCCTTTTGCTTTCTTGGACTGCGACCGGTCACCGTGGGTGTGATCTGGGTTGTCTTTGGTGCTGTGCTGCTCTTCTTTGGGTGGATTGCCGCGAGACCGCCAAATGTTGACAGCTTGCATGTGGTGGATGTGTGAGATTTAGCAGTGCGTGCGAATATACCTCAAAATTTACTCGTCAAGGCCTTAAACTTTTCCATCAAGGCCTTAGGTTTCCATTATCAATCCCTTGAAAATAGAGAAGAATACCAAGGGGAGGTTTAGCCCATAGGCTACTGCAATCAAACCAAAAAGTACAGCGTGAATAATCTTTTAGGGGGTTGGGTTGGACCAGATCAACCCATCTTGTAGCCTATCTAGTATTTATCAAAACCAAGCTCGAAGAGAGGTATGGGCTGTCATAAAGTATGACCGTTTGTGGGAACTGGAAGACTCCAGACTGGAATGTTGATTATCTCATCCACCTGCGAATAGTTAGTGAAGATTATCACTGGGACAGGGGCTTTTAACCACTTGCAGAAGCGTCTGCGAGCTCGAGCTCGAGGTCAGAACAGCCAAGCTAGGTTGTCGTTTGGGAACGTTAATAGACTTACACCTGGGGTAAGTCAATGTACCCCCCTGAACGCCCTCCGTACTCCGGTTTCCAGAAATCTTTCCCCGCACCCGCCAAAAACTTTTTTTCTTTTTTTCTTTTTCTTTTTTCAGTTTGCGCTTTAAAAACGGAACCTTATTACGTTTAAAAACCCGAGAGCCGTTCTGTTGTTGCGTTTCTGTAAGGCAGCCCCTGCAATAGGGATCCCCAGTTCCATGAGCAGCCCGGTGGCGGCCACCAACTACTATGCAATAAGCTACCTTGCTTCTACAATGTACTCGTCCGTCAGCATGGGTATCACCCTGGCTCCCTGAAGTTGAGATATGCGCTTTTACACCCACTCCCGTATCATTAGAAGACATTGATCGTCTAGATTCAATCAGTTCCCACCAAGCGCACTTTGCCAACACACCCCACAATCAGCGCACAGAGTACGAATAGAGCTGCACATAGTTATTCCTGTGAGTTCTCGAGCATATTGACAAAGCAACGGCGAAGTGCACGATCATAAACTTAGTAGGTAGTAGGGGCCAGACCTCAAAGACAGGTTTTGTAGGATCACTGGCAACCCCGTCGCAAAATGGCAAAATGGCAAAATGGTGAGTTGGGTAAAAATCAAAGGGCCAGCAGGCTGCCTTAGCCCTGTCCGGTCGCCCTCCGGTCCAGCCCGCGACCCAGAACATGACTTTCCGACAGCGATGGCGCTATCCCGAAGACGCCTAGCGGGGGTGCTGGAAGTTGGACTTTGTGTCCCACATATGTCAAACACACGCAAGGGGCCCAGATCAGGAAACCTGTCACATCAAACGACTCGGTGCAAAACGGTGTTGGG
>Ga0247765_1000948_pt1 | contig 17444 bp, 11 predicted proteins | sample UWRJL106311C6_FD_179949 | JGI IMG/M metagenome (GOLD analysis project Ga0247765, IMG submission 179949) | Plant litter microbial communities from Arlington Agricultural Research Station in Wisconsin, United States - UWRJ-L106-311C-6 | ecosystem: Environmental > Terrestrial > Plant litter >... | reverse complement strand
CAGACATTGAAATTCTGACTTTTTCCAGTACAAAACCTTGGCTTTCAAATGCCCAGCTGTCTGGCACTGGCACAGGTGGAGATAGGGGGTCGCGGGAGACTTATCGGGGGTCCCCCGAGTAAACCCCCAGATTTATACAGCAGAATCTTTACAATCTCATCCCATCCGTAATATAACGTAATATCAAGCGGGGTACCATCCTTTATCATTACATTAACATCCACAGCTCTCGTCGCTAATAGCTGCCGAGCAATAATGGCAAGCTCTCTGGGAGGCCTTCCTCAACTAGCAGCTGCCGGACGGGCTCTACTACATACTCGTGGGAGCTGGCCACTCAGGACTTTCGGGAAGGACGTTATTCTCTGGACCTGAGATGCATAAACCGTTATTGTGTTCATCTACGTTCTGACACCCTCCTGTGTGACGTCATATAGCCCCAAGGTACCGGTCTTTCCCGCCAGAATAGTGAAAACATAAAGGTCGCTGTTAGAACTAACCGTCTCCTCCCACTCAGGGTACCGACTTAAGGTTCCTACAGCAGCCAAACTGGGCGAAACGAGGGCTAGAGACAAATGCGATATTCCATCACCCCTCGACACCAACCCCGAGACATCCGGATCTTATACTCTGTGCAATGACAAGAACGGAGGTGGTCATAGCATCACTTGGGGGGCAGAAAAAGCCATTGTTGTCCGTTTCCCTCTCATAACTCCCCAAGCCCGCTTATTCCACTCAATTGAAGCCATTGCTGACTTTGGCGAGTCCGGCCACTACGCACCAGGGGATGATTTAAGAGACCCCAAGCTCGCTGCCTGGAACCATTTGTCTCGTCTGTCTACCCGCAGGAAGCGTCTATTGTGTGGACTCTCTGGGAATATGTTCTCTATTATTTTCGCCTGGTCTCCACCATGGCGACTTGGATTGATGAAAGAGAAAACCAACGAGCTTTTACTTTAGACTAGACACTATGATTGCAAAGAGATCGAAGCTCGAAGTTTGGGCAATGAAACCTCGTATTCTACCACACTAAGAACGCCACAGCGTATTAGTGCCTCGACACCTCGGCCTTCTTGATTAATTTGACTGAAATCAAGCCTCTGTTGCCCTCTGAAACGCGTTTTTTTCTTTGTTGCTGTGATCCAGAAGGTGGTGTTTTGGCGCCCTCGCTTAGACCCTGCATGTGGCCGGCTCACTTGCTGGGGTGTCTCAGAACCCTGTGGATTACGTTACCTGCACACACCACTCAAAACCCGGCCACCCACCACCACCATCGCCGTCGCAGTCAATCGCATGCCCGTCGGCCACTTATCCTGTCAATTCCCTGCAGCCAAATTCAGTGCCAGTAAAATGCCGGGGTCGGGAACTTACAAGCGATTGATCGCGCGGCGATGCGCGCGCGTGCGATGAGGGTGGTGATGGCCCAGTGGGTTGGGCGATGGTCTTTTTATGGCCTGTGGGCTGGCCACCACGCACCTTCCATCTTCAAAGCTGGAAATGAGGCTATTCCCAACCACGGCAGCCACGACTCAACTGTCCCTTGGCTCGTGTGGGCTTCTGGATGGCCCGGCCTTGCCAGCCAATGAGAGAAGCCGTGGCGTTCTGAATGCTGGCCTCTCATTGGCCAAATCCAGAATTGGATCCACTTCAAACTATTGCACAACGGTTTGGATTTTCAAACTGTTGCGCAACAGTTCAAAGTGCCCCCATTCCCCCTATAATGTTGTCAGTGACGACAGCGACTGTGGAAGCGATCAGAACGCAGCCAAAGCAATTAAGCAGACCAGACAGCAAGAGAAATTGAGAGAAAAGCGACGCGGGCGATGCAGTGCAAAAGAACAAGACTTTCATAAAAGAAAGCACAAGGCGTTTGTGCGTGGTCAGCGCTTTGTCAAGCAATTGTGATCAGCGCCAGACTGCGTCGCTTCTTCCGATGCATCTCGTCTCCCAATGCATCGCTTCTTTGCATCGCTTCTTCAGAGGATCTTCTCCCAACGTATCTTTCTTCGAATGCATCTGAGGGGATGCATCTTCCCCAACGCATCGCTTCTTCTTCAGATCATCTTCTCCATCTCTTCTTCAGATGCATCTCGAGCAAACCAAAAGGGGCAAAGCCAAGCTCGTATTCCCAGCGCGCGGACCAAGGCCCCCGCTTGCATTTTCTGACGGCTCGTTTTGTCCAGCCCCCCGCGGTTTGCGACTCCTGGGAAATACTCTCTGATATAGTTTTTGAGATGTGAGAAGCACCACCCGTGTTGAGCTGAAGATGTGTTTTCTCATTTTTGGGATGCGATAGCCTTCTCTTGTGGTAATTGCCATGCCTACCGTGTTCAGCCCAAAAGCTGCCGTCCAGATACAAAAGCATCGTGTTCAACCCAAAAGCTGCCGTCCAGATACAAAAGCATCGTGTTCAACCGGCATCTTTGACTTAATCGCTTCTTCCAACGCAATCTCTTTCTTCCTCCCATCTGTTAAGCCATCTCCTCACTCTATATCAACAAGCCTTTTGCAGCTTGAATTCACCCCCGGTTGTCACCCCAGCTTGAACTCACCACCCCCAGTTGAACTCACCACCCCCAGTTGAACTCACCACCCCCAGTTGAACTCACCACCCCCAGTTGAACTCACTACCCCCAGTTGAACTCACCACCCCCAGCTGAACTCACACCATGGACCAATCCCCATATACCCCGAGCGACTTGGAACTTCTGTTTGCCAAATTCGCAACCGAGCTCCGTTCCGACATCCAGAAGGTTGAGAAACAGATCGAGGAGTTATCGGCCAACCTCCATTCCGATATCCGTTCCGACATCCAAAAGGACATGGAGGAATCATCAACCAAGCTCCGTTCCGACATCCAGAAGGTCGAAAAGCAGATCGAGGAATCATCAACCAAGTTCCGTTCCGACATCCAGAAGGTCGAAAAGCAGATCGAGGAATCATCAACCAAGTTCCGTTCCGACATCCAGAAGGTCGAGAAGCAGATCGAGGAATCGAAGACCTATCTTCTCCAGAAAGTCGGGGAGAAGATTAACGATCGAGTTGCCAAGGCAGATCAGAACATCATGTGGATGCTTTACGATGCCGACACTTCCCTTGGGAAGCGGGTGAAGGATATTGATGACCGCCTTTGCAGCATGCAAGGCGACATTAACAGGCTGCTGGGAAGTACCTCTTCCCAAGATGAAATGTCGCATCATCGCGCATCTGCAGATGTGTGGTGGTCAACCATCGAGGTACGCCCCTATCCCAGTGCAAAGAGTTTGCCAGAGGCTAACCAACGTCCTTAGCTCCGAGCAGGTGAAAGCGATAGAGATTGATTGAGAGGCTATGAGAGGTAGCGGGAGGTTAGACTCTGGCCACGCGCTCCATCCTTGCGTTTGTGTTTGCGTTTGTTTTTGTCGTCCTTCCGTCATTTTTGTTGGTAGAATACTTGGGATACACTGGAATAAAAAAATAAAAAAAAAATTTCTTTATTTGTGTCTTGTAGACGCTAGACATATATAGCTGTTAGTTGGTGTAGCAGTGTGTGCGATGCGATGGAGCTGTAATTAGTGTGGCGATGCGAAAGATATGTCAGCGCTACATCAATGGCCGGCAGTCAAATGCTGAGCTGCGATGTACTACTTACTGTATGACTCATAACAATTGGGTTACTAGCTCGTGCAGAGAAAGATTAAATGCTGAAATTCTGGACACTGATTTCGGCCTCTACTGTATGTAGCCTGTTGCGGAGAAAGATTACCTAGGTGAACATTGATATCTGCACACTGATGTAGCATGGGTCTTTGCTGTAGAACATTACTGTCAAACAGGTCGCTAGCGCGAGGAATCTTGGTTCCTTATATATAAAGATCGTATTTATTGAAGGAGAAAACCAAAACAGAACCACACCACCCTAACTACGTAACGCTGTATAGCCCAGTATAAGTGGTGTGGCGGCTGGCCTGCCGGCTAGTTGCTGAGATGGGTGGGCATCTACGAATAAAGGACTAATTATCGTACCTAACTGTACGGGATCTAACAAAGAAGGGCTGGATCTAAGTGTACAATAAAACTAAAATGGTTGACTAAGTTCTCATTCTGATCACAAAGAAACAGACGAGGGACAATAATATTGGTGGGCGCCAAATCCAACACACAGAGGATGGAAGGTCGGATCATGCCCCAGGTGCGAATGTACCAGGGGAATACGGCTGAACGGCGAAGTTGTTAATTTATGTGCGACTTTTCCTGCGACGGTCACCCTGGAGATGCGTCTTGATGTCCCGGTGTCTCAGATTCATACGACAGCATCTTTACAATCTCATCCCATCCGTAATGCGACGCAATGTCAAGCGGGGTACCATCCTTTGTCATTACGTTGACATCCACAGCTCTCGTCGCTAAAAGCTGGCGAACAATATCCACATAGCCTTGCTCGCAAGCCGTACAAAGCGGCGTCCATCCGTCGTCTTTAGGGTCCGGGTCAATCCCTTCTACTGCGAGAAGTAACCTCACGACTTCCGCATGTCCATGTCCCACTGCGTAGGTTAACGGCGTCCAGTTCTCCGGGTCCGCGGCGCTGATATCAATCCCCGGAACCGAAAGAAGGAGCTTAACAACGGCTTCGTGGCCTTCTCCAGCAGCGTAACTCAGCGGAGTGCGACTGTCATTAGCTTTCGCGTTCACATCTATCTTTCCTGTGGCGAGCAGCGTCTTGGCCAAGGATTCCAGTCCCAGTGTGGCTGCGTCAGTGAGCGCCGACCAGCCCTTGTTTTCTTTTGCAGCCACGTCAATGGTCGGTTTGGCGAGGAGGAGGTGGAAAATGCCATCATGCTTCTTCACTCGTACGGCGTGGAATAGCGGCGTTCGGCCGTCGCTATCCCGGGAATTGATGGAGGAAGTGTCGCTGGTAAGTAGGAGTTTGACAGTTGTCTCGTCGCCTTTGGTGACTGCGGCTATCAACGGCGGTGTCTGAGCTCTCTGGGCGTCCATTTTATAGTATTTTTTGGAGACGGAACGTGACAGAAAGTGATGTGAGATATAAAAAAGGTCAATTTCGGGGATGGACGCGATAGGTTTTATGTGCACCCAGATTGCGAGGTTTAGTCAAAGGGACCAGCCTCCGACTCTCTCTATTATTTGATCGAGTTCATTTGCGGTTAATGTATTCCTAATAGATAATATTTTAGGCTATCAGTACATAGACTCGTTCTAAACGAGCGGGGTGTGTGTGTTCGCGCCCCCATGTCATTCATAAAGCCACATCACAAAAGTCTTGTTGCATACCCCACTTTTCCACCAAAACTCACCACTTGCCAGGTTAAAAAACCCTACCTCAACATTACGTAATAAGCATGATAAAATTATTTTGATAATAAAAATGGTAAAACTACATTATATATTTTTCTCGTAATTAGATAATTTAATTTCACAGAAAAAAAATAGCTTAATAATTCGTTTATTTTTAAACTAATTTTCTTGTTAAAATATTAATTACTGATGATATATTATAGTATTACGTCATCGAAAGAGTGTTTCTGAATCTTTAGTCATTCAAGTATTATGTATAAATTTCTAGAAAATGTAAGATTTTATTTTGTATTTTATTTTGCTTTATTACATAATAGCGTCAAATTTTGGAAAAGTAACAACACTTTTGTTAAGTGATTGTACCTACCTACCTACCTTACCTATGCTACCAACCGAATCTCAGTGTGTGCTAAACGGCTGTGATCTAATGGATCGTGTAGTTGTAACAGATTGCACCCCCATAGTTTGTCGCCATCATGTCTTCAACCTTGACGTCTAGTGCAAGGTATCCTCCCAGGGACAAATAGTCGTCCAGGTTTGCCTCATCTTCAGAGTCCATGAAAGCACGAGGTGACCATGGCTTAAAGAATTAGTACTTGGGGCCAAGTACCCGTTTACTGATTTAACTCCAGATATATAGGGGTTAGGTAGGTAGGTAGGAAATGGCTGTTTTGTGCTACGAATCTTGGCACGCAATATTTCCATTTTAGTATCTCGAGCACGTTGACGTTGTTCACCCCCGGCGCAGGTCCGGCTCAGAATTGGCTCAGGCACGTTTTTGCTAACAATGCTTGATTTATGGAAGCTAAGTTATATCCGGGTCCTGCCACTGCCCAGAAATCCTCCCCGGCCTACTTGTTCCAAGACGCGCCTTCCAAGGTTTACATCATCATCAACTAGAGTCATAATCAGCACTCCACAACAAACTCATGTCCCAGTGCGTCTAGAGCATCCATACCTCTCTATAAGACGGCTCAAACGGATCGCGGACCGTTCCGATCGGGACATGTCCCTCTTCTTCCTCAGTCGTCTCTCGCAGCGCAATGACAGCCTGATAGCGTCTCATAACCTCAGGGTAGGACCTCATACAGTGGCAGTCGGATAGCTCATACCTGGCGAGCAACGTTCGAGTGTCATACAACTTGACACGGGCCCCAGTCGATAGCCATTCGTTGCCGCTCTGATAGCGCGCGGGGAGCGATAGGATGTGTGGTATCTGGGCTATTTCGTCGGGTGTTATGTCGCTGCAGTGCACAATGGCATGGGTATCCTGAAGGGGCACATAGTCCTGGAAGGGGTGGTGTAGTGGAGCTACCCCACGGTTCCATCCACTAGGGTCCTCGCGTACGACGTAGGGGTATTCCGAGCCGTACATTCGGCGGGCCAAGGAACTTAGGGAAGGGGGCGGAACGGCAGCGCGCCAGTCGCCTGCGAAGCAGCGTTGGCAGAGGAGCGACAGGTGATGAGATAGAGGTGCGTAGCATCGTCACCGCAGCCCCGGCATTGTGTATTGTTTCGGAGTTCAGCGTGTAGTTCTCGACAGGAATAGGCGCTGGCCTGGGAGGCTACGACGGCGCGCAGGACGTTACGATGGGACTGGAAGAGTGCGGTATACTCGGGCACATTATCGACTGCGACTCTAGCGAGACGGTTCACTTGTCGGAAAGCCACCAGGGTGAGGATGTCGACGTCTGCGAGTATGTCGTGGAAGAGTTCGGTGGGTAGCACTGCGAAACTTCCGAGGGACTGGCTAGCGGGAGGAAGTTGTCGGTCATTATCCAGTGGCAGGCAGGCTCTCAAGCTCTTAATATCAAGTGTACGCAGCCTGATAATACCGTTGTCGGACATTGTAGCCGGGGCTTTGGATTGATGGATGAGGGATACTGGTAGTATTGGGTTGATGCGAGTTTCCAAAAGTTGCAGCCCGCGAGGCAGCTATGGCAGAGCACGACAAGAGATTTATACATCTGAACATTCCCAGCGTTGATGCCTGACGTTCACAAACAAAAACTTGGCCAGGCACAGCCGCAGGCGAACGCGCCCCAAAGCGGGGTTTGACCACTGAAAGTGGGCCAAGCCCTAGCGAGAGAGAAGGCTGCATTTGCTCCTGGGGAAATGCCCCCTTTTATAATCTCTAAAACGGCCAAAGAAGTATCCTAAAAAATAAAAAGGCACGCGATAAACAGTACCTCTTTTGTGTCAATCTGGCGATAAGCCTTAAGACATTAGTATTTTCTGCAGCATCCACAGCCCCGTTGGCGAGACAATACCCGAGAACTTTTGCTGTCCTTCGTTCCGCCACTAGTTACTCACCCACACCCCCTCCCAACCATGACTGGAAGCTGTGGGGAGCCAGGCGACTGCATACCGCGCGGGGCGCCCTGATCAAAACCGAGGCCTCCCTAGACCTCCTGTGGCGAGGTCGCTGCAGTGGCCTGAGCGCGCTGCCAAGAGTAGCCTGAGCACCCAGACTAGCCGCCCACAATTAGATACCTGCTGTTCAATGACTTCCACAACGGCCAAGACAGTCACATCAACACCAATTCTGACCTCTTTGCAGTGTATCGCCGAGACGTGATATTCCGCCACACCTCCCCGGAGAAGCATGACGATGCCTGTGTTTCCGTCCCTGGCCGCACTGCGCGTGCGGCTTCCTCTCGCGGCGCTGATGGCAGCGCGGCCGGTTGCATTCCAATTCCGTCGTGCCGGCCATGTTCTGAGCTGGGTTACAACTGTCGTGTCAAATACTGTCATGCTTCACTCGCACAGCGTGAAAGAGTGCGATTCGGCCGTCGCTATCCTTCAAACTCGTACAAGTATTGCCGCTGGAAAGCAGGAGCTTGACAGTTGTCTCATCGCCTTCTGAGACTGCGGTGATTAATAGCGACGTGTATGTGAGTTGTCTGGACGTTCATTGTTTTTTTCTGGCTGTTTTCAGGGGATTTTATCTATAGTAGACATCGTATAACGAAAAAAAGGTGGCCAGGTGTAAGTCAGAAATGGTCTGGTGGCAAGGCTAAATAAATGTTAAGCAAGATTCTTGATGGTCACCGGCAGGGGTTGCGAAGTCCTTTTAAGCGCCACAGCCGAGGGGGCGTTGGCATGCTCACAATAGTTACAGCTATGTAGGCGAACTCGGCTTTTGCGATCCAACCCCCGAACATTATAGCCAACTACCCGCGTTTAGCGGCACTAACATATTTTATGCACTGCGATTAGACAAAAAAAATCCCCCGTCAGGCAGGCAAACAAGAACACCGTCCAACCCACCACGGTTGCATTCCCTTCCTTATTTACAGCCAACCCATCAAACATGATGCCAAAACCATCCAAACCCAAAGTCCCCCAGCGCTCACCCGCGTAGAACCGGCCCCAAAATGAAATGATACAATGCTCGACTGGTTTGTCTTGCCGTTATTGTGCGTGCAAGTCCGGAAATTCGCCATGAATTGTTCTTCCTTTGACATACCGGCTACAGTGTTGTTCAATGGCGGGAGCTCACACCAAAGATAGCAGTTGTCGACGAGGCTGATATGAGACTTGCAGCATTTGGTCATCCATGGTGATGAGGCGTTGCCATCACCCGCGGGGAGGAAGGCAAAGTTGATGTCTTTGGGGATGGGATAGCGGAGGGGATCGGGATTGGCGTCGGGGCCGAGACAGGCTGCGTTCCATTCTGTTGTGTTGGCCATTCTCTGGGATAGTGAAAAGTCGGAAGTCTTGATGACGCGGAAGATGTGGAATTGGGGTGAGACTCTCAGGAATGTGGAATTTGGGACGATGAACAGAGAGAAGGAGATAAAACTGGAGAGCAGCGGATGAGCTCGATACCTGACGAAATATTAGAGTAGCTTGAATGATAATTACCGCCGTCTTGGTGACGTCAAAGAACAGTGCCGAGGCATTGTTAATCTGTTGGTTGTGGTGGTCCTGTCCCGACAGTCTGGTTGCCTTTAGCCAGGGCTGAGCAATGGCTGTACAATATAGACTAATGGCCAATAGGGAACCGCCCGTTGGATTTCTGCCACAGTTTTGATGTTAGACTTGTTTGTGAATGGCGAAGCCCGTTGATCTTTTTCTTGGTGAGGTGGAAGTTTGCTCGCATCGTGAGACGTCCAGGTCCAACAAGACGGGAAAACGGGTTCAAGGGCATTCGGATATTCTGAGTAGGTAGTTCAGAGATATGGATATGTAAGCTAGATAAATACGGTAGCTTTACACCTCGCACTCGCAAACTGCAAAATCAATGAGGCATTTGCCTGGGAAGTAGCCCCGACACTCACCACTATAGCAACTAGAGAATGACAAGGGGAAGGCGATGCCCTAATTATTCTCACGACTAATTACGTGTCATTTCTTTCCTCTACTCCTTGAGTCTTTATCGTCAGCATCCGCCGATGTCGCTCAAAAATGAAGCTCCACCGCACAGTGCTCCCGCTAAAATACAACGCATGAGATAGCATGCTTGTCGCAAATATCATCTCAATATCCATTCACTAGCTGAGGCGGCGGCTTTCTTCTAGGCATAGTAGCCTAGTAGCCTACCAAGCGTGCATGGCCTTCAAAATCTTGGCCTCACCTCCAGCAGAAGAGATGATGCAAGCCCCAAAAGGCCTTCCATTGGTCTCGGCGTACCCAAGCGGCATGGTGCCCCCCCACAGCATCCCCACAATAATACCACCCTGCCAGCTGTGTTGAAATTTCCGCATTTCCCATACAAAATAGTACTTGGGCCGATGCCGTCTCGCCGGGACAAGGCGCGCGCTATTAATCCAGGGCGCCGTTAATCCAACTCGCCGTCAATCCAACTCACCGTTAATCCGTATTGCCCAACCGATTTAAAGCCGGCGCGCCGTACGACGATTGTGGCGATATGGGTTGACGGCGACTTAAATTGACGGCGATTTGGATTAACGGCGTCCTTGGCCGGACTACAGCGGACTGGCGCGGATACGGATTATGGAAATTTCAAAGATTTTCCATACAAAAACAGGCCTGCAGCAAGCCGAGCCGTCTGGCACTGTTAGGGTGTGGGGGTGGTCGCTATAGAAATAGGGGTGGTCTCGGCAGTAAACCCTTTGATTGGCTAAAAATCGGGATTTGCTTCCCATTCGGTATTTGCTTCTCATCTGGTAAATGCATCAAACAAATTCAACACAATCCCAAACGGAAGGCAAATCCGTAAGCCCCATTTTTCCCAGTGCGGTAGGTGGTGTGGTTGCCTTGCGCCTTTTGGTCGCCCGCGACCGCTTTAATTTGGAGCCTTAACCCACCCACCGTGTACACCTCATCTTTCCTTTTTTTTCACGGAAATCTAGAGACGCATTTTCACTTCAACTTCATCTTCATTAAATCAATATGAACTACACCATCACTGTGCCAGAAGGAACTACAAATCATGGAAACCCGCAATTGCTGTGCACCCCCGCACGGTGGTACGACTATATCTTGTTCTTCTTCGCCAACTACCTAGCCCATGCAGCAACGGTCGTCCCGATCCCAGGCCAGGACATGGAAGCCTCCATCTTCGCCGTTTCTCTTGCCCTGATACTTCCGGGAAATGCAATTGTCCGCTCCGTCACTGTCATTTTGCGACGAGTCGCGACGGAACGGAAGAACCCCCTCAAGCGTGCTGCGCGAGCCGGTGCTCTTTGTATTGTACTCAAGAAGCCCAAGACCGGGTATTGGGCCAATTATCTCGCTCTGAGACAAGGCCGTAATGAGGATATCGAGCGCCGGGGGAATAACGCACAATCGGAGACGACGACCCCAGTCCTGACTTATACCAGCAAGTCAGAAGCCGCCGTCGCCCGCGCTCCCAGGACCGAAGACGAAATTCTAGAGAGCAACATCGGCGATCAGGTCCGGCCGACAGTGGAAAGAGAGGTTGATCTCATTAGCCAGCCCTCGGAACGGTGGCACAATCCCATCCTAGGATACGAGCCTGTTCCTGATGGGAGCCATATCCACGGCGAATATTGGCTCCACAAGGACTATTACCTCGCTCTTGTGCCGCCGGCTGGGTTGCCCGACCTAAAACTAGATGTTGACGAAGAGCCAAGTCCATCGCAAAACAACTCTGATCCGGAGATTTCGCAGTTTCATCATTCCAACCCCATACTGCCATGCAGTCACAACATTCCCAAACTCCTTGTCGGCTTAATTCAGTCGATATGGGCCATCATAACCATCTACCAGGCGCGAGGTGATCAAGTCAAACAGTACGGCTACGCCGCCTTTGGTCTTACGGTAGCGCCTTACGCCACCATGTCCATCATTAACACTATTGCTAACCTGTCGACCCCCGAGTATCCATCCATCTTCGTTCTTCGGACGCAAATCCTAACAGACTTGGAACAACAAAACAAGGCGTGCTTCAATGGGGCCCTCAGTGTGGTCAAAAATCCGGAATCGCATGATGATCAGGCAGAAGAGCGAAAACTACGCCGCTTGCTCGCTGGGTTTGGGGAATGGCTGGATGCCGTATCCTTTCCAGACCCAACAAAACCCTTCAATCTAGGAGTTTTCATCACATGTATGAGTTTCTTTGTGAGCCTGATACCACTGGCGATCGTGGGCGGGCTGTCCGGGTTTCACAATGGCAACAGCACACAGATGGAGAGAGGATTTACCATGTCCTGGCTGATCTTGGGAATTGTCTATGGCATTTTTCTAGAGAGGTTAATATCCGGCGATCCAGAACGTCCGACCTTCGAGCTGGTTAGCAGGCGGCCTAATGGCGCCACGTCTGCTCTCCTATTTGTTTTGGTCTTTGCAACACCCGTGTTTGGCGGTATGGCCATGGTGGGGAAAATGCTTCACGAGTTTGGAGTCTGTACTTTGCTGCGGGAGTAAAGCAGATATGTAGCAGGGAAGGGCCCCTTTTACTAATTGCTATGATTCTGTGATAAATCCATCATGACCTCACCACTATAAATCGAGTGTTGGGATGAGACCCTTCTTCGGTCCTCCCTATCCCTCTGACGCTTCCTCGTTACAAATGAGGTCTAGGAATAAATACGTATTTAGTGATTAATGTTAAAGGGTTAACCCAATTCGGGATCGCGGTTAGAAACTGCTAAAAGGCGACAGTGCCCTAATGGCCCGAATCCTGTCGCGCTGTGATTGCTTCAGGCTACAGAGTCCGCCAAAACGACATCTTCAGTTCTAGGCTCTTGACAAGCGGCAAGAAATGAGCGGGATAAAGTTGTCTATGTCGTTTTAAGCGAGAGCAGAACTCTCCCCTTGGGCCACTGCACCTGATGTATCAGTATTTCCCGGGAAATGGGTAATTGAAAGCCTGCAGGCTACTTCACCTAGAGTCCCCATAGGGTCGGTCGATCTGGATAACATTGAAGGAGAAAGGACCCGCAGTTCTCACATCCCATCAAGCTAGAGGGATGACGCAGACTTGTCAAAAGGTTTAATAACTTCAGATAGAACAAACAACAATCGCTTATTTCCGAGGAAAGTGACGCAGTGCGGGTGTGCGTCTGCGCAATGCTGCCGAGCGAAAGGAACGTATCACATTCTCAATTAAGGCATGTACTAGTATGTTCCAAAACATCCTATAATGTACTGGTATACTATGGGACATCACATTGGTGCTGTCCCAAATTTCAAGCTGGGGTACCATGTACCATACCAAATTCCGAGCTAGGCTATTGTGAACCATCCTAGGGTACGTACTGGTATAATCTGGGGAAAATTCGGGACATGGTCCAAGATTTGGGCCATTCGGGCACTGGCCTTAACTTGTCCACCTTCCAAAATTTGGGTTGCCCTTTAACATTTATCACATAAATACGTAATCATCCCCGGAGCTTGTTATACATCGTTTGAATCACTCCAAGTTCCTAGCTAACTAGAGGGGATGCATACCAAACAGTCGGGCAACCATCCAGGCTCGAATAATGCTTTCAGAAATGTGGATACTGCGGAGGACATCGAAAGGAAAGTTTAGCCGGGGGACTGAAAACGGCCCTCTGAAGCTCTGCAGCGGCAGCATATGGGATCACCCAGATTCGTCGCAGACAACCAGGCTGTTTCTTATATGTTTCTTTGTCTTTCAGTTCTTGTCGAGGTCTCAGCCAGGAATAAAATCATGTTCGGGTCATCTAGTCTCCATGTTATGTCTCTTCCGAGCCAAGCGTCTGTCCCAGATTAGATTCAGCGTCAAAGAACTCGCCATCCGATATTCCATCATCGGATTCCGGCACCAAAGACATGTTAATGCTGTTACGCCTTTCAACACTGTCCAGCAACCAACTAAACGCCTCGCGAGTCTCCGAGTCGGGATTCCTCTCATTAAGCAAGTTCAGCGGCGTTTTTCCGTGCCGATCCTTGAGCGACGTGTCAATCAAGCCACGGAACTTGGCCTCGGAAAAGATGCGCATCATCTTGGCGTCGCCTACGAGAGCGAGACAATGCAATGCGTTGTGTCCATTGCTCACAGCGGTCATGTCGGCGCCATGCGCTAGCAAGAGCTCTGCCCTGGCGTGCTGGGGATGGAAGATGGCTTCGAGTATAGCTGGAGAACCATCGCCATCGTGACGTTCATCTGGGTTCGCTCCGTTCTCCAGGAAGAAACGGAGGGCATCAACCGTACCACGGTCCAGGGCGATCAGAAACGGCGAGACTCCTACTTGAGGGGGTGCGTTCGGTGCGTTCACAGGGGCACCGTGCTTAACGAACAAGGCAAGCAGAGCGGTGCTGTTTTCCTTGTCTAAAACCGCCGCGCTGTGGATAGGCTCCCAGCCATAGTCGGTCTGAGCCCGGACGTTGGCGCCGGCGCTGACAAGAACTCGGGCGACGTCGAGACGATTGTAACGTGCAGCGAGGATGAGGGGCGTCGCCTGCGAGATAGACTGGGAATCGACATCTGCTCCCGCCCGGACCAATAACTTTGTCGCATCTGCGTTGCCTTGGATAGCTGCGAAGTGGAGGGCGGTGAGTCCGCCCTCTGCTCTGGCGTCGATGCGCGAGGTGTGGATGGGGTCTTGTAAAAGAATGGCTAGGCTGTCATGGTTCCTTCTCAGAACGGCCAGATGGAGCGGGCTGACGTCTAGCTCTTCCATATATTTATGGACGGGGAGAAACTCTGCCAGCTCTTGGAACGTCTCGGGATTGGCCAGCGACATCTCGAACGCCCGCGACATGACTGAGGAGCGCAGGGTAGATACCTCTGCGAATGGGTCGGCGCCCGCCTGTAGCAACAGCTTCGTGATGCTGTGGTTGTTGATTTCGATGCCAGCGAGGAATGACAACCACAAAGCCGAGTACATGAGATTGTCGTACAGGTCGTAGACCGACATACGGCCCTCACGTATCCATGATTTAACTCCCTCCACATCTCCAGCCCGAAAGAGCGCTATGAGTGCCGCCTGCCATGGCCGCCGATAGTGCATCCGGATGATCAGCTGGGGGCTGCCATTGAGATTGGTGGAGAAGAAGGTGGAAACGGACGACCTGGCTAGCCAGTCCGGGAGGTGGTATGTGACGTGGATATCTCGAGCTCCCCGTCCTTGCCGCATACACCCAGGATTGGTACACGGGCCCGAATTCCAACTGGTGTACGCCACGGCGATCATCCCGACTACCGACCTGAGTAGCGCCATATTCCAAGCGTAACTCACAGCGCCATGGCACGAGCAGCTGCATGATATGTCGCATAATGATGATCGCCCAGGCATGATCTGGGCTTGAGGTCTTGCCGGTAACAGGTGTTGCGTGCCTCTCGCAGACCATGTGTGTTGTTGCGCCGGGTTACTGGCCAGCTGTCTATCCCAGATGCCTGTGCGCAGCATCCGCTCTTCCATGGCGTCGATACGATGCTCAATTTGGGTGAGCATCCTGTTGTGTGACGACTCGATAGACGTGGATATGTTGCTAATTTGCGACATGACCTCGCTCCGGGATCCTTGGACGGAGGAAGACAAGCTGGCGGAGAGAAATCTGGCATGGACCAAAACATGTTAGTACGAACCACACGTAGCGCCAAGCCAGAACCAGGTAGTAGTAGTGTTATTACCGTACATGTTTTCTGAGATGAGAAGTTGGCAGATGATGGATCGCGTGTGCCACAACTCCTTTCTTAGCCTAGACACCTTTTTAGACTGCTGGAGCCATCGCAATTTCCTTCTCTTTCCCATCTCCATCACGTTTTCTTTGCTGGGGGGGTCCTTGTCAGCGCCATTGCGGATAGCAGCCAGGCCGTCCACAACCTCTTCAATACGTCTTAGTATAAGTGTGCCTTCGTCGAGCAGCTGTGTCAGGTCGTCACGTATCTTTAGACATTCAGGTGGCTTCCCCGGAGAGGCGCCAATGAGCCGAGAAGCGTCCTGGATTGAATCGAGACCAATGGGTCGAGAGGTGTCCTGCACATGGGCCTTGGCGTTGTGAGAGGCGCAGAGATGCTGGTGAATCTCACGGAAAAAATTCTCCGCAGCCGACATATCATCGCGTAGCTTGTGGAGGTCAGCGGGAGCATCGCGCCACTCTCCTGACAGCTCCCACAGTTTGGAACTAGCGCGGAGAGTAACATTTGTGATGTTTATAACCGACACAGCAATGTCCATTCTGATGGTGAAATGAGGCCGAGTAGAAAACCTTGCAGGTAATGAAGCAGTGGAGGAGGGGAGACCTGGCCAAACTCCTTAGAGGGAATGATATCTGCCAGCAATGTGACTTGCCTCTCCCTAACATACCACCCAGCTGGGACAGCGGAGATCTGAGAGGTTAGATTGCCATTGTCGATAACTCCTGGACTCTCTCGGTCTGCCCACCAGGGCTGTATGGTAGTGGACTAATGCCGGAGTCCGTTAGCCGACACGAATAAGCCACTTAGCCGGTAGACGAATAGTAGAGTCCTATGTCCGCGGGAGGGTCGCACCGCATATAGGCTACAAAATGAATATACTACTGCAAGAGTTGGTGCAATACCACATCTCAATTCTATCACAGCAGTCCCTTTTCTAATCCGGTATCGGGCTCCCGAATGCGCGGACAGGCAGCCCGCCCGCTTCTTGGTGTGGTGGTCAATATGGATGGATTCGTAATGCCGGAGTTATGATTTGTCTTGACGTCAGCCGCAATCAACTCCACCCCAACACCATTGGAACGCAACAGGGCCCATGCAAGCCCTCAGGCTCCGGGGAAGTTGGCGGATGTTCCTTCGAGCTAGCTGCGCATTCACGCCCGTGTTCACTTCCTTGGCAGACAGCCGCGTTTCTAGCTTTCAATTTGTAACGCTTTCTCGAAGAAGTCAAATGTCCCGAATGATAATTCACACACCATAATGGTCACTCTTGAGCTTGTTTCAGGGCTTGAAATTTTTTCGCCATCGAAAACGATAGCGTCCGGAGCTCTCTCGTAAATCTCGACCCTCGTGCTTGTGTAACTTCGGCCTGTCTTTTATTCGCAGTGTGTGCCGCATTTCTCCGTCAGGCAAGTGATATTGAGCACAGGGAAGAGGTTACCCAGGCTACTAAGGCGTTCTTTTGATGGACCCTGATACAATGAGAAGTCAGCATGGATCATTCAAAATAGTGGTGGGCGCGGAGTTGCCTCCCCTCACGTGGGTCCAGCTCACCCATGTTAAGCCCCGAGGAAGCCCCGAACACAAATGCCACGCGATCTATTGCCATTCCTAATAGATCGCCGTTTCCCGCAAGCACACCTGATAAGGAGAACATCCAAGCAACGCGCAATGGCCAGCCCTCCTCCACTCAGTCTTCGACTGACCATTGGAGCTGCAAAACATACCTACATCCCCATCCATCCAAACAGCGACTCAATTCGCCTACTCAAAGCCCCACCGCCAAAGACGACGTAAAACCACCAAGTTATCGCAAAGCCCTCGTAATAAAGACCCAAACTCGAAGCTGACCGGCTGTTAACACCGTTGTTGGGCCTGCTCTGGGTGCCCCTGACAGGAATAATGCCCATTGATAACACCCTTTCTCAACATGCCACCAAAGCTGCGTGCAATCGAACTAGTCCGGCGCAAGAGATGACATGACAAACAAATTTTTTGAGCACACGAAGGCGACTGGTCGTTAGGTCATCGGAGCTTGGAATATTGACAAACGGCTGACTGTTTTTGTGTATAATTTTTTTTTTTTTTTTTTTTTTTTTTTAGAACCCCGGCACAA
>Ga0247765_1000947_pt1 | contig 17464 bp, 13 predicted proteins | sample UWRJL106311C6_FD_179949 | JGI IMG/M metagenome (GOLD analysis project Ga0247765, IMG submission 179949) | Plant litter microbial communities from Arlington Agricultural Research Station in Wisconsin, United States - UWRJ-L106-311C-6 | ecosystem: Environmental > Terrestrial > Plant litter >... | reverse complement strand
GGGAAAAAGGGAAAAAAAAGAAAAAGAAGGAAAAAAAAAAAAAAAAAAAAAAAAAAAAAAAAAAAAAAGAAAAAAAAAAAAGGGGGGGAAAAAAAAAAAAAAGACACACCTCAGCACCAATGCCCAACCCCAAAAAGAACCGAAACATAAACAACGCCGCGTATATATCCAACGAACCCTCCTCATTCCCCTGCCCCTGGTGTATAATAAAGCCCGCGCTCGAAAAGGCCGCACCACCAATCGCCGCCAACATCATGATGACTTCGATTCCATAAAGCTTGCTTCGGCCCAGTCTATCCGCGAGATGGCCGAAAATGACCATACCCAGGATAGTAGATGTCAACGTCACCATGTCCAGCACCAGTCCCGCATCGCGATCGAGTTGGCCATGTCGGCTATAGACAAAGTAGAGGGCCGGAGTGATAATGGCCACGGCGATTAGAGACCAACTTGATGCGAGGAAGCCGAGAAAAGCGACGAGGTAAACGCGGAAACTGAATCCGATGCGGTCGAGAATGGCGGAGATGAGGTCGTCTCTTCTCTCTCGGTCCTGGACGTAATATTAGTACGATACAGCCATTATGGACTGCTCGTTTCTCTCTCTCTTCTTTTTCTTGCTGTTCCTTTCTCCTTGTTCTTCTCCTTTTCCTTTTTTTTCTTTTTTTCCCCTCCTTTTCCTTTTCCTTTTCCTCTAGATTTCAAAGCAGAATTAAAATGCTAGGTACTCACCCGAATATGCGCAACATCCCCAGCAACTCCAAACCGATCCCAGAAATTCCGTAGTTGCTTCAAAATCGGCCACATCTGGAGCAAAGAGTGTGTCAGGAAAGAGAAAAGAAAAAAAAAGTTGCCGGACAAACAAAAACTCAAAGCCAACCGATGAACACAAATGCAAGCTGAACTTGCGGGACAAGTCGACTAGATTTAACCAAAGCTTGAGGGACTAAGAGTCTGAGCACAGCCTTACCGGGCAAAAAAGCTGTCTTTGGTGTGCCCACCCTGGTCCTCTCTGTGGTTGTCGGCAGGAAATCCGGAACCCCACATTGGACCTATCAGAGGCCAGGATCCGCCCACGCGCTCCCATCAACGGCATGCCTGTGGTTCAGACCATTTTAACTTCGCCGCACCACATGCACCCGGATGCTGCAGGTCCAGTCCCGGGGAGAAAGTGCTATATTCGTCGAATAATGAGTCTTGTCTGTAGCCGAAGTCACCAAGTCGCGTGCGCTCAGGCGCTCAGGCACTCTCTCTTCCCTCTTCCTAGTCCTTATTAGGCCACCCTCCTAAGAAGTACTTTCCCCGGCGCCCTCCCTCCTGGGGTTGAGGTCACGCGGGGCCGAGCCTCTCCCTGTCCTGTTTTCCGTGTCTCCACTTCGAACACGTCACTGGGCCGGGGGGAAACGGTTATCACTACTGTTTCCGCACCGACTCCTTCCCATCATCTGAAACATATCCATTCTCCTGGGATTCCCACGCGACAGTCTCTCGCGATATTCAAACTCTCAGTCTAGATCCCGCCCGTTATTATCTCGACCCACCCGTCATTGTCTCGATTCCCTAACTAACTAATATAGCCGACATGGCGTCGGGCCTCGAAATCCTCGGGGGCGTCGCGGCCGCCGTCGAGCTCACCAAGCTGATGGCCAAATTCATCCGCAATTTCGGGACCATGCAAAACGCGCCGCGGCAGGTTAAGCGATTAGATCGGATTCTCGACGATCTCAACGATGTGCATCTCGTACAGGCGGCTTCTCCAAAAGAAAGGAGGAGGATATGGGAATTGGTGCGGGTGGCGGAGGGGACGTTGGAGAGGAGTTTGAGCCAGTCGCCAAATGTGCTCCTGCAATTCTTTTGGCCGGAAGAGTTGGAAAAACAGCTAAAAGAGCAGAATGACGAATTACAGTCGGAACTTATCACGCTGGGGTTGAGAGTCGATCGGCGACGGTGGGCAGAATATTTGAGGTACCCCTCTCTTCTCCTCCCATCTCCCCCGGTTCTGCGTTGGTTCAAAATGTACTGACTTTTAGGCATCATCCGGTTCCCGGTTTCGATAACCCTACATCCATCTCGCCGGGGGGAACGGGGTTAACGTTACCACCACCGTATTCAAGTCCAGAATCACATCCCCCCCACCCGCCTGGGCAGGTGGCTGGCCCATCAAGTCCCAATCCGGAGAGTGATTCAACAAAAAGGCTAAGACTGCCAGCGAAACTGTGGGCTCTGCCATCTCCCCGGATCAGCTCGAGTACACTAAAACTGGGACTGGTACTTGATAGATATCTCCAAAACCCCGCCGGCACCAACGTCATTCCCTCTCTCGAAGTAAAATACTACCAAGTCCTCGAACGCGACGACGAGACGCGCCTTATTCAGTACGAGCGAAAAACCGATCATCATCATATTCAAGTCACTCATCGAAGTGTGTCTTTTCTTTTCATCTCGTCCCGTGCATCCCAGCCCTCTCTCTTAGTACCAGACCCGCTAATGGTTTTATTGTGCACAGTCCCCCGATCTTGTCTCCGTTTCGAAGACGACAACCCCCACGACACCGAAGTACATTTCCTCGACGCGCACCCACTCACCCTCGTGAGAAGCGGGACAGGACATGAAGTGTATTTCTGCCATACCAAATATAAATTCTCCTCGGTGGAAGCACGGGAGTTATTTCTCGCGCACATGTTGGAACGAAAATTACTGGGGAGATTCTATGTGGAAGAAGTGCGGTGGCGGGGAGAATTATATGCGCGAGGAAAGGTGATTCGTATTTGGAAAAAGGGGGAGGAGATATCCCCCTCACCTTCACCATCACCGTCAAGGACACAGTCAGGAGCACAGTCAGGAGCACAGTCAGGGACACCGTCAGGAACACAGACAGGAACAGGAACAGGAACAGGGTCGGTAAAGCTCACCTTTCTAGCACGACAAGAAAAGCAGTGCGAATGGGATCTAACCCGGCTCAGCCGCACGGTCCTGCTCAACGGGGACTGGGTCACGCTCTTTGAATGTGGAGTCGACGGGGAGATTCTTGACGCTGCAACGTTGGATATCAAGTTTCGTCATTCTGAAGAACCGATGAACAACAACAACAATAAACGACGAAAATCTGTGGCGGTGACTGCGGCAGTGGCAGGGGATAGCGAAGACGCGGACCCCGACACGAAAAAAATAAGCTGGAAAGATCGCGTCCGAAGCTTTTCGGTTCCGAAATATTACCCAGGCAAGATCAAGACCCCGAAAAGTTCATCGAGTAGTCTGGACGCTTCGACACCAGTGATCAGACAAGAGGTGGACGTGACGGAAGGGGGGAGTTTAAAGACCAGCAGTCCCAAATCGACAGAAAGTAAAGAGATAAAGTCGGATGCTGAGAGATTTAGAGAGTTGTTTCAGAGAGTACATCCGTCGTCGGCGGGAGAGCTGAGGTTGATACCGCCGATGAGACAGACGCCGGCTTTAGGGATGAATATAGATTTGGGGACAGGCGATGTAATTTAGACAGGTACCTACCTACCCAAGTAATATAAAATCCCACGGTCTGTAAAGATGGAAGTTAAAATTGGGTTAGAGATAAGATGCAACACGTATAGGTAGTGGAGGTTGCCAGTACCGTACTGAGGTATTCGTATACTCAATGACATCGTGGTGGTATTGAACTGACGTGAGCGTTCCAGAGCAACACCGTACCAAGTTCACGTCAACCACTCCACCTGTTCAACCCAACCCAAAACCGAAATGAGTATCCGACATTTTGCTGACCACCAGGAAAAAGAATAAACAGTCGCAAAGAGATTTCCCCTCCGCGTGGCTGTCAGCCCCCCCGCGATATTGGGGGCCATGTCGTCACCTGGTAATTTTGTCTCAGTCACAATGAAGATCAAACTGACAGCAAGGTGTGTGCAAGCCCTGCAAGGCCTGCATGCCCGGTTACACAACCCGCATTTTTACCAGTCTGTTACTTGTCAGTTGAATTGATCTGCTTGGTCTTTTTGTTTTCTCCAAAAAATCCGAAGGAGGGCTCGGAAAACACGGCAGATGCACACACAGGTGATGTCATGTCAACAAATCAAGTCGCGTGCATGCATGCATGTCTCCCAATGAATTACGTCCAAATTCTTGATGCCTAGAATGATCTGTTCCCCTCCAACTAGTGGTCTAGTTCTTGTGTTTTGGAAGGAGCGCCACCGCATCGCGCGTTGTCGTTATTATTGCTTGGCAATGTCACTGAGTGACTCTAGCTCTACTCAGTGCCAAGCGCCAAGTGGACAGTGTAAAATTGCCCACGGCCATAAATTTCCCCGTTTCTGCGGGGTGCTCAGTAACGGCAATGCTCCCGCATCAGTAACCCCCCCGAAGCTACTGGGACACTAGCAGGGCAGAGATGCAGGCAGCGGAATCCTCCCATTCCGCCCCCCCACAATCTCTTTCCCAGTCGGGTTTGGGAGGTATCGTCATTTCGGTAGGCGATTTTACCCACTTTCAGCCCAATGCTTACGAGCTTACGAGCTTAGACGTGGGCGACATGTGCAAACGAGGACAAGATTTGCAGTTTTGCAGTTTGTGGGTGGGATCAAGAAAGTTATAACTATCAAGGATCGCCTTCCAACATGTGAGATCATCACCAAAACCTTTTTTTTTTTTTCTCTTCTTACACTCTTTTTGGGGTTTCAGTTTTGCAGCATTTGACAACTGACGGACACCAACGTCAACGTCAACGTCAAGATGGCTCTTCCCTCGAGCAGCAGCAGCATGCACCTGCTCCTCCCCCGCGCCGATGATTTCGAATGTCTCTCCGATCGCGCTACCGACTACTACGGCCTCGGCGTGCGTTTGGGAATTTATTTCGCCTGGCTGGGCAGCTACATTGCCAACACGCTGTTGCCGTCGGAATTCTCCTCGGCGGCTGACACGTCGGCGATATTCCTGCTGACTCTCCTCATCGCCATGACCAACGACAGTCGCACGCACGAGCTGACGCAAATCGACGGCTTGACTCTGATGCATCTCTGCGGCGGCACCGTCTTTGGCGTGCTCAGCATCTGGGGCTACCGAACCCGATGCTATTCCGACAACGGCCCGAAAGCCGTTCGGCAATTCGGCGGGTTCGGAACACATTTACGCTTGGCCATATCCCTGGGTGTTAGTCTGTACGGGTGTTGGTTCTGGCTGCACGGAGTTACAAACAGTCTTGTTCCCTTGGGCAGTTCTCTCGATGGACAAAACGACCCGCCGAATCCACCCGAGTGTTCGATCCTCTATACCTTTTTCTTCGCCAAGGTTAGGGCGGACGGGGGAATACGGTTTTATTATGCCGTGGTGTGTATCTTTTGTTGTCTGTGGTTTGGAACCATGTTTTTGGTCTCGAGTCTCGCGGGCGTGGCCAGTTTTAGGAGATGGAGAAGTGTTGAGGAGTATGAGCGGTGGGGAACGGGGAATCGGGCGCGGTATGCGACGGGGTTTACGCATCGAGAGTGAGTTTTTTTTTTTTTTTTTTTTTTTTTTTCTCATCGCCCTTCCCTCATTTGATTCTTTGCCCAGTTTTGTTTCGCTTTTTTATGAAAGAATGGTCACACTGACTATAGTCCTTCCAGGCCATGTCCTTTTCCCACTCTCGAGTCACTGCTAGAGTGCCCGAACATGTATGCATCTGGGTTCGAATGTGCGATGTCAAAAACACCAAGGGCGCAAGTGTGCAGTTCTTGATTGATCCGTGGCATATGTGGATTCTAAAGGAGCTAGCCATTGAGAGCGTCGGTGGGTTCATGGGCAAGTGTTAGTCGAGTTTGGGTGTGCAGTTTCAAGTTATAGTCTAGCGTCTGGGGTGAACAGGAGTTGGAGACTGGATATGGAAGACTTTTGTCTGATAATTTTTTCTGAAGGAGTCAGTAATGATTAATATAGGTTTAACTAGTCACTGACCATGTCTTTGATGTTGCCTTTATGGAATGTTGTTTACCATGACGAGCCCTGTCGTGGAACTCCACCATCAAGAGACTTGTCAAGGTCGCGACTCGGGGTTTCTCACACAAAGGCGGTTGAGGTGTAGAGAATTGTTTTTGCAGGTCGTTACCGTAACGGTGAACTTTTTTTTTTTTTTTTTTTTTTCATTGAATTGATGTTTGAGATTCCAACTTCCAACATTGAGTTATACGCGCGCTGTCCCAGCATATTACCACCTGACAAGCTTTGTAGTAGATCTTGGTGATGCAGAACTACGCCCGAACTGGCTCAAATGCACATTCATTGAGTCCGACCTATTCATACCAAGGCCACTTTAATTGGCTCGAATCGAGATACGTGCCTAGCTGCATGTCTGCCGAGCCGCAGCCCCAGGAAATGAAATACATCCTTCGCTCTTAGAACAGTACCATTTACCCCAGTTTTTTAGTCACGGCAAGCCGCAAAATGATCCCGAACAGGCGAAATGCCAATTCTTTGCCCTGCAAGGATCATGCACGGGTCATGCGACTTGAACTGCCATGGCCACTCACTCACTGTCCGAGGTGGAACACCATCGGTTTTTCCAAGTAACAATAATATTGATATATTGCGCTCGCAAAATGTAACTTTGCTTGTTTGCATTCATCTCTCGTTTCTTTTTCTTCATTGTCGCTCGTTCGTCTCGTCACAGAGGTTTGTGGGTTGAGGTCAAGGGGGTACAAAAACACCAGCCGTCGTCGTCGCTCCTTCATGTACCTTTTACCTTGTTAACCGCAAACATGTCGATCCGAAGCACCCTACTCGCAGCCCTGGTGGTGACATCTTCGTCGTGGGTGACGACGGCTGTACCACAACCACCGCCGCCTGGACCACCCGGCGACAAAGTGGCTGACATTGTCTTCCGCAATGGTTCCATCTATCTTGTCGACAACGGGTTCCGCAAGGTCAGCGCCCTCGCCGTCAAGGATGGCATTATCGAGGCCGTGGGTCCGGACCCTTCGATGGGACGGCTGATTGGCAACACGACAAAGGTGGTTGACCTCAAGGGGCGCATGGTCATGCCGGGCCTTGTTGATGCCCACATGCATGTCATGTCGAGTGGAGAGTTCCTGCTCAAGTGCAATCTCAACTACCAGCCCCTTCCCATCGAGGGGGTTCTAGCCCACGTCCAAAGCTGCATCGATGCCGAGGCAGCGAGCGACGATGCGTGGCTGGAGGTGGTCAACATGGACTGGCCTGGTCTCGTGGCGGCTAGCGGTCCCGTCACCAAGCTACACCTTGATCAACTCACCACTAACCGGCCTGTCATGATCCGGTCTTCCGACTACCACACTGTCCTCGCCAACTCGCGGGCTTTGACCATCTCCAACATCACAGCGGATACCCCCGACCCCAGCAACGGTGTGGTCGGACGCATGCCTGGCAGCCAAGAGCCGTCAGGTGTGCTCAACGATGATGCATCCAGGCTCTTGGCCGGTCCTCCTCGCCCAACTCTTCCCGACAGCATTCTGGCTGCAAAAGCTGCCCTGAAGCTGCTGCGTGAGGAAGGTATCACCACTTTCCAGGATGCGGCAGCCAACCCGACCCACAACGCCATCTTTAATGCCATCAAGGCCGAGGATGCACTCTCAGCCCGCGTCTACCTCGACTACCGCATTGCCACGCCTGAAACCCTCGAGCAGGTGACCACCATCGCCGAGGACGCCATCACCCAGATCTCGGCCATGAACGACCCGTCCCCCCTCGGGCCCAAGCCAGCGGTAAAGTGGCAGGCCATCAAGGCATTCATCGACGGCGTCATCACCTATCCCACCCTAACAGCTGCCATGGTAGACCCGTACTGGCTCCCCCAGGGTGAAGGCCCCAACGCGACATGGGCCCCCAACGGCACCTTTATCGTCCAGCCTTACTGGGAGCCCGTCTTCCTCAATAAGGCCCTCGAGCTTTTTTTCCTCGCTGGAGTCGACGCTCAGCTCCACACCGACGGTGACCTCGCCGTCAAGGTTGCGCTCGATGCCGCCGCCGCGTTTAAGCAGAAATACCCAAACAAATCTTTCAAGCTCGGCCTCGCCCACGACGAAGTCACCTTCGCTTCCGACTGGCCGCGTTTCGCCCAGCTCGGCGTGGACGCCATCATGTCGTATCAATGGGCGCAGCTCTCGTCCTTTTATATCCCCGACACGTTCAAGACCCTCGCCGATTACCGCCTGGATAACCTCCAGGCCCATCCGCAAATCGAAAACGCCGGACGCCCTGTAATCTACGGCAGCGACTGGCCTATCGACCCCCTCGATGAATTCCTCGCTCTCAAGGTCGCCGTGACCCGCAGCGGGGATCCGCAGAATCCAAATTCCCCCGCGTCGTTTGGTGCCCCCTTTGATGGACCTTTCCCGGGAGCCGACCAAGGTGGGCTCACGCGCGAACAAGCGATTCGTTCCATCACCATTAACTCTGCGAAATTCCTGCGCGCCGATGCGAAGATCGGATCTCTCCAAAAAGGCAAGCTAGCAGACTTGATCATTTTGGAGAAAAACTTTTTCGAGGTTCCCGATGCCGAACTCGGAAGGAATCGCGTGCTCGCGACCGTGGTGGGAGGCGAGGCGGTTTTTATCGCTGACGATGCAGCGAATTTTGTTAGTCTGGGAGGTCTCACGGCAAAATTTCCAAACCATGACGAGGGGGGATTGGCTCTGGCAAAGAGGACGGTGGGTGGATTTGCGGGAAAGGAGCTTTCGGCGGAGGAAAAGGAGGCGGTGGCCAAGTTGAGAAGGAGGGGACAGTGTGTGCATAAGCACTAGCTCTAGTCTAGGTGTTACTTTATTATGTTTTCTTTAATACTTGAGTTTATATGTATATTATTTACATGTACTCTTGCTACCTATTCACACTCACATAATTAAACAAGTGAGAGAGACTGCCCGGACATGACAACTTGAAACTAATAGCACTTTCACCACCTGCAATGACACACAGTGCAATCCCGACATTCGTGGAATTCAACTGGCCCCCAGACATTCAGCCAGTCGTCGCCGCCGCAAACCTTTTCGGGGTCGCCGCGGCAAGGGAGATTGCAGTCCCCGGACGGAGCGGCAACGTTTGGTTGCACGTGCGGTTAGCTTTCCATCGATGTTCGCGCTAAACAAACATTACAAACCCATCTCACGATCCTGTGTAATCCCAAGTGACCTCCAGACTCACTCGCATTGCCTCTAACCTAACCCCTGTCACTTATGATGCACTGCCACAAGAAGGTCACGCCGTGTTACTTGGCGTTAAGCTGCATGGTGCTCTGGGACTAGAGCCAACAGGCTGAACAGGTGAAACTTGCCAAGATGGTAACACAAGAACAAGCTTCTCCCTTCGTGTTATGATTGTGGATATCAATCGTTTTTGGTGCCGAGGTCACAACCATTAAAACTCTTGCCATGCTACTTTGTAATTTCGCCTTGCTGTTAGCCTCACTTGGGTATTTTGGGCCTCGAATATGCAACTTTCCGCCTTTACCAGAAAAGCACTTTCCATCTTTAGCAACTCCAACATCAATTCATCAGGTTTGAGATAATCTGAGAAATAACATGTCTCTTTCCTCAATTTTAACAGCCACGACGGCCGCAACCTCCACCCTGGTACCATCACCACCCATACCCTCGCCGTACCCCCGCTTCGAAGTCGATGTTGTCTTTCCCCGAAATGAGACATACAACTGGGCACCCGTCTTCCCCATTGTCCTTGCCATTCAAAATCCCCAAAACGCCACTGCCCTGGGCGATTTCCATATCCGATGGGACATCATGTCGTGGCGCGAGGGGAGAAGCCCAACCGGCCTCTACGTGGAGGGCGATGATAAGAGGAGGCGAGGGTTCTTTTCCAATCGCGTGAGCTTCAAGGACAATGAGCCATTTTATCTTGTCAACGCCACAAATGTCACACAGTGGCGTCCCGGTCGCATGAGACCAGCCGAAACCGACGTCCTCAACATGTATTGGAGTGTCGAATGGGATCAAGGACCCTGCTCGAACCCGCACTATGCATCTGGGGAGATTTGGTTCACCATCAACAACGAGACGGGGATCACGCCGAATATCATGGACGCAGTGGACAAGTGCCCGGACTTTGCATCCTTGATCGAGGTAGTCAACACGACCTTGACAAAAAACGAGAGTTGCCCGGGGTATATCGAATTGGGGAGGGAGTTGGCGAACCCGTGCGGATCGAGGATTGATAAGGCCAAGGCGAGCAGTATAGCGAGCGAGATCCAGCACTGGGCGACATACACGGAGCCGGTGGAGGAATTTCCAACGTTCACGCCACCTCCAAGTGCGGGATTGGTAGCGGCGAGACAGATGTCGGCTGTGTCGGTGCTAATGCTGGTTGGTCTGGTCAGCGTCGTCTTGAATTTTTAGGCGTCGATCAATATCTACCAATATTATGTTTTGCGTTTTTTTTCCCCTGAAATCGCCATACCTACTCGCGTCGACGCATGCACCATTTTACCTAGTCGGAACTAAGCATTTTCCCCTCACTGCGGCCAATTCATCCAAAGTTGCGCTTGCAGGAGGATAGTGGGGCAGAGAGGGAAGATAACGCTGCGGCCCAACCAGACTAGTGGAGCTTGATCTTCAACTCGCTGACGCAAAACACAAATCCATCACCGCTCTCCACGACCAAAAGACGCGCCCGACAAGGTGACCGATATGGGTTCTTCCAATTCGGCCCTGTCCGGCGAGGCGCGAACGCGCGGCAATGAACTCTATAAACAAAGGAAACTGAGGGAAGGTTCGTTCCGACACGACAATTCACCCCGCTCACTTTCCCTCCTCTGACCATCGCAGCCAAAACACAGTACCAAAAGGCGGTGGACCTCGCGCCTCAGGACCCGGCACCCATCTCCAACTTGTCTAGTGTCAACTTCGAGCTGGGCGAATATGCCGCGGCTTCGACATGCATCCACAAAGCTCTCGACCTGCTAAAGAATGCCGGAGACGATGATGCGACCAAAAAAAAAGAAAAAGACACTGCTGGAACGCCTTGTCAAATGCCATGTTTATGACTGCAAATATGCCGAGGCCAAACAAGTCATCAGCCAAATCTCGGATGGGGATCTCCGGGTCGGTGTCAGCAGCGTCTTGAATGCGGCTGCGAGCAGGAGTGGTGAAGATGCAGACCGCAACCAGCAGAGAATCAAGGTTTTAGAACGTCTTCCACTTTTTTTTTACCGAATTGTAGGTTCTCGTTTTATTTCAACATTTGCAGGTTACAGGACACTAACCGCCGGGATAGGGATAATGTGCCAGAATACGACGGCATCGGCACCGACAGAGCAGAGACGGCGCTCGAAATCCAGTTGGACCCACCGAGCCCGTCTCGGCCTGAGCAATCTGCGGGCGTCATGTTCTGCGGCAGCAGCGATGCGCGAAACGTCTTTGCCACCATACTCAGTCTTTTTGCCTTTGAGCAGAGGTCAGGCACGGCATCAAGTTCCGCAAGAACCTTCACGTCACCATGATTGATCTCAAGCCGGCCGCCATGGCCCGCTTCCTGGTCATGTGCAACATGATGATGGAGTACACGGTGACGCGAGCGCGCGCCATTACCGTGGGCGACCGCAACGCCAGAGCCATGATTGAAACCGTGCCCACCATGCTCGCCTACATCTTCGTGGGGCAGGTCATACCCGCCTCGGTCAACAGATCGCTGCAGTCCCACATCAAAGGCATCCTCGATGTCATTGAGACCGATGTTCCGCTCCTGGACAATCTCTTCATGCCCAAGTCAACCCGCAGCCAAGTTGCCCGCGTCCTTCGACAGTGGCAGCAGTGGACCCCTGCCGGATGCTACACCACCCGAGCCGTGAGACAGAACGTCGCTATGACGCTTACCGCCATGAGAGTGACCCGGCCGGGTTTTGATAGCACCACAGGCACGGGAACCCTTCCGAGTGTTGAGTTTTCATATGAAATATTCAGCAGAGACACCAAGCGATCGGGGCAGCTGGGGGTTATGATGCCGCCGGAGTCGTATTCGCAGCTTCAGGAACCCGAGATCTTGGAAATTTCCCAGCAAATACGACTCGATTCATATGGACAACATCCCGTAGGTTTTTCTGTTTCCGGATCAAGGTCTAATCTGCGTATTGACGTAGATCCGCCACTAACTCACATTTACACAGCGATTATGCTGGCCTTCTCCCTACCTTTTTATACGGCCGCCCCCTCCTCTGCGACGATGTCCCGTCCAACCTCCGATTCACCTGCCGCATCAACTCGATGCTGTTCAAAACCTACGAGGACTACCAAACCGAATATCTCTTGCTTCCAGACATGGATAGCATTCGCAACCACTTTTCCTTGACCCGCCGGCCAGCCGATAACCCCATGGCTTCCATGCCAGGGCCGCCTGGGTCGCCACCCATGCCAATATCCCCCTTGACCGTCGATCGCGGCATGATCTGGGACAGTCAACCCACCAAGAAGCTCATCCTTGGCCGAGATTCCCTCTCTCGGCCGCAACTCGAAAAATGGCTCTACTCCTTTTTCCTCAAACTCTGCATCCCCGCTCCCCGCGAGCCAGAGGACATACCCCCTATGAACTCCCCACTCAACCTAACCGCCTTCCTCCGCCTCATCTCCCACCTGCACGAGATAGGCTACCCTGCCCACTAGCTCAGCCATATCCTCGCCACTATCTGCAGCGGCGCCATCACCACCACCGCCCGCGCCCCTCCCGACGAAGTTACCACACAAGCCGACCTCACCAAATCCCACCCGCCACTAAAAATCATCACCGCGCCTTGGGTTGCTGAACTCTCCACCCTCCTCTCCATCTGGACTCACACATCCCTCCTATCCTTTGGGCCCCTCCTCCCCCAGGGAACCCTCGTGTCCCCGATCTCTTGTATGGCCGAGTATTCCATTCCGTTTCCCTCGGTGAATGACTTTCGTCTACTGAAGTCCCCGCGATTCATTATTCTTTTCTGGCAAACAGATCTGTGTCCGCTCACTACGGGCGGGAAGATCTATTGGTCTCTTCGGGAAGATGATCCGGAAAAAGCACCGCCACCAGTAACGCAGCTGGCTAAGACGGAGGTGATGCGGATTTTTACTGTAACCAAGTTTGAAGATATGAGTATGCGAGGAACTTTTTGGTGTAGAGAAAATGTGTTGGACGAGATGCAGAGAGAAGGTGGCTGGAAAGCGGTAGTGCTAAGAGTGGATTCTTGGACAAAAGTTACGGGTGCGACGAAGGTGAGAAGGTGGGAAGGTTAGCCTACAACTACATAGGTACCTACCTACCTAGGTAGGCATGTACCTAAAGTATCTAGGCGGGACTGAGACCGATTGTGGCAGTAGGGAAGAAACGTTGCGTTAAGATAGAAAAGAGAATGTCAAACATCTATCCAACTTTGCGGGTGGAGTGGTTTTGGTGTTATTTTGAACCAAGGCTGTTTTCTCTTTATATATCACTACCATTTCAAAAGACTAGACAAGATCGCATTCTTAATCCCTTACATATAGTGGATATAGGGAACTGGAGGGACGAGGATAATTTGTGTGTCATAATGGCAGTTGATGCGGTACGCTCAAGGGTGTGTGGAAAATAAAGTAAGAATTAAGGTGATTCGGGGAGAAAGATGGAGTGGTTGCCCCTCCTGCAAGGCAAGTGTTTCTTTGCAGGCCCTGGCCTTGCTAGCCCAGGCCTTAGAAGGCTCCAGAAGCCTCAACAGCCTATAACTGGCACTCTCCTCTCACCATTGTACTCTAGAATGTATTTTCGGATTATGAATGTGACGGGCGAAGACCTGGGAAGGTGGCCTTGGAAGGCTCGGCCTGTTGTGAATGGCAGGATTGCCGACCGCCAAAGCTGGAGCACCAATCAAGAATCAAGAATCCAGGGCCCACTGCGGCTGAAGGCCGGGGCCGTCTCTTAGGCCGTTTCACACAACCGCCTTACCCTCCCCTCTGCAACGCCACCCTTCGTTCCCCCCGTCCTTAAGAACCACGCCAACGCGTCAGGTTGCTCGGGGACCATATCTACCGCCAGCTATGGATGAGAGAAGGCAGCACACTCCCGGCGAAATCTGGCTAGCCTCAGTAGCGACGGGAGTTGGGATTCTAGGGCCGCCTTTTGAACAGCAGCCAAATCCATCCTCCCAGCTCAACAACCAGCCAGCTAAGGCATATGCTCAGCCAAAGCAACATCGCCGTCCTCCTCCGGTGTCCTTCCAGGCAGCGGCTGCTATGTCTGGACCTTCTACAACGTCACAACCACCTCGGGTGGAAAGCTACTCCGGTCCATCGGGATACCAGGTCTCGACTTCCCCAGCGCGACAGCGACCCCCGCCACCAAACGCTGCGCCGCATCAACCGTCTCCGCCACGAGGATATACCTCCTCCAACATCGGCGCCGGTCCGGCTCCACAGCCGCGGTACCCTCCGTGCCCAGGCAGCAGACTAGTCTACGGATGGCACTGGTACGGCTTCCCCGAATTGACGATATGCGCCCAATGCTGGGAGTCCTTCGCTGCCTCAACACCCCTGGCGAGCTTGGCACCCATGCGACAGGTATACATTGGCGACGGACGCATGTGCTGCCTCTCGCCGCGCCTTCGAAGAATGTGGATGGATGCCTGCACGCTGGGTAACGACCCGACCGAGATGCTCCAGTTTGCACGAATGCGTATCGACGTTTGGGCTGCCACGTTATCAAGGGCAGCTTATCTGCGCAGCACGCTAATGCAGGAGCAGATCAACGTCGGGCACTTCATGCTCCTGAGCTCTATGCACAGGGGCATGCAGAGTAACAAGATCATCACGGAGAGGACGGATGGATATCTTCACGGCAACGGCTTGTTGGGATGGCATCAAACCGATGAGGGCGCCACGGGTGCTGGTTATGAGCGCGAATCAAGAGAGGCGCAGGCGCGAGCTAACGATCCAAATACATGGCAGCTGATTCACGAGCTGGAGTGGCAATGGGCACAGGTGGAGTAAACTTAGCTGAACTTGTGTATCTGCATATGATGAGACAGCGCTTGTTATGGCGTGTTGTGAAGAGGGGTGCTGCGCGAACGAAGTGTGAGCCACCCTTGGGATATGTAAGAGGCCAAGAAGCTCGAGGTGGAGGTGAGGGATACGAGCAAGACCAAGCTCAGGGCCAACCATCCCAACACGCTGACAAGCATGAACAGCCTCGCTTTTACTTAGAGAAGTCAAAGTCAACATGCAGATGCCTTAGCCCTGATGGAGAGTTGTATCTAGGCACGCTAGTAAGTTTAAGGAGATGCACGCGCAGATGCTACATCTTCTATATCTACCATAGAGAGCCGGAGGTGGAATTGATCCATTTTCCTTCGCTAAATATCTAAAGACCTGAGCATACCCAGGCAGCCATGTGGGGCTAAACCGTTACGCTAAAACCTTACATGTATTTTGCAAATTTGGAGTAATTAAGAACTTTTAATTATTGGATTTATTACGTAAGCAATATAGCTATAACTTCGTACGTAGTATAAGCTTAATATTACGTAATGATATTTGAAACTATAACCCAGATAAGTAGTAAATTAGATTTTATATCACAATTAATAGAATACTGTTATGCAAATTGGAGTTGTTTAGCAACATCGGTTATAAAGAATTAAATAACTCTTTCATACCGTATAAATTCGTACTTTGGATTTTTATTACTAATAGGTCGTAATACAACCTTATAATATACGTGGTCTTGATTACGTAACCCTATTGTAGAAGTTACTATTCTAATTTTTAACCACTTTTAAGCTTTTCCAGTTTCAGTTATTAAGTATAGTAGCTGCTTTGCTCCTATATCGGTACGATAAAAAGGTCTTCCAGAATAAGACCCGCTTTTATTTAATTAATATGATTAATTAAATAAATGCGAAAATAAGTACTACGTACTTTGATTATTATAGTAGTTATAGCGATCTAAAATGCGTAGGTGAGCTGAGAGGGTTAAGATGAAGGAATAAAAAGAAAGGTTCAGGTATTTTGCTATTAATTATTAAGGTTTTATATAATAAGATTTAGAGTTTCCCAAAGCCCTAGTAGCATACGTATAAAATTCTGATAATATATTTTACCGGCAATTTACGGTATAAGGAGGAGCAGCGATAGGCTACAGTGAATGTATTACATACGAAGTAATAATTAATTGATTTAAAAGAAGGTAATTACGTAAAGGGGAAGGAGGGATTAAGTAATTAAATAATGGGATTTTAAAGGTAAAATAAGCTAAATAGCAGTTATAATTGTTTAAGGGAATATAAAATTTAGAGGAAAAGTTAACTAAATAGAACGTAACCCTAAGAAAAGAATAAAAGTAAAATAGAAAGTATATTGATTAAAATAATAAGTAAAAGTATTATAAATAGATAAATAGAGGGACCTCTAGCTTAATAGAGTGAGGATTAGAGGTCCGCGGTATAAGATTAGTGATAAGTTTATACCTTGACTAAATTATTTTTAAGCACTGTACGGATGTGCCTTTCAAAAGTTTTGTCGCCTCGTTTATTACATACACTACCAGGTCCGTGCTTTTCTTACCCCGCACACCATCCCTGGCCATCTCAACCCCTCCCTCTTCATCAACAAAATACCTCAATTTTCTTCTCCTTCCAGATATCATGGCTCAAAATACCGATATTGCAACACGCGCAATCATTGTAACCCTAAAAAGCCCTCTTGTAGGGATGAAAACATCCGATGTCGCGAAAAAGCTAGGATGTTCTGCCCGCCAAGTACAGCGGATATATGGGCGCGCAATCGAACGTGGATTTGATCCAAACGAAACCCCATTTGTCCTTAAAGATGAATGGCTTCAAGATGCTCCTCGTTCTGGTCGACCTACGAAACAAACTCCCGAAACTACCCAAGCTATAGTAGCTAAGGTACAACACGATCGATATGGCCGAGAACGAACCTGTGCTGATCTTGCTGGCGAGCTCAGTCAGATGGGTGTGGATATCTCAGCAACAACAATATGGCGGATATTAAGGAAGAACGGGTATCGCAAAACGAAGCCGACGAGGAAGCCTGGGTTAACGAAAGTGATGAGGGCTGAAAGATTACAATGGTGCTTAGCTCATCAAGACTGGACACTTGAAGATTGGAAAAGAGTTATCTGGACAGATGAAACATCAGTTGTTCTTAATTTTCGGCGTGGTGGTTATCGAGTTTGGAGAAAGTCTAATGAAGCGTTAGTTAAAAGTTGTATTCGTGAACGGTGGAAAGGTTATTCTGAGTTTATGTTTTGGGGGAGTTTCAGTTATGATATGAAAGGACCATGTCATTGTTGGGAGCCAGAAACAGTAAAGGAAAAGGAGGCTGCAAAAGAAGAGATTAAACGATTAAATGAAGAACTGGAACCATTGATGAAAAAGGAGTGGGAGCTTCAGAATGGTTTAAACCGACTCTCTCTTCGGAATTTACCTGGAAGAAAGCCAAAATGGAGATGGGTTAAGGAAACAGGGAAGCTTTTCAGAGAAGGTAAAGGGGGTATTGACTGGTATCGA
>Ga0247765_1000946_pt1 | contig 17473 bp, 10 predicted proteins | sample UWRJL106311C6_FD_179949 | JGI IMG/M metagenome (GOLD analysis project Ga0247765, IMG submission 179949) | Plant litter microbial communities from Arlington Agricultural Research Station in Wisconsin, United States - UWRJ-L106-311C-6 | ecosystem: Environmental > Terrestrial > Plant litter >... | reverse complement strand
GGGGTATTTTTATGTGACTTACAAAACGACGTAAATATGGCCTGGGGAATGGCGAGGAACTGGGGACAGAGTCAGGGACGCCCTTGCTCGGGCTGAAGATCTTTAAGCTCACCATTGCCAAGAGCACAAACCAGTCATCTTCGCAAACATGTCAGCGACTAAATAATTCGATTGGTCTGAAAAAAGAAACAAGTTGGCAAATACTAACCCATAGCAAGCCCGCCCACCAACCTCCTACTGTAGATTCTCAATCCGCATGTCACCAGTGACAATGCCGGGAAGAAGCCAAGAACAGCGAACCCGAAGATCTGGAACTCGCTGTAGGGATACGGGCCGTACTTGGCATCCGGGACAATGACAAACGCGTCGCCCCATTTTCGAGGCGTCGTATTGTTGCTCTTTGACGACATGCTTTGTCGCGCTAACTGCTAACTGCTAACGTCGCGCCTCGGCTACAACGACGACGACGACGACGACGACAACAACAACAACCAATGGCAAGCCTGTGCCCATTGAAGAGAGAAGCATGCGGGGTGAACATCAATTACCAGAAAGAGACAAAAGGTGAAGGGGGGAATGTGGAGCACCTTTTTACTCTTTTTGAGTATGCGGGGAGAAAAGAAGTGTTGGGTCGGGGAACACAGCATCGCATTTCGCTGTTCCGCCTGAGCCGCATCGGTGCATGGGGTATAAATGTTTCGGTAAGCAGCAGAATAAGACGGAGCCACCCAGCTCCCGGTTCTCTGGATTTATGGAAAACCGATGGGAGGAATCAATTGGCTAATGCTGATGCGTATGTGTTCACGAGGTGTGCAGACAAACACTGTGCGCCGCAGCGGCACAGCCCGGATGTTTCCCTAATCCATGCTCGCCCACAAAACCCAAAGACATGGCAACCAGCCATCTAACGCGAACCGGTCTGGACCGCAATGACATTGACCAGGATAACAATTGCGGGTGGCTCAGCTGGGACGACCATTGAACAGGGTAATACGGAGATCAGGCCCTGCTTGAGCGACAACGTTTGCATCCCTGGAAGGCGGGCAGATGGACACGGGAATTCGAAACAGGGCAGCAGTCAGCTTATAATCCGAGGCCTCTCCTGATGGGATAATTGTACAAAATGATAAAAAGACAACACCCAACAGTATTGTCAGTTACTCGATCCACCCAGGGGTCGAACCTGGAACCTCCTGATTCGTAGTCAGACGCTCTGCCATTGAGCCAGCGGACCCGATATGAAACATACACGGAGTTACGCCCATCATGAATGGAGCTTGCCGTGAGGCGCGAGATGACCTGCTACTCCAAGACGAACAAGACGCATACTCACTGCGCCGTTATTTTTTGTCAAAGAAGAAGCCATTCTTCAGGCCACTGCCGTCTGGTGCTGTTGCGTGGAGAGGCAGGTATGTATTGCGACTCTAAGTCATCTTCGGTCAGCTCTGAATCAGACGCAAGCAAACAAACTTTTGGGTATGCTCAAAGAACACGAGAACTAATACCTTCTTGCCGAGTGTATCGAACAACGGCTCCTGGGCAGAGATTCCACATATCGATCAATTCTTGTCCATCACCCCCTTCATCATCATAACAATCCTCATCCTCATAGAGGTTGAAGATAAAATGGTCTACCCAAGGGATCCGGAATTGGAACTGCTGAACCAAAAACGTGATCGCCTGAGCCTGCACATACAACGTACCCAAAGTAATCCTCTGACAATGTGCCCACAACCATCTCGAGGGTATCAAGGCCAGTACAGTGCTCGCAGATCATACCCAGCATGGCCGTGGCCATCTCGTGCGGAATGAATGACGACGGAGCGGGGTTCTTTTGGATATCCGGAGCGTGAGGACCAGAGTCGAGACCTGGGGCGGCATGCGGGCAGTTGAGCTGCTGTTCATTCGGGTCTTTCGTTGGCCTATAGGAGTACCTGCATCTGTTTCCCACTGGGGGGCGACTTCGACGTAAATAACCCTTGCAGATACAGATTTCGATGGGAAGGGCGGAGATGAGGATATTTTCGTAGATGATGTTGCGAAGCTCGCCCGGGATGTTGAGAAAACCGAGTGCCATGGCGCGAAGTAAATTCAACCTGGTGCATGAGTTGGTTGGAAAATGCCTTGGGCAGAGAGAAAACCAGTGTTTAGAATAAAATGAGTTTTGGCTCAGAGAGGATGGATTGGGGGTGGCCTCTTGTCGGCTCCCTCCAAGCCCGCCAGCTGCACTCTTCCCCTCGCAGGGCTGATGCATATGCACATAGCCACGAATCTCTTTCCAACCCTCATATTGGATTATCTGCAAAATGAATCTACCTACTCTGTCTAGAGATGTTGTCCAAAGATGTTATTCTATCAGTTACGTAGATAAATCCTTCTACGTCCCCCTCTCCCCTTAAATCCTCGCCTCCCACATCTCCCTGACCACCCCCCAATACCTGTCCCCCTCCAACCTCGCATGCGCCACGTGGGGCGTCCCCCGAAACTTTTCCCTCCTCACCACAAAACCCTTCTCCTCGGCCTGTTTGGCATGACGCTCCACATCCTTCCAGTCCACCAGGTCATCCTCTTCACTATACAGATAGGCCCTCCCTACCTCCCGGTTTTTTGCTTTATCATTGTGACTCGCTGCCCAAAAGGCAATCGAGTCCGGGACCAGCCCCACCGAAATCCCCGCAATCACAACCGCGGCAAAGAGATAGATAAATGGGGTGAACACCGCGCGCTGCAGCGAGGAGTAGCCGACGGTAAAGAAATTGACCGTGCCAGCTACCCTGGAGGCGCCGGGGGCCGAGTCGAAGATGGTTATGTGTGGGGGGAGGATGGATGGTTGGAAGGCCGTGTAGAGGGCGCAGAGGGAGGAGGAACCGCCGTTGGAGAAAAGATGAATCATAAGTTCCGGGGGGGAGGAATCAGAACCAGCATCAAGAGAGGGAAAGACAGAGCGGATGACAGGCACAGCGGGGGACACGGCGGCGGGAATGGTGGAGGGTTTGAGTAGGATGCTGCGTGGACTCTTGATGAGGAGGATTTGCGAAGTGGGATAGAGGGTTTGGTATTTGGTAATGTATTTGGCGATGTGAATGTCTCGGGCGCCGGTCCAGCTGCAAATGAGGATGAGCTTGGGTGGGGTTGCGGGGTCGCTGAGGGCGGTTGCGGGGTTTGCAGGGCGTGCAGGGGGGCGGTAGAGCGACACGATTGGCGACAGCGTTTCCATGAACGAGAGCGGCTTTGTCTCCGCAACAGGGGCGTTGGATGCCATGTTTTTCTGAGAGGGCTGGTGCTGTGTTTCAGGAACTGGTTTTTTTGCCTTGGGCACAGCGAGAACTTGAGTTCAAAAGGCGAGCATATCCGGAGCAGCCGAAAGTCCAGTTGGTTCCAGAAGCCCGGGACACGACCTGGCCCAAGCTCATGAAGCTGTGATGCCCCACTTCCGTCCGAATCCTGTCCGAGCGTGCAAATTGGGCTTCAAGCGTTGGCCAACGCCGGCCAACCTGTCAGACGTAGCGGCCGCGTGAATACAGCGGCGACAGTTTCACCTCGGCGAGAAAGCAGTAACGGGGCTCAAATTCAGTTCCAGTCCGTGATTGCTGCATTGGCCCCATATTCGGACAAATCAATCGTTCAGAAAACGACTGGAAATCTGTTGACGTGATGTCGTGTTTCGCGCGTCATGGCTAGGATCTGCGGTACTTCACTCGGAACCGGGACCAAATTGAGACCGGCGGACTCTTGGCGAAGCATGCCGAATTTGGTGGGGCAATCCTGACAAGGGGGAAGCCGAGGCATAACATTGAACAGTTTAGGACAGCCTGGAAGAGAGACATGGATGTAAACAGGGACGGTCCTACTGCTATAGCTCATGCAGAGTTTGCGGTGTGCATTATCTTTTGCGGTTCGCTCTACCAATGAGACTACTCGAGAATGACATCCCTCAGGGGCAATCCGTAATCCAGCGCTTGTCCGTGCATTACGCCATGCACGTAGGATTCCCCAAGCAATTGATGGTGGCCTGATTCAGACGGACGTAGCACGACCGGCGTCTTGGCCCCCGCGAGAATCCATACTTCGTCACCAACTTGGGTGTTGATGGGTCCGGCGCCGAGAAGGCCGGTATCCGCCCGGAAGAGGATGCGGTGATCCATGATGGTTAGCATGGCATCCCGGATCTTGGTACAAAGCTTCGAGTTTCTTCTCCAGAATGCCATGGGATTCTCTCCATCGGGCATCGCCTCCTCAATCTCGGTGGCGATGGCGGCACTGGCGGATTCTAAACCGTCCAGACTAAATACCGACGGCTGGAGTTCGCTTTCAAACAGCCGAACCCAGGGGGTGATGCGTCTATCTTCTGATCCTGAGATGGGAGTAGTAGTAGCCTGTTCTTCCATCCCATGGGCGACTTGACTGGTGATGATCATGGTGGCGGCGTGGCACATGAACTGATGAGCGAATGCTTCCACCGGGGCGTGCTCTTCAGTTCCAAAATTGTCCGCCATCAATGTCCGCGCGAGCACCTCAATCCGGGATTGGGAATTTGACCAGTCCGGCATCCCCGCGGCCACGTCGCAAATTGTGCCCCAGATGAGTGATTCCTCGCTCGGCGTGTTTGCGTATCCTCCGTCAGGCTTAAACGGACACATGGAGTGCTGCTGGATGCTGCCGAGGCAATATCCCTGAACGCCCAGGAGAGCGTCATCACCGGTCCGCCCATCCAGTGTCCACTGCATAGTCCCGGACGCAAGATACAAGCCGGTTCCCACGGCACCAGGTAGACGCGAAGCTGTGTAGTCGGGAACCCACGATGGGAGCGTTTTGATATTAGTCATGCGGGGGCTTTCTTTGGTGAGAAGCAGACGCAGGTCACTGCGGCTTTCCACCAGGAGACGAGTTGTCCGGATAAATAGCTGCTCAGTGGAGACGGTATAGTCTGGCCTGAGCAGCTCCGTCTTGTGGGGGTCGTTGAACGGTGCCAGATCCGCCCGCACGATACCGAGGAGGCCAAAGACCTTGTCACGGGCGTCGGATGCCTCGTGACTCCGGAGATAGTCGAGAAGGGTATCGAGAGCAAAGCGACCCGCCGGGGTCGTACATGTGCGGATTCGCAACAGCGGGTACAAGGGGGTGAGGGCATGGGGCTTCGTCTCGAGCAGCTTCTCAAAAGGCTGGACCCGCTCTGGTTCGCGATCCGCCATGAAGCGAAGGCCCGGCATGCCCAGAGCATCGAACCAATCGGCATTGCCAATGAATGAGATGGCGGCGAGGATGTGGTCAAAGTCGAAGATGTGGTCGCCACACAGAGCCACGATGGACTTTGCGAGTGTCACTTCTTGCACGATCCAGGTGCGGCGGAAGTAGGGACGTGAAAGGAGTGCCGCAAAGGCGATCCACTGGCGGGCTGGCGGACGGTCAATGCCCAGTTTCTGCCGATAGGCATCCCGATCGAAGAAATCACCAAGGCCAATGTGACTGATCGCCTGCTTTGCAATGGCGTAGTCTTCCTTCGTCCGCGGCAAGATGCCAAACGTGGCAAGATGCTTGGCGATAAAAACAGCATCAGCGACAGTCCCATCATCAGGCCCTAGCCACGAAATCACGGAATCGGCGCGTGAGTAGAGGTTCCCCATGAGCTTCACTTGGCTAGCCCGCTCTTGCATGTTGGACTGGTCGATACAGATAGCATCAGCCCAAACATAGCGCTGCTTGGTCAATCCCATGGCCAAGAAAGACAAGTCGCGTATTGCCTCGAGGGCTTGAAGTAGGCTTCGACGGACCAGAAACCTCTGTCCGTTGCATCGTGCCTCGTGACATGGGGAATCGTAGTCGTCTGAGCTGTCAGCCAAGACAGCAGGGAAAGGGCATCCCCATGTGTAGGAAAGCGCGTCGAAAGGAGGTGCTTTGTCCAGGTTGACAGAGCGGAGGGAGAATGAGATGGATGTAGCCGAGCCCACATCTCTTGGGTGAAGTTCGATCAGCCTGATCGACTGCGCTGTCACCAACGACTCGTAGACGTAGTCGTGCGCCATGTTCGATTCCATGTTGATGATGGATGGCGGGGTGTTTCAACGTGATCCCAGCGGACCGACTGATCAGGAGATTTCCCCTCTTCAGCCGTACTCCCAAATGGGCCTAGTTCTAGAATAATCAAGGGGGGCTGGGATCCCGCCAATATTGGGACATCGCAGCCTTGTTGAGTTTAGGGTGGATTTGCCATTATGCGCTTGCAAAAGAGCGGCGCGGTCATTGTTTGGCACACAATGCTGTCAAGATTTGATTTTGACCCCTGTGGGTTTCTTTTCCCCGTGGCGCGCACGCAGGGGCGACGGGCTGCTTGCATCGGAAAACTGCTACTACTACAGGACTAGGCTATGGACTGTTGTCATTCGCGACGAATCACAAAGTGTGGCGATGTGGGAGACAGTGCTATATTAGTGTAAACTCTTGATGAACGAGCTGTCCTCGATTCAACATGGGCAATACTTCTCCACGCATAAGCCCCTCAACATCTGTCCGCGCCCCTTTTGTCAGCGTTGTCAAATCAAGAGCACAGGAATGATCGGGGTTACTCACACGCTTCTCCCACGAGGTAGTAACTCTCTCGGTGCGGCCGTAGGACGAAGGGCGCTCGTCCTCCGAAAAACACACACAAGGTGTCCCCATTCTTCATGGCCATAGGACCGAGCCCCACAAAGCCCTGGTCTGTCACGAAGAATGCCAAGTCCAGGCCTTGTTTTCGCCGGTCCGCTGTCGCCTCGGCGATTGTAGTTATTGCTCTCCGCGCGCCCGAGTGCATTTCATCTGGAGGACTGATTTCCATTCCGCGGGACACTGGCTGAGAGACTGCCCTTTGTTGTCGTTTCGGCCCCATGGTGAGATTCCCAAATCCGGTGGAGACTGCCCGCAGAGCGCCGTATGATCTTTTCTCCACTAACTTTTTGAGAGGAAGACCAAAGGAAACACTGCGAAATGCTGCTCCCACCCCTTGTCGTCCTGGGTCCGGAGAGTCATCGGACATGTTGCGTGATTCCCGGGTTTGGACCCAATGGTCCCACATGGACGCGAAATCTCCGGCCAGGATAACGCTCTGGACAACGCCCACCTTCGCCCCGGTCACTTGGAGCTGCGATCCTCGATACCCCTTGAACACGTAACGCGGACTTGTGCCGGGCGTCGCATGAAAGGGTGCCTGTCCTTCGCGGGCAAAAAGCGCCACAATATCCGTCTGCCTTGAGCCGCCGGCGGCTTGCATGTCCCACCGGGGCACCCACGACGGCAGCCATGCCATGGCCATGTCCTCAAACGTGCCTGGACCACCACCAGCTTCCAGGATATCCTCATCATCTCCGTCTCTTTTATGTTCTTCGTGCGGTGCAACGCCTCCCTGCGCCAATGAAAAGGCAATCACTCTTCCTACATCATCAACTTTTTTCCCTCGACGTGATTCTGCTAGAACCTCGGCATTATCGTAATCGTCGTCGTTAGAGTCTCTCAAAGCCTCCGCCACGGCTGCCAATCCCGGCACCCCTCCCCCATCGTTATCATTATCATCATCGTCATCATCATCGAGACAGGACCGAACAAACTCCTCCAACGGAACAAAGCGTTCGCGCTGCCGCCCAAAATCCCATGGCTTGCAAGCCGAAAGTATATCCCAGTTCGCTGAGCGGTGGACCTCATCCCTGACTAGGTCCATGTATACCTGAAACGTCGGCTTGTTGTAGTCGACTTGCGCTTGCTGCTGCTGCTGCTGCTGCTGCACGGTACCTCCACCATCCCCGACAATAGGCAAGACGCCATAAACGTAATCTCGCGCGTCAAGGGCGATACAGGACCTCCTGCTGCTGCTGTTGCGGCTGCCAACGACAACACCGAGGGCATCAACCAGTGATACCCCCCGTGGCGCTGCTCCCTCTCCACCTCTCCCTCCATCCGGATCTGGATCAGGCTCAGGTTCAAGTTCAGGCCCATGAAGCTTGGCTGTCAACTCCGCATGGCCGAGAATCGGCTCAAACACCCTCGCGAGCCAAAGCGTGTCCGTGACCGAGATCCCGTTCATGTTTCCATTCATGTTGATGTTGTTATTATTTCGCGTCTGCTCCAACCCCACGGCAATCGCTACCCCTTTTGCGTCTCGTGCCCCCTGGGCGACAGCCGCCCACGTCACGCCGTACCGGCCGCAACAGAGGAGGGAGTTTTTCTTCATGACGGTCTCGGTGAGGGTCCATACCCGCTGCCAGTACGGACGGTTGAAAAAGGCGCGGGTGGCGACGCCGTTGGGGTCGGCGAGGACGGCGGGGACAAGAGAGATGGCGATGAGCGGGTGCATTAGGTAGGGGTAGACTTCGTTCTTGTGGGTGGTGGTGGTCGAATTTGTCGTGTATGAAGGGTTGGAATGTGTGTATGAGTTCGAGTAGGAGAATGAGTGGGAATAGGTATCCGAGTATGAATCCATTTCCGAATCCGTGTCCAGGTCCGCAGGTGGAGGATGCGGCTCGGGGGCAAAAATATCCTCGAGCGCGAGGAAGACACCCATGGCCGTATTGCTGTTTTGGAGTTCGGGACCGGCCCACATGAGGATGGTGTATGCGTTTTGGTAGATGGCGCGCATGCGGCTGCCTTGGTTGCTTTTATCGGCGGGGTCGGACTGGTTGATGCAGAGGGCGTCTATCCACAGGAGACGCGGCCGGGTTTCGTGGCGAAAGTGCTGCAAGGCTGCATGCAGATTGGGTGTGACCAGAAAGGCGTGGCCGTCGACCAGAATTGGAATGTTGTGAGTGTGTTGTGAGTCCGAGGCGTACGAGAGAACAGCATATGTCCTGCTCTGGTAGTGGTCGATGTTCAGAAGCTGACATTCAATGGTAGCCTCTGGGTCGTCATGTGGTAGCAGACGAGCGAGTCGGATGCCTGTTGGAGAGTAGATAGGGCTGTGCGGGAATCCAGACTGCCGAATGGGACGCCGCTCCACATGCATGTACTCCAGGTGCTCCTGCGTGTCCTCCAGGGCGAGCTGGATTTCGAGATTAGACCAAATCGACATGAACCGATCGCTCTTGCTGCCAGTCCATGCTGGTATCTCGGCGTACAGTTCGCGTATGACGTCGAGTCCGCCCTTCAGGGAGGCAAACAACCGTTCCCTAAGTGTCCGGGATATGCGTGCTGGATTCTGGGATGCCAGGGATCCGTCGAGTAACGTCTGTTTTAGATTGGTTGCTGCTGCATCGACTCGCGCTCGCGCTTCTGCACAGCTTGTCGTTTTCTCACGCTGCGCTGTCGGTGTTGACTCTGCGGGTACCCGTAGTGATTTCATAACGTCCACTGCCGTCTCCAGGGCTTTAACGAAGAGGGACATGTACTCGGCAACAGACGAGTCCGTGTCTTCGGGCTCCATTTTGTCGCATGTCGAACTGTGACGCGCATTGAGGGCATCGATTAAATGATTATTTCCGTCCCGACTTTCTCAATCAGGTGTTACTGGCATCGAGATGACTAGTTGATGGCGTAGGTTGATGGACAACGTGTTCTCGTGAGTGCGGCGTCTTGGGTGGGGCCTCGAATAGGAGGTGGTTGGGCTGTTTCCAGTTCTCGCGACATCAAACTTTTGCATTGGTCGGCAGGGCAGATCCGCCCCGCTCTTGCCAAGGCCGCCAAGCTTTCTGGACCGTTGTTCTTGCCAAGCCACCCCGACAATCATGTTTAAAGATGGGAAGGTGGATATGAGTCCTGTTTTGATAGCCAAAAAAGAAAAAGAAATCGTGGAATGGTATTCGTGCATTAGGCACAAGGGGACAATCCCGGAATGCGTCACCTAAGGTGACTGCCGTATCAGTGCAGCGGCCTGGAACATTCGTGTCGTGGGGAAGAGGTATCCTTATCGATCGATCTTGTTGTCGGCGCTAGAAGGTGGTCCGGAATGCAAACTTTGGGTGAAAGATGGCTGCATGCTTAACTAATAATGGCTTTGATGGGATATGCGATGACGATGTTATTGTCTCTCCTTCTCTTTTCCCTCGCTCTCTTGAATTTTTTTTTTTTTTTAAAAGGCCTTGATATTTCAGACTATCTTCCGTGACGACTTTTCTCAACAAGAGTTCTCCAACCTGTTGGTAATCTTCCCAGACAACTCAATCCCGTTTACCTGGATATTGCTTGCCGAGAATGAGGTGAGGCCGCGTGTTGATGCAGATCCCAAGCAAAGACGATGCTACTGGTGCGCTGGAATGGCAAAACTGCAGTGTATGTCAAAACAGGCTTATGGAAAAGCGACAACACACTTGTGACCAATAACGAATGGCCGGCTTGCATAAGCGCCGGTCCTCTGCAGGCTGGCAGGACCTCGCCATGACAGGTCAAGATGGACGAATTACATGTTCGAGAGGCACGACAGTGTTACACAGGTACTGGGGCCCATAGAATACCGCGGATAATCACTGCAAACCTGATTGAACCAGACAGCCAAGAATGCATCCCGATCCTTTCACACCCTCCAAGTCGGAGAACTTGGATCAACAGTATTGCTGACCTGGCCAGTTGACCCCAATGGTACAATGTGCGAGACACATGCAACCAAGCAGAGGGGTCACACACCCAGGTCTTTAAAGGTGTCACGCCCCGCACACTTCCAAGGTCATCCTTTCCCAAAACCGCTCATCATCACAACACAGCAGCTACCCAGAAAGAAGTCAAAAACTCGATCCTTCTTACATTTGTCAATCAAAAATGGCGTTCTGGCGCTGTGAACCCCGATCCCGGAGAGTCTTTCACCGCCATAATCGCCAGCGGGCCTGCGACTACAAGAAGTGTTCTGGCCCCGAGCTGTCTCAGGACCACTTCCGCGACTCTCCTCATGAGCCCTTCAGTGGCCAGCGCGTGATGGACCTGGATCGTCACCGCCGTGTCCACGACATAAAGCCCAACGCGTACCGATCCCGCAATCGCGCCACCGTGTTGCTTGGTGACCTTGGCAGGTACAGATGAGATGGCCATGTGGGGAATTTGGAGTATGTAGTACTTTCTGTGGATGATGCAAGTTTGTAAGGCAACGCGAATGATTTGAAAGATGTCTCTTGCGAATAGAGGATTAAAGATGCAGTATTACCAATAGGTGCTAAGATAGAAACATCAAGCTCTTCCTGCTCAACTCAAGCATCTTTTTTTTTAAACCCAAGTATAGGTAGTCAAGGCTTGGATCTGTCGAAAGCAACATGCCTTACTCATTACAACTTATGCCTCACCCGCGGAACCTGACCAGAATGTTCCCCGCTCTCCCTCCCAAAAATCCCCCCTGGCGCTCCCGCCTTGCGAAACGCGCGTTCATTAAACGTCGGCAACAACACCCCCGAAACCTGTCCAGCCCTCGTGCCACCACTCTGAAAGATGGCCAAATCCCCTGGGTACCCACCATACCGCAGTCGGTCCACCTCAGCCCAGGACGCGCAGTCCGAGTCTGCCTTGACCCCGACGAAGCCAAAATACCCACGAAACGCCAGTTCCACTCCAGAAAAGGCCCGCCCGACCAATGGCGTCGGGTACATCCACATGCCCACATCACCCTTCTTGCTGCTCTGACCCATCAGCTCTTTTGCCAAGACCATAATGTCCGTCCCGTTGCTGATGAATTTGCTCATAAACAATCCTGGCTCATCCGGCAATAATCCGATTTGTAGCATTGACGAATTACTGCTGCTGCCGCCGCCACCACCACCAAAACCGCCTGAAGCGAGGGTGTATTCTCCACCGTAGTTTTGGAGAGCCGCGTCTCGACCGGCTTGTTCCGCCGCGGCGGCCCAATAGTTGACTCCCTCCTTCTTGAACCATTCAAATGCCGTGGCTGCACCGGGACCGCCCGTGGTGATGATGGAGATTCCAATCTTGTGGTCTGGTGATAGCGCGAGAAGGGTAATGTAGGGCGCACCGGCGCCGCCTCCTTGTTTGCTGTAAATGTCAAAGACGCGCGTGTTGCGGGACGAGTTGGAAATGGGGATATCTCGGCGCATAATCTCCCACGGCGCACCAATTGAGGTGTATAAGCTTGCTGTGTGGGTTACCGGCTTGAGCCATTTCCGCGTGGTCAGAGGTGGGAGCAGAGTGGAGGCTAGGATGGACGAGCCGATGGTGGACATGTCTGAGACAGACGTGTAGTAGCCTCCCATTCTGTTTTATTTTCTCTTCCGTCAGCATTGAAAAAAAAAAAAAAAAGAAGCGGAGGAGAAGATAAGAAAAGACATACGGTGCTTCATCGCCAAAATCGTAATCCCATCCAGGCAATATGAAAGCGTTGGACGTCTGGTTGCTCGATGGCATCGTGACAAAGGTGTTGCGCAGATTCAGCGGCTGGATAAGTTGCGACTTGATTAGCTCCGGGAACGGCGTGCCCGTGATGTTCTCGACAGCGTAAGCGAGCAGCTGAAAGGCCATGTTGGAGTAGTTGGGGCTGGTGAAGGAGGAGCTGAAGGGGAAGACCGTCAACACTCTCTGGAGGGATTCTGTCATGATGATCGTAAGCATGAAATGATCTCCTGTTTTCAATCATCAAGGAAAGCCATACCAGCTCTCGAGCATGGTCGGAACGGCATGAGGCCGCACTTTGGGACTTCCGAGTCAAGCAAGCCACGGAAACCAGGAACTCGGTCCTTCTTCCCTTGGCTGAAATCATTATAAGCGTCTATGTTGCACTCGTCAGTTCCAGATCCAATGTTCTCAGACGAGCCTTGGCGATGGTGATACCACGAGAGAGAGGCCGAAAACGGAACAACGAAGAGGCAAGGAAAAGAAAAAAGAAAAAACTCACAGTCCCGTCCAACACCGCTCATCAAACTGGCCAAGCTTCCAAGCGTAATCTGGTTCCAGTCGGCATCGTACACTGGGTTTCCGCCCTGCATGTTTGCAAACTCGGGGATATACTTGGACACGGGCTCATCCCAATATTTTTCTCCCAGCTTGGCAAGGACGGTATACACAGTAATCAGCTTCGAGAGGCTGTACATGCGGAATACCGTGTCCGGGCCAATGGTGACGGGCTTGGTCGTATTGCCTTGTAGGGGAGCAGTGGGGTTGCGGTAGGTCGAGTAGATGGGCGTTTTCGAGTCGGCCGAAAACACCTGTACGGCATAGCCTGTGTCGTTGGCCGTGAACTTTCCCGATGCAAATGCATCAGCCAGGATTTTGTCAAAGGCGGCTCCGGCTGAGACAAATGCTGGTGCTGCCCGGTCCGTGACGGGTGGGTAAGATGGTCCTAGAAAGGGACAGTTCTGAGCTGTGCTCAGGGCGGCAAGCGCCCCTACGAGCATGCCATGGGAGACAACAGATCGCATCTTGATCTCAGAACCGACGGGGTCAAATTGGCCTAGGGGGGACTGGAACCGGGGACAGAGAATGCACCTCTTTTTTCTCCAACTAACCTACCAGGTAAAAAGAGTGATTAATCTGCAAGGCACGAGAGGGCGATGACAGCTATATACATGTATGTTGACTTCAATACTCCCCTCTGGGCCCAGGGAATTTTACCCAGGTACTCTATTCCAATGGGTCTCGAAATACGGGAATACGGCATGGAGGATTTGATTTGATTGGAGAAAGCGGGCCCTTCATCAATGAGGGGAAAATAGTGGAACTATTCCGCCTCCATTGACGCCAACAAACACGCGACGTGCGGGACGACGGGGCGTGATGCAACCCTGTTTTTTCCTGCTCGCCAAGAGAATCTATGCTTGAGATGAGAGCGATGGATGACTTTTATTGTTATTTTCTTTTTTTCAATGGCCTTCGTAGACGGGAAGTTCAAAGAAGAAAAAAAATCTGATTTAGTGATGCTGACGCGGCTCCAACATCAATAAGACCAAGACCAGGGCTTCGGTATCCCGGCAAAACGGGTGCGGGCTAATCCGTATAGGCGCGCCGGGCAAGAGCGGAGCAACTCGGGAATGAAGAACGGCCGACAGGGCGATACGGAGGGTCATCCCGGTAGGATTTGAAGGGATATGTAGGACCGTTTGCTGTTGGGAATCAAGTAGGATAGCATGGACCTCCAACGGAGAATTAGTAATAGCGATGGCAAGCTGAGGCAACATCTCGGTGGATTGGTTGTGTTTGGTTACATGAGCTTGGCATCGAGGCCCGGGATGATGTTGGAAGATTTAAACTAAGTTGTAAAGATGTTCATGGGGTGATTTTTAGTTGCGTGTGAAAGAAACACTTATAGATACTAGGTTGCTTGTGTTTAGCAACAGTCCCTTGAACGCGAAGACAGCTCTTATCGTATTACATATATATATAGTATATGCCTCCTGCATGCTGCCTAGCCCTACCAGCACTCCAACTACTTTCTGCACGTCACCTTTCCAACCTTGTTAGCGATGTTTCTCGGCCGATGTTACGGTGCTACGGTATAGGAAAGTGGTGCGGGGTTATAGTGGACCCAACTCTCCAGAGTATCACTACAACTCGGATTCCGAGTCCGAGGAGGAAGCCCTTTCTCCCGTCCCAGCTAATAGCTGTGGCTCCACTAACACGGTATGCAACGTAGGAAAGTTGTGATATATCGAAAAGTATAACTCGGTTGAACCGACACTGAATTGTCGCTTGGTTGTCCGGAAATCCTTCGTTGCAACGGCAGGGACGACCTGCCCGAAGGTCCTGCCAAACCACGAACTGAAGGCATTCTCCCCCCGCCAACTCCCAAATATGTCGGCCGCAAAAGTGTATGAAAAAAAAAAGAACCAAGTCCGAAATTTACAGCTCGTCATGAATAACTTTGTTTATATCGCCACAGATGCCGACATCCTCATAGTTTTCTCCAAAGCCGGTCAATTCGGGAATGATGCGAAGGCCCACGCTCAACAATCGGAGCATGATGTAGTTGATCCTCACTAGCCGATCCACTCTTCCAGGTTCCTGTTATCAACCCACCAAACCCAGTTCCGGGATATGGCCGTTGATAGTTCCTGTGCTACCCACCCAATGACCGGGGTCGCACCGGGCTGAGACATGGCTTGAGAGTTCCAATCAACAGCCTTCCAGCTGACTTTGAAGCCGGCACCATCGTGGCGTTTCCCGATACCGGCGGCGGGGACGTGTATAGTACGAACAGTGCCGGTTCTGTTTGCGTACGTGGTAAAATAAATGTCCGCAGGCGTCAGGGTCGAGTTGGTTTGATGGACGGCGCGCAGCACAAAGTGCTCTGTGACGAAGCTGTCGGGACCGGCCTTGACGCTGTGGCGCTTGGAAATGGTGGACACTTCAAGCCGCTGCCACTCAAAGCCGTGTGACTGGAGGTAGTTGAATAGGACATGATGATTTCCGTCAAGCGCCCGGCGGCCCGGCCCTCCCTCCGCGCCCTCCCAGCCCTTGTCCGGCTTGCTGGCGGCTAACACGGCACCGTAGGTGATGGCGGCAACCAAGGAAGCAAGTTCTGTGCACAACAGGTCGGTGCCTGCGTGGTGGTTGATCTGCCGACAGGTACTCCAAGCCACGGTCCCCCCAACAATTCCCCACTGCAATGACGAGTCGCCGTTGATCTTGCTCGCAGTCTCAACAACAGTAGCCACGGTTTCAGCGTCTCTCTCGCAGTGCCTGGGAGCGAGTACCGCATTCATGCCACGGCGAAGCGACACTGGAGGCGACATCACTGCTGCAGAAACCAGAAGTGGCACACCGTGGAGCAACAATAAGGCCATGGGGTTCTTCATGACGAGGTCAATGAGTTAGAGTACTCGAGATAAGTACCCAGGTAGGTAGGTAACGAGAGCTGAGTGTGCCGTTTGAAGAATCAATCTTCCAATCTCACTCTTGCCCAAAGTGTTCAGCTTCATGTTTATATACCTAGGTAGGTAGGTAGGTATACTTGATTTTCCTCATCTCTTTTTGAAATTTCGCCTTGCCTTCAACTCCGGCTTTGCAAACTGCGTCCTGTGCCGTACGATTGACTCCCAACAGCCTCAACTTAACAACCAACAACCGAGTCGCATCTAGGAATTGGAACATTCCAATTCTGCCTTAAGCTTACCCAAAAGCATTTTAGCTAGGGTAAAAAGCACTAAGTTGACCCCCCCTGTTCTGGCCCCCCCCTGTTCTGGAACATTCTGTATCATTCTCAACACCATGAAACTGTCCACAATCTTTTTATTTTCGACTGCCAACGCCTACAACAATATAGTCTTCGGGTTCAGAATCCGATTTTGAGCCCTCTGAGGCTTTTGAATCTTCTTTAATCTCCCGCTCTGCGTCCCTCTGCGCCTTTCGAATGTCGGCGATAGTGGCAAAGCGGATATTTGGATCCAAAACCACCTTCTTTCGTTTCGTCGGCTTTAGCCGTTCTACCTTTGCTTCCAGGGCTTCGATTTTTTGCCTTAGCCTTGTTATTTCGAAGTCCTTGAGGTCTAGCGATTTTTCTACCTTCCGGAATAAAAGCCGTTGAGCGGTCGGCCTTCCAACTGTGGCCTTTAATTGAGCCCCTACCTCCCTAGCTTTCCTGGGCGTAAATATAATACCTTTGTCAATTCCGTAGGCGGTAGGTGTAGCGCTGGCGGTAGTGATAGTCCGAAAAACGCTTTGGGGGGTGTTTTCTTTACCGGGGGTCTTCTTTTTTACTAATAGAGGGCTTATTAAGGGCTTGGTAATAGATACCGGCTATAACCCCGTCGCCTTTTACCCATTTACGATATTTTCTTTCTGAAGGCCTTGTTGACGTGTATACCGATAGACCTTTAGGAAAAGCCTTTTCCCGTGAATAGAGTTATAGTTTTGCCCCCTTGGGGCTACCTTAGAAAGCCGCTTTCGATATGCCCTTTTCAGGGAAGAGAATATACCGAGATCTAAGGGCTGGAGGATGTGGGAGTAGTACGACGGTAAAAATAACAGGTGGACGTTATTCCTATAGTATTGCCAAAGGAATTCATCTGTTGTGTGACTGCCGTGGCTATTCAGAATCAATAATTGGCGTTGGGTAGGGTTATTCGGTCGGGTTTGTGGAAGGAAGACTTTCGTTAACTATTCCAGGGCTATCTTATCATCTGTTTAGCCTTTATCCGTTGAGTAGAAGTGCCAGCCTTCGTAGGGCTTTAGAGCTTTTGGATACTACTGTTGTTGTTGGGTCTTTCCTTTCCAAATTACTACTGGTGTGAGCGCTACCCCTGTGGCTGAAATGGTTTCTATGAAAGAGGTCCAATTGCGAGACCTAGGCTGTTTAGCTAGGATAAGCTTCGTCTTAGCTTTTCCGATAACTAATTTATTATTACTAACGCCTTTTATAATCCCAGCTTCGTCGACGTTGTACCGATATTGAGGAGGAATGGCTTTGACGGTTGGGATGGCCAGGTAGTTAAACCACGGGCGAATTCTTTCTTCTGTAGCTAGTTTGATACGGGCCGAGTTAATCCTACGTGGCCTTTGGGTCTTTAGGACTGGATATCTTCGAAGAAAGGCCGCCACCCATCGCTTACCGAATTCCATGGGCTTACCACGGTCGGCGCAAATCCTTTGA
>Ga0247765_1000945_pt1 | contig 17478 bp, 21 predicted proteins | sample UWRJL106311C6_FD_179949 | JGI IMG/M metagenome (GOLD analysis project Ga0247765, IMG submission 179949) | Plant litter microbial communities from Arlington Agricultural Research Station in Wisconsin, United States - UWRJ-L106-311C-6 | ecosystem: Environmental > Terrestrial > Plant litter >... | reverse complement strand
TGTTAATTAATATTGATCCCCCCCCCCCCCCGAGGAATTCAAACCCACTTGGTTCATAATTTCAACATCCGTTAGCTCGTCTTCAGTTCCCTTGAACCTTCTCCGCTCCTCGACGACAAGAGTCAACAGATCGCGGCCACCACCTTGTAGGTTGATCGCCTTAAATTTTTCCTCCTTTCCAACTGCCGCATCGACATCCTTAATGCGCTGACGAACGCAGTCCAGAGTCACTTGTCGGACCCTGTTGACAGCTCGAGTGTGTCCGAGATTCGCCTCGATCGGTAAGCACCACCGGATGGGGATGAAGGCGTTGAGAGCGGATATGATGCCGCTTAGCTTGGTTGGTTGGAAGATGCGGTGGTAGCATTCGAGGAAACTGGTTTCTGTTGAACATCCCGGGAAATTACCAATGTGTTATTGAATAGGTACTCACTCCCATTTTGGGTCTGATTCCGGTTTCAGATGGCCCAGGTCCACACCCAAGACTGTAAGACCAACAACGTCGAGGCCGATGCGGCTGTAACACTCGGCGACTTTTCCGGAGAGGAGGTTGGGTTAGTACAGATCGTGTCAAGATACCTAGGTACCTAGGTAAAATTTGAATTCAAAAGCAAAGTAACCCACCATCAAAGACACCCTTCTCTTTGTCAAGATGGTCCTCAAACCACTGCGCCATCATGGCTGACCGCTCTTTAAAGACGGGGAAAATCTTTCTCATATTCGGCACGGAAAAAAGTTCCAACAGAATGCGCCTCTGCCGCTTGTGTTCGGCGCCCTCGGCGAACAGCAGGCCACGACCAATGATATCGCCAATCAAGCGGAACAAAAGATCGGGTTTCTGGAACGAATAGCAGTAGGTTTGCAGCACCTCCTTGTGTGCCTCTGGTGTGTTGACCAACAGCATTTCCTGATTCCCGAGGCTTTTGTATCGAATGAGCGGCGCGTCTGGCCAAGTTGCCGACCAGGTAAGGAAAGGTTCCATAGGCGAGTCTGCCGAGATGATGTTGCCCAGCTGTCCGATAAAAGGGAGGTCATTCTTGGGGCCTGGGAGGTAGCGAAGCGGAGAAAAGAAGCGCGGGTAGAGAACCATGCGGTAGATCTTGAGGAGGACATATTGAGCTATGAACAATATCGAAAGCTGTCGAAGTTGAGTTCCAAGTTGGAAGTCGTCCTTGATCCGGGCCAACAGGGCCGCCTCGCCGAGAGACAGGACTGCGGCGATTTGCAAGTCCATTGATGAATGGGCGGTGATAAAAAAAAAATTGGGATGGGTTGTAGTTAAATTATCCCTACCTACCTATCTAGGCGAGGGAAGGGACAAAAAAAGGGCTGCAAACTGCATTTATAGGATTTTATGCTTGCTTGCTTCTTCTTCTGCCAGCGCATCATTCCCCCGGCTGCATCTGCATCCAAGGTGTGCCCGGTCCCTTGGACCCCTTGTCTGGGTTGCGTCCTTGCCTCGTTCCCCGCTGGCCGTGACCCATGCAATTGGATCGTTTCAGTACACCGCTGCGAGAACTCGGCCTGCTGTGAAACCTGTCAAGCCTGTCAAGAGTGGCACTGTGGCGCTCACTACCCACTGTCCATTACTGTGCTTGAACTGACCCAGCGGCAGGTGCGGGCGGACGCGAATGCCGTGCCTTCATGCGGGACCTGGTTCCGTTGATACGTTTATTGGCCGGGGAGGTGGTTTGGCAAGTTGCCAATACTACATTGCCTTAGTAAGGGCCGTTCTCGTTCACAAAGCATCTTGCTCCATCTCTAGAAAATCTAGTCTGACGCCAATTAACAATGTTGTGCTTGTTGCGGTTCGGATTACTTCTGGTGAGGAGAGAGACGACTGCTCTTTCCCACAAAACGAGATTACACTCTCGAACATGACGTCGTTACCATACCACGTATATATAGGCAACTTCCTGGCCTGAGCGGGAAGGGATCTTATCCACTACGAGTTGGAAAGAAATTATAAAACGTGACAAATAAGTTTCCATGGAGCGAGAGAGAGGAGAGGAGAGCGCCTACCTACCTACTTAGGTGGTAGGTGCTCCAGGTATTTCATTTAATTTACGTACTCCCGCCCACCCCGGAACCCTTCTGGAGGTTGAAGGTTGGGAATTTTCCAACGGTCTGGTTACAAAGGTAATAATTCCCGAGTTATATACCGTGCCTTCCACACTACCACACAAAGGTTCCTACCCCAACACCACCACACCACACCACACCATTCCACTCAATTTATTCCATCCCCACCCACCCCCATACTAATATGAATATCCCAGCGCCAGCTTCCCATACCCATCGGCACCCATCCATCCATCCATTCCACCTAAAAATTGTTAGGTATTCCACGGCTGGACCACACGAATTGATGGAAGCCCCCCAGCACAGCCCAATTCCGGACCGTCATTGCATCCATGGACTTTCTCACCTAACCCAATCCAGCTGTCTGGCTATGGCCCAGCATCGAACCGGGTTTATCAAGTCCAGTCCAATCCAGTCCAGTCCAGTTCCCCCAGTGACCCGCGAAATCCGTGCCGCCACGTCCACCACGCCGCTGTGCCACTGTACCAACCGTGCCAACCGTACCAACCAAACGGACTTGACCTGACTTGACCGATGTGGTCATGATTTGATCTGATCTGATCTTATCCGGGCCACTTCGCTCAATCTAGCAGCTGAGCGCAAAACAGGGTGAACATAACTACTTCACTTCTTGTTTGCTTGAGGTAACCCGTACTCCTGTCATTCGTCCCATGTTTCAACCACCCCCAACCGGCGAAAATCATTATTCCATTTGCTATCAACATCAGTCATAAACGGGTTTCTTAGTATTGCCGAGCTCCCAGTGTGCATGACTTTTCCTAACATGTTGGCCCAAAACACACCCGCCAAGCTGAGGAAATACCACCTCAAGCTGGCGGAGCAGCCGGAATTCACTGACTTGCAGACAGGTGCCAGCTAGCTCACTAAGGTGATGCGAGCTGCAAACAGGCTTAGCAGGATTAATCATCGTGGCTTATGCGTATACTCTACCGCAAATCACTCACCATCCTTTACGAGCAAAAAATGGAAATTGTGACATTGACCAATAACTTACAAACGTCCAGCCGCGCCACGGCCACTCATGTATCCCAACACCGCTAGACATGCCTAGTCCAATAGACGCTCAGAAAATCCATCCAATCATGACCCGCGCCGCAATCTCCTCATCAGTCAACTCAGTCAACAATGAGCCCTTCCAGCACACGCATAGCCTTAGAACCCTCCCTCTCAAATGTTGACACCATCGTCTCACATTCATGTTTCAGCTTCTGCTCGGCCAGCCCGGCGTTGTGGTAAATCCACTCTTCCACTGTCATTCGCTTCTCCGGCGACGTCAGATCACTGCCCATGCGGAGCAATTTATCAACTCCATTCTCTTTGTTGTCTGAAGGTGAGAAGATCAAGTCCAGGTCGACAGCCGTCCATGACATTGTGCTCCGGAGGCCAGCCACCACGTTGCGCTTTGACGGCGAAGTTCGCTTCGGCGTCGACGCCACGGGGGCTAGCACAACTCGCTTGCCCAGGTGCCCGGCTCCTGCATTCGATGATGGTGGTCGATTCTCTGCGTCCGAAGACTGGGGGGATTGCGAGGGAGATAGGGCAGCCTGTTTCGCCGACGCCGATGGTGTAGATTTCTCTCGGGGCGTGGTGGGTCGAGGAAGTCGCGATGCTGATGCCGGTGGCGGAGGCGGGAGCGCCTTTTCACTTAGCCGGGGTGGCGCTACAGTCGCCTGATGTGGAACAGTGGAGGAGGCGGGTATCGCGTCGGGCGCGGGAGATGGCGCAGCGACGGGCTTCCTGGGTATCTTCTCAGGCATCTTGTGAGATTCTAAGAAGGACTCCTTCGCGCTCCTTGATTCGAGTTGCACTTCGATCTGCACTGGTATCCCGGATGATCGCCGTGGCTCTGGGTCTTCAGCGGCCTCCTGGGACTTTGTCTTTCTCTTTGGAGGCCGACCTCGGCCCCGCTTTTCGAGGCTGGGGCGGCCGGATGAGTTATTCACCACCATCCCTGTGCTTGTGTCCGCTTCCGCTGCTTGCCCACGCTCAACTTCTTGTATTTCCTCGGCTTCTTCCGGGAAAGCACCGGGAATCGACGTTGGTTCTGGAACAGCATCATCCATGAGTTCATCCACAGGGTCAGAAGGCACAACAGCTTTTGGCTTTTTAGTCTGCTTAGACACCTTGCGCGGCCCGGGTTTGCGTCCCTTTTTGGGGATCGTTAGAGTCTCAGCAGGTTCTGCAGGTGGTAATTCTGGCTCCATCTCGGTTTCCATCGCCTTAAGATCCTCTTCGATCTCTGCCTCATTCGGTTCGACAGGAGTGGGATCAAGCATGGCATATGCCTTGCTTTGGGTCTGGGCAACCGCCTTCCGGCTTGTTGTAGTCTTTTTAGATCCTCCCTTGGCCGGGGCAGGGGGTGGAGCCGGAGCCTCCCGCCGCTCTGACTCCGAGTCTACATCAAGGTTCTCATCATCAGTGAACGGGCGCTCCAGATCAGCTTGAAGTTGGCGATCGATTTCATCGTCGTCGTTGACCCGACCGCGTAGCGACGCAGTGGAGGCTTGAGACCGAAGAGATGATTGGGAGGCCTTTCGTGTAGGCTTAGCTGCAGAAGCCCGCCCCTTCTTCGTTGCCGGCTTGACATCTGCCATCTCAGTGTCCTGAGACATAGGTGCAACAGCCTGGCTCGCTGGGGTTTTCTTCACTCGCGTCGCGCGCTTCTTCGGAGGGGGTGCATCGCCGTTAGGCACGTCTTCGATGGCGTCGCTGGCACGCTTTCGCCCTCGTATAGGCTTCTGGGGGGTAGGGCCCTGTGCAGTTTGTGCTTCATCCTCCAACACCTCCACTGCCTCATCCTTCTTGGCTCTGGTCCTTCGCCCTTTTGCGGCCGGGGCCTTTTTTGTTTTGGTTTTTCTGCCGCCCTGCGTCATAACGGATGTGGTGGTCATGACACTGTCGTCGTGATCGGCTGTGATATCAGCGACAGATGCGAGATCCGAGACGGCCGTGGCAACTGTTGCAACTGATTGGGTGGACAGCCGAGCTGTCTTGGTGTGTCCAGCCTTGGCTCTGGTGGTTTTTTTGGGTTGCGGTAGCTGGCTCATCAGTTGGAAGAACGGGCAATCGGCGGAGCGCTTATAGTGCTCGTCGCTAGAGTTACGTCAGAATACGATCAGCAAAACAGCGCAAAGTGTACTTGCATTGGTTTGTCACCAGCTTCCCAGCCATCTAGCGCCAGGTGGCAGTAGGCGCAAGTCGCCATGTCGTCCGAGTCTAAGGTCGGTGTGTACTTCCATCCTGCCTCGGCGAGCTAAAATCGGTCAGTCGCGCCCCCCTTCCATGCGTTGGTTGGACCTGCCTGCTTTGTTTTGCATTTGAAGCCTTTCTTGGATTCGTAGGGCCATCTCCCCCCAAATGTCGCCTTCCGCGCTTCGACCATTGCGGGCTCGAGCGGGTGAACCTTGCTAAAGTCACCCAAGTCGGCTTCGATCGCTGCCATTACCGCCCAGCCGCAGTTTGGCGAGTGCTTGAGGTGCTCCTCGAGCGGCTTGTCGTACTCCTCCCATCCATCCAGCGACTTGTTACACAGAAAACACACGACATTGTCTGGACTACCGGGAAACGGTTCGAAGAAGAAGCCGGCTTTCGCAAGCTAAAGAGTTTGTCAACTACTGGGATTATATCCGCGCGTGGAGCGCTACTCACCTCAACAGGAGAGAGAGATTTGTGTGGCCAGTGCAAGGCCTTTGGGGCGCGCGAGCTCGCGTTGGACGGCCTACGCTTGGTGACAGGCTGCGCGCCCTGAAAAGAGGCGAGACGGTTCTCGTAGATGAAGAACCTGTCCTCGGGACCGGTCATGGCCATGGTTGCGGCGCGAAGCTTGCGACTTCGTTAGGAATGGCGATCGCGAGAATGGAACGACGCGCGTTTGTCGGGGAATTGGGGCACGAAATAAAGTATTCAAAACCGATAGACCATACTCTCGAACGGGAAAAGAATCATCATACGCCGCCAATTGTTAACTGCTCGCGGAGCGATGTGAATGCGACTGGGTCCGGTGTCGTGGCTGACGGCGGAGGGGAGGACGGAAGGAGCCACAACCAAAATACGTTGCGCGGTTGCGATTGGGCGGAGAGCTGCGGCGTTTGTTTACTTTCGAGCCTGGCTCGAGCCCCGACCCCTGTGGGGCACATTCATGGCAGCCCACTCAGCGACCCCACAATCCGACATCCGGATCACAAACTGAAGAATAATTGACCTGCGTCGACTTTCCTTCATGGGATTGCTGGGCGACGAGATATTTCCGGATTCATTGACGTAAAATCCAACCATCCTCCACAATCGTTTGACGGGCGGGCTCGACAGCCTGTCGGCAATGCAACAGACCAGACGACCTGAACGCAAGAGTTTGCCGCCTCTCGAGTCTGTCCGCCCCTGAACAGCTAGCTGGCCCATCAGTTTCGGATGCAAAGCGAGTGATAAGCTGAGTGACGGCCAGGTTGTTTTAACCAAGAAATATGTCCGGTTTGGCAGTTGAGTTAAAGAATCGCCAAATTTGTAGAGAGAATTTGAGAGTCCACAAACACGTAATGTCAGCAATGACCGTCAACCCAGCAAAGTCGGACACCACCTCACATGACCAACAGATATTATCCTTTGGATCTCTTTGGGTCCACATAGGTACTCCTACCTCCCCTCTCCGTTCTGCGTGAGCAATTGTAGTGCGAACGTGTAAGTTGGGCCGAGTCGGCGCTAGAAGCAAGGTTGAATAAAGCACCGAGTGGACCACGAGGCTGGGGATGAGGTCTAGAATTAGGGACGCAGTTCAGATCTCCGGCTTGGCTTGCTGAGGATTCCTGGGTCTGGGGAAAGCGCATTCGGAGCTGACTTTTCCACCTCGGGCAGGAAGGTTCGTGGGATCCACTGAGCATGGCGTCATAGATGTAGTTTGGTTGAACCATGGCGCCGCTTGAAAACTGAGTTTGGCAGTAAATTAGGTCGAGGACCGAAGGGGGGCGGCGATCCAGGGGCACCTTCCTTCAGCATCATGGCAAACACACGAACCCCGACCTGCGGGAATGGGAAATACGGAGAGATGTCCAGGGTGTCAATCTGGAAGTCTCGGGGCGGGAAATGTGTCGATGCATTTTGAGGAAGGCCACTCCTGGCAGCCGTGGCAAGAAACGACCGACAACGGCCAACCCGCCGTCAACCCCACGGTTCAGCCCATCTTCATGACTCGGTCCTCTCCAAGTTCCCGCTCGCCTATATTTCGCCCCTTCTCCCCCAGTGTTCAGACGAACCGTCCAGTCCACTTGCCGCAGTCGCCTGCTCCATCCAACTTCAACCTCTCCGACGGGCGCTGCCGCCAGAACCACGATCTAGAGTCAATCCTTTGGCGTTCGAGCTTTTTCTGCTCTTGACACCCGCCACGCAGAAAAAAAAACCATTTCTGTGGACACACGCAGACGAGCCAGATGGAGTACGGCGCCGGGCCCAGCAGCGCCGGCAAGGAGAAGGACATGTACGGCAACACCAAGGCCAGCGACACCTCCTCCGGGTACGGCAGCGCTCCTGGATTTACCAGCACCATGACGCCCTGCCACGGCGAGCCCGAAGTAGGCGAAGTGCGCCATCTGAACGAGGACGTCCTACGCCAGAAGGAACAGCAGGGAGAAGCCAACTTCCGTCGCTTGGGATGGAAACGCCTGACCATCGTCCTCATCGTTGAGGCTATTGCCCTCGGCAGCCTGAGTCTACCTCACGCTTTTGCTACCTTGGGCATGGTCGCTGGCATCATCTGTTCGATCAGCATTGGCCTCATCGCCATCTATACGGCCTACGTGGTTGGCCAAGTGAAGCTGAAGTCCCCCGAGGTCGCCCACTACGCCGACGCTGGCCGCCTTATGTTTGGGAAATGGGGTTACGAGATCGTCGGCGCCATGTTCGTCATGCAGCTGGTCTTCGTCGTCAGCTCCCACGTTCTCACCGGCAAGATTATGTGGAGCGTCCTGACAGACAACGGAAACGGGACATGTTCCATTGTCTTCGGCATTGTGTCGGCCATCCTCCTGTTTCTGGTCGCCATCCCTCCAAGCTTCGCCGAGCTGGCCATCCTCGGATACATTGACTTTGCCTCGATTCTCGCCGCGATTGGAATCACTATTGTTGCCACGGGCATCAAGGGTTCTGAACTACCGGGCGGCCTCTCATCAGTCAACTGGTCAGCTTGGCCCAAGCCTGGCACCAACCTCGCGGAGGCCTTTATTGCTCTCTGCAACATCGCCCTTGCTTACAGTTTTGCCATGTGCCAATTCAGCTTCATGGAGGAGATGCACACACCCGCCCATTACACCAAGAGCATCGCGGCCCTCGGAGGTATTGAGATCATTATTTATACCGTCACCGGCGCCTTGGTGTACTCTTTCGTCGGTATGGATGTGAAGGCACCAGCTCTTCTCTCTGCTGGTCCCCTCATTTCCAAGGCCGCCTTTGGCGTGGCTCTGCCTGTTATCTTCATTTCTGGGAGTATCAACACCGTTGTAATCGCCAAATACATCCTCAACCGCGCCTGCCCTAACTCTGTCGTCCGTTATGTCAACACAACCAAGGGCTGGATCGTCTGGATATCTCTGGATGCCATCATTACTCTTGTGTCTTGGATCATTGCCGAATCCATCCCCTTCTTTTCGGACCTTCTAGCCATCACCTCAGCCCTTTTCATCTCTGGCTTCACCTTTTACCTTCCCGCTCTGATGTGGTTCACCAAGATCCGGGAGGGCGGCATGTTTGACCGAAAAAACTTGTTCCTTACTGTACTCAACGGTACTTGTTTCGTTGTCGGCATTATTGTGCTCGTACTCGGGACGTACGCTAGCGTATGGGGTATTGTAAGTTTCCAATCTAACTCGTGCTTCCAATGCATGCGTGCCAAACTAACCCCTGTGCAGAAAGAGAATTATCAAGACGGCTCGATGGCGACGCCTTTCAGCTGTGGATACTAATGTGATGGTGGGCACTTTCTCCACGGTGTTTTGGTTTAACAACTTGCCAGGATTATCGAACCATGTGCAGTATAAGAAGGAGTTATAAGGGTTGGATAGTGAGCTCGATCGGGTTGGTTCTGATCGTTGTCGCGAATCCTTAACGAGTCAAGAAAGGCGTTTAGGTTTGGGACACAATACATTGTTTAGCCAAGTCCATGGATGGCTCGGTTAAGGGGAGGGAAGATTCTCTTTTCTTATTATGTATTGGTATGCGGCACCGACTAAAGGTATACAATGCACGGCTTCACTGTTTGGTTCAATGGAAGCTCGCTGAGTTTCGGGTGGCGTCCCTCATTTGCGAGGTAGTGAGAATTCACTTTTTTTTTTTTGGACGATCCATGAAACCCAGAGAATCTTGCGGCACAAGCCCGAAATATCACCGGAGTGGGACTTGATGTGCTGTGTGGAGGTGCGCTTGACAAATCTAGATCCTGAATTGACGTCCTAAAACTTCCAAGTCAAGCCCTTGATAAACTAGGTAGGAAGGCAATATGACCTAAAAATTATCAGAAATGGTTGTGAACTATCCATTTCTCGACACTACTTCAGAACCTTTCAAGGGTTAAGAGGTTTGTGCTTGTGTATACATATCATTCCATGTTTTCAAGCTGCGAGCTGCTCTTTTTTAATCTTTTTTAATGCTGCACATGGCTTGATGGCTTGATAGGGCAGAGTCCACTATCGTAAGCAGGATCCACATTGCTCAGACAATGGTTGTCGTGACGAGCCCTGCTGCGATATCGGCCGAACCGAGGCGCCACATCTGCTCGGTCACCCCGAGGAGCTGTTCAATTCAACTCTTCATTTTGCAGTTTGTCTACAACTCCACGTCATGTGGCTACAGCAATGCGTTTGCGACATTAGACTAACTGTCAAGGCCGAGCTCCTTGTAAAACGCCTCTGAGCTAGGCTTCCGTCCAAGAAACTGTTCCAGCGTGAGCATTTCGTCTTGCGATCCGCCCCGCTCAAGCACCGTATGGCGGTAACGACGGCCGTGCACTCCGTCCATAGGGTTGGCCTTGAAAACCGAGTAGAACATATCCGCCGAGTAGACCTGTGACGAGAGGTAGCCGTAGTAGCCAGCATCGTAGCCTCCAAGCAAATGGCCAAATGTTGCCTGGCCGTTACCCCAGTTGCTGCATTGTGGTCAGTATTTGGATCACCAGAAACAAGAGCAGCTACTACTTACCTCGCCTCTCCTTGGGCTTCAGGGCCCTTGAGACCGCTGATCTCGACCCGGAGGTCGTTATACAACGTGGGCACATCCAACGCCTCAACGTCCTTGTGCGTCTTGGGTGTGTGGACCGTCATGTCGAACAGGCCAAAATGCAGCTGTCGGAGGTTAAAGAGCGCGTCGTTGACATGCTTGGTAGCTATCAGCTTCTCGATCAAGTCGTCTGGGATAGGAGCCTCCGTCTTGTAATGACTGCTCAAAGCTTTGAGCTGTGCTGGAGTCCAGCACCAATTCTCCAGCATCTGGCTGGGAGCCTCGACGAAGTCGCGGACCGTCGAGGTTCCGTGAAACCTGGCAAACCTGGTCCGGCCTGCAAGGTCATGGATACCGTGCCCCAGCTCGTGGAACAGGGTTACAACTTCATCATGCTTCAACAGCGACGGTTTTGTTGCCGTGGGCTTGCTGAAGTTGCAGACCAGCGCGGTTGCGGGGTAGCGTCTGCTTCCATCGGGCTTCACGAAGCCGGGCTGGAGGTTGAAGTTGGCGGCATGGCCGTACTTGCCCGGACGCGGGTGCAAGTCCAAATAGAGGTAGCCTACAAAGCCATCGCCCTCCCCCGCGTCATCCCAGACGCTGAAGATAATGACATCCTCGTGCCAAGAGATATCTTCGGCCTTCCCAGACGGAGACAAGCGCTTGCGGTCCTCAGGGGTAAGTTCCACGAAGACGAGCCCAAAGAGCTCCTCGAAGATACGCAGCATTCCACCGACGGTCGGCTTGAGAGGGAAATACTCCGCAATGGCGTTCTCGTCAATGCTGTACTCCTGCTCCACCATAAGCCTGTCGTAGAAGCGATGGTCCCAAAGGTAGTAATTGCCGTCGAAGGGCAAACCGCGGGCCTCGTGGTCCTTCTTCTTCAACTCCAGCAGATGGGCAGCTTCTTTGGCACCGCCAGGAGTCAGGCGAGTCTTGAGATCATTCAAGAAGTCCCAGACCGTTTTGGGTGTCTTAGCCATCTTATCTTCGATACGGAGCGACGCATGGTCGGGATACCCCAGCAGACGAGCAGCTTCGTCGCGGAGGACAATCGTCTCTTTGAACAAGGGTGCGTTTTGGTTGCACTAGCAAGGAGCAGTCAGCATTGTGTGGACACGGCAAGGACCAAGGTTCTAGACCTGCCTTATTCTCGTTCTCAACAAAAACTCTCTTCCGTGTCTCCGGGTTCTTTGCGAACTTCAACGTCGGGATCAGATCCGGGTACTTAAAAGTCAGACGCAGCTTGCCCTCGTTGTCGCCGGTGCCCTTCTCAAGCCCATCGATGACGTCCTGGGGAACGCCATCAAGCTCCTCCTTGGTGAACCACAGGCCACCATTCTCCTCGTTCAGGTTCTTCGAGAATTCGATTGACAGCTGGCTAAGGCGCTTCTTAATCTCCTTGAAGCGGTCCCGCTTCTCACCGGCCGGCAGGCCTAGCCCATTCTTGATGAAGCCCTTCTGTTCTCGCTCGAGAAACTTCGCACTCTCGATATTCTCAAGGCCTGCAGTCTTGGCCAGGGCCTCGTCGATCAGGCGGTCCTTGTCCTTTGCAATGCTCTCACCGAGTCCGCTCTTCTCGTACACGGAGTCAACAAGCTTGAAGACGTCCTCACGCATACCACATTCGATGCCGAAGTCGTCCATGATCTTCTCGGCCTCGGTGCTAGCGTCACGCAGGGCGGCGTCACTGCTGACATATTGGTAGAAGCCCAGAATGCGGGACGACAGGGCGCCGTGATTCTCATCTTCGGTTTGAGGGCGTAGGACCGTCTCGAAAGTAGCAGCAGCGGGCTCAATCTCGGCGACCTGCTTGTCTAGAAGAGCACGGGTGGTCTCGCAGACGGCTTTGGCGTCGGCGACGATGCTGTCCTTGGTGCCGGTGAACAGCGGTGGCGCCTGAGGCGGATTGGAATACTTCGCCATCTTCACGGGCGGTAGTGGGGGACGTAGAATACTATTGGTCGACGAGGAGAGAGAGTGGGTAGGTCGGCCGTATCTGAGCTGGCTGAAGACGGATGTGAGGCGGGGGATGATTCGTGGAGCGGCCAGCGTGACGGTTATAACGGAAAAGAGAAGAAGGGAAAAGAGCAGCAGCAACGGAAACCGCCGCTTGTCCGTGGAACTTGACCGAGCCAGCGTGAAGCTACACGTGTAGGAGCGGTCAGCAAGGGCAGTTCTTTCAGATGGAGACGGAGTTGGGCAGGAACTCTCGGCAGTGTGTCGCACCTTCTGCGCGATGCGCGCGTACTGCGGGGCAGTTGGCAATTGTAGGCAACGTAAGGCAGACTGCGGCAACAGTCCAAGCGCTGGAAATTTGTTAACATGCGACTTTTCGCCTTGGCTATGCCTCGGGCATCTCGAGGAGCAATATCGAGGATATAGGTATATTACCTTTCTCCCGAGGCCTTAGACTGGAATTTGAATCCCTCCGAACAACAATCCAATACATGGCTTTCTCATTTAGTGCCAGATTTCATTGAGTAAGGCCTTCATAGCTCTGCCAAGAAGCATACTTACACCCCACATAAAGTACCACGGCAACAATATTTCACGGGTTGCACCGTAATAGGCGTGAGACTCGGGAGAGCGATTGGCCCCTGTCTGCAGGAGAGCGGTGGGATGACGTGCAACAACGGGAAGGTACGACAGACTACTCTGGGGTAACAAGCGGGGGTGCCCAATCTCGGCGAGATTGATAGCTTGCGCATGATCAAGACCAGATGCACTGAGGACGGTCGGTTGTTCAAATCAATCCCAGGAGTACTTGTTGGCAGGTCGAAGGCGGTTATAGCAGTGAGGGGCTATGTCCGTGCTGTGATAAGGACACGCACCACGCCAACGAATTCCGGAAACCTACGAGAGCCAGACGCCGTTGATGATACACGATTCATGTCTAACATGTTGCAATATCTAGCGCTGCAATACAAGACAGCCGTAAAAAGCTAGTGGAAGTTTCTGTTCCTCTATCTGTTCGACAGCCCCAGTCCCGACGGCAACTACCTAATAAATCCAAATACAATACAGCCCAGTTGTGCTAGACTCCAACGCCATCCGTCATTATGCAATACCCAGTCCAGTCTGCCTCAGGACATATCCGGCTCTTTCTCTTACCCACGCCCGTAGCCCCTCACGAACCCCGGCCCCTCGATAGTCCTCTAGTTGGCAAGGATGGTTCGGACAAGTTCTGCAATAGTCAGCAGGAACGGAGAAACCGACATATCAATGTGTGCCTACCGGTGTAATTGACCTGCCCTGAGCTGGTGTCTACCGCCTTCAGGAGCTCCTCTACTTCCTCTTCTGTCATCTTTTCACCCAGGTTGGTCAGAATGTACTTGAGCTGGCCGACGCCAATGAAGCCCGTCATGTCCTTGTCAAACACCTGGAAACCACGGCAGTATTCCTCGGGCTCGCCTGGGTCGCGGAAGCCGCCGGGGCGGTTGAGGATTCGCTGGAAAGTCTCGAAATCAACTGCGGAGAGCGCGCCATCGGATTAGCCCCTGTTGTTTCCAGTTATTCTGGATCGTGACTCACAGTCGCCGCCCACATTCTTCTCTAGGTCGCGGATTTCCGACAGCGTAGGGTTTTGCCCGCATGCGCGGAGCAGATCACCCAAGCTGTCAAGGGCGACACGGCCGTTACCGCGCTTGTCGAACAGAGAGAAGGCCTCCTTGTAGTTGGTCGAAGCCTGGGCGTCAAACATGTTAGAAGTCATTGTTTTTGCGCTTTTTTCTCGCTCCCGGTCTTCAGGTTGCCACGCGCAATGTAGGGTCAAACTCTGTCGTATGCAGGTAAGAGCGTAGATGGCGGGACCGATGCCGAAGATGAGGAATCGATGACGAGGTGTTGTGCTCTTTGTGGACGGAAATCGGCCCAAACGGGTGCAATCTCTCTTCGCTGTGTTTTTGCTCTTGCGTGCGGGCAAAAGCGCTAACAATCGGCCATTCTTAGTGGCCGACGGGCGCTGCTCTGGAGCGCTGTTGACACGGGCAACCGTGGGTCTTCCAGCGCGCTCGAATGGCGGAGGCAAAAGACTGGATGGTATGAGAAAATGTGGAATTACTCACCATTTTTGCGTCAGGTGAGGCGATTTTGAGAGTGTGTCGATTGAGTATCGGACGAGATGCCAAATTTGACGCTATTCAGATTATGTTGCAGGACAGGGAGAACTGGGGACAGTAGTTGATGCTTTTTCTGCCGTTGTTTGGATCAGCCATGGGCAGACAGCGGCAGGCTTTGGCTCGTGGTCTGTGCCTCGCTCTCTGCAGGGGCTGTTTGGCCGGGCAACGGCAACGGCACCCCTCCCCACCCCTGACCCCACGGTGCCCCGCCAAGCCAAGGCAATTTGACAGTTGATGAGAGAGGGAGATTGAGTTGGTCTTCGTTACGAGCAAATAATAAATAAATCTTACAGGCTAGATCGTCGTTCGGGGCCTCTCAGAATCAGCGCCTCTTCGCCATGATAATCACGGTACCCCATACAACGTCTACCCCGATTTCCCGCCAGCGCTCCCCTGTCGAGGCCCAGCTTGGCACAGCCGCAACGAGATCATCAAACATCAGGTCCACGATGTCGCCATCGCCACCGGAATCTCTGCTCTTCTTGTCCGGGTATGCCCGTTGCCATCCATGGAATGCGCTGAATGTCCTCACGTAGCCCTTAAGCTCTCCAAGCTTGAGCGACTTCCGCTGCCACAAGGCATCCTCAGGTGCATCGCCAATGTCTCCTCCCCCCTCTCGATCCGGATCCCACGCAATGCGGATTTCCCCCTCCCAGTCCGTTTTAGGGAGATTGATGGTTCGGTAAGATTCGCGGAGTATATCACGACCAGGCAGCTCCCAGAAGCGGGCCATGCTCTCGATTCCTGGCACTGGCTCCTCGTGCTCGTACACGAAGCGGTTGTAGATCGGGGTCGTCTGCGGGTATCCTACAATAACATGGTCTTTGTAACCCCAGAAAGCGAGAGTACCTCCCTTCTTCACGACGCGCGCGAACTCCGGCCAGGCTCTGCTGTAGTCGAACCAATGCGCTGCCTGCCCGGCCACCAAGCAGTCAACCGAGCCGTTATCCAGAAACGACAGGTCCTCTGCCGCCCCGTGTCGAATTGTGATCTTGGAGTCGGAAGTGAGCTTCCTGGCCTGTTCAACCATGCCGGATGAAGGATCAAGGGCGATGACCGACGAAAAGGACGGTGCGAGGGCGCGAGCGATCAAGCCATGGCCACACCCAAGATCCAACAGTGTGCCCCCAGGACCCATAGCCCGGTTCGCATTGTGATAGCCCAAGACGCGGCTGAAGAGTACTGGGGGGTAAGAGGGGCGAAAAGCCGCATAGCCCGCCGAGGAAAACGTTGACCGCCTGAAGAAGATGTCAGTGTCAAGCTTGCACGTGTACGGGGTGCCTACTCACCCAAATATCGACATCAAGAACCTCTCAGTCACGGCTCGTGATGTTAGAGTGTGACACACAGACTCCCTTCAAGATAAAATTAGGACGGCTCAAGAAAACCCCAAGAGCGTTGATTGCGATTAGTCGATCCTCTGGACTTTGAGTAAAATCCGAATCGGTTGCAGCGTTAAACCCGTCGTTTTCCGCGGCCTGGGACGCCTTGAGCCGCAAGGCTGCTTAGACTAGCCCATCCGGTCGCCCGGAACAGCAAGAGCGTAGCGAGCCGTTCAGCGGGAAGCTGCGCACGTCATTGGCCTGAGTCACTTGGCGAACTGCTGAGCTCTCCTCGTTCAACGTATTCCTCGTCCTTGTACCAATATCCAGCACTTCATCTATATGCGGAAGCACCTCTGCCATCGGCTTGCAGTCAGAACTTATCTCACTATAAAAAAAGCCCATCCTCGAACTTCAAGATTAAGTCTTTTAAGCCAAATCTATCATCATTACCAATTACCAACCCAACCCTCCAATTTTTTGGCAATGACCGGAACCGACGCCGCCCTCAAGGCTTTTTTTGAGTCCGCAAGCTTTGCTGTTCTCGGCGCCAGCACCAACCCCGACAAGTTTGGGCACAAGAGTTGGTTCCCCATTCCCCAGGAACCCCCACCGTTCATCCCATAATCCTGCAACCTTCCCGCTCGATAAATCCCCACAAATATTCTAATGACCTCCGGCTTGTCTCGGCCTCGACTCCGCCCTCTGAAAGCGGAGCTCTCAACATTCACCCCTTACTTTTGCACCTTTTGCTGACAAGTCCCCTCAGTCTTCAAATGGTACGTCACGCACGGCCTGGACGTCAAGCCCATCAACCCGGCTTCTGCAGTTATCAAAGTCGATGATGTCGACTATCCTACGGCGGCCTCACTTTCAGCACTAAATAACCCATCGTCGGTGGGGCTCTCCATCGTCACAGTGCCACCCGTATCCCTCAAGGCCCTTGCTGAAGCCAAAGAGATTGGTATTCGGGCAGTCTTTTTACAGCCAGGGACATATGACGATGGGGTGCTTTCGTACGCAAACGAGAACTTTGCGGCGGTCTTGGCTGGGCAAGGGGGATCGGGCGCTCATGGATGGTGTGTTTTAATGGATGGGGAGAGGGGTTTGAAGGCCGCTAGAAAGCTTTAAGAATCGATGCCGCGTCCGAGGTACCACAGGTGCTTGGCACGTACCACGAAGGTTGACATTCGGAGAGGGATTGGGTGCTTCATACGAGCGGACCGAGTTGCAGTCCGATTACCTAGGAATCGCCAGATGTGAGAAACGCTGAACAAGTGGTGTGGCTCATATGCAGTGATAAGTCATGGCGAGGTGAGCCTGAGTTGAGAACTGCCCAAACCTGGCCCAGAAGTCAATGGAACTGAAGCATCAAATACCTACCTACGTAGGCAGGTCGTGCAGGTAGAGTTCTTACCCCACCCCCCACCAGCCATCAAATATGAACACGAGGGTCTAGTCTAGCGAGGGTCGGAATTGGACATCGCAATAACCGGAAAACTTACGGGAGTTGCGTGGTAACTAGATGATGACTAGATGATGATGTATCATCCATAAAATTTCAAGTTGTGCTAGGCAGTGCACGCTCACATGCCGTAATTGCAAAGTTTGACTTTTGACGCCTACCTATTTATCAATTTGATCCATTACCGTGAGTCATGTTAGTCATGTCAGTCATGTCAACCATGATTCGTGCTCCCTGATTTATATATATATATATATATGTTCTGAAAAAA
>Ga0247765_1000944_pt1 | contig 17484 bp, 10 predicted proteins | sample UWRJL106311C6_FD_179949 | JGI IMG/M metagenome (GOLD analysis project Ga0247765, IMG submission 179949) | Plant litter microbial communities from Arlington Agricultural Research Station in Wisconsin, United States - UWRJ-L106-311C-6 | ecosystem: Environmental > Terrestrial > Plant litter >... | reverse complement strand
CCGCTCGAGCCTTTTTGCTCGTGGCTTTTTCCATTGGCGGCTTTCTTTGCCTGCCAGAGTTTTAACACACACACACACACACACACACACACACACACACACTCGTTGTGATTTTGACCACCAGTCAATGTCATCAAATTGATTTGGTTTGGTTAATTTTTTTATTTTTTTTTTCATCACGCTCGTTGTACACATATTCATCTCACTTCTCCTCCTCACGTACACGATCGAGTGAGGGATTCATAACCAACCAACCAATTCTACGTTACCAACATCACGCGAGGAAGAAGAAAAAGATGACGAGAATGGCTCTCCCGCCCACGCTACGGAGCCACATGCTTCACTCGCTGTCCGAATTCCTCGGAACTTTTCTCTTTTTATTCTTCGCCTTTTCCGGAACCGCACTCGCCAATTCGTCGCCTGACCAACCACAACTCCTGACTCTCTTCTTCATCGCCTTGTCCTTTGGGTTAGCGCTCGGCGCAAATGTCTGGGCTTTTTTCCGATTGTCCGGAGGACAGTTCAACCCTGCTGTTTCGCTGTCGCTTTTCCTCACGGGGAATCTGTCGGTTGCAAAACTCGCGGTGAATATCCCCGCGCAAATCCTCGGTGGAGTTGCTGCCACGGCGGTCGTCTCCGGACTATATCCCGACGAGGGCGTTGCCGTAAACACGGCGCTGGGGGCAGGGACTTCTGTCGCGCAGGGGTTGTTTATCGAAGTATTCTTGACGGCACAATTGGTTCTCGTCATTTTGTTTGCGGCTGTCGACAAACACCCCCAGAATCGGAATGCGAGGGAACTCGCACCGTTAGCGATTGGCGCGGCGTTTTTCCTAACGCAATTGGTGGGTGTCAACTTCACGGGCGGATCGCTAAACCCGGCGAGAAGTCTCGGTCCGGCCATCGTGTTGGGGAGATGGCCCGGGTATTTTTGGATTTATATCCTTGGCCCAGTAATGGGTGCGGCCTTGGCCAGTGCGGCTTATAAGCTCCTTGTTTGGTTGCGAGTTGAAGAACAAGACGAAGACGTCGATGAACAAGATTTGGAGAGGGGAAGTGTGAGTGGAAAGACAAGAGTCCATGTTGTGGAAAAGAGGGTGGATTCCAGCTCAGGGTGCTCGGGCGAGGGACATTGACGGGAGGGTATGATGGCATGACTGTTTAGGGGTGTGTTGGGTTTTGGATGTGGGAGTTCTGGATGTTGTCGGGTTGGGATGACGGGTCATGATGGAAGATGATCGAGTTAGGATAGCAACAGACGAGGACATGGCATGGCATGATGGAAAAAGAAAAAGGAGGACTGCACGTACCAAGGAGTTGTTGGGCTGGGTTGGTTGGAAGCATTGTGGAGTCTGGTGATACCATGGGATTGAATGGAACTATGGAAAGTATACCTAGGTAGAGAGTAGAATAGAATAGTAGTCTTTTAATCAAGCTTTCTCAGTATCCCTTCATCACTAATGCAGTTAGCCTTTATTTGCCAGGCTGTAACACCTGCTTCTTATTTCCGGGATCGCTAAAGTCAAAACCGCAAAGAAAAGAAAAGAAATCAACAGAGGACGAGAGCTATTCCGCAAAGTACTAGGTAGGCTAAACCAGGGTCACGGACCGACATGTTATCCCAGCCTCGTTGAATACATGCCCGCTCATCAACCCATGGAGAAAACAGTCACCCACAAGCCGGTACTGCTGCCGCCCGTACGCTCCATCTCTGACCTCGCGAAGCACAAACGGGACTGTGGAGCCGGGAACGAACAGCAAGACATCTCCAACCTTTGCATCATACGGAACGACACCAATGTACCCCTTCTCTGTCGTGCACAAGCGCCGATAGAGATTTCCCGCCCTTAGGATGGTGTCGCGGTACACCCAACCTGGTGATGCCCGATCCCCTCCTTTGGTTGTGGTTGCGGCTGTGTAATTTCCCTTGAGGGATTTGAAAACGTTCACTCGGTCCCTCTCACCACACTCGGAGTCGGGCATTTGTTGCTCCCGCATCCATCCTGCCTTGATAACTGGATCGGTTGGTGGCGGAGCCATCCTACCCTTTCCGCTGTTCGCTGCAACCCAGTTGCGGGCCTCTCTTCTCGCAGTGGCGGCGTCAGGGCTGACCCAGGCTTCGAAGTCGTGCGCGAGAGTTGATGGAGCGCTAACGTAAAGCCGCGGGTCTGATCGAGGGGATCCGGCGGCACCGGGATTGGACATGTAAGCCTGTATACCCGCATCACGCTGGACAGCGTCAAGGTCGCAGACAAGAGTCCGCCATAACGCATCTAGATATGACCCTCCAGAGGGATAGTATCCCAGCTTGAGGAGCCGTATGATCTGATCCCTCGCCCAGCGAGAGCGACGCATTCGCGCTGAGAGGATACCCCTATGGAGCTTCTCAGTCAAGTGGACGATGCGATCGTAAACAATTCCACGCAGCTGCAGCGTTCCGGAACCGTGGTCGATTCTCTCCATGGCTGGCATTTCAAAGGGAACCGCACGCATAAGAAATCCCCGGCATTGCGCCACAGGGATCTGGTCCTGGGACACCGCCCAGTCAGGAACCCAAGTGGGAAGATGATGATCAACCTGTTTTCCGGAGATGCCCGCATAACTCAGCACCATGACGCCCATTTCCCCACGGAGCAAGCCAGCCGCGGCCTCGATGAAGACTTGACGTGTATCTTTGCCGTAATCAGCCACGGGCATGCTATGGTCCTTGTCGTTGAGAGACGCCACGGCAAATACGCGGTCCCTGGGGTCTGTGGATCCCAAATCCCGACACGACTGAAGCAGCGTCAAAATCGGGATGGTCACGCCGCGTGTCCGGAACACATCTCTCAAGTGGAACATGTGGAAAAGCCCGCCAAGTCCCGCTTCAGAGGGGACAAGGCCAGACATCCGCGGGTAGCACATGGGCTGGAGGACTTTGAACACCAAGCAGCGGAGTTTGTCCCAGCCGATCTCATGCTCGCCCCAGAGCAGGCGAATATGGGCGCCGAGGAGAGATTCCTGGAGGATCCACACGCGTGAGGACCAAGGCTTGGAAATGAACTCGCGGAGAGCATCCCAGACAGGTTCGCGAAACGGAGGAAGGCCAAACTGTTCCGGGGACAGTGTGTTCAAGACCGGGTTAACTGGCAGCCCGCGGCGGCTCTCAGCCAGCTGGACAAGGCTGCTGGCTAGCTCAAGACCCCTCTTTGCATTGTCCTTGCCGCACTCGGCTTGGCCGACATAGGTGAGGACGCCTGTGGCAGAACGATAGATGGTCGCCATCATCGGCACCTGCTGCGACTTCTCATTGGTGTCGGCTTGGTTGATGCAGACCGCGTCGGCCCAGACTGCGCGGACGCCGTCTTCGGCAGACGGTCTTCGAATGCTCTTTAGAGCGTTATGCAAGGAAGCCGTGATGGGGAGCGTCTCCCCTCCTCCCAGATTGATCATGTGAGGCTTGGCCGGGTCCCCCCATACATACGAGATTGCCTCGTACGGTATCCCGCCCGGCACCGTCGTCTCAACCAGGTTGGCAAAAACTGGGCCGCTGCCCCCGGCAAGAAGCAGGACGCGAATGCGGGCTGGTGCAGTTAGCGGCTCATATTGATAAGTCGAGGTAGTCATGGGCACCGTCGCGAGTTATAATCTCGCAGAGTTGGAAAAAAAAAAAAAAAAAAAAAAATTTATCGACAAGGCTTTCGGCTACCTCAACTGTCCGCCCGTATGTATCTTGGGCAGAAATGGCATGCAGATGCGAACCGCGACATGAGAGGTCAGCACAGCCACGAACCGGAAGCCTTTCCATCCCAGCCAATGAACACTCACACGTGATACGTGATGTGTGCTCTCAAGGATTACTCGTATCGAACTTGACTCTCACTCATCGCCCCTACAAGCGCAGGTGTGTGAAAACATGTTGCCCCAAGTAGCTGGCATCTAGCGAGCGTACTGGACAAGTTTATCAAAGCAGCGACTTTGGTGACGCAGATGGCAAGATGAAGATCAGAAGGTTGTTCACTTCAATTAGCGCCAGTATATCCCTGTTTGGCATTTAAGGTTATATTAGGTAGTTTGCAAAAATAACTAATAAAAGGCAGGTCTGGTCTGGTGTCCTCTCTGTGATCCCCCAAGATGAACTTCCGAGGCGTCGAGGGCCAGAACCATCCCTCGGCATCCCAAAGGCTCACCATATTATGCGATGCACTTAGATACCTAGTCAACAACGAAGGCCTTCTACCATATATCGCTCCGCTGCAGTCTGGCGAAGAGGCTTGGGGTTGGATAATAGGGGGGTCATTGAGTCGCTATGTCTCCATTGCCGTTGCCGCTCCCCCTCATCATACAGGGGTAATAATCCTGACCAGGTTGAAGTTTAGCACAGCAGCTTCCATCCATCAGGGGTCCGGTATCTGTGAAGGGCTTCTGGGACCCTTGCCAGAGATAAATCTTCGTAGAACTGTTCAGGACAACATCCACGATCCACGTCTCGTACATTCGTTTCTGCTCCCCAGTGTAATACGGCCGGTGAGATTTCCATTCTATAAACTAGTACCTCTGTGTCCAGCCCAAGGTTCATTACGTGGTTCTACTTTACTAGTCCTGTTAATCTCTGGCTGACGCTGTGCAACAACCTGGACTGCAATGCACCGTTTGTTGATCGAATATGGAAATGAAGGGAAAAAAAAAAAAAGACCCAGCAGTATGAGCTGTGATGTTAGCCTTGTCAGAAGACGCTTGGATATGCTGGATATGAGCATGATGACTGAAAGGTGAGCTGATATTTGTCTCTGTTTTGATTGGTTAGCGGAACTTTAACTCGGTGATCTTTCGCAGGTGTCTACATGTAGCTCTGAGCTCTAAACCTTGTCTTCCTGCATATTTCTCCCATCACCGTGTCCAAATCCTGTCTTCCTAGGTAATCATTCGTATCTCTCCAGATAAGATCGTCAGGGGTGCCAAGAACTATCTTGACAAAGTACCCAGGTAAATAAATAAATACACCGTTCCCGTCCCCGGGTGAAAGCCCCACGGCATTTTCTCAAGAACTGCATTCCCGAACTGTTGCCGTCTTAACGCCGAACGAGACGCTAACGCTAACACCCACCTAGGTAAAACTAGCTGCAGCGGTTCGACTCAACGAGACGGGAGGATTGCGTCAACCGTGCAGGAGGTACCAGACCAGACCCCAAAATACTTTATCTTCTCTCTCTCGTGGTTTAGAAAACCCCGGGATAAACCCCGCCATACCACACCATACCACACCATACCCACACCATACCTCTTTCCAGTCAGACTCGCAACCGGGGGGTTTCGGATTCGGCTTTCCGGACAATACCCCGCCGATTTTTGACTACCTACCTACCTACCGACAAGAGGGATATGACCCGAAGCGCCTCACCCACATTTTCGTTGTCGAAGAATTGATCTGGGATTGATCGATCGATCTGGTCCTGCAGCAACTGGGCTGGGTTCATTCATATTGACATCAAAATTCCCGCTTCCATTTTACCTCTTTTTACCTTTTTTTTTTTTTGATCCTGCTCTTGGATAAAAAGCTATGAGTGATAACAACGAGGGAAAGATAAAGAAATTCGATGCATCCATGTCTCCGACAGACACGTCAGATTCGGTGTCGTCTGAGAGGCTATCGGAAGCGGACGTAGGGGAGGTAGGGGAGATAGACCGAGGTATGAGTCTGGGTATAGGGAAAAGTCAAAGTCAACAACCGGTGGGAACATGTAATATTGGCGGTGACGGCGGCGACGGTGGTTCCCACGGAGGCCGTGGCGCAAAGACAAAACGGAGAATGGAAATCTGGAAACGCATCTGGAACCACCCCCTCTGGACACCAAAACCGGCGAGATACGACGTGGACAACCCCCCCGAGTTTACCGTGTGGATCAATATTCTTTTTGCGTTTGTAAGTATCCTCACTTATCACAACATGAACCTTCCCTTTCCCTTTCCCTTTCCCTGGCGAGGATTTTATGTTAATGTGATATAGGCCGCCTGCTTCACCGTTTCCAACCTCTACTGGAACCAAGCGATCCTCAACCTCATCGCTGCCACTTTCTCCGTCTCTTTTGAGCGCGCTTCGTCCGTCGCCACGCTCATGCAAGCCGGCTACGCATGCGGACTGCTCTTCATCTGTCCTTTGGGCGACCTCTTCCCTCGTCGTCCATTCATTTTATCTCTTGTATTCCTCACCGCAACACTGTGGATTATCCTCTGCGTCACGGACAGTTTTATAGTGTTCACAGCCGTGTCATTCATCTGTGGTTTCACCACGGTTACCCCACAGCTCATGCTCCCTCTCGTCGGGGACCTCGCTCCCCCGGAGAGAAGAGCAAGTTCTCTTGCCGTGGTAGTGTCCGGCCTCAGCCTCGGATTGCTAGTTGCGAGAACCCTCGCGGGGGTTCTGGGGAATTACACGACAAACTGGCGGAATATCTACTGGTTTGGCCTGGGGGTACAGTATCTCGTCGTGATGCTACTATATCTCTTCATGCCGGCTTATCCGTCCAAAAATCCAGGGACAAAACAAAAACAGAGATTAAGCTACCCGAGATTACTGGCGTCGATTGCGCAGCTTTTTGTCACGGAACCGCTGCTCATCCAATCTTCGCTCGTGGCGTTTTTTCTCAGCGCCACCTTCACTTCGTACTGGACGACCTTGTCGTTCTTGTTATCGTCACCACCGTATAGGTATTCGTCCTTGGTGATTGGGTTGTTTGGCCTGATTGGCGTGCCGGTAATGTTGACGGCGCCGATATACAGCCGTCTGGTGATTGACCGGATTGCGCCGTTATGGTCGGCAATCATGGGTTTGACGCTGGAGTTGGGTGGACTGGTGGTCGGCACGTTTGTTGGATCAACACATGTGGCTGGCCCGATTGTGCAGGGGCTGTGTATTGATATCGGCTCGCAGTTTACGCAGATTGGAAACCGCGCGGCCATCTATTCCATCCGCCCGGATGCGAGAAATCGCATCAATACGGCGTACATGGTCGCGTCGTTTGCGGGACAGCTGACGGGCACGGCCGTGGGAAATCGCCTGTATGCGCAAGGGGGGTGGATGTACAGTGGGAATTGCGGCATTGGGTTTATCGGTATGGCGATTCTGATTTGTTTTGTCAGGGGACCGAGGGAACAGGGTTGGGTGGGATGGACGGGTGGATGGTCGATTCGAAGGCATGATTTGGATGAGGAGTTGGGGGTGGAAATGCCTGAGGAAAAGACGCTGGAAGAGGCGGTCGAAAGAAAGTCAGAATAGAGATGAATGTGGAGGGTCGAGATAAAAAAAAATGCGGGACTCACGGAAAGAAATTCCAAGATGAATCTATCACATAGGATAGTTCTCGATTCATGGCATGGTATATAAAACCCGCCAGGGAAAACAAGAGGTCCTTCTATCGGGTAACCGTCGGCAACCACCAAACTAATGCCTTTTCCAAGCCGTGCGTCTCGCCCCCATTAGCTCGGCTGATCTCCTCTCTTATCTCGTGATCCGACCTGCCCATCTTTCTAAAAACATGAATGACATGTCTCATGCTGGTGTTGAAGCCCTTGACGAAGCGTTGCAGATCCACGACACTGTCACCTGCTTCCAGCCTGGCACCGTTTCGCAAAAGTTCCTCGGCCGCACTAGTATCCGAGCTGTGTAAAGCCAGCCAGAGCGGAGTGTTCGGAGAGGAGGAACCGCAGCTTCTAGCTTGAATATCTGCGCCTGCGTTCAGAAGCGCCGTGATTGCCAGAACGTGACCATACTTTGCCGCAAAACAAATAGGCGTCATCCCCACCATGTTCCGAGCTTCAATGTTGGCCCCGTGCAGAATTAGCATTCTCATGGCGTCGATGTTTCCTTCCTTGGCTGAGACACAAAGCGGGGTTTCCCCCAAAAGGGTATCTCTTGCTTCAATGCCAGCACCGTGCTGGATGAGTGCTTCCACCACCGGCATGGTGTCCTGTGCTTTCATGGCGGCGGCAAGCCAAAGCGCTGTACACCGACGGGCTGTCGGTTCCCCAACATGACGGTCAATATCGACCGAGCCGCGGCCGAGAAATGCCAGCACCACCGGCAAGCGGCCATTCTCCACAGCAAGACTGAGGGGCGTTTGCCAATCGCGATTATAAGCATTGGGGTCCAGGCCTCCCTGAGATAGAAGCGCTTTGGCCATGGAGGTATTCCCGGCCCTTGCAGCTGCGTGTAAAAGGGTGTCCTTGTTTCCTTCCCACCTCACGTTGATGTCAAAGCCGTCACGACTGAACAACAGGTGTTTTATTTCCGAAAACTTGTCCTGACCAACGGCGGCATGTTCGGCCAGAACAAATGGAATTCTGCTGTAGGGCGGCTGCACGAGACTGACACGTGAAAGAACCTCTTTGATTGTCTGGTCCTTGCCGTTCGTAATGGCCCATTCGAGGACATGAAAAAGTAAATTGTCCAAGTTGGCAACGAAGGCGGCAAAACCATATCTAGGGACAGGACATGTTGCTACCTCGCCAAAGGCCAGATACGAGACGGCAGTCTGGATCGCCCCGCTGAAAGGGATAGTATAGTTGGCGTCGAGTTTGCCGCTAGATCGAACATCCGACGAGATTCCAAGTAGAGCATAGATGCTGTCCCGTTGATCCGACGCCCTGCTTCGCCAGAACTTTTTGAGCAGTGTCCGGAGGTCTGGCTGTGCGTTCCGCCAGGAGGTGACGCGCAGATAGCCCGGCATGATGTCGAGAACTGACTGGACATGATCATCCGTCTCGACGTTCATCAGCTTGGGCATGACAACGAATGTCTCGGTTGCAATTTCGTTCCTCCCACAGAGAATAGCGGCCCGCTTGGCGCTGAAAGCCTCTTGGAGAACCCAGACGCGTTGAAACCAGGGCCGACTAAGTAAGTCAATGAGGCCGTTCCGTCTTCGGACATTGAAGTCAGTCCACATGCCGCCCGACTCTTTCATGAGCACCGGCCACTCTCGAGTCCATGCCTCCAGCTGATCTCTGCGGTAGTCGTCTCTCCTGCGGACTCGTTTGCGGAACTGCGTCATCATCTCCATGAGCAAGTCGATATCGTCGGTGGTCCGACCAAGCCATATCAACACCCTGTCGGCCTTTTCGTAGATGAGTCGCATGCGGTTGACCTGATGCGACTTTTCCCGATCATTGACCTGATCAATACAGAGCGCATCAACCCACAGCCATCTGTCCTGGTCGGCTCTCCGAAGGCAGTGCAGAGCCGTGTACAGGTTATCCTTGACAAGTTTCGTACGTCCATTAAGAGTGATTTTCACATCGACCGACACGTCGCCCCAGGTGTAGGATAACGCTTCGTAGGGAACGCCGTCATCTTCGAGGAAGATCTGCACAATCTCGCAGACGATGGGGTCCGTGTCGTATCCGCGACAGAGTCTCAGCACGCGAATGGCATTTGTGGAGAGGTCGATGGGGGTGTAAACGTAAAAGTCGTCCATGTTGGGGGTGTTGTGACTTGATGTTCCCGGAACTTGAAGTTATCGCACGGAAAATGGCGGGGAAGATCGAACAAGCGAACAAGGCTTCAAGGCAGCATTGGGGCCGGGGGACTGGATCGCCCCGCGCTCTCGGCGCACGGTATCCCTACGGCAGTGAAAAATGCTGTCTTTGCATCTCGAGAGACATCGAGGCTGGAATATCGTCATTTCAGCACTGGTCCAACAAAATACGAATACCTACAATCGATAAGCCCGATGATTGATCCCTGCCAGTAACTACCTATGCACCCGCCGCTTTACGCCGTCTCGCCGTCTCGCCGTCTCGCCGTGTAGCCGTTACGACCATCACTTTTGCGGCCAAGGTCGCTATTTTTAAGTGTGACCGCATCCAAACTGCAGCCCAGTTTGCTTGGTCAGCCCCGGCCAGCCATTCACGCGACAGGAAATGGGAAATGCCGTGTGGTCAGCAATGCAACTGCGGGCAGCGGCACTGGGCAATTTGGGGAATTTGGGGGCGCCAAGGGATTCCCCAGGGTGCAAGGGGTGCAAGGGCGCGACGACGATCCAATCACGACGGCAGGTAAGCGCCAACACCTCTTTTAACTGCCTAGGGGTCCTTGACGGCATTTGTTCAAATAAAGACCTCTGGCGAGGGGTCCCGATGAGATTTCTTAGATTTTTGGTTTTTCTGTTGAAATCGGAATTGCGTTTCATCAGTGTTCAAGATGGCGTCTTTTCGAAACGCTTCAACATGGCTGGGTCTGTTACTCTGTCAGTATTTCATCCTTTCAGTTTCCACTATCATGTCCCGACCACTACTAACACAGAAACAGTCTTCACTACCGCCCTCGGGGCACCACCCACCGTCTTCATTCCCGACCTCAACACCACCATTTCTTTCCGATTTTCCCCTGATTCCGACGATGTGAGCTTTTACATCCAATCGCCTGATTGGTTCCAATACACGGCCATTGGTCTCGGCACCGCCATGAGCAACTCCCTCATGTTCATCACCTACCCTTCCTCTCGCGGCGTGACCATCTCCCCACGTCTCAGCAGCGGTGCTACCGAACCCCTTTTCTACCCAGAAGCTCGCCTCACCATCCACCCCAACACGGGCCTCCGCGCTCACGAAATGATCGTCAACGCCACCTGCCATAATTGCCGAACCTGGCCGGGCGGTTCCTTGAACATCGCTTCCGGAAGCCAATCTATTATTTTCGCCAACGGCCCCGGCATCGAACTTGTCTCGGATGATGTCTCGGCGGGAATCCGTCGCCATGTTGGCTATGGCTCGTATCTCCTTGATGCGCGCAACGCTACGGGTTCGGGACCCGTGGTGTTTCCCGAGAGGTTATCGGCGGGGGATATGGTCCGGTTGGAAAATGTCGTGCAAACAGGCGGGAGTCGCGCGGCCGTCATTCACGGCGTCTTGTTTGTCGTGACCACGTTAGCGCTGGGTCCGTTTGACGCGCTGATTGCGGGAGCGCTGGCGCGTTGGCCCGTGGTCCATGTGGTGAGTGCGTCATTATATGTGGGGTTTGTGATTGGGTCGTTTGTTCCGGGCGTCATGGTTAGCAAGGAACATGTGGCGACGCAGCAGATGCGTACCCCCCATCAGGTTATTGGACTACTCACCGTGACGCTGGTGTTTGCCATGTATCTCTGGGGAGCGGCGGTCGGAGTGCTTCGTCGCGGAGCAAAGAAGCGAGGTCAAGAACCGCCAGAGATGGCGGTGCTGTTGGGCAAGGTCCACCGATGGGTAGGGAGGTTTATCTGGGTCCTACTTGTGGTGTCGGGTGGACTGTAAGTTTTTCCCCTCTTGACGATTCCTGGAAAGAAGAGAGAGAGAGAAATGCTAACAATAGAGAAAGGGGCCTCAAACTTGCCGAACGAAACAAGCTCTTCATCATGGGCTATGCCGTCTTGGTTGGTGGTGTATTCATCTTCTTGCTCCCTGTCTGGTTTTGTGTCTGGCGATGTCAGCGCCACCAGCGGGAGCGGAAACAAGAACAGGAGGAGCAGGAGCTTCATAATATTTACAACCATCAGTATCAGCACTAGGAGAGCTACATGTAGCATTAGGGGAGGGGGCTTGTTACATAGGATGTGTGTATATTTTGGGGAAGGGATCAAATGGCGTTTTGGTATATCCATGAATTGACAATGTATGGCAATGGCATTTAGGATGAAATTGAGATTTTGTGTTTTTTTTTTCTTTTTGCTTGGTGTTCCTGGATGATTATGTACATCAACATGTCCCTACCTACCAACCTTACCTACCTTACCTAGGTACCTACTTCAACACCATGTTCCTTACTTCTTCATGACCACAAGAGTCTTGCTGTCAGTATTCTCTTCCCTTATACCTATGTTGATAAGTAAGTCCCTCCAGGCTGGGCTCACCACCTCATGCAATGTACTTTAATAGATGGCAATTGCTGACCTCTTAAAGTATGCTAACTGCCTATGCTACCACTGAACAATGCCAAGTGAGATCTAGTTTGTCACGGAGTAAAAAGTTCCATCTGGTGTATGAAGTGCGAGGCGTGCAAGTGTTAGTGGTAGCCGAGGCGATGTGCCCAGCCTCGGGGTCCGTTGAGTGCATGTGGTGATGTGGTGGCGTCAAAATTAGGCCCCAGCTCTCACGAATGCCCAGGGAACCCAAGAATCCAGGGACCCAGGGACAGGGATGAGGCGTCGACGCAGATCAGTGGACAGTGCTGGGCTGGGGATGGAAATGTGGAGCCGTAACCTCGGGATGAACCAACCTAACGCAAAAATGAGATCCCTGCACAACCACCAAAAAGAAGGCATCACGAAGACGGGAATTGAGCCCGACGTGGGGGTTGAACCCACAACCTTGAGATTTCGTTTGACTTAAGAGTCTCACGCTCCACCGATGGAGCTAGCCGGGCTTACTGCGGTTGTTGACTGTAAAGACTCAGGAACTCTATATGAACACACCACAGTCCTGGCTAGTTCCCTAGGCGTCTCCTTCGGGCCAGTTGATACTAGAGTCGAAGAGAGCTGCGTCGTCCATCTCTACTGGCGGAAAGGTCGATAAGACAGTATCAATATCCCCGACCAGTACCATTTCTACCCTCCCGTCATCCACGATCTTGTCGTCAAGAAACACCTCATTCCCAGCTGTGGTTTCATCCTGCACCTCAACTAACGTCCCACCTCCTGTAGACGGCGCCGCCCCCGCCACAGACCCCGAACCATCCGACAGCAACTCAGTTGCTATCCCATCTGAATGTACCGGTCTCAGCTCATTCCATCGCTCCGCCATCAAAGTCAACGCGTCAGCTAGTAGATTCTCCCGGATCACACTTAGGTCGTGTTCCGGGTTTTCGGCCAACACCAGATCTACCCCTTGCCGACGCAGAGTCTCCAAAATGATACGCGGCCCTTCAACCCGCTCAAAGTCTTGGTAGTTCTCCGTCTCGGCTACCAATCCGGCGTTGATATAGGCGCTCCCTGGCCGCGGGCTGTAGCCTGGGAAGAGAATGTCAAAAATCTCAAACCATTGCTGTTCCTCGGGTATAGTGGGCGATGCTCGTCTATTAAGCTGTTCCTTCTGGGCTTTCGTGAGGCCATCATGCACGATGTCAGTGCGGGGCTGGCAGGTTTGTTGTTCAGCGTGGGCATCGCATTCGCGCTCGTTCGGGAAAATTTCTTTGCAAACGCGGCAGTAGACGGGGAGCTGGTGATTGCGTGAGAGATGCTGTTTCACATGCGAGATGGTCGAGATGATCTTGCTGTGGCAGTGGTAGTACTGCATCGGGGCTTTCTTATAGTACGGACATGCGAGATGAGGACGGCGAGGTCGATCTCCGTGACGGGGCTTCTTGGAGTTGGTAGCCTGAGGACAGCCCTGTCGGCTCCCGCTGCTGGAATTTCGTCCTCCTTGCTTTCCATCAGATCTATCTCGTTTATTTCGGCTCTGAGATTGTCGGCCCGTCGGTGTCTGGGTCGAACTGCTGCTGTCTGGTGGATTCTGCTGCGCATCAGTTGGTGCAGTTTCCGTGGCTGCTTGCCAGCAGCGAAAACACTCAAACAGCGTCGCGAGAATGACGTCTTTATGCTGCCAGAATATATGAGTGTCGCTCATGTAGGGCACGTCTGGCATGTAATCAGACCAATAATCGCCATCATCTGTCGGTCCTCCGAATTCAGACGAGTAATCTATCGCCTCACTATTATTGGTTTCGCTGGTGTTGGCGTCCGAACCAGCTGGGGAAGAACTAATGGGAGTTGGGTTGTTATCGCCATCTCGTTTCCCGGGGGCCGTCAGTTTCGGTGCCATAGGCTTGACGTCCTTGAGCAACAATGGGGGCCCCAGTCCGAGTGGGGTCGGGCTGTCTTCGAGTTGTAAAACAACTCGATCCGAGAGAGATTTGAGAGCTTCGCCCTCAAATTCAGACACTCGGAACACCCCGATATCTTCCGTGATGATATCCCATGGATTTGGCAAGGCGGCTGTCTCTGCGGAACTGGGAGGACGAAATGCATCCTGGCCAGCAACGCTCTCGGTATCCTTCGTACATGTGGAGCCGGTCCAAAGCGATGGACAAGAAGTGCCTTTGGCGTTCCGGGCACGAGCGAGCTTGAGCTGGGTGGCGCTGGGCAGAGTAGGCGAGATCAATTCGCGAACTGGAACGAAGTTTCTTGTTGGTCCACCACAGTCGTCGCTGAACTTGAGCATCACTTCAAGTTCAACAAGGTGATCCCGCAAGTTGACTTCTCGCGGCCACGTCTGACCAGCTGTGTTATTTTTTTGCGATACGAATCCAGCCTCGGCAATGAGTCTTTCAACATGGTTGCGATATTGCTGTCGGCGGCCGGTCGTCTCGGCCTCTTCCAGGATTTCGAGTTCTGCTAGAGACTCTCGGAGCGTCTCGACGACGGCGTCGAAAGAAGACCCACAAGTACTAAAAAGGGTGTTGTCTCCGTCGTATCGCAGATATGTGTCGGCGCCGGGGATTTCGTCTGCACTGATGACCGATTCGGAGCCGTCACTGTCCTCGACAACCATGGACGAAGAGATGCTTGCCGCATCGCCCGCGATCTCGTCGCGATGCACACTGAACCAGCCATCAGCGATATGGTAGCCGAATTGACGACTTTTGGAGAGAACTACTTCAGTTCCGAGTGCACTGTCGGCCATGACCGTTCGATTTTATGCTTCTTTTTGACTAGAGGGAATTTTTGAGAGCACGGTGATTGCGGTCGCAACTCAGAGTAGCTGAGGAAGGCGCGGCCAATCTACCCCCTGCCCCCTTTGGGGTCGCGAACGCACAAACGTGCGTTTCGATCTCTGCCGCCTGTTCATCCCCCTGTCCACACGTTGTCCACAGCCTGCCGACACACACAACACATTATCACGGCAAGTTGCGCACAAGAACACCTTCTCTGTCGCCAAGAGCCTCATTGAAATACAGAGAGTGGTTTTCTCTATAAACTCTGGGCTTTCCCCCAAAATGATGGAATTCACCAGTGTCTCCTGCGGGTTTCCTGTTCATGGATTCGCCCCTACGCCCACTCTGTTCTACAGAATTGATTCAAGCGCCTACCCTCAGGTTGTTGATCTATTCCCTGCTCCTGTGTCAACCGCTCAACCGCCATACCGCAAGCAAAATGACAAACCGGACGCCCTCGACAAGCAGCACTGCCGAGATTTGGTACGCGACCCTGCACGCCACTCCCACCCCCACTCCCGCTGTATCTTGTTCACTACGTGGATGATTAACAAGAGATGGCTAGGCGCGAAAAGGGAGCTGAGCACTCACCCACTCTGGAAAGATTTCTTCACGCGCCCCTCTCCGAAATGCCTTTCAGCGAACGGATACAGGCGCGAGCCACGGGGGTGAAACCAACACGACCGAAAATAAAGGTGCAGTTGGGAGAGTGGACACAGAAATGGAGTGACCTGGATAGGTCTCGAGAGGAAGAGCTGAAGACATGAGGTTCCATCTGCATCATATATATATTAGTTCTGAGCCTCTCGGTCGAATGCTGTCGGCTTGTCGGTCTGGTGGGAGGGAGGGAAACCTCCCCTATGTACACAGGTATTCAACAAGGGCCCCATTTGGTACTTTTGGGTATGTGATTATCTTCTAGGAAGGTGAAGCTGAATACCTACCTAGGTACTCAATGTAAGGGGGAGCTTTTTCGCTGACACCAAACATCCCCGGGACTATCAACATCAGAACTTGCAGCCAACTACCAAACCGAACTGAGCAGAAAAAACAGCCCCAGTTTCAATCCACTGAGAAAGGATCTGTCTAAATTGACATGTGCGCCCAACGCCACTCACCCACCCGGACTCCTGGGCACTCAATCTCAAGCCAGAACTGGAAACTAACGGGTTCAAATCCCTAATGTTCAAATAAAGTCACCCCATACATCTACTTCTAGGCATCAATTTTCCCGGTCCCGCCGTTCTACCGTCCCATCGTCCCACCGTCCGTCCCACCAGCCGGGTCTGTCTAGTGCAGCTCGCCCGCCTATTTAGCCGGAATGCCAGAATGGCGGAACGCAACAACAGGGGAGAGGGACGAGACAAGCACAAGAAGAAAAAAGAAAAAATACGTTGTGGTCTGACGTGCACATGCGTGGAAGAATGTGATTTTGACTTTTTGATTTGCTTGCTTGCTTGCTTTTGTGGAGAGATAGACTTTCCATATTTAGAAACTTACTGTAAGAGCGGGAGCTGCACTCATGGATAACCGCAATTTTGGGAAATGGACCTTGTGTGTATTACTGGGGTTCTGCAAAGGGGATGGATGGCCTAGGCGGAATTTTGAGATGGTTGGGATTCAGATGTGGTTTGTGTCGTCATAACAGCTGGCATGCTCGTTGAATTATTTACTTAGTCCTCCCTACTTATCTCCTATTATACGTATGTACTACTATTCCTCCTCTTACCTACCCCCCCTTGACTATTTGTCTTTTTTTGCTGCCCGTTCTTTCACTCTACACATGGTTTCCTCCTTCTAGAATTTAGACTGGGATCGGCCCATTCGGGTTCCAGCAGCATTGAACATCGCTAGGACCAGGACAGAATCCCGACTGGCGACGATAGCCCAATGCATTGCATCTCCCCGTGGTGGTGCAGCGACCGGGTCGGCCTCCGGATGTGCTAGCGACACAGCCCCGGCGGATGCAGCACCGGTTGTCGGCGCCGCCGCTGCACCGGCCAACAACAGTGTAGCCCATTTGCGGTTCGCACGTGCTGGGATTCTGGCATGTGCCTTGGACGTTCTGGTTACAATTTAGTCATTGGTCTGGCATTGAAGTGACTGGACTCGAGACCCAGGGACTTGGAAAGGAGGAAGAAAGTTGTTGAGATGGTGGAGGACAGGGAGAAGATAACTTACACCGTAAGTGGCACCGTCCCAGTAGTAGCATGCCTCTCCGGGGCCTTGCGCCACAGCAGTGCCCGAGAAGGAAAGGAGGGTGGCGAAGAGAGCGGTGGTGGCGGCGGTGAACTTCATTTTGATGGATTTCAGGGTATTCAATGTTGTACCTATGTCAAGTAAAGTAAAGGATGATAGAGAGAGCGAACAACAGAGATTTCTAGGAAAGATGGCCCCTATTTATATCTATGGTCCTCCTTCATCACCCCATCTCTTTCCTTATTATCGATGCCGAGGTTCCGTTCCGGATCAAACTCTCCAGTTCACTTAGGTAGGTAGGTAGGTACCTTATTCTAGTTACTCGCCCAGACCAGAGCCCGGACCCCGGACTGAACCCCAAATTCCCAAATTCCCGGAAAGCGTAGCGTACTCTGTCGTGTGAGAGTGGCGCCAGGAGGGACATTGAACCTGTCAAGAAGTTCAGTCCGGGCTTGGGTCTGGTCTGGTAGGTACCTACCTGTAGCTTGGGTTGCAATAAGCGTGGCGAGTGTAGCACCGGGCGAATCGCTGTGCTTTTTTTTTTTTCCTTGGAAAAAGATGCTTTAGCGAATGGTAAACGAAGATTGCATGGGTACCAAGTTTATAGTAGGTATATGTAGTATGGTATGCTA
>Ga0247765_1000943_pt1 | contig 17502 bp, 24 predicted proteins | sample UWRJL106311C6_FD_179949 | JGI IMG/M metagenome (GOLD analysis project Ga0247765, IMG submission 179949) | Plant litter microbial communities from Arlington Agricultural Research Station in Wisconsin, United States - UWRJ-L106-311C-6 | ecosystem: Environmental > Terrestrial > Plant litter >... | reverse complement strand
CCCCCCCCCCCCCCCCCCCCCGGATTTGTCAGTCCATCAAATGTTGTGGATGGATGGATGGATAATGGTTGTTGTGGGCAGCTGGACAATCACGCCATCGGTGACGCAAAACCCGCAACCGCCATACTTGAGCAGAAAAGCAAGCATTTTCGGAGTTTGGTTTTGGAGAGCGGGGGTTCTGTCGTCCCGAGTTGTGGATTGTCCATTAGAAATCAGAAATGGGACACAAATTGGTAAGAGCAAAAAGATCATCCGATGTCCGGGAACCATGGCCAAAAAAGTCAAGCACGTATGCTACATTGAATGTTCGTGAACCCTGGAATTGAACCTAATTGATCTCTACAAACTTAGATTCCCATATCTAAATAAATAACACATCGTTCAAGAAACCCGTCCAAGCAGGTCCGTTCAATGCTATTCCAGTGGAACCCTGACAATCTTAGTGACTGTTGTCCCATCTTTGAGAATGTCAGTCGTCTCTTCCAGCCGATATCCGCCCCATTTCGGGAGGAGGATTGTTAGGAACAACCAGTAAAGCACACCAAACAGGATTCTGTGTAACGTCGGTGTCAGCATGACTGTTTACGCTCTCACCAATAAGACCAGACGGGTCCGGAGACTTACACAGAAATGCCAACCAATGCATAAGTAACTCGGGACAAATGCGCGCTCCCATCTTCACCGCCACGCGGAACAAATGGCGCCGCAATGAGAGCCAGCGACAAGAATATTCTAATCCACACTGCAGGTAGAAAAGCCTTGTACGGTCGCTTGAGGTCGGGCCGAGCCCGTCGCAGCCAAATCAAGCCGAGCGAGGTGGCCAAACCAAAGAATTGCGCCGGGTAGGCCTCAACGTCCAGAATGAACGAGTAGATGTTCTGAGCTGGGACACCGATGACAAGAACTGATGGGATATAATGCACAATTAGGCCGCCTAGGGGTGCTCCAAACGGCTTAGTTGATGAAAAAAAGTCGCCGAATGGAAGAAAGCCTTGCCGAGCGATTTCTTGGTTGAGTCGAGCCTAGATGAATGTCCTTGGTCAGCTTTTTTCCCCAGCAAAATCGTGCTGTACTTGCCAGAGAAAACGTCACCACCATGACATTACCAATGGCGGATGTTGCCACGGCCAAGGGGAGAAACACAGCCCCTATCCTTGGTCCAAACGTCCTCTCGAAAAAGAGTGCCGCAATGAGCTCGCCGCTGTGCTTGATCTCGTCAAGCGGCACAACAAGAAAGTAGGCCACATTGATCAAGAAGTACAAGACGCAGGAAGTAACAAGCGCGGTGGTGGCTGCTGATTTTAGCGTGCGTACAGGATCGCGAACCTCGTTGAGCACATTGTTGACGTTTTGCAGGCCCGCATACGAGTAAAACACCTTAAAGAAAGCGGTGCTAATGATTCCCCAATTCCAGACGGAACCTTCCCAGATGCTATCCCAACTTCCCGGAATAGCCGGTCTGACACCAGCACGATCAGGGCGATATCCGGTTGCGACGACAAACGCGGAGGTCCCAATCATGAAGACGACCAGGAGTATCTTGACCCACCCCAGCACATTCTGGATGGCGATACCGGTCCTGAGAAAGCAGCCATGGATGGTGGTAATGGCTGTCATCAGTCCCACGGCCAAGACTCTGACCTCGAATCGATGATCCCTCGGTGCCTTGCCCAGGGCAAAAAGCACATACTCTCCAAAGACGATACAGTTGCTAGCTGTAAAGCCAAGGACAACGGCCTGAACCGCGACAAGAGTTGATGCAAAGAATCGGGGTTTGCGGTAGGTGAATTCGAGGTAGACTTTGTCACCTGCAGCACAGGTGTCAGTCTCGTTCCCTCTCCAAAACAACGGTCGGATTAGGCTGGGGCAAATAGAAAGACGAGCAACGCACCTCCAGATCTAGGAAGCATACACCCATATTCCAAATTCACCGCCAAACCACACCAGCTGATCAAAGCACCCGTCACCCACAGCAGCAAACTCAACCCGACACTTCCTACCGACGAGGTGATGGCACCGGGCGTCGCAAAGATTCCGCTCCCAATGACCCGAGAGATGATAATAACAAACGCGCTGCTCCAGCCTAGGTTTCGCCCCACTACTGCCGTTTCGGGGAGGACATCGTCTTCGATGGCACGGGATCGGTGGATATCCAAAAGGTCGACAACGCTTTCTGACGAACTCGAATCGGTCGACTTGCGGATGGTACTGCCGTACCCGCCGCCTGCTTCTTCCGAGTAGTCGCGCTCGCTGTTGGTGAGTAACGGCGTGGTTGAGCCGGAACTGGCTCCGTCGGCCATCCGCGCTGGTTAGTACCAGACGGTGCTGGTTGGGAAGCAAGGGGGCCGCCCTGTACAAACTTTGCACGAATTGCCAGAATGAATGATAGGGAGTCGCAACTATTCAGGACAGGTAAGCAATATCTAGCTGCATGTTGTCGTTGCAAGTCATTCAGAAAGCGGAACTGGGCGTGAGCTCAAATAGGTAGATTACGGTAGGACGGCTGGCGCCATGGCTGTGCAAAATTGAGAATCGGGGAGGAAGGTACAGTGGGAAATCGGAATCGGATTTGTAAGGTTCGATGAGCGCCCACCAATATTCGGAGCGGCAAAAATGCGTAGCGGCGTGGCACTTCATCTTGCGCGTGTCCAATGCTAAATGACGTGCTGGCATGAAACCTGCGACTTACCTCGACTGCGTGTAGTGGCCAGCCGCGGATTTAAAGGGGTGTGCCCCCACTTTTCTCTTCGTGTCAACCTGAGGACACACACAAAAACCACAAGAGTGAATCAAGATGCAGAAAAAGCGCATACGGCATAAGACACAATCTGCAATCTCCAGAACAGGGCGCCATCTGTTAGGACGTGACATGAGGTATTCGACCAAGATGCCGGATCCGCGCTGCAAACTTGAACCCCACAAGAAAGCAAAAAGAGATCATCCACGCCGCCACGCAACTCATCAACGCTTCGAAGCCACTCATCTCTCAACAATCCCAAGTAGGGGCCAATGGCTTAGTTGGTAAAGTGCTCGCTTAGCAACATGTTATATGTCATAGTCTTGCGAGAGATCCTGGGTTCGATTCCCAGTTGGTCCAAGTGATCATGTCAGTGATCCACTGGGAGTGTAAGCCTTCATTTTTGGGTTGCCTTTAAGTTTTTTCTTCGGTCTGAGTGGCTGCAAGAAGGTGTGGCCGATACGTTCGCCTTTTAGGGACTATCGAACTGGGAACGATTCTCCATACCCGGTCCGGTCCCTAGCAGCCTCTGTCCTCCTCGGACTACTTGCTCACTGATACCTAGCACGGCTGCAATGGGCTTACAGGGTCCAAAGCTCGAGGCCGCAAATGTACCACTAAATAGAAGAAGACAGGCTTTGACCGTCACATTCAGCATTTCTGTCCTCACAAGACTTGGTTCGCTCTGATTGCCATAATTCTTGAATGCTGCCATGTCCCAAACACCAAACCTTTGCGCCCACTGTCAACAGCAATCCTCAATTTCACGCGCAAGAATAAATTACTTGTGCATCTTGCATCTGCACTTATGCGCCGACAAGATGTGCTTCGCCTTGTTGAGGGTATGCTCCAGCATATTGGGCATAGATGGGTACTGCAGGATTCAAAAGAGTCCTTCTTTGCCATGATTCATTCATCTCAGGCATATTATATGTAGGCATTGACGAAGTCGAAAAAGCTTAGCAGTTCTCGAATTGGTAGGTGCAAGAAAAATGCTCCATGTAAAGTCGTTGGTTCGCTCTCTTTCGTTCCATGTAAGAAAATGCCACCGTGTTCATAAAAAAAAAAGATGATTGCGAAGCATTGAACAAGAAAGAAGAGGTCGTGCGATGCCTGTCGCCGAGCATTTCTTGATCCGACCAGTACCAGTACTAGTACCAACACCTTTTTTTTTGTGCATTGCCTAAGCCTAGCTTTACTTCAGCCGCTGTTGGAGATTCAGCGGGGATAAATGATGAGTAAATCATTTTGTATCATTGCACGTGCTTTCGTAAGCTGTCTCTATTCTGCCTACAAAAACAACTAACAATCATGTTAAAAATGTGCCGCTACTCCAGTGCCCAGTGCCCAGCGCAATGCAGTGACAGTGGAGGGTCGTCGCATTGACAGGCGCGGGATTGTGCCTCAGCTGGGGCAGACAGCTGTTTTTCAGAACGTCCGTCTGGTCAGAAGCCAATAAAGTTTGCAGCAAACTTGGGCTGACCGGGTACACGGTATACGCTGTAGGTACACGCTGCAGGTACCTACCTTACCTATCCGTCAGATAGTCCAGTCATGTTTCATGTTTCATCCCGTCAAGGGCCAGGCCAGCGCCCAGACTTTTTTTCTTTTTTGTGCATGTCTTGCAAACATTGATTCTGGAAGGACACATTCAGAATTCCGTGCCCTATTGCCCCTGAATTTTTGATGTGGGATTGGAGAGTTGGTTATGCCCCCTTCCCCCCACCAAAGTCCGAGGCGTACGACGACGCAATAACAACAATATGAACAGTGCACTCAGTGGCAGTCGGGTATTCATTGGAGAAAGAAACACGATGAAAATGAACCTTCCTGTTCTGTCTTATCGGTTGGTTGGTCTTGGGCATGTTGTGCTGGTCCCTGGTAGGCGATTTCACCAAGAAAATTAAGGTAAGGTAGGTAGCGTTGAGCATTGACAACAACCCCAAGACCACGCATCAAATTCCCTTGAATGCGAATGGCTGCATGTGGTCACCCCGGAGAGAAAATCTGGCCAATGACATGGATCGGGGACTGGGCCGGGTGTTTCCGTCTACCTTTCAAAACAACATGAATCTTACATTACCAGACTGGAATCACTGGATGTGTTCAACTAAGGTACCCTACCTATCCCTGGATCCTAATAACCATGCAAGAATGCATACAAATAACCAATCCCAAGAAACAAAAAAAAAAAAAAAAATTCAAAAAAACCCCCCAAAAAAAAAAAAAAAAAAAAAAAAAAAGACAACTCTATGCTGATTTAATCCCAAGTACGTTGACCGAGGTGGCCAAAAACCTGGAACATAAACGCAGATCCCATGGAGGGGTGATTCATTGATTCAATTAATGCCTTGTTGGTTCAGCGGGCAAGGGTAACACTCAACTTCTGTTTCTGTGCAACTTGGGATCGGATGGGATGCGGCGCAAGCGGCGGCGCTTTCCGAAGGCCCTGGTCGATGGGTAGTCTACATCGTATTGAATCTGGTTTCTCAAGATCATCAAAGGCAAGAGCAGGACAAGACAAGAAACCTCCGTGGGTATAAAGAGCTGTCCAGAAAACCTCTTCAGATGGGACTAGTTTCTACATCACTCACTCACACACTCACACACATACTCCAGTCCACTCTCCTCGCACACAAAGCTTTCAGCTTCATCTCAACTTTTTATCCACTCTCCTTCAGACAGTTATACAACACTCACTCGCCACCATGCTTCGTCTCAACCTCATTCTCGCTTCCGTCCTCGGAGCTTCCTCCCTCGTCGCGGCCACGCCCGTTGAGGCAGGGCAGCCCCAAGGCCGCGCTTCGAAAGTTTGCGGCCCTGGCCTCCCCGAGTGCGGTCCCGCTGAACTCTGCTGGATTTTCCCTCCGGAGAACACCCAGGGCACATGCATTGAGCGGATGCCTACCTTTAGCGATGTGCCCGCCACGCCGAAGAAGCTCAAAGTCCGCACCGGCGAGCCCTGTGGCCCCAAGTTCCCCTGTGAGGAAGGACTCGAGTGCAGGCCTTTTGGCATCTGCGAGGGTCCTGCCCGTTTGTGCGAGGGCGTTTGCGTCCCGGCGACTTTCAACACCATGGTTACGGTCACGGCTACGGCCCCGCCCACTACGCGGGTGACTCCGTTCCCCATGCCTACTTTTGTTATCCCGCCCACCACCACGCGGGTGACTCCGTTCCCCTTGCCTACTTTTGCTCGCCGCGCTTAGATGTTACAAACAAAGTTGGGGTTGGTGGGAGGTAGTTGGCGAGAGGTAACAGCTTAACAGCTGGAGTGCGTACATGTACGGGGGGGGGGGGGGGGGGGGGTTGGAGTTTGGGGTGGGGGTGGGGGGGGGGGGTGGGGGGAGAGGAAAGAGGAAAGGGGGGGGGGGTGGAAGGGGGGGGGGGGGGGGGGGGGGAGTGGGTTGGCATTTTGGTGGAGGTTAGACTGCAGAGAAAAGAAGTAGAGAAAAGAGCTAGACAAAAATAGACCTGCCTGCCTATACTCGCGTGCCTCTTCACCGTGATTGGGGTCTTTCTGGCCATGGGCCAAATTTGCCACATTCGATAGACATCAGACGCATGTTTTGACTTCCATAGCAAGGACATATGGAATGTGCCGATATCGGCTGATTTCACAATTCGAACGGCCAGAATCGGCTGGTTGCCGTGGGCATGTGACGGTAGTGGGTTTCCGGTCACTCCCTTCCAAAAAGTTGGTCAATTTGAAGCCGCCTGGCAGAATGTCAAATTTGAGAGGCCACTAAAGACCTTGAATTTTTGTATCTCAAGACTTTGCCTTGAGGTTTTCTGGCGACATGACCACCCCAGTCGGGCGTTCTGGAGAGGTCGGTGGACTTATCACGGCCACCCGTGTTTCCAACTTCTTGAGAACTCTCACTGACGCGCCCTTCTTGGAGTCTAGAATGACCCTCGTCCGAGGGGGCCCTGCAGACCGCGCACCTTCCTCGTCGCTCCCATCGTCTCCAGAGCTAGAATCGTCGCTATCTGACCCCGAATCGCTCTCCACCGCACCCTCTTCCTCCTCCGAGTCGTCCTCCTCGCTTTCTTCCTGTGAGCTTTCCGAATCACTGGAGCTTTGAGCTTGATCTTCGACCTCTCCATTCAGCGCCTCCTGCTCTGCCTCGCTCCCCCCGCTGCTTCCTCCACTGCCACTTTCGTCCTCACTATCTCCGTCGCAGGCTAACGCCAATTCTTCGGCCAATGACAGTCTCCGCTTAACCTTCAACCTCTGGCCTAATGAGTGGACGTCTACAGATGATAGTTAGCTATGCTTCTCCGGGAGGATTTCATTTGACCTACTGTGTTCCAAGATGCCCTGGGTGGTGTTGCGACGGATAGGCTGCGGCCTCGTTTCGGGGCCTCGACGAGCCGGAGACCTAGTCTGCGATGGGGACAACGGTGGCAAGGGCGGCAGCGCAACGGGGCTCTCGAACGTCACGGAGAGTTGCGGCTCGGGTTCTGGCTCCATCTCGGCCGCTACGCTGCCATCCACAAGACTGGCGGCGTACGGTGGAGAGTCAAATTCACGACGCTCCAACTCCAGTGCGCGAAACAGGATGCGGTTGTAGCCCTCGTAGAAATGCCTGTGGAGCAGGTCGAAGCCTAACACCTGGTCAGCACCGGTAAAGCGACACCACCCAACAAAAGCGAGGAACACCCACTGCCACCACTTAGCTGATTCACTTCTTTGACGATCTTCAACTGCCCTTCGGCGAACTCGAGCGAGTCCACGGCCACCTGGATAGCTGCATTGACGCGCATCTCGGCCCGTAAATCCTTGACCAATGCCAGGTCCGCCGCTGGATCCCTCGATCTGTCTCGGGGCGCTGGCGTGTAAGTGTGTGCCCGCATAGGTGTGGATGGGGTGATATCCACGGTGGGGAAGCGTTCTGCCGGCGTCCATGTTGGCCGGCTCCGGATGTTGGATGGTGCCGAATCTGGGCGAGGACTGACGCCACGGGCTTGGGATGCCGTCGAGCTTGGATCCCTACTGGTTGAAGGCCGTTGCGGAGTTCGCGGCCGTCTTGATGCGGTGGGTATCGGCGCCTGCAAAAAGTCACCGGGCGACGTTTCGAAATAGTGGCGCTTGTCGCTTTGGATGACGTGATCTCTACCGCCAGGCTCGAAGGACAGCAGCGTATCAGTCAGGATCCTGTGAAGCTGGCCAAGAGTTGGACACAAGACTTCGCCAAGCCTCTCGCGCGATTCGTCCTCGGGGAGCAGCTCGAGGAGCATCTGCAGCGCGAGCTGAAGACTGGGGCCAACGGCGAGGACGGCGCCCAGCAGCGTGTCCTTGTCGGCATCTTGAAGTGGCCGGGCTGCGTTCAGGCGCTCGATGACTGAAACAGGACCCTTGGATAGGTTGCTATCACGCCAGACGGACCGCAGGAGCCATGTGCCAAAGTCGGGGAGGTTGAGCGCCATGGAACACTCGGGCGAGTCAGTCGCCCTGTTGCAGCAGCAGTCCTCACGGCAAGTCTCGGCTCACGTCGATAAGCACCGGCGTTGCGTTGCGGCGGAGAGGAGAGACGTGCGGAATACGCAAAACACAGATCAACAAAGACGGGAAGATGCAGGATCGAGATCGGGAGCCGGGACTGTCCGCGGAAGGCCGCTCCCGCACCTTGATGAGGGGCTTCTCGTTGTGGAAAGAGACAGAGGCGGTGTGGAAATGGCCCACCCCTGGCGGCCCACTAGACCAGGAATGTTTTAGTGGTGGCAGGTGGCGTGTTGGCGGGGCACCGGAATGGACCCCAGTTTGCAATCTCGGTGAACAAATCTCCGGCATCACGACTTTTTTTCAAGGCTCAAATAGGCGAGTTGTCTCAGCTAATTTTTGTGGTTTTCACCAGCTTCATCTTCTGATATGTAACCAATTGCCCGACAGATGCGGCACACGCGGGTATCCACTTTCTGACATTGCACCCCCTCCGCATGCCAAGAACTCAATGCACAAATCGGAAATCTAGCCGCTTCAGACCCTCATCCTTGCTGTTGAGGATGTAATCCTCCCGCTCCTCGGGCGACAGCGCATCCCACTTCGCGTCACGGACCTTGTTGCGCCATATATAAAACAGCTTGACGAGGTAGAACAGGATGATGTTGAAGCAGACAATGCCCAACAGGATCTTGTTGCCGCGGATGTACAGCGGCCTGTCGTCGTCGCGGTAGATGTTGCTAGCAATGATGTTGCCGCTTTGGACAAACATGTTGTACAGGGCAGCCGAGACAGCGCGTGTGCGAACCGCGTTGCTGTTGGTGGCGTTCCAACTGACCAAGATGGCGTGGCAATAGGGATACGACTGAACCCCCGTCAACAGCGCATAACGTACCCACGGAGAGGCGTTCGGGATGGCGACGAGGGCGGCAAACCAGGGCAAAAACCAGAGGTTGGATATCGACGACACGATGGATCGCTCGTTGATCTTGCTTGACACCCAGGTGACGATGAGGAGCTGGACGGCAAACAGGAATTGGCCCGGAATGGCTAGCAGGTTGGCCTCGAACACGTTGAAACCAATTTGGCGGAGGATGAGCGACAGATATGTGGAAACGGGCGAGGGGGGAATGTACGCTGTGAGGCCGATGAGATAAAGCGGCCACATCTCCCAGTCCTGAATGGCCTTCCACAGACGCGATGGCCCGACAGCCTGACGGTTGTTCATATCGCCCTTGCTAGGATCGTCGCGAAGAAGCCTGTTCACTAGGATCCTCTCTTCGTGTTCACTAAACCAGCCATCCTTTCCGCGAAACCAGTTGCGCGTCTGGCACGGCCCGGGAGGCATGAGACCCCACGAGAAGATGCCAATGATGAGGGTTAGAACGCCCTCGATCAGGAACAGCCACTGCCAACCTGACCAGCCGTTGACTCCGCGCATCTGCAAGATTCCCGCCGCGAGCAATGACCCGACGATGTTGACGGTGCTGAGGGCGGTCCAGAACCAGGCCAGGCGCATAGGAAGCTCCTTGGACTTGTAAAAGTATGTGAGCCACCTGGAAGTCACCCGGTCAGCATCTATCTAGTTAGGCGGGAGAGGCAGAGGCCTTACAGGACAATGTCGGGGATGAAGCCGCCCATGAGCAGGCCGAGCAAGGCCTTGATGGCGTAGAACCCGGCACGGTTTGTAAGGAATGCCTGCGAGCCGGCAGTGATCGACCAGCCGACCATGATGAAAGGAATCCATCGATCAGCACCGAGCTTCTTGCTGATGAGGCCGCTGGGCAACTCGGCCGACAGGAAAGAGGCAAGAAAGATGGTCTGGCCATAGTTGAAGTCGTTTGTGTTCATTCCTATTTCAGGCAGCCTGGTCGGGAGTTGGTGTGTTAGCGCACTCTGACAGCTCAAAACAAAAACTGACATCAGGGGGGAAGCACACATGTTGTCACTAATGGCACGGTTAATGTTCCGACGGTGCAGATCGAGTGCACAAAACATGATCCAAGCCCAGAGCATAATGCGGAGGTCGATCTTGCGGACTAGCTTCTTCTCCTCTTCGGGCGTCCATTGGAAATTGGGGTCGAAACGGTGGCGGTTCTCATAACGGGCATTCTCGTAGATGCCGCGCCAGTAGTCGGCCACGGCTGGGTCCTTGAACACGTGCTCCTCGGAAGAGCCGTAGCCGTCGCTCTCGTTGCCGAGATTGTCGGTCGATTCTGACGGGGAGCGGGCCGAATGAGTCTCGAGTTTTTCGGTCGGCAAAGCGCCCTTGGAATCCTGGACCGGGGCGGACATGGTTGTACCACGTCGGGAGTGTGACTGGTCCCGAGTAATCGGCACCTCACTCACACAGGGCTTGGGAGCAAGGATCAGGAACAAATGACGAGACCGCTTGACAGGTTAAACGAGACCGAACGAGACACAACACGCAGAGTGCATCTCCGAACATCTCCGCGGAAAATTGCTGCACGGCTTCGAGCTTTTATATGAGACATTGGACGAGGGCGGGTGGTATTGGGAATCGCTGGGACGGCTACCTGGGGAAAGAGGGTGACCCGCGTTGTCGGGGTTGGGCCAAGGGGCATGGTTGGCGGGCGTGATAGTCTGTCTGGCAGGAACGCGGGGGAAGAACGCATCTCTTGCGACATGTCGATCCCGGCTGCCGTCATCTTGCCGTCTTCGGTTCGGTTTCTGTTCCGCACTGGCTACGGTGGCGAGTTGAGAGAGAGAAATTTTGGAGGAGAGGGTCGTCTTATCAATGGCGCCATCACGCACGTTGATTGCACAGGTTCCGACAGGTCATGAAGTGCAACCCTATTCCGGCTTGTCTTGGGTCGTGTCCCGCATCCGTCAACCATGTTCTGGCGGTGGAAAGCTCAACGGCCAGCTAGCCGGCCCATGACCTTGTATCGTTAATGCTAACTCGACTCGACGTCTAGAGTCTGAACTGATGTGGGGGTTCCGTTACCCCACGTTCTCGGGAATAGTTTTGTGGTCTGGACCCGGTTCTAAGTTATAAACACGGGCCGGGGATAGTTAGTTGCAGCATTAAGTCGACGGAGCCCATCAAACTTTTGGTTAAACGCCGTTTGGTCTGGAGGTAGCAGAAAGTGATCACCCTAAAGAAGAGCAATCATCCTTTCGGTGTTAACAAAGTATTGGATCCCCCCATGTCATGGACATAAAATCCGAAATGTCTTGGTGGTTTGTGGAGGATGACGTGCTACTGGGATGATATTATGCAGTTGGCTACTATGGTAGATTCGCATTTTTGCAGATTCCGGTATTGCGATATTCTCGCTTTGGAGAAAAAAAGCATCAATAACCACGACCGGGTTGCTCAAGCTCCAAAAAAAGAAAAGAAAAAGAGAAGCGATGGTTATGATTCACGCCCGAAGTCGCCCATCCGTGGTCCAACTTGGCTGATGGACACGTATTCACGAGCTTGCTGGAAGCTTGAAGGGTTTTTTTCTTCTTTCTTTCGGGAATCTGACAAAACAGACAAATATTGTCCTGGCGTTGCACGGGAATGCAGGGCGCACCCACTGTGGATAAGCAGTAAAACGGGCGGCCCGTTTGGGGAATATTCCCCTTTGGATGCATAGCCCATTGTTTACTTGAACAACAGTTTGGACCACTCACACAGAATTAGGTAGGTTGGGATTAGGCCTGGTAGAAGAAGGAGACGGAAGCCAAGACAAGACCAAGACCAAGACTGGAAGCGGAAGCGGAAGTATTCCATCTTTCTGTGCTTGGTGCGGCCCACCTAGCTTGCCACCACGAAGGTAGGTACAGGAGCCATGGCGATTGCGTGCTTCCGCAGTTTTACAGCTTGCGTGGGGGTTTTGGGTGAATGTCAAAAGCGACTGGATGAGTACCAGATTTGACAAGATGCGATTTGACACCGAACGCAAATTTTCCGCCAGATCCAAAAGTTTTTCTTTTTCTGCGTTGTATTTGCGTTCTTCCCCCCCCGTTGCGTTCATTACATCGTTACGTATGCAAGTGTCTCCGAGATCCGGAGGGGTGCTGCCCTGTTTCTTTCCCACAAAAACATCATCTCATATGTCAAATGTAAACCCGTACGTCTCAGGACATGACTGATCCGGTACGAATGCCCCGTAACGGTGTCCTCCTCGTCTCTGCGCCGACACTCCGAGGAGCTTTGACAATTCGTTGACCGCGCCGCTCTCGTCGCCGAAGAGGTCACCCATGAGTCCCTGGGTCAGTCTCATGGGGTTGATGCAGTTTGACATCAGCCGCTTGAACGCCTACATTTGGGACGTCCGGTTAGCACAGGCCTGGGGGAGTATCGAGTCATGCAGACAGGGGAGGGAGGCACCAACCTCATGTCTTGGGCTCAGGTTATCCCCCAGAGCTGCAAGAGCAAGGGCCCCTCTTGCGATATTTGCTAGCTCAGTGCAGCCGCTCAACATTGCCTGGAGATCACAACTCTCACGCGAAGCCCAGGTGCCGACAAAGTCAACCAGGGAGACAACGGCCGTGTAGTTCTGGGATGCGTCGGATGCGTCAGGTCTTTCGACTGCGTCGGCTACAAGAACTAGCGCCGCGGTGATGGGGAAGTGAAGAAGGTGCCTGGAACCCCAGATTGTTAGTTATTTGCTCTGCAGACACAGCGGTTTGCTGAAGGGAGAAGAGAGAGCCAAGAAGGAAAGAGACCATACCAAAGGTCAATGAACTGTGTCGGCGCACTCCCACCTACCACCAATTGGATGGTCAACCTAGCGGCCTCCCTGCACCTGAGGCGAGACAAGAAGTTTGTATTGTCCTTGGAGGCCGCCGTCCGGGCGACCCAGTGCGCGGCCAGGACGGCGTTATAAAACGCCAGATGCATCAGCGAGGCAGGATCCTCCAGTGGGACGCTGCAAAAACTGGCGGTCGATGGTCGCAGCTCTGGGGGAAGCTGGACACGCCATCTTTCGAGTGCTTGCGCCAGGTGCGGCATGTCGTCTGCTGCGGTTGGGGCCTGGTCGCATAGGATCTTGCTGATGCGCGACTGGAGCGCAGCGAGTTCTGCGCGGTGGTGAAGGATGCGCGTGGGACGGCCCGTGGTCGCCATAATGGAGGGGGCGATTGCGCTTACGGGAGAAAATGGTTCCAGCTGGGGTGGAATACCGCAGCGAAGACTGAGCTCGGCGTCGAGAAGGTAGGCAATGCAGTAGACGTTGGTTCCGGGTCGCAGGTCGGGGTCGGGAGTGGAGGATGCAGCATCGACCTGCATCATGCGTACGGCGGTTGAGAGAAGGAGCAGGGTCATGCGGGTGGCGGGCCAATTTCGAGCAAACAGGGCCATAGAGAGGACCGCCTTTACCGCGGCGGCAGCGTGTGCGCCAGGGGTGACCAAAAGGCTAGGGAATACGCCAAAGGCATTCTTGAAGAAGGCCCAGGCGTAGACGGTCAGCTCGCGGAACGCGCTGTTGGCTGTCTTTAGCGGAATTGCTGCGGCCACGGTTGCGTGGACCATGCACTCGTGAACTCGTCGGTTCGAAGATGGCAGGCTCAGTGGGGAATGGGCTAGCTGTTTTGCGTCGGCGAGGAATCGCTCCTTCTCCGTCAAGGGAAACTCGCCGAACCAGCGATCGGCCACCTGGGCGAGGAGGAACAGCTCTGTCTCGCCCAAAGCGGCAGGTGTAGTGGCTGCTGCTGCCGCCGCTGCTGCTGTGCCCGTGGCCGCTGGCGGTGCTGGCGTTCCCATCAAAGGCGGCAGCTCAAAAAATTGCTGTCCGTCCACGCCCGCATTGTCAAAGTCGAAGTTCTGCACCCTCGATAGCACCTGCCCAAAGTCAGGGAAGTGGAACGCAGACTGCTCCGCTGCCCACGTGTCAGTAAAACCAGTCCCGATCGGTCCCGGTACCGGTACCGGTCCCGCCGCCGGCCCCGCAACACCACCAGAACTCCCCGGCATCATGTTGTTAATGTTGGTATCCACGCTCTCCTCGGAAATGTCTTGGTCATGATCGCGGTCGAGCTCAGGGTCGGACTCAGAGGGGTGTTTGGTAGAAAGCATGTCCTCCATGCGCGCCAGGCGTTCTTCGAGGGATTTGATGTACTCTTTGCTACAAAGTTGTGGTCCGAAGCATTAGCTTTTCTGTCCATTCAATGCTTTGCTCAACTGATTATCAATGTAGGTATAGAGAGATAGACAGACTACCCTCTCACCTTTTTCCTGGACCCCGCCTCCTCTGCACGGCTGGGTATGTGCAGGTGACGGATCGATCGATGCATGTCGAACATGAGGGTCTTTCGCCGTCACACCGCGTCTTGTGCGTCCTACAAAAGGTACACGCCTAGCATGCCGGTGCAAGTGATTTCTGTGTCAGCATTATGTCTTGTCCAGCTCCAAAAAAAAAATCTCTCAAACAAGGGAAGTCAAGTCGTTGTCACCTGCGCTACCCGGTTCTGCCGCCGGTCCATAGCTCAACTTCGTATATGCCGAGACCGATCCTCCACTTTTTTGTTTCGTCGGGACAGGATCAAATTGATCTTGCGACGGAAAGAGGGAGAAGAGCGGGGCTGTTTTCTGAAGTCCGAATGAAGAAAAGCGAAAACAAGTGGAGGTCCCCCCAAAAATTGAAAGAGAGAAAGGGCTAAAAGGGTTTCCAAGAAGGAAGGAATGCCGCTGGCTGACGGGGAACTGGAAGGGATTGAATGAATGGTGTTCGGAAATCGTAGCCGATCAATGAACGGTCGATACTTTTTTGGTATGTGGTTATTGTAACCCGCCGCGGGCAGTCAGTCAGTCCAGTCCAGTCAGTCGGTCTCACTGGTGGGCAGTTGTGTCTCCTCCAAGAGTTTGTTCCGCGCCTGAGCTCTTGTTCGGCAAAAGGGTTTTGGGTTGCACGCTTGTGTAACCATCCGCATGTGACGTACAATGCCCCTGTGTAACTCGAGTTTCTGCAATCCTTCAGCCCTGTGCCAACCACAACGGCCGACAACTGGGGCCTTTGTGAAACCCCAACCCGCGTTGCCGCTCGGAATCAATTTACTTCCGGCGGTTGTTCGCGGGCTGGCTGCATGTGCATGCAAGACTGTGTTTGCTCCATGGTGCCTAGTTGAGGCGGCAGGCAGGGCAGGCAGACAGAATAAAATGAGCATCACCTGGGTCCTGGGTCCTGGGTCCTGGATTGCTTTTCCTTGGCATCCCCCGTCCCCCCCCTTCATTCACCGTATTTTCCCCCTATGATAGAAGGGTCAAGGCGTTACTGCGTTGCCTGTGGCGCGGGGGTCTCCATGCCGGTTGCACCACCAACAGCATACTCAACTCATCCCCCTCCTCCTTGGACCGGGGCCGAGGCAAAGGATTCCTGTGCATAGCGCAACGTGTCGCGCTTGCTTGTAGGGCTGTGGGGAGTTTAGAGAACCCCCCTCCCCTGTCACGCCAAGTGGTCTAGAGACAAAAGAGGTTGCTCGCCTAAAGTTAACTTGAAATGTAGTGTTTTGTTGTTGTGTAACACACATGCCTTTGAACAAACCAAACCGCCCCCAAACCCATCATTATTCCCTTCCCCCATACTTTCCCCCCTTTCCCCCTTTCCTATTATCCCCCCTCTCGATCCTACGCAGCTATTTCTGTTCGTCCCTTTTTGCCAAGCTGATCCGCATTCTCAGTGTTGAGCGAACACCCGCAGAAAATCTATGCTGCTGATAAGCATGGTCGCCAATTATGGTGTCCAAGTCGGTGAAGCCCATCCGCGGCGTATTGACGGGATTGTGGTCCACCAGCTCAAAATCGAACCACCGCGCGAGCATGAGGAAGCAAACCTTCATCTCCTCCATGGCGAGGGCTTGGCCGATGCAAGCCCGCAGGCCCCGTTCAAACGGCCGGTGGGCATTCCGTGGGAAGTTTGGCTCCGGCCCTAGGTGTCGTTCGGGAAGAAATTCCTTGGGTCGCTCAAACACCGCTGGGTCGTGGTGGATCGCGTGCGCAGCGATCATGAAGGTATGGCCAGCCAGCGGGTATGTTTGTTCCTTGTATTTGAACGAGTCCCTGCAAACTGCGTCAGTCTCTCTGATTTTCTCCAAGTCACCCCCTTTTTTCCTTCATCTTACCAGTCTGTCGGTGGCTGTCTGACAACCATACCAATGGGAAAGAACCGAAGCGTCTCGCTGATCACGGCCGCTGTGTACTCGAGTTCTTTCAACCGGCCCATGTCCTGTTGGAGCATCTCAAAAGTCTTTTCGTGGTCCTTGTCAAAGACACGGTCATGTTCCTCTCGGACTTTACGGAGCTTGTCGGGGAATACCGAGAGCAGCATGAAGGCGTACTGATGTGCCGGCAATATTAGCCATATTCCAACGTCACCACCGAGACGTCCATGCAGCACTCACAGTCAGTGTGTCGGTTGTTGTCCCCCATCCCGCAGCGAAGAAGCCCTTTGCACTGGCCGGCTGTTAGCGTCGAATATTACCATGGTTAAGATATCGCAAAACACTCACTTGTCCATGCACAAAGTCATGAACCCAGGATCCAAGGGGCCCGCCTTCTGCACCTGCGTGATGAGCATCCGATCGATAATATTAGTAGCTGTGGTCCGGGTCGGCAGGCTCTTTTCCTTCATGCTCTGCAGCGCAGCGAAGCGGCTCTGAATCATTGGCTCGATTTCCCTGTCCATGCGCGCCACAACCTTTTTGATTTTCCTCTTGATGAGCCACGCGGCAATGGGGTTGCCAGCTGCCAAGTGATTCAGCTCGACCTCGGAGGAGACCGCCTTGAGCTCGCGATAAATCGGCGAGTCCGACGTCTGAGCGTGCAACCGCTCACCAAAGAAGACATTGCTCGTCACGTCGAAAGGGAACTTGCCCACCTCGTCGTCCAAGGCGATAACCTTGTTGGCACGGGCGAGGGCGTTGAACCGCTGATGCAGAATCTTGGCTTCTTCGAGGACAATGGGTTGGTATGACTTGGTAGCTGCGGGGTTGAGGCCGGGCGCAATCATGTGGTGCAGTTCCTTCCACAGGTCGCCGGCTGTCGCCTCGATGAAGCCGGCACCGAGATTGCCGGCGAAGAAGTCCTCGACGATCTTTGCCTGGGTGAAGGAGTTGACCGTCGTCGGGATGGCGGCTGCATCAGGTGACGTGCACACGACAAATTCAGGCCCAAAGGGCCAGAGGTCCATGTAGAAGAGGTCGGGTAGATTATAGTCCTGCTTCATCTGCGTGAATGCCGATTGCAAGTAGCTGCCTTTCGGCATCTTGGCCAAGTATTCACCGATGATCTTGGCATGGCCAAAGAGGAAAGACGATGGTGGAGCTGGCTGTAGACAATGCAATCAGGAAATGCAAACAGCGAAGTCATGGGGGGGGG
>Ga0247765_1000940_pt1 | contig 17514 bp, 12 predicted proteins | sample UWRJL106311C6_FD_179949 | JGI IMG/M metagenome (GOLD analysis project Ga0247765, IMG submission 179949) | Plant litter microbial communities from Arlington Agricultural Research Station in Wisconsin, United States - UWRJ-L106-311C-6 | ecosystem: Environmental > Terrestrial > Plant litter >... | reverse complement strand
TTTTTGGTTCGCGTAATTGGATATAGAATCATACCTAGAATCGTACCGATAGCCGCCGCAGTTAACAGGACCTGGTAAAGATATTAGTCGTCGTCTTAAGGGCGGGACTGATATGTGAGGGAAGAGTCTTTACCGCTGCAGCAAGCATCGTCCAATCGTCGGCACCTGTAGCTCGGAGAACGAACTGGCGCGTGTACATCCGAAGGGAAACCGCGATTGCAGAAAGAGACGCGAAGGCGGCTACAACGGCGATGACAGTTGTCTGCTTCGACTCGGCATCCCTCTGCGGATCCGAGGGGGCAGCCATATTGAGAGTCGGCCGAAGTAAAAAGCACAGGAATGGTGGTACAGGCGAGGAGCTGGCCGGTATCGTGGCGGTATAAGCGGAATTCCTGGCGCCCAGCGTCGGTGGCTCACCCTAACTTATGTGTGTTCTTACCATTCAACGCCCCAGGCGACGCCGACACGCGTGCCCGTCCTGGCTGGATGCGGTTAATAGCCAGCCAGCCTGGTTCCTTGTGCTCGGCCGTCCAACACGCACAAGCTCACGCTCAGAGCGTTGATTGGACGCATAGACACTCTGGAATTCTACTAGTGTCGACCACTGAATTGCTGCCCATGTCACCGGTGATGCCAAGACCTGTATGTTGCGGCGAATACGGAACAGCTCGCGTGCTAATCCCTGTCCTCCGGCCCCCCGTCAATCCTGGTTGGTGCGCACGGTTTTGGTCTTGAGTCAATGCGTGGAGAGGCTGCGACAAGCACGCTGCGTCATAAATGGTTTCAACATCGATCGCAGCTGTACTATCAGCGCCGCTTGCGCTAGCTTTTTTTTTCAGCTGAATTCTAGACTCACCATCGTTGCCTCCCCCGCCCAAAATGTGGGGCAGACGCGAAACAAGGAGGTCATAACTATAACAATCTGAATTGTAGTGGGCTATGCCCTAAAATAACAAGGCTGGCAGTGGACTCTGCACTGGAAGTACAGCTCCTATTAGGTTGCTTGCTTGCTTGAGGAATATCTTGTCTTGGAATAATCACTCTTTTACTCTCACAAGCTCGCTGACTTCATACATAACTATGATGCTCGGTTGTCTAAGGTACGGACCTGGTACGAGACAAGGCCAGATGCTATCTCGGTTGGAAATCCCTCCGAAACTTTGCCACGGCAAGCAGCCCTACCCCAAACATAAATACAGGCTGCATTTCTTCGCCGTCAATGACTAAAATGTCAGGTGTCTGCGGATCTTGAAGGTTATGGTGTTCCCATTTTCCTATACCCATCCGCTCATAAACCCCTTCTCCCACCTCGACGGGCGACAAGGACAAACGCGCCGGGGAAAGTTGTCCGCGGGTTAAGACACTTTCCCGGATCGATCGCAATGTACGCTGATGCTTCTACTCGGGGTCTCGTGGCGGTGGTTGGCAAAAAAGTCCACTTGATTCGGCGACCATCTTCGGCTTCTACCTCGGCGACGTGTGGAGGATGTCCTGGCCCGTCCAGACCGTCCCAGCTGGTAACTGATATTGGTGTGGCCCATGCCGACAGATGCAAAACAGGCGGCAGCCGGCCATCCAGATGCTCATAATGCCTCTCAAACTCTACATCGTCCGGATCCAACCTCGCCTGTTCCACCTGGACATGCGCCTTGAGACTCTGGCTCCCCTGAAACAGCCGCCACCCGCTCTCCCCCAGAAACAACTTGACCGGCATGGTCCACGGCCGCGCGTCGGCATTCTCGACATTCGTTTCCAAGCCGGTTTTGACCAGATGCACTAAGGAGCGCTCCAATTCCCACCCCGTCCAGGACCAACTCGGAAACCTCTCTCTTCTCTCTAGGGATTTTTTTTGCCGTACCAGTACAGTCCAGCACAAAACCCCATAGTTGGCGTCCGAGAAATCGACTCATACACCGACTTTCATTGTCCTCTGAGCCCTCTGAGTCCTCAGACGAACCGTGACTGCGTCGACGCGGCCTCCTCCCCGCCGGTCTCGGCGCGTGAGGCAGCACAGGCACACCCCACAGGTGCCGCAGCCGCCACCTTCCCCGCTTTATGGCACCCAGCACGCCCCTGATGCCATCAAGAATGTCTTCCCAGCTTGTCCTTGCCATCCTTGTTCCGCCGGACCGTGCCTTGAAGCACTGGCTGTTGCGTGTGTGCAGTACGCCGCGGTTGAAGTTGAGTGCCTTACAGCAGTACATTCCGTGGTATTTGAAGCAGACCTCTCGATTGGTGAAGACGACGCGGCGGCGCGCGAGCACGCCCGTGCTTGGGGCTGCTGTTTTTGTGGTTGCTCCGGAGAGTTACGCGATTGTTTCATGCCCGAGAGACCGCCTTGGGTGACCTCGCCGCCGGCGTTGATGATGGTGACTTCGGACAAGCTCTAGATAAGATCCATCTTGGGAAGCTACTCGGCCTTTTCGGCATTGCTCTGCTGGTTGATGCAGTACCTGTCGATCCAAAGATGGCTCAACCCGAGCGAGATGGAAAGGGCTATGGTATCCTGGATTGTTGGGGGGAGTTTAGGGATGTCGAGAGCTGGGGTAAAGAGAGGGGCTGATTCTCCTCCACACACGTAGCTTGGCGTTGCGTACGGTTGGCCAGTCCGGGGGACGAGTTTTCGGTCCGACAGTTGATCATTTTGAGGGACAAGATCTCGGATAGGGGTGCCATGGCATCAGCCTCGACCGCGAGCCCGCAGAGCTTACCATGTCCCTCGCGGCAGCGGGTTATCCATTCCTAGAGAAGCGGCATCAAGCTTGAGCCAGGACGTAGCAATGTTGGGTACGTGCGTGGGTGCGAAAAAGAAAATTAGGTGCGTCCAGAGCTGTCTTATAAAGAGCAGGTCTATTCGCACAGTCATTATCGCCTGCTTGCACTCATACCGATACTTCCCTTTAACTAGCCAACTGTAGCACTGTACGGTAAGATGGCCACGCTTTAGTGTCAAGATTTTGGCTGTCATGCCGAACACATGGAAGACTATTTGCCTCTCCGGGCTCTTCTAAGTCGCAATTCCACCACAACCGGTACATTCTTACATCAGAATACCGTAACTAGTGGTGTCCAAATTTACGCAACACCACGAGCGCTGTCTACTCTACCCCAACATTCCAAGCAGGTAATGCATCGCCGGCTGAACAAAGAGCAGGACTGAACAGCCACAGTCCATCACTTACATCCATTAACACGCGGTTCTAGAGTTCAAGAAAACTAAAAATACCCACTTCTTATCTCAACGTCCTTCCTCTTCACTACCCCAGCTCAGCTTTCCAAATAGCTCAACCTGGACGAGACACTCCTCAAGCCACGAGAGATCGCCGTCCTAACAACGGGCATTCCCTGAACCACATCGGCAACCCTCCCCACGCCTCCAGTCGCGTATCCATCACAAACCCCAACAACATACCACTAGGCACGACTCGCTGGGGCGACGCGGCCTTTTATCGGTTGAAGGTAACATTCAATGGAGCTTCTTTACCGAGGATTACCCGTTCAACGTATCGACTCCCTGCGGGGTATCGAACTTATTGGTAGGGAGGTGGACGGTTGAGATTCAAGGAGGCGACCTACACTCAAACGTTAATTGTGGCGCTCGAGACCTCCCATACTGTCAGCCTTCTCGTGAAATTCCCTCTATATTCGACAAATTGGCAAGTTCCACTGCCGCAGTTAAGGTCGACACAGCCGCTCCGGGCTTGTTTCGAATCATATCAATGGAGACACCACCCTCCTTCGTATGGACACGGAGCACATGATAGATGAAATCGGCAAGTTACTGTCATATCTTCTTAAAGCGCCACCCTCCCTCCCCCTTCCGAAAGACAACCCGCAACAAGGCCTCTTTCACTCACCTGCTTAGTCTGAAGAACACATACGCCACAGCACCCTCACTACCACCGTTCAGCCTTTCGGCGGTATGAAATATCAACGGCAATACCAAGGTCTTGAAATTCTGCACGCACCCGAACACTCTATACCGTTAAACTAAACGCAGACAACATTACAACTAATACCGCCGAGTAAATTAACCACAGCCATTTAATACGCACGTACATATTGATCACCCACATCCCCGGCAACCGCGGGCGGCCCTATCGGACCATCTCGCGGTTGCTTCTATTCTCTTCTCCCGCGATCACTTGTAAATATGATGTTGGAATTTAAAAACATAGGAAGCAAAATGTCATCCAAGATTAGTGCTGACCCTCCTGGCTCCCATCATCCACCTGACCCAATACTGGCGAAAATATAATTAAGATCCACCCAGGGGCCGAACGTGGAACCTCCTGATAACGAAAGCGCGCTCCAGAGGGAACTTTCCCTGGCCGATGTGCTAAGGCACTTGTGGTTTGCTGGCGCAAAGGCGTCCTGCTATACCATTACACTTAGATACCGCCGTCGGCCGGGAAATCACCTTCATCAATCGGATGGGCCTGCACCTCCACTGGACTAGTAATACGAGAGTGACTTCCCCATGACCGAAGAAAAGCACATTTTAGCTTACAAGGAAGACGACACAACAATCAACTGGCAGACTGAAAGGCCTTGGCCTGGAAAATCCTCTGCTACAGGCGCGACCCACATACTGTCCATCCACATTCACTACGCACCGAGCTCCTCATCTCCCGCATCATCATCTATCACTTCACCTATAATCGGGAAGAGAAGGTCCTGGCCGTCGCCAAGCTTCTCTGTAACATCCGTCGCAGCCCGCTTTCACCTAGTTACCGCATCCGCAAAATCTCAATGCCGCATGGGTGTGCCAAATGATGACCAACCCGATGGATCTGAATATATACAGCAGTTGATTTTGGAACTTCGTCGCGGGTCCTGCGAGGACGATGTGCTCGAGTGATTGTCAGGAGAATGCGACGTTGTATGAGGGGAATTCGAGGATGCATGTGTATGGGTTTAGTACGATCAATAACAAGAATTTGCTCGTTGGGGGGACAGGAAATACTTTTAGTACGGTTGGGGTGGTTGCGTCGAGGGCGACGAGTGCGGGATAGGCTGCATGATGGGTTTAAGACGGCTTCTCAGCCCCGAAACCTCACTTTTGTTAGGGGTCTTTGACTAAATTTGAACATTTATTAACCTCTGTTGCCTGTGATCGGTAGCCTCGCTGCAAGTGGTGGCTGGGCTGATCCTGAATGGTGGCCTCAGCTGTGAACCTCCATATTATCTGTTCCGTACCAGACCTTTATTACTCATTGTGTCACGGACGAATCTCTGTTCGAGCCACGAACAATGACAAAATCCATCTCAGCATCAGAGAACCTATCCTTGAATAAAATGAGGCCCGGAATGAAAATAACACTCTTGGCAATCACCGCCATTTCAACACTACCCGCCACCAGCCAGTTTCTCGGCACAGCGAATTTTCGATAACCGCTACTAGCGCATCCAAGCGATACCACAAAAGTCTGTCCTCCCGAGGGCAAGGGTGGGGATAGAGTGGGCACTAGACGTGGACTACCGCATCTGCTGCGAGAAGAACGACGGGTCAGGGAATGAGGCAACAGTGACCACCGCTCGCGGCCCGGGCTCAAAGCTGATGTTCGCCTGCTACCGCAGCAACCACACTTGTACCGACACGGCTCCTTTTTTTGGCGGATTGGACTACTGATGTTTTGGTGAGGATAGATCAGTCCCGTGCCTGGATGCGGTTTACGCTGCGGCGAGGAGGCTATATCGTCAGAGGAACTTGGCTAATGCACCTAGGGATCTTTTCAACTATGGTCATGACAAGTCCTCCGATCCCGGGACAGATTGATCCGACAAAAACCATTACGCCATTCAGAACCTCAGGCCCAAATCCCAAATCAACATCGCACCCTGTCGAACCCTTGGGGGAGGGTCCAAATTTAGGGACGGGAGAGATCATCGGAATCGTCTTTGGGATGGTGAGCTTCTTTGGTACTGCTGCTACTGTATATGTTGGTTGGCTAGCTTGGAAGCGTAGACGCTCTGCTGTATCTCGGGATCAAGGCAGAGTCGCCAGGTCTAGTAGTGTGTAAATGACCGGTGAAGGGACTAACTAAGAGAATGTAGATAAAGTCGAGATGCAATAATAGAGGACAAGACGGGGGCGGTACGATAAAAGGAAACAAGAAAAGAAAAAGGAAGTGTTATAGTCTAGGTTGAGAGAGAAATACATGAAATTTGGGACGGTCGAGGACGAAGTGGGCTTTAGTGCAGAGAGGAAGGGACGATTGGTGCCTTGATTGGTATGGACTCGTTCAAATGCTTCCTCGCTCGTGAAACAGCCAGTTCACGACCCTAAAATCGACACCACGAATTTCCCTTTCCTTCTTCGGAACTAAGCGGTTGCCGCCTTGACCTGAGCTAGACTAAGCCAGACTAAACGAGGGTATAGAGGCAACTGCGGCGAAACCAGAATCAGAGTTAGAGTCAGAGCCAGTAAAATCAGCCTACGGTGGCTGGGGTTTCGGGCCGTTACCTTCAACCAAGAAGGACTTGAAGAAGAAGGGCACGAAGATAACCCTCCGGGATGAGCCTAAGTATTTTGGATCCTCTAGAGAAGAAGCAACCCCCATCTGCACCACCGTAAAAGGCATCTACGACAAAACAACCCGAACAATCGTCTTCGAAGCCCTATCCCAGAAATTCGCCATAAGGGTATTAATCCTAGTAGCAGGGAGAATCTCAACCCCTACTAACAACATCCAAGTCGGAGGTCCAGCAATATCCAACCCCTACCTGCTGCACGCAAAGGTATTCGTCTTTGCCGATTACTGGGGTGTGATAGGATTGAAAAAGGTTTCCCTTCGGGAGCTAAGCAGCGTACTGCAAGAGGTCGGTTTGCTTATCAATACCAAGTGGGTACGGGATCGTCTCGTTGTGTTAGTCGAGTACTGCTACGAGGAGCCGCGGCTGGAGGAGCTGGTGACGCTTGTGTATCTGTATGCTTCGTTCAGGCTTCCTCAGCTGTGGGAGAGCGAAAAGTTTCAGGAGTTATTTGGGCATCATGCAGAGCTATCGGTTGCGTTGATGCAGGCTGTTGTCGAGTCTGGGTTGTGAGTGATGGTGTTCCGCGGACATTCTAGTCAAGGTACATGCAATCGTACGAATTCGTCAAAAGCTTTGGTGAAATTAGGTCCTACTACAGTATCTACTGAAATTCCCACAATCATCCCGTGCACGTATCTTGGCAACTCATCACCCGACGTACAGTGTATGAGTGATTGCTCTCATTCCTACACGGCCGCTCCGGACCCGTGTTCGAGCAGCACAAGCCCCCTATGTTGACGCGGTTATAGGAGTTTTCGTCGGGTTAATACCAGTCTATCACCGTTCTTGACGAGCCTCAGATGTTGTAGTTGAGCCCACTTGCAGGGTCGACATCACCCAGCGGGTTCTGCACAGACGCGCATTCACCGTCGCTAGTCTTGCCGACGTAGTACTTGATCGAGACAAGCCCCCCCGACGCTGCAATGCCAGATGTAGAAGCTGTCCATGTCGGAGGTGCCGACCGGGGGTCTCGCCGTGGTGGTGGGGGTAGGGGCGGTGGTGTAAACCGAGTTGAGTTTCGACTTGAGCGCCGAGTAGACCGAGGATGCGTAACCTGCGTCCATATCTGTCGTGTCCCAGGCCTCTTCAATTGCTGTGGCCCAGCCTGCCACAGCCTGAGTGCCGACGGTGGACGAGTCCGTGCCGGAGCACTTGTAGGCAGTCGAACAGGACGTGGTACACGATGAGCCGGACCCGGCTAAGCACAATTTCGTGCAAGTCGAGTATGTTTGTGTTGTGCACCTCTAAGCCTCCGGCTCGTAGGGGGTGTCCCGGTACGGGTTGTCGGGGTCAAGAGGGTCAAGGAAGTAGACGTTCCACCAGTTGATCTCCGTCGTTACTGGAGAGCGGTCAGTTCCAGTCACTGACTAAATGGAGTGAAACGTACCTGCGGAGATCGCGATGATGGTTGTCTGGGTGACAATAGTGAGTAGGACCTCAGAGCTGACTACATTGTTCCTGGTGTAGTAGGTGGTCATGCCGGTGGAACAACCCACTTCGAGGCTGGTGGTGAGCGAAGGGAACGTGATGACGATGCTATCGCCGTTGGGGATCTGCTGGGGGGATGAGGGTGTAGGGTGGGAAGCACTGGATGCTGGGGGTGGGGTCCTGCCAAGTGTTGGCGTCGCCATAAACGAGGCCGTCTCCTGTGTTCTGGTTTCCCTTATAGGTGCAGGTTTCGGGGCAGTAGCCACGACTGCAAGCAAAGTCGCACAAGTTGTCGTAGAGGAAGGGGTCTTTGTTGTTTTCTCGATCGCCCCGACCGCTCAGCCCCTTGGTCGGGGGCGGATGTCATATGTGCGAGGTTCGAAAAAGGGAATTTTGCGTGCCCAGATTCGTCGCACAAAACAGCCAGATCTCCAAAGAGCTGTTGCCTATCGAGATCGAGACGACGATTCGGAAAGTGGTTTTCCCGTGCTGCGAGCGAGAAGAGACTGGGAATATCAATACGGTACGCTTCTAACTGAGTTAAGGCTGTTACACTTGACATATCGAAGTATAAAGAATATCTAATAACCGTAGGACGCCGGGACACATCAAGCAGACCTACCAAAGAACTGTCCAGCATGGGCTTGGGCTTCCATCAACGCTCCCATTTATTACGACATCAGATACAAAGAAGATGGAGAGGCAGATTTGTGCATCCTGCTGTCCGCAAAAGACTTACCCGCCTTCGTGCCCTCTCTCGACAAGAGACCGAGGCTGATCCTCAGTGGATACGTCTTTCCTGCCCCGATTCTCTACATGTTGAGGGGGCTTGATGGCGTTGACACGAGAATCAACTTTGATGACGATACGTTTCAATCGCGGTTGGTGGTGGAGCGCTGGAATTCATATTGGTTTCCTGACCCGAACAAGCTGAGATCGTTTCTCGCTCTCATCGTCAGACACACTGCCAAGCAGCTGGACGGTGATCTCTACGAGTCCCGTGGTGAGGGTTCCTCTAGTTCCACTCTCAACTCAGCAGGTACGCGACACGTCAATAATTCATAAGGAGATGCAAGTTGCTGACTCGCGGGAATTTAGACCAGATCTCGTCATTTGACACTAGCCGGGAATGTGGCGGTACAGGCAAGCTCGCACGCCGGGCAACGCAGTTTCCTTGGAAAGACTATACCTGCCGAGGCCTCCTTCTCGAAGTCGCCGCAGATTCCAGTCCAGGTGGGCAAGAGTACCGTCGGGTCGGCATATTTTCACTTTCAGTGGACAAGCGGAACGACTACACCCAAGATCTAATTGTGGATCTGGGAGGTACGGCAGAGACAACCGCCTCGGTCTAAAAGGGTCTGCAAGGTTGTAGTCTCGTTTCCTGAATTTTAGAGAAACAGCTCGGACCGCCATCCTTATTCGTTTTGGCTAGATCTTGTCCTGGAGATTTGCCGTCCACCATTCAGGTGGTGCATTGCTGTGGTCGCACTGCAGACTAGGCAGCTACCTAGGGCATCGTTCGCAAGAGACGGTATGTGATTTCAGCTCTGGCGGATATATCAGGAGGATGTTTTCTAAATATACCTGCCGTTCAATTATACAAAAAGGAAAAGATCAGTCCGTGCCGCAGACGGCCGTTTGCTGTGCAATGCTTCCTCTGCACCTCAACGGCGCAGCGGGCGGGTAAAGTGCCGAACGGACGATCATAGTGCAGGATAGGGCCTAGATGAGTTACACAACATTTGGCCCGGACCTCTTTGTGCGATGATTTGCGGGGGGGCGGGAGTTAAAAGTGGCTAAGCTACAGCTTTCACTTACATAACCGAGCAAGTGACTGGCTAATAGATTGTAGGGAGATCTTCGCAGCTGTCCGAGTGGAGCAGCGGTCCCTTTGGCGCGTACTTTTGATAGGGTGCAAACCAGACTACAGAACTTTTAAAGCGAGCCTTCGGTCTCGCTGACCTGCTCACCTCGCTGGCCGCAGATTCATACGTCAGGTCCCGGCTCAAGATGGATTCATCAGCAGAACCTACATCGAATATCTACACAGGCATCTGGACGAACTGGTCCAATGGCAAGGTTTATGGATCGACTTTGACCCTGACAAGGAGCGATGCAAACATACTCATCGCCTTCCTCGCCTTCTTCACTACCTGGGGTGAGCCAATACAGCATAGCTATCTGACAGGTTCTGGTTAACCTGATAATATCTAGTCAGCATGTGCTTCTGGAGAGTGCTCTGCTTCATCGTCCACTTCAGCACGTCGCATCAAAATGAGGCCGACGGCCTCTCGCGCCAAATCAAGATATTACTCCGCAATGCTGCCGACCCAGAATCTGGAATCCGGATGACGACGATGCTCTGGTACGCTTGGCGAGGACGTGCGAGGAAGCCCTTGTTGCGTCTCCTGGGGCTCTTCTTGATCTCACTCGCCTGCGCTGTCCTTGCCACGACGGCAAGCATCTTTTCCTCGCGCATCTCGGACGTCGGCAGCGAGGTGCTCCTCAACGGAGCCAACTGCAGCGCCCGCGGCGACTACAACGATTTCGCCGACAAGAATTCCGATCAATACGAGGCGTACCTAGCGCCAACGCAGGTCTTGCGCACGACAAAGATCGAGAACGCGGCCAACTACGCGCTGCAGTGCTACTCCGCCCTCGCTGCAAAGGCAAAGCAGCTCGAGTGCGCCTCGGCCGTCAGAAGACGGCTGCCGCTCTTGGTCCAGCAAAACGCGACTTGTCCTTTCAACAGCACCATCTGCAAGTCACAGGACAAGAACCTGCTGCTGGACACAGGCTACCTCGACAGCCACGCAGACTTTGGCATCAACGCGCCGCCCGAGCAGCGTTTCCTCTACAGGAGAGTGCTCCAATGCGCTCCCCTGGTCACCGAGGGCCACACGTCCTCTCTCATCAGATATGGCATGAACTACACTGGCTACCACTACTCCTTAGCCTCGGCCAACCGCTCCAACTTCACCTACGCCTTCGTCAACCGCACCTACCCCCTAGACAACCCGGACACATCCGACTACGTCTTGCGCGTCGTGCCGTCGTACTTCAAGGACGGCCACGTCTACCCGGCGCCTCCGTTTCAAAAGGAGCCGGGCGTCGAGCTGACCATGGGAAAGACGGACGCCGACATCCTGATCGTCTTCCTATCGGCCAACGGCATCATCTTTGACAAGAAGACGGACGACCCGTGGTACATGGCCGACGGTGAGTTCAACGACACGACCACCTACGTTGACAAGAACACGGGAAACGTCACCAAGGTAGTCAACACGACCGAGTACTACATGACGGAGCCCGCCTCCCCACTCGCTTGCAAGCTGCAGGATCAGCTCTGCAACCCCAACAAGCCGCGCGAGGTGGGCATCGGCTGCTCGCCGCTCAGCCCCACCGCCGACGCGGTCGCGAACAGCATCGGCCCGTTTGACGGGGACGTTGACGGCGGGCTGGCGCGGCTGCGGTGGTGGAACTACATACTCGGCGACGAGACGGGCCTGCACAACGTGATCCGCACGCTGGGGGCGCACGCGCTGACGGCGCGGTACCGGCTGCTGGGCGACAGCACCCAGGCGAGCATCCCCGCGAACCAGTGGATGCTCGACGTGCGGCACTGGATGGACATCAACCTGGCCTCCATGCAGCTGGCCATCATGCAGGCGGCCCGGGGGCCGGATTCACCCGAGCAGGTGCCGCTGTATTCCATCAGGCCGAATAAGAGCGCCGAGTGGGACATGTGCGCGAATCAGGTATGGCCCTCCTCTATCCGTCTCGTATTTCTCTGGTGCCCCTAATAACCCACCAAAAAGAAAATCCTCAGCAAAGACCACGCCTCCCTCAGCGTGCTCGGGCTCGGCCTGACGCTCGGCTTCGGCCTACTGATTATGGCGCTGTCGTACGCGCTCGACCCTGTCATGACGTGCCTCCAGAAGCGGCGCGGCGTGACCGAGTACGAGCGGCTCGAGTGGACGACCAACAGCATGTTCAACCTGCAGCGGCTCGCGTACGAGGGCGCCGGCCAGGGCGGCAGGTGGAGCCATGCGGATGGCGATATTCCCGTTACCGAAAAGGGGGAGGTCTTGGCCGGGTTGGATATTGGGGATAAGAGGTATCCTAGGATCGGGAGGGTTAAGGTCGGTGATGAGGGGGGGAGCAAAAGCGGTGAGGTGGTGAACGTGGTGGATGTGGTGGACGTGGAGAAAAATATGACGAGGGGGATGACTTGGACATCAAAGGGATCAACCATCGGGAGGACAGAGTCCAATCCTGAAAACGGTGTATGATGCGTTCCACTTTCTGGCAACAGCTATATAGCGAGTTCTCGGTTTCTCGAGGCCCAGGATGACGCTTGCTGCTGTCTTCATATTGTCAAAGATCTGGATGAATTTGTCTTGTCTGCTCCGTGGATGGCTGATGGACAAAAGTGAATATGTTAACTGGGCGAAGGGGCGGGAGGGAGCTTATAACCATGTGATTGTTGTTCTTTTGCAGGTGTACTTTTGGCCGATGAGCTGTAAAGTAAGCTAACCCCCTGAGCTGCGCCGTATAGAGCATACCTTTGTGGTCTTTCGGAATAAACATGCTGACAACCCTGTCGGGCATAATGCGAGGTCTTGGTATTACCCTGATGCGAGAGTGACATGTTGAGAGAAGAGGATTCGCAGTATTTTCACACGCCGACAGAGCGTTTGTCCGTCGGAGGAGGAATAACCAAGACCGTAGGTACTGGTAGGTGGGAGGGATGCCAAGTAACTAGCCGACCATGATTGACAAAGCAGCCTACATCTAAAGCTAACACGGGTACTGCCAATGTCTGTCTACGCATGCCTTGCTTACAGGCTACAAGGGCAGACATAGTGCCTTCTTAATGCACCCGAGTATTTGTAGCCTAGCTGGCCTGTCCTTATTGTATCACAGGAACATATCTCGTCCATGTCGTAACGTACACGCCATCGGTGAGGGATCTCAGGCTTGTGACTGTCAGCGCTAAAGTGGTTATCCTCGCGGTACAAGTAGATCAGACCGGTCCCATAGATCAGAGCTGCAGTGACGGTAGAAAGGGCCGCTCGTTGGGGAAACATATCAACACGGAGCCCGCGCTCGAGCATGTTCCTAGATACCCTCTTGTCGAGTAGTTGCATCAGCTTTTTAAACTTGGCCAGAAACTCTGAGTCTCTCTAGGGCGAGCGGGGATCTCCTGCACTCGTAGCGTCGTGGCCAGCTGGAGCTGCTTCTTCCCGGGCCTCCTCGTTGCTAGTCTCTACAATCCGCTTGTCGAGCAAGTTCAATACTTTTTGCACAAGGAGCCCTTTCCTCCTTCGTGCAACAACAACTTGTGTCAGGCTACCCCAAGGTCGAAGCCGTGATAGAACTGTCTATGCAGTTCTAGATGGGTGGCTATTTCGAGTGCAAGGGGTCCAGACCTGGGCCCTTTGCTTACACAGAGCCGTTTTAGGCCCTTCGGCTAGAATTGCACCTTCTAGGAAGGCTGTGGTGTTTAATGGGCAGATGTAGCCGAAGCTGAGCCGGGACTGGTCTGGACTGATCAGAGGTGACTGTTCATCACCTGACCACGAGCATGGGGTGGTTGTCGATTTTAGGGTCGTGAAACATTTGCGTCTTCATTCCCCATCTATCAACCCCGGTGTCAATTCTTGCAATGAAAGTCACCATCACCCACCACCCACCAACTTGTCAACCACTCAGCTGTCAGTTGAGCTGCATCGAGGTCTTAGGGTGAAGCCACAGGGATGCTGAAGCTGAAAGTATCGATCTTGGCATTAGACGCCCCAAGCGGCAACACGCAAAGATCATTGGACACGGGAACCTTTTATCAAATCTGGATTTGGTTATGGTGGCTTGAGGAATCTCACTCCTCACGGCTTGGCATTCCGGAATGGAAGACAAGATGTTTTCTGCCCGTCCTGCTTCCCTGCTCGGCCCACATTATAATCTCTTGGACCTTCTTTTCTTGCGCCCAAGCGGAAAATACGGCAATTACCTGCATCATGGCACTCCCTCTCGAATCCGCCATATATGGCTTCTTCGCTTGCTTCGGAACCTCATTTGCAGTCTGCACGCTCGACTTGCTCGCCTGGGAACTTGGTGGCCAAGACCACTACAAGGCTCTCGCACTAGTTTGTATCGCCATATGCTCCAAGCTCGAGGAGCACGTTTCATACCGGACACTGGGTCTCGCCGCGCCCCTTGGTGTACTACCTTGTGCCATTACCTGGCGGGATCCTTTTCGCAAAGGCGGTACAATCTGCAATCACATTGCCCTCCTCGGCAATATCGAACCGTACACTCTCATTAGTTCCACTTGTTATTACGGGTGCACTCACGGCGAACATCGCGATAACCTTCAGCTGAATCATTCCCGACTATAGGGTCAGACTTGGGTTTATGTTCGCCATGAACACCTGGGAAACAATTACCATGGTCTCGGCTGTCGCTCGTCTTCTGGCCTCCGTCGTTAAGGTCGGTCTGCCGAGGTACAACCCGCACCAAGTGCTCCGAACAATTGGCTCACGGTTCATCGCGGCCTTCGTCGCCGTGGCTATAATCATCGGCAAGCCGATGGTATATCTCATCAGAGGCAGTGGGTTCGTTTGTCGAGCATCGATGCGCGTCTGGCGATATAGTACTTTGCTGTTCCTGGAACTTTTAGACGATGCCCGATTACAACGCACCCATATTCTCATCGGGCGAGAATTGACAAGTGTATTAATCTACACCGAAATCACGCCATGGGATCCAAAGTTTCGAGTCCTGACAGTTCTCCCTAGGAGGGGTCCCTTGCTGGAATGTCACTTGGGCCAAGTTGCGTTAGATGCCAAATCTGCCCGAAGACTCTTACGAGGCAATGTCGTATCGATGGCGGTTCTTAGCCGGACTACCGAGCTTTCCGATTCTCGTCAACGACCACATTTTCCCAGTTCAGTCCAATGTTTATCAACTGCTCCGAGACGTCCGAAATTCTTCGGTAGCCGGACTTCCGCGGGCAATGGTGTCTCGACCGGAGAGTTATATGCGGCGTCAAGGGCGCCCTCAGCATGCACGCTGCGATGGGGTTGCTCACCCACGAGGAACTAGAGAGTCCAGAGCTTTATGGACTTCCAAAGCTTTTGTACTTGTTGGAGTCTAGGATTTATTATCAACTTAGGTAGCATTTATAGATTAAATCTTGGGTTCTCCTCTTTATAAAGCGTTGGGTCCCCAAGTTGCCAAATCACTTTAAGTTTACTTTTTCTTCTATTTAAATACTAAGAAGCATCCACATATTTTTCCAGCAGTATCTAGCCCCCTTTGACTCACTTAACGGTATACTTAAGATGAAAGGGCTAAAGTTCGTGGCGTTTATCACCCTGTCTTTTTTAATCTTCGTCTGACCGATCCTCACCGGCGAAGAGGCTCCGACTTCCCTGGGTTACAACGGGCGAGCCACACGGTCCTGCTTCAAGGTCTTGGACAAGTATCGCGAGGACTGGCAGCTGCATAATTTAGATTACACGTCCCGCGCCAAACCCTCACACAAGCACAAGCACCGGGAGGAAGACCAACAGCCGCACAACCTGAATGAAGGCTCAGCTAAAGCAGAGGAGGAACATGAATTGATAAAACAAAAGGGAAAATTCCACTAGAATAACGGTGGTAAATAGCAGCAGACACAATACATTTGCCTGAGCAGACGCAACAACAGTCGCCAAAGCAGACGTAACAACCACCCGAGATAGGAGAAGCGTCTGGCGAGATTAAAGGCGGCTCTGCCTGGTGGGTAGCTAGGATGATCTTGTAGGCTAATTCGACGCTTAAAGCCAATCTCCCTTTAAAGGTATATGGGATATTGGTAGCTAAGTTAGCGGTTCTAGCTAACGGCCCCTATTCTCCTAATCAGCCCCATATTACATCCACCAAGAATAATCTATTTAAGGAGCGTTTTAATACTTATATACCAAATAAGCAATTAATAAGCAAAATTCTAATCACCAAGAATTTTATTATCGTTTATATTACCTTAAAATAAAGTAACGTTAAAGCGGGAATTATTTATTTTTTCTTAAGCTTACTATATTAAGTTTTAGTAAAGTTATTACAATTTTATATTATTAACGTTTTAAAAGAATAAATTAAGGTTAGCGTTTCGAATTCTCTATAGCAGCTTTAATAAATTATATATACCGTTTAGGATTTATTAAAATCCCAGATCCCTTACGCTTAGCCGCCTACCCTTTTAAGTATTTGGGCCTAAACGCTCCAAACCGCCAATTTTTCCAGATATGCAATATTTATCCCCCTATAATAAGAATTACGACGCGGCCATTAGGGCCCCTCATTATACCTATATTCTTGGCGCTGATAATTTTTACTATAATGCTAAATGAAGAAGAGGACGATGAGGAGGAGGAGGAAGGGAAGAGGTAGATATGAGTATAGTTGACCCCATAGCCGAGGAGGCCTACGTCGTTTACACTATTATAGTAATACTTTTTAATGATACCTTTCAAGCTAAGTATATAAAGGTTTTCTACCGGTTATGATAAGAGAGTTTTTAAAAATTAACATTGACTACGATATAAACTGATAGCAAGTTTTGGATACCCTCAGCACAAAGGGAAATTAGACTTAAGAAACATTTTGCGGGTTTTGCCTTTTTTTTTTTTTAACATTTAACTAGAGATGCATTTGTGGTTAAATATATAAATGCGTTTTTAATTCCCTCTTTATTCTCGTACGTACAAAGAGTTAAATATCTTCATAATATTCAGTGGTTCGTACCCTAAGTCGTATAAGCCTTAAAGATTAGGGAATAGCTAGAAGGATTCCCCACCAAACCAATCACCCCGCTATGCCGATTAAATGTGCCAGGGGGGACCCCAAGGCTATCACCACCCATAACTCGACAAAAATACAGCTAAATAAAGTAGAAATTTATATTTAATAGTCCTCTAAAACCTTATAAAACCTATAAAGTATATAAATAACTTCTTATACGTGATTTTCCACTTTATCTTCTAAATCCAGCAACTTTTTCCTCCACTTACGTTTTAAAGGCCGTATAAAAGCTTCCTACGCCTTTACAATAGATTCTAAACTTGAAAACTTATTATTAAAATCTTCTCGTACCCTTTTATAAATACGTAACTTATTAGCTTTTAAATCCTCTCGTAATTATACAATCTTAGCTTTTAAAAACGCCTTCTACGTATTACCGCGATTTAATACCCTCTTTATAACTAAAAGAACTTACTTAACATTATAACTTAAAGGGGATTATTATTATAAAGCGTTATTTAGTACCTTATAAATATTATAAGACTTTTTTAAAGTTATTATTATATATATTATAATTAAAAGGTAATTAGTAAAAGTTGGGAAACGTTATTATAAAAGGGGGGGGTCTCCTATTAAAGCTGTTAATTTGTGTGGCCTGACTGGTCTCAGTGAGGTCCAGTACAGGAGGTTACAGGGGGTGAGTCCCCTGTAACGGGCGCAGCGGAAGGCTTTGAGGGTACGATGACTGCCCGAGACGGGGTCAAA
>Ga0247765_1000939_pt1 | contig 17520 bp, 21 predicted proteins | sample UWRJL106311C6_FD_179949 | JGI IMG/M metagenome (GOLD analysis project Ga0247765, IMG submission 179949) | Plant litter microbial communities from Arlington Agricultural Research Station in Wisconsin, United States - UWRJ-L106-311C-6 | ecosystem: Environmental > Terrestrial > Plant litter >... | reverse complement strand
TTTTTTTGTTAATCTGCCGTGGGGGGGGGGGGGGGGGGGGGGGGGGGGGCGTCTCACTGCACCCCCCACCACTCACCCATGCATGCATGGTCACCGTGACGCTGGGTATAGCCTGGCCTCTTACAACAATTTTTTTTCTTTTTTTTTCTTCTTTCTTTTTTTTCTGCTTTTCTTTTTGCATATAGCTCAAAGTATATATTGCTTGTGATGAGATATAGGTTGATGATTGGATGCCGGTCAGGGCCATAGAATAGCAGCTGTGTATTGTTCTTGTGTATGGTTCTGGTTACGATTATTCTTGTATATGTATATAGTCACAATGGTTATTCTCTCCCTATCTTTCTCTCTCTCTCTCTCTCTCTCTCTCCTAATAAAAGAAAAGAAGAAGGGTTCAATGACAGCGTATGCTCAGGAAGCCTGCATGTCTGTGTGTGAGTGTGTGTGTGTGTGTGTGTGTGTGTGTGTGGGTATGGCAATGACTAGCAATGTAAAGTCCATCGACGCTGCAGGCACAAGTACCTAGGTAAGGTACCTACCTAGGTAGATGTATGTAGATATATTTATAAAGGGAATGTTACAAATGCGGGAGATATTGCGTCCAGTCCGGCGTCCTAAAAATGTCCCTAGGCAAACTCCGTAGACCGACGAATCCTTCAACGACGAGAAACCCCCGACAAAGGAAATAAAAGACCAGAGACGCGCCGATGACGACTGAAAATAAAATGAAAAGGGAACCGGCGATACAGAATATGAAGCCGAATATGAAGCCGACGAAAGTGTCGGCACAGTCGGAATCAGAATCAGGGATCCCTTCCCGCTGATAAGTATTTGATGAAGGATCCCCACTCGGCCTGGCCGACGGTTCTTGTTCTTGTTCACTGTTCGCGTTCACGCGCATGCTTTGTCCGACTGCCCAACCGACTACCCCCGTCGTGACAAGGATCATAGCGAGACAGCCAGACCCGGCAATGTATACGCAGGATACCTTCCAGAGCAGAGCTTCAGCTGCGGTTGGAAAATGGAAATGATCATTCCAAGCCGCGGCGTGGATGGATCCATAAATGACAGCCACGATACCAAATACGCACAGCGAGGCAAGTCTCGGCTTCCATTTATTCTTGTTGGATGTGGATGCTGATATTCCAAACGTCGTGCTGGGCCAGGTTGCTATGTAATCTCTAACGAGCGTCTCGCCATTGACCTCGGAGTTGAGCGTGAAGTGGAAACTTGTGGTCTTGACGTTTTGTAAGGCAGAGTGCGAAGCTTCCCGGGCCCTAGCGAGAACACGGCTCGGATGGTCTTTTTTCTTTGGCTTCTTGTTCGTCTTCAACGACTTCATACTCTGAGGGTCGTTCGTATTCATTTTATGGTCCGGTGAAATCGCAGACACCAAGTTCGACCCAAACTCGGGAGGCGGCTTGTTGCAGAATAGCTCCGCTGCCACGTCGGGGGATTCATTGACAAAACTGCTAAAAAGCTGCCAGCGAAGAAGATCGCTCAGGTGGATGACATTCGGCGGTGGGCATTTCAACCAGGTGACGCCGACTCCCGCAAATCGCGCGATATCAACATGAGCACCCGGTCCTCGGTAGGGGCTACGGCCCGGCGTGGATAGATCGTGTACGTCCCACCATGTGTGTTGGTAGTATCTCTCAGCAAGGACCACGTATTTGGATACCGAATTTCCGTGGGGATAAGCCAGTGGCAACCCCCGAAGCACAGATGGTCGAATCCATGCCATAGTCTTGATTTCTGGCTCGCCAGAGTCGAGCCATGAGCCCAGGTTACGTCGACTGCAGACGGCAAATGTTGCGGCTAGTCCAGGGGCCCATTCTCCGCTCAATATTGTCGGCTCGTTAATATCCAGCGGTTTGTCCCACCATATGATATACATCAGGAGGGCGCATATGGCGTGGGCTAGCGTGTTGAGTTCTAGCGTAGTGATGGGTAATCTGTGTACGGCACGCATAACGCACTGGAGAATCAACCAGGTGGCTTGCGTCATGACCAGTATTTTGGCGAAGCCATCAGCTTTACTTTTATCCCTGATGGCATCTTTACTGATATCAGGGAGCCATCCTAACCGTGCAACGATCCGGATAGCCTTGTGGTTGAGAGCGAGACGGGGAGATCCAGCCATGTACTCGCCAGGGAGGTCATCTTGTCCCTGCTTGGTGTCGAGAGCGAACCCACCCATGTAGGCGAACCAGCTGTGTGTTATTGTCCAGTCATTTTTTCGGCCATCAGAAGGGTCGGTTTCTGTCTTGGGGGGTGTTAACAGAGGGGAACAAAACAAACTCTCTTGAAGATGGAAAAAAAAAAAACTTACTTTCTCAAATATTTCGGCAAGGTCCCTGGACAAAGCTTTGACCCGTTGCTTCTGTCCCCAGGCGATATATACCATGATTTCCGGGGCAAATATGCCCACGACAATCCATTTCGCTTTTCTCCAGAAAAGGGAGAGAGGGGTCGCATTCCCGGGCGGCACGTTGAGGTGTAGCGCTGTATAACTGCACAAGGCAAGTGTGATGATGCAGCTCTTCAAAATAGAAAACGTCCCTCTGCCGTCCGGCTCCATTCTGTAGTCAATGTTAGCAGTAAGCAAGGCGTAAGGAGCATCAGATTTGCCTACACCCATCCAAATGTCTCCTCACTGGTGGTATCATTTGCCATGTTAGCCAGATCAGAGGTTGAACTTCACTGGGAAGCGTACACGCGTGTGACCGTGCCCATGGACCTGACCGTTGATGGAAGAAAGTGGGTTGGGTCGGCAAAATGAGTTGAGGATTGAGGCTGTGAGGCTGTGTTCATGTTTCAGCTGATGGACAGTTTTGCCCAATTATCTCGTAAAGGTGGCGGCGGGCCCGATTTTGGGCCGGAGCCCTCACACCAATACCATCTCGTCACTTACTTTTCAGGGCAAACTGAACAACTTTCTCCCTGCCTCAGGTTCGTTTATGAGGCTGCATACGCGTCATCTTCCTAGATTAGGCTAACTAAATCAGCGCCAAGGACTGTGTTTGTTGCCGCCCAAAGCGTGAGATTGATGAAAAGATGGTGATGCCCAGCCGAGGCAGAGATGAAGGGTGTGACGCTCGTTGTGTGGTATGAAGACTTACCTCTTTGCAAGAGAGCACGGCTTCGTCCTGGCCTAAACTGCGACGGGAAAGGGACAACATAAAAGACAGTAAGAGAATTAGCTGCTCACCCGGACTCAGTCCCTGCTCAGTCCTGCTCAGGATTTGCCCTGGCTGGTTCCAGTTCGGTGAGCTGCACGTCTAGCCGAGTGGCTTGAATCCTTCCCAAGTCTGCACGATTCGTGGCCAATCAAGGCCTCTCTCTCTGCAGATTCACTCCCAACCCCTTCAAACCCCTCAACTCGGGCGAAAATGAATCTCGCTCGACTCTGTCATGAGAAGCTGCACCAAAACCTGGCTCCCTTTAGCACCCATCGCGATCATCAATCATGACAAACCTTTGCAGTCTTCCCGCCGAGCTGACTGAGCAAATACTCGACGGGTTATGCGTCAACCACACATCACCGAACTCGTTTCGGGACCGTGCCTACTTTGACAGCTATCTCGGCAGCACTGATGGGGTGCTCCGAGACCAAGTTGTGAGCCTCGCGGCGCTTGCCAACCTCTGCCGGACAAGCAAGCAGTTTCAACGCTCGGCCACATGGCGGCTCTACCACACACTCGCGCCCGGCTCGCGCGCCATGCCCAACTGGTGGTGTCTCGCGCGCACCCTCATCACACAGCCGTGGCTTGCCGCTCTCGCCCGCCACCTGGTGATGCTCCAATTCATCAGGGAAAGCCCCTTTAAAGTCGTCCCCCCCGCCACGGCCGCCGCCGACTGGAGCATCCCACCCGAAGTGACAACCCATTTTTCTAGGCGCGCTGCCCTCGTCTTCCCCGATGCCATTGAGCTCGCCGACCACCTCGCCAACCCCTCAAGCAGTCTTCACTCGTCGGCGGTGCAGTCTCTCTTCATCATCCTCTGTCCCGCAGTGGAGACGCTTTGCTGCGTTGCCGACTTTGTCGACTTCAACTTCACCCTGTGTACCCCAGCCAGTCTCCCCGCGCTGCGGTCGCTCGAGATTCGGTCTTGGGATAATTCGTGTACTCAAGACGGCTTTGATGTCGAAGCAGCGTTGTTGCTCTTGGATGCCGCGCCCGGTCTGGTGCATCTACGTCTGGTGCAGCCAAGCGGTGAAATCCCACGTTCCAAGCCCGACAAAAATGGCCACCAGATGTTGCAGCAGGTCAAGGAGCTCGAGTTGCTGCGTGCCGTCTCAGAGACAGACGAGCTGGCCTCATGGATGAGGGCGTGTCCGGCCCTGGAGAAGTTGCGCTATGATGACGGTGGTGACCCGAACTCCAAGTACTACCAGTTCCGTCCCGGAGAGGTTGTCGAGGCCGTGGTGCAGCATGCACCCATGTTAACTGAGTTTGTGCTCGAGTTGGTCAGGTGGGGGCCTGCGGGTGACAGTAGGGGCTTGATCGTTGGGGAAATGGCCAAGGCCAAGGAATTGTTGGAGGCGAGAGGTGTGGTCTGCAAGTTTTCCACGATTGAACCTCATGATAACTAGAAGGGCTAGTTTATATGGGCGAGGACAAGACGAGGATGAACTTACAACGGACATGGTATATTGTGCCCCAGGGTGGAGAGGCGCTGAGTGGTCGACTTTATTGGAACAGCAATGAAAGTGAGAATTTGTGCATAATCAGGACGACGAACGAAAAGGGAAGTTTCGCGTGCCCAGATTAGATTATCGACCAAAGATGGCAGATTCTGATGTGTCTACACCACTTACAGCTCACGCAGTTCCCAAGGAAGGCACGACGCGACCCTCTAGGCAGGTGGTCATTCGTACCTAATCAGGTCATCTTCAGGTTATCTTCAGCCCGACAGCGCGCATTCTCATGATGACGGTCCTTGTGCAGCACACGTGACCGAATGTCTACCGGACTGGTTCGTGCCAGGGGTCCCGTTTCGGGGGTAGGCCTCGGTGCCTCTATTATCCAGCTGGTTGAAACTACGACAAATGTTGTGAGCTATATGAATGACGTCAAGAACGCCCCCACCAGACGCGCCGCGTTTGCCCGTCCGCCAAGCTTCCAGTCTTTTGGCATTGCTGATCAATTTGCGATACTGGATGGAAAAAGTAAAGTCTGCCTCGGATCCCTGATTGTTGCTCTCCGCCGCTTGGGTGCACCCGCGGGGCCGCTAGAAGAGGTACAAGCCAATATGGAATATCTCGCGACCAAACCCGAGCTACATGTAGTAGCCGGTCGTCTTGGGAATGCGGGAAAGACTTTGTGCTGGAAGTTTGACAGGAAAGAGGTTGAGGAGGCGCTAACGTAGGTGAAATGTGTTAAGACGCTCGTCATGCTCGCTCTGCAAAACGATCTCTTGTATGCCCCGTTAAACCTTGGGCCAAGAGAGGCCGAGTCCCGCCTATCAATGCTGACTCTTCTCTCTAAGGGACACGAGCCCATGGTATTCTTCCTCACAGAGAAGTGCAAGAGGACAGCTTGAGGCCTGACCGCTACGCACGGTACTGCCTCTATTCGAGTTAAGTCGAACCCTATGCTATGGTGGGTCTCAGCCCCCTTTCACCTGTACAGCCAACAATGGAAGCGTTTTTGTCTGAAGATCATTACTAACAAAAGAAATATTGTACAGTGCATAGGTACGTAATTCTTGGTCGTTAATTTTCGCCCTCTTGTTCTCTCGTCACACGCTCTCGCGCGAGAATCACAACTCATCCTTCTTGTCTTCTTTGGTGGCCTCCTTAGGGGGCTCATCCTTCTTGGCCTCCTCCTTCACCTCTTCCTTCTTGACTTCTTCCTTCTTTGTCTCTTCCTTCTTGGTCTCTTCCTTCACCTCCTCGACCGGCTCGTCAATGACAACACCAGGCTTGGCCTTGACAAACTGAGCCTTGATGGTGAACTCCATGTCACGACGGCCCTCTCTCCGCCTCGCCTTGGTCTTCTTGACGGGGTACGCGACAACCGAGCTGTCAGCCAGTTTAGGGCTGTACTTGGACAAGTCGAAAAGAGTGTCTGCCATTTTTTCGTCTCGTCAGTGTCTCAAAACTGAAGGCAATCGCTGATGACGGAAAAAATAGCTTACCCGCACACCCGCTATCCTCACCCACCCACAGAGGCAAAATCTCATACAGGGCACCCGGCGCAAACAGCACCGTTTTCTCCTTATCCGGCTCGCGCAGCTCCGGCGGAATGGGCATCTCGCCAACCGGTACCGTATCGGTAACCTTGGCGCCCTCGGGCGGCACTTTGTACACGGCAAACAGACCCTTGTGCTTGCTCTCCTTGTCGCGATACTGCTGCTCGATCCACTCGCGCACCTTGATCGGCACATCGGTATACTGCATCTGCAGCAAATTCCGATCATAGCCGTGGGGATCAATCCCATCCCAGCTTCCCGGGTAGGGGGTATCGGAAAACAATTTCTTGAGCGCCTCCATGTACGGCTTGAGACCATGCGGGGGGTCCTCGGAGATGTCGTCCAGGAGGTATTCCCTGGCGGGGAACGTCTTTTCCGTCTCACATGAGCTGGTAAACTTTGCGAGTTGCGTCTCCGACACGTATGGGTTGGCCCATTTCCAATTGGTCATGCGCTCGGGTTTCCCGGCGGGACGGGGAGGTTTTCCGGGAACGACGGGGCCGATGGCGGCGGCCGAGGAGGCCAGAATTGCGGCGGAGAGCCAGGCTTCGAATTTCATGGTGCTGGCTACGTCCCCTACCTTTACCTAGGGAGGATGTTGTGGGAATTGGAGGGGGGAGGGAGGAGAAAAAGGAGAAGGAAAGAAAAGAAGGGAAAAAGAAGGTGGGAAAAACAATAAATATGAGAGAGACGATCGACCGAGATTAACAACCCCATTGGAAAGCTAGGTAGCCAGCTAGCTACTGCTTCATGCTGTGCTGTCCTCCGGAGTGGTGTTCCCGCATTTCCGCAATTGGAATTTATGGAGTGCCCCGTTCGGAACCGGGCCGAGAAACCAAGCAAGCACTGGCAAGTTGCCAGTTTGGAGATTTGGAGATTATGCGACCGAAGCGATGCGATGCCGTGCGGGGAACAAGACCAAAACATGCCACTATGTGGGGACTCTGGAGAGCTGGAGAGCTGCTGTGGAGTAGTTACTGTGGAGAGTGGCACTGCTGGGTTGGGGTAAACCGGGAGCTTGTCGCCCTGGATAAATTGCTGAAAAATTGCTGCTGCTCCAATGATTTGTGATGCTGCTTTGCGCTCAAACAAACACCGTGTCGTGTTGAAAGTCGAAACTCAGACGAGGCCCGTTGTGGGTCTGGTGCTGTTGAGGAGTCGGAAGTACTAGGCAAAGCTATGAAGTACATTAATAAGGAGAAGCAGGATCATATCCTGGAGGCTCGAGAAGCGAGCGGCTCGCCCGAGCAATTGGCCCTGAAGAGCCTGGCCTTGGGGCGGGTGCTACCCCAACAGCAACAACACCAGGCCTGACCCGCTGCACGAGGTGGACATCATCAGTCCCCAAATGCGAATCGCAACCAAATATGAACACTCCCGTCCTCATCCCAAAGCAGCCGTCTGAGCTTGAGTTTTTCCCGCCACCAACATCACAACTGCGTCAGCCCTTACTCAAGTGATACCCCAAACATCCACCGCGTCGGCCAATACGTCACGTCCTCCGACACCCTCGGGCTCCTCAGCACTCCCACCCGCACATACTTCATCTCCGGGTCGTCATAACGAAGTCGGCCAAGGACCGCCTGCACGCTCTGTCTCTGAAGCGCTTTAGCAAATCTCGCCTTGATTTCCAGCGAAAAATACTTTTTCTCCTGCAGCACCAGATGGATTCCCGATACGACGTGAAGCAGAAACAGCGGCGTCCCCGGCGGCATCCACCCATCTCCCTCAAAGCACAAGACGTAGTCTGGATACCACTCCAGAGGTCGGTTGTCGGTTCCGCCGCCAAAAACCAGCCCATAGCGAAAGATGCTGTGATGCTGCACGCCGGAATTGTCCGGGTCGGGCTGGTACCGATACTGCAGGTAGCCGCAGGCCATTTGTCCGTCGACGGTCAGCGTTGCGTTGCGAATGGGTTCGGCCAGATGTTGATGGCCGTCGCGATCGACTTGGACGTGGCGAACTTCACACGGGGATAGATAGTTGGTGGGTCGCTCAGGAGGTCGCGGCGTGTACCGAATCTCGGGCCAGTACAGAACGCCTGTTTTAGCTGACACCCATGACCAAGATGGCTTGGGGCGACGTTGCTGATCCTGGAAGTCGAGGTTAAGAGTTTGGTAATGCTCTCGTAACCCCTGAATCGAAGACAACATCGTCTCTTGTCCGGGACACGACCCGGCGAACTGGGCCCCTCTCGAAACGGCTGCCGAGGGCTCCCCGAACCGACAGAGTTTTCTTGTCTCTAGGCAACTCGGCGAGCAAGCCGCCGAGTACGAATACTGGCAGCGAAAAGAATCCCCGCCAGTCTCGCTGGTGTTGACGTCAAAACACCGACAGATTCTTCGATCCCCGGTCTCCGGGGCCAATGAACCCGCATCGATCCTCCAGATCAAATTCAGCTGCAGCGACCTCTTCCACAGCCCCGCCACATATTCCTCGGTCATGACCAACCCCATCTCCCTCGCATAAAAGTCGGCAAACCCTAAAAGCGCGGGGAGTCGATCTTCTTCTCTTGTCAACCTAAGCGAGGTAAACAATTCAACCGCCTTACTCCACGCCTCTTCCCTCCCCCAATTCTCACGTTTGGGGTTCGCCCCGGCTGTATAGCCTTTGCACTGACAGTCGCCTACCTCTCTACATTCCCAAACTAGTTCGCACTGGGAAAAATGCACCACCCTTGGCGCCAAAAGCCGTTCTTGAAATACCCATGCCCGCGTCAGGAGGGGGAATACCGCCGCGGAGGTGGACTTCCAGAGCCGCTCCCAGTGTTTTATCGTCTTCCTTGCAGTGAATCTGAGCTCGCGACCATTTGGTGTATCGGTATCACATGTAAACGGCCGTTCAAACCCTTCTCTCTTCTTTCCCATTCCCTTTCCCTCCTCATCTTCACTCGTACTTTCACCTTCAGCTTCCCAAAAACAACCCGCCTCCCCACCCACGGAACTGGTCGCCGCAATAGTCACAAAACTGCCCTCGTAAATCCCCGCCATCAACCCCGCCTGTTCCCGCCAATCTTGCGGATCATCTTGGATGATACAGAGAGAATCGATCCATAGGTTGGTGATTCCCAGGGCGAAAACAAAGAGGCCTGCTTCGCGAAAGGTGCGCGGGAGAGAATCCCAGGGAATTTCTTGCCCTAAAAGGGAAGGGTAGTTTTCTCGAGTCGCGATGCCGAGGTCGGTGGTTCCCCATCGGTGGCTGAGACATGCATATCGGCCTGGTTGGCGGTGCGTTTCAACGAGCGTAACCCGTAATGAAGAAGGGTCGGAAGGGTTGGTGGCTGTGAGGTGGAGGACACGTGGGGGGAGAGGAGAAGATGAGGATGATGAAGAAGATGAAGAGGGAGGACATTTAGCATGGTGGTGTAAACAGGACGAAATGTGGGATTGAGTCCAAGCGAGGCTGGTGGGCGATAAAGGATGGAGGGGATGAAACGCTTCTTTGCGAAGACGGATCGTGTTTTGTGTAGCCAAGGCTCCTGCCATCCATTCATTCGTTCATCCATCTGTGTCAGCGTCGGTATTCCATATCAAAGGGGATTTCGAGACATGGGGTAGGTAGGTGTGTATACCATATTCAGTCTGAGCATGTAACTCCAACTCCAGCTTTGGGCGCGAATCCCTAAAATACAACTCAAGCGATAGCGTTTGGGGCGGGACCTCGGCTGGACCTCTCGCGTAGATCCACACCACGGTATCGCAAATGTGTGGTTCAAACTGTCGAATTCCTGACAAGATAATGGCGCAGAATGGACAAGACCCAGAAGACTCAGCCAGAGATGTCGGACTAAAGTCAAAGGCTGCCCGGTACTGCGGGATCTGTCCGGACAGAATCCGTCGTTGGAGGTTATTGCATAGCCGGCAGGGGGGGTTCGGAACGGAGCCAGACATGTTTCGTGAGGAGGATTTGTTCTCGTCTATTGCGAGATAGCATTTACTAGATGAAGACAGAATGTGTTTTGGCTGGAGGTGACTTGGATTATCGGCTGTCACTCTGACAAGTCAACAGAGTCGAGAAGGTGGTGTCGTCGTAATGTAGTTGGAGAGGTAGCATTAAGCGTGCATTGCGGCGCAGTCAGTCCGGGCAGAGGGCAGACTGGACTGGAAAGGGAGGCTGTGCCTGCAGCTTGGAGGGGGGCTGGAATGAATGTGGACAAGGAAGATGCATTTGCGGGGACAGTTTCACGGTCCTAGATTCTAGATTTTATGGGCTGTGTGTTATGAAATGGCAATTACGGAAGAATTAGAATATGGTTCTGGCTAGCGAAGCGCTTTTCTTGTACGGTACCCTACATGTACGTGTAAGATATCTCATTAAAGCGACCAGTCCAACATGAAGTATCTCGCCTTTGCATGTCTTTGGATGGGTCCTTACGGGCTGCTCCGGTGGTTACTGACGTAGGGCGACCTTGGTTGTGAGTTTTTTGTACTAGAGCGGCGAGTGAGTGCAATGGCAGTTTAGTTTTCATTTTCTTGGTCGGCTGCCAATGGAAAAGACTCAATCAATGTAATCCAGAGTGGAGAATTCTGCGCTTGTACTCAGTTCAACCACCCTCTGTGCATCCATCCCTTAGTCTTGCTGTCTCAGCCTCTGAAGAGTGTTGATCTCCAGTAATAATAATCTGCTGCTGGTCCCGACAGTTTGGTATTGCCACTAATGGCTTGTGGGGCGGTTAGGCATCAACCCCGCCATCTTTGACCTGTATCACCATTTCTCACCTGCTTCTCATCTTAACTTGACTGTCGCATTTTTCATTTCACTTACCCTACACCGCATAAACATAACAGCCACCGTCCCTTGTTGGTTTCTCCACTCTCCTTATACCATGGTATCCCCCCCAAACCGCATCTTGGCAAAGGTCATGGACCACCATGGCTACGGCAACAACAAAGACGACTACATCATCTCCATTCGTTGTAACGGCAGGGTATTCCATGTTGAAATGTCGCTGTTCCATCTCATCAACTCTCCTGCCATTACGGCCCGCTATCGGAAATTCATTGCGGCGTATCGCGATCACGGCGATGAATTCGATGCTCTCGAGCTCAAACACGAGGATGGCGAACCTTTCCATCCCGAAGAGGTGTTGGAAGGGTTTCACGACTGGCTTATTGGAGTTTTCACTCCGGTTTTCACCCAAGTTGTTGACGACGACGACGAGGATATCCCCCCGTCGTTTGACCCCGTGAAGATCGCCGCGGGAAAAGCCCGTCCTTTGCTTTCCGAGTATCTTTTTCCCCAAGAATATTACTGTCGTCTCGAGGCGGAAGACGACAAGCCGTTTCCGATATACTTGCGAGACACAGAGATGCCGTTTGTGCATCCGTTTGTGAACATTGACGCTGAACTCTCCCGAGACCTTGAGCACCAAAAACAAAATCTCAATCTCACTTTTGTGCACGCCTCGGAGGTGGAAATCTGTTTCAGACGGGCCGAGTATGCCCTCTCCACCACCATACCCAGACGGGTTCATGTCCGAGTTGATCTTAATCTCGATCTTAATCTCGATCTCGGAGATACAAAACAGGAAGAAGGCAAAAAAACAACATGTTTCTTCAAAGGGTTTTCCCAAAATGAGGGGGAGCGCATGGAACGCGAACTCGAAATCCATCTCCGTGTATGTAAATCCGACTTACCAACTTCCGTACGGGTAGTTCGTCTCCTCGGGGTAGTGACGGCTGAAAAAAAAATGACTGTCAAAACAAGAAAGTGGCGGGGTTTTTACTCACCTACGTTAACCACCGCCGTGAGAATGACGGGTTGATTTTTGAAGAGTCGTTGCGACACACACCGATTCCGATTCGGCACCGGTGGGCTGCACAGATTCGCGAAACGGTTGAGCGGCTCCATGATGCGGGACTGGTCTGGGGTGATGCCCATCTGGGTAATGTCTTGATAGACAAGAATAACGATGCGTGGTTATTGATTGGCTATGGTGGAGGTTATACACGTACCCCTGGATGGGGATGGGTGGGGGTGGATAAAGAATTGGCAGATACCAAAGAAGGGGATTTACAGGCAGTAGAGAGGATTGTGGAATGCTTGTCCAGCGGGGAAGAGTATGAGTCTTTGTCGGACTGGACCGACTCGGATCAGGATTTGCTGGATATAGTTGGGGGTGATTAGGTACGTAGTTTGGGGACACGGCGATTTCTCGCTCTAGTGAAGAATTCGACATTTATATCTTACGTCAACCAGTTCAGTGCTCTCCTTGACTGGGCAAAAGAAGAAGGTAAAAGTCAAAAGCTGAAAATGGAGAGGGTGCGGTGGTTGAGCTGGGTTAAACCCATGGGTTAAAGGTAACGGGTCAGATTCCAGGCCAAGTTCAAATTTGAGGTCAAGTTCGAGGTCAAGTCCCAAGGTCAAGCTCAGGTTCAGGGTCAGGTTCAGGTTGGAACTTCCAGTAAGGGTCAATATGGTCAACAACATTACAGAGGTTTTCAATGATTCCCAATTTTCATGATCGGAATATTGCAAAAGGGTGGAATGGGAGAGGGTGTCAATGAGACCAGTGCGTAAAACTAGAACATTAATGGTTTTGGCATTACATAAACTACCTGCTCTCAGAAATGGCGGCGGCGCATCCTCACACATGCGATCTAGTATCACGTCTTGTGATCGGGAGCTATATCGCCCAAGGGTCTTCGGCACTTCAGCCCCCAAGTGAAGCGACCTTGTTTACATCAAACAGGGGCAGGCGTTGCCATGACAAGTGCACACCTCCTCCTCACCCAGAACACCACACATGGAACTTGTATCTTGCAATCCCCATTTTAACCCAAAAAAAACACCCCCCACGCCAACAAAGCCAACAGTAGTAGACTACTAGACAAAACTGCCCTCTCCCCACCAGAACCCACTGGCATAATCTGCACCGGCTCATACGTTGCCGGACTCGTCTCATTCACCGTCCCATTCCAACAATACCGCTCAAAACACTGTTTACACAACTCCGGCACAGGTGTTTCCGTCCGCCTCAAGCTTCGCTCCAAAATCGCACAGCCCAGACAGGCCGGCCATTGCGGATCAATAGTCGCGTTAGCCATAGTAGCGACGTCATACCCGTTGCGTATAATAGCGTTGCGTTCCTCAGTGGTATATTCGAGCTGAAATGTAGTGACGTTGGAAAAGGTAGAATACGGTGCATTAGGGAGGTAGACGACCAGCGGGCCTGGGTTTCCTCGCGTTGAGCTCTGTAATGTCTCACAGCCGAAAAACGTCGGGCGCTTGTTGAGACCGAGGTTGACGAAAGTGTTTTGCCCCGGCACGACAGGGAACCGCTCGGTTTCCGAGGCGGCGGAATACCCGCTGATAGAGCGTTGGTAGGTCGCTACGAGGGAGGTGCCGTTGGGCCAGTGCGTGATGGTGTCGGCGGAGCTATCAATAGCGATGATGACGTCGACGGCCCGCTGGGACCAAAGTAAAGGGTGGAAGGGGATATTTTGCAAGTCTTCGCCGCCGTCAACGAGGTCGAGCGTAGGGGAGTCGGCGTTGCGGTTGCTGGTGGTGTTGTACTGGAAAAAAGGGTTGGGCCAGCTAGCAATGTCGGAATTCTCCTCGCTAATACTGGCGAGCGTTCTGTTGATGGAGCGGATGAAGAAGTCAGGGACATCAGTAGAAGCTCTTCCGAGTTGGAGAAAGGCTTGGTTGAAGAGTGATGAGGAGGTGCCGACGACAAAACCAACATTGTCAACGCCGGCCACGCATTTCCCGTCCCGTTCTGGCACCGAACCGTTGATAAAATTGGAGCCAACATAACGAAGCGGTGCAAAAGCTGGATTGCCGGGGTCGTAAGATCCCATCTCCCAGGGATTAAACTCGAAGACGGTTGAGTTCTCCCATATTTGGATCTGGCCTGCTGGTCTTTCCACCGAGACAACAAGGGGCATGGGAATTTGACCATCGATAAAGGATGGATTGCTGGCAACAGACGAGAAAGTGGTGGCCGGGTCTCCATCGGTGGCATCGAAGAGCTGGTATGAGAGAGCCCTACCCCAAAAGTCGGTTATCGTCGTATTGTATCCAGCGTCGGCTTTGGCATCCACCGCATCGTCAAGCTGCTGATAATAGTCGCGGATAGACAAGGTGGCAGGGCCTGCTGCAGGTTAGCGTCAACTCTTTTGCTCAACCCTCTAGCAAGGTAAGAAGGACCTTCAATGATGGTTTCGTTGAACTGCCATAGCTGGCTCAGAAACCCATCTGTTGCTCCGACGATGGACTCAACAGTGGTGAAGTTGGCTATGTAGAGACTTCCAACCAACCAACTGCCCCCGGAGAGACCACTGACGTAGGTGCTCGCTTGTAGAATTCCGCCGAGACCACCAGGTCCCGTCGATCCTGTTGTGCGGTTGTCGAAAGCGGCGAGAGCACCCGCCCCGTTCATCAAAGCACGATATCCTCCGCCTGACACGGCAATTCCAATTCTCGGCATCATTCCACCCTTGTCCAGAATGCCCTGGAGATAGCCCTGCACATCCATGTTGGTAATCTGAGCTCTTTCGAGCACAGAAAGCAAAGCCTGTCCAGTTGCATTCTCCCGTCGAGCCAACCAGTCAGTCTCCTGAGACGACAGTGATGTTGCCGGTCGTACGGACGGCAGAGGCGCCGGACATGCGGTAGAACTTGGCGCATACTTCCTCGCATCATCCGTCTGTGTCCATCCGCTCGGCAGTGCCCGGTCGAATAAAATGCATGTGGCTTTGGTGCCCACTATCGTCGATTCGTCAGGACCAACACGTGCATGAACCCAGCCATCGCTATGACTTCAACATACCTGCAAAAATGATCAAGGCAACTCTCTGGAAATACATGTTGTGGATTGGTGGTCGGGTATTTGGCCATAACCAAAAGATGCATCTCTCATGGTGATACAGGAAGAAATATTCTAGAGATAGTCAGATGGTGGTGATTTGGACGCGTGAAACACAAAGGGGGTTGAGCGGTTGCGTCCACTTTCGGGTCTGGCCGCGATTGGCCCACGCCGCTTCAGTGTGCCATTTCCTTTGTCCATGGCCGCCCTGGTGGAGTGATCATAATTTTGCGCCCCGATCTAGATCCGGTGCAGTTTTGCTGCATGCAGGTGAGCCACGCGGAAGCGGAACGGGAAAGCACGTTGGGGTGACGTAGGTACCACTACTTCTCATGCCTGGCTTGACTGTGTCCATCTGGCTCATTGCATTCGAAAAAATGTAGGTACAATATGCCAGAGCAAATTTGAGCAAGACAGAGAAGAGAGCGAAGTTAGCAAGAGGCTCCAGGCTGCTCCAACATTTCTGGTCAGGATGCCTGCGGCGTGCCTTCCAGGCGTGAGCAGCCAACCAGAGTGGGAAAGAACAAGCAAGCCAGGCTCGTGCAGCTAAAATCTAAAATCGGGCAGCACTCCAGTTTTTCCCTCTCAACACATTGTCAAATACCATCCAGTCGTGTGCAATCTAACTCATCATTCTTCCAACGCGATTCCTCTTGTGGATAGCATTGCAGGCTGGCATGTTCGCCTACCTCCCTTTGCCCGGGGGCAGTTGCCGACTCCTTCGACTCTTGCCGCACACAAATGAGAATTCCCCCATTGAGTGCCAGATCATCACTTGTCCCTTGTTATACTCCAAAAAGGCCCATCCCTACGAAGCTCTCTCGTATGTATGGGGACCTGAGAGCAATCAACGACCCATCTCTCTTGACGGCGACGAGTTCTTGGTCCGGGAGAACCTCCACCAAGCGCTGTTTCATCTACGCGATGAGTTCGTCGAGAGGGTCTTGTGGGTGGATGCGATATGCATCAACCAGCACAACGACAATGAAAAGAGCCATCAGGTCCAATCCATGGCCAAAATCTACGCCAAAGCAAGCCGTGTTGTTGTCTGGCTTGGGGCTGCATCGGACGATAGTGATCTTGCACTTGAGTCATTGCGCATGGCTGCTGAAGAAGGGAAAATGACAGCTCGGCGATCTTGGGATCCCACGTTCAACGGGAAGGCAATACTTTCGCTGCTTGAACGGGACTGGTTTCAGCGCATTTGGGTACGTAACAAGCAGCACACGCTGGTCGGTTCGGACAAAAAGTATTGACATGAGTGGTCTGTCTAGGTTCTCCAAGAGGTAGCTGCCGCACGACATGTCTTGATCAAGGCCGGATCAACCGAGATCGAAGGGCATGCGTTCTGTTTGGGGCTTGATGCTCTGAACCTGTCGTTCAAAAAGCACCCGCATTTGCGGGGGCTCATCCCTCCCATCACTCACCTTATCAGCAAGTCCGTACTCCGTCCACGATTCAGGGAGGACGAAACGAGCCAAAACACACGGTTCTTCTTGAATATATGCCCTTTAGCTGAGCTGGTGGAAATGTGCCACACCCGCAAGGCTTCGGTCGCTCTCGACAAGATCTTTGCATTACTTGGCATGAGCGAGGATAACCCGCACAAGGCAGGGCTGGAGGCTGACTACGGGATTTTATGGGGAGAAGCTTTTCGAAAACTCATCCAATTCTGCATTTCTGACAAGATATCCATCCACACTTGGGACGGCAGTGGGGCAGCGGTGCTTGAAGGTAACGGATGCATTCTTGGCCAAGTTACCTCGACCAGAAAACGGCTTTCCCGTGGTTCCGGGAGACTGCGCGTGAATGTCACATGGAATTATGCACCACAGAGTTTCGGGGCGAGCGACGGAGAAACCGGGGGTCCTATCATTCTACCAGTTTCGTGGAACACCGTTCAACGAGGGGACCTTGTTTGTCTTTTGCAAGGAGCACAAAGGCTCAGTATAATCCGACCGGAGGAGGCTGGGCTTTCGCCTCTCATCGTGATAGCGGTCCCATCCACAGAAAAGCTGCGAGAATGGTTTTCGTCGATCCAGTCCTTTCCAAATCCTCTGTTGCTTGTCTGGGATTGGGGCGAGTATTGATCGGGACGGGGGCTAATATCGAGGCGAGGGATGAGACAGGCTGCGCCCCTATCCTACACACTGCCCGCCAGGGAGAGGTTCTAGGCAATTGTGCAGCTGCTGCAAACAGGAAGCTAGAGGGACATCGATTTGACGGGTACCTAAGGAACGAGTAAGAGTTACAAAGCGTCACAGCGAACCTTTTGTGTAAAGAAAACCAACTCGGCAAAACACAGCGTGCGGTCATCAAGACAAATGCCACCAAGTTGAATCATGATCCCATAATTGCCGTCATGTCATGGTTATTATTCCTCCGGGGGCTCAGTACCGTAAAAGGGGGGGTCCCGTGAGTGCTTCATGAAGCACTTGTGGATTCGAATCCCCGTACCAAGACCTTAAATTTAATAAGCCAGTTAAATTTGCAAGTTGGGGGTTTTTTTTTTTTTTTGA
>Ga0247765_1000938_pt1 | contig 17522 bp, 17 predicted proteins | sample UWRJL106311C6_FD_179949 | JGI IMG/M metagenome (GOLD analysis project Ga0247765, IMG submission 179949) | Plant litter microbial communities from Arlington Agricultural Research Station in Wisconsin, United States - UWRJ-L106-311C-6 | ecosystem: Environmental > Terrestrial > Plant litter >... | reverse complement strand
GACAAAGGTGATATTGGCGGCCCGGCTGAGAGTGTACAAGTAGAAGCCAGGGATGTTTTCGCAGAAGGCATCATCGGGGTTCTTGAAGCAGAATTCCTGCCAGTTCCTGTAGCCTTCGGGGACAAGTGGGAATCCAGAGTCCTCAGACATGGTTCGGGCTCGGAGGAGGAGGAGGTGGTGGTGGTGGAGGGAGACGAAGACAAAGAAAGGCAAATAGCGAACGACAAGAAAATAAGTGGTATAGGTCTATAATGTGATGCGAGTCAGTCTCCTCTTACTAACTCTGTCACTGACAAACTGTACCCCCCTACTTCTGGGAAGGATGGGGACAAAACAACCTTATATCCTGGGGGGCCTGAGGACCAGGCACGAGCGGAGTTGGGGGCCGGCCTGGGGTTGACAGAGTGCGTGGCTATGCAGAGCCAGGCTGCGCGTTCGAGGAGTCCCGGCGTAACTACGAGGGACCCTGGCTCCGTTCCAAGCTTTGAGCCGCACACTCGCATACCATACATTGACATAGCATCCAAAGGATTTTCCGAGACAAGTGCCCAAATACAGTAGGATGTACAGGACATCGGTGATTTCGAGGCACGAACCTGAGAGGCTCGGATAGCATAAGATTTGGCCTTTGACCACATCTTGTCTTTCCATCCAACCAAGGTTCAACGGGTATCTAGCCACTTGGCAGGCCCGGTGAGGGATTCAGTTTAGATGCGTTGGATTGTTTGGGGGTGGAGATGCAATGTTCTGAGCGGTCTTTGGTTCGAGTACCGAAAGCCTTGCTCCGTTGGGAATGTGGCAAAAACAGAACGGCAGATGCGTCTTGTGAGACTTGGGGAAAAAAAAAGAAGAGTGACCAAGTCCCGAATTGTCGCATTCGGGACCGCGTCTGGTCGGATAGCATAGCCCTCCGGGGCCACATCTGCGCGTCGTCATTGACATGTATATCAGACTGCTTGCCTTCTTGGGGTTTGAGCCAGGCTCAGTACCAGCGACAGGACAATAACCTGACGGCAGCTTCCAAGCAAAGACGAACAAGCAGAGGCACTTTGAAAGCGCTTGGCAATTACGATGCCGCGCTGACATAGGAACGGGGTCCCCGCTGGACTTATGGAGTCTTGAGACAAGTTGCGACTGATAGCCAAACAAGATGCAAAACGGAGGCACCTGGCTGGGCAACTTAGGGAAATGTCTTGTCAAAGCCAAGCAACGACAAAGTCACAACGAAACATCAATTGAAGGATTGCAGGAATACAAAGATCGAAGGTACCCCAAGGTTGTACCGCCCCGATCGTCGTACCCGCCAGAGCCCTGGACAGCAAATCAAACGGCTTCAGCACTTGAGTTTGCGTTCCATTGCAGATGGAGGCTCGTTCCAGGCTCCCGTCCCACCCAACCATCGGGACATTTTTGGCTCTGATAAGGCTGGCTTGTTGGGATGGCACGGGGAACCGGGTCAATACTGACACCGACCGACGGATTTGGTAGGGTATCACAAGGACACAAGGACCTGTCGTAAAATGAAATCGCAAAGCCGTTCCGTTTTGCCAACCTGGCGGGAAGCATTGCCAGCGCTGCATTCATAGGCGCATGGAAATTACCTATCCCGTCTGCCCGTCGGTGACACCATGCCCTGACCATGACTGACGTCCGCCCTTTCTCAAAAAAATTTCTGACTTGAGATTCGAAGTGCAAGACTGGATCAGACAAGCAACGCTCTGCAACCCGCTTTGGGCTAGTTCGCCGCGTGTCTGAACTCTTCAAAAGCCAATTGTCAGAGCGAAGCGCGGGGGACACGGCAGAATATAAGACCGAACGAAGTTCGCATTGCGCCATGCTGACGTTGTCATACACGTATTCGCACGGAGCAAGCCGCTGATTACGGCCCAATTTGTTGCCCCGCTGCTGCGTCTGTGGCTTGATCGTTACGATTTACTAATCCGTACCTATGCAGGCTTTCTTCAAGAATCCCCTCCACTCAGATTGGGACAGGCAAGGCTAGTTTCGTAGTCTGCTGATAAGTGTTGAGATTTCATAACCCTACCATCTAACCAGTCCATTCGTTATCCCAACGCGCTCCGACTTATGATAATCGGCCTTGCCGGGTCCCAAGGCCCATAGATTTCGTTCTTGTACTTTTGCAAGCCAATCAACCACCAGCTACATCCACCCATTGCCAACGCCGATATCAAACAACCCACCACCATGCCAATGAGCCCATTTTTCCACGGCAGTCCCCGCTGCTCGTCCTTGTCTCCCAAGATCATACCCACCCCGCCCCCGGCCCCGAGCACCAATAACACTGTTAATACAACGTGATAGCGCCAGCTGCGATGTCTTGCGTATTGCCGGAACACGGGAAACAGGCCAAACACCTCGATGCTAAATAACGTCAAGCTGAACACCTGGCCCGTTGACGGCAGACGGCTCGCCAGCACTGTAGATGCCATTAGTGCCGCGTTGGTGGACAACGAGGCTACGGGGAGCTTGCGGACTCCGCCACTCCCCGAGTAGTCAAAAAAGAAAATGTTAATGGCCAGTAGCCAGAAGGACATGGCCCAGATGCTGTCTGACGATGTGGATCGGGTCAGCGACTTGAGGATGGGCGACAGTCCTAGCAGTGTAAAGTAGATGAGTATAGCCGACTTGATGGTGCCCAGCCGAAGCCTTGCCCGACCCCAACGTGAAGCTGTCGATCCCCAGTGCTCATCATACCCGTCGTAACCTTCTGCTTCAGCCCGGGTCACACTCGTCTGCGAGGCGGCCGACTGGACCGAGCTCACCGACCTCGAAGGGGCATGCCCCGGGCTCAGTAAATGGCCGCCATTTGCGTTACTGTATCCCACAGAGGTGGGGCGCTGCGATTGTTGGTGCTCCTGAACTAGGTTTACGCTCGAACTTGCTGCCGAGGGCAGGTTGGATGTGCTCGAGACGCTCGTCGTACTAGGGTTGAATCCCGGCAGAGCAATCTCCGAGTCCTGGCGGCGAGGCGGACGGAAATCCCTTCCCCCAGCACGCGCGCTGCCACTATCAACAGCGCCACCCTCCTGGCTCTCCTGGCCAACCCACCAGTCCCATATTAGCCAACCCACAAAGGTCGCGAAGCTGCTCCAGCCCACCACCGACACGGGGCTGACGCGGTCTTGGACTATCCCAACGAAGCATACGACAAATATTATGACAGAGCAGACGTGCTGCATGATCACGGTCGAGTCGGCCACCAGCGGCCAGAAATCGTAAGGTTGTACGCGCGGATTGCGTTGTAGGTTCTCGAGGAAGGTCGCCTGGTCCGTGTAGTTGTCGGGGTCTACAAGACAGCAGTCAGACAAAATGCAAATTCAAGGGAGGACGGGAAACGCACAAGACTGCTTTACCCAGAGCAGCTTTTGAAAACGCTTTCGCCTGCGACTTCGACTTCGACTGGCGTCCTTGCGCCGACTGCGGCGCGGCCGCATCTCGTTACCTGAGCCATTTACCCCCTCGAAGAGGCCAGGCCTTCGAGGCGGCGAGGCCGAGACAAAAGCGTCCTCAGGCGCGAGGTGTGATGGATCAGGTCGGTGAGAGTTAAGATTGACGGGCGCGGTGGCAGAGCGGGCGAGAATTGGCACGGCGCTATTGGGGTTGTTGGCGCTGGTGCCGCTACCGTTTTCAAGCTTTCCCGAGGGGACGACCGAGTGGTGGAGAGCCGAAGGAGGGGCCATGGATTATAAGCACCGTCTTGTCGTCCGCCATGCAGTCAGGTCGCAGGTCGCGGCGCGGCGGTGCCAATGGCAAACTTTCATGGGTGGTGAACACGATAAAAGACAAGACCAGAGTTCCGCTTTGAAGCGAAGTGCTGGACAAAAGTCGCTGGTGGGGATCGCCAATTGATTATGGGTTATCTAAACTCGGGCCAATCAGGAGTGGTTTTTCTGCGGCCCGTGCCAAGCCTGCTTCGGATGATTGCCGAAGAACTCTAAGTCTGGGGAGCCGCAGTCGTGTCGATGATGACTTCATCAGCAGCGCCTCCAGCGACTATACCTTCCGTTATGAGAGATTTTGATCCTCTATTCATACCGATCTAGTCGAGCCTAATTGTCAGTCAATATCAAGTTCCAAATCCCTACCCAGGGCGGAGCACCACACGGCTGCCATTGATGGCTCCCAGATCAAATCATGTTGAGCGCAGCCACGTGAGTGATAAGATCGGGGTGGATTCATGTTTGGCACCTTGATACAGGTCATCGATGTCCTGGTAATAGAAACTGGACTCCCATTTCGGTCAGATTCTCGAGCACCAGACTAGCTCCAAATTTGGCATCCTGATGATTCCTAGACGCATTGTGGAATGGCGAACTTGAAGCGGAGAGATTGAAAAGGGTGAGAGCAAACCTATTCCAAGCCGCTACCGAAGCCCCTTACTCATTAAATGAAACGCTACGAGGTAGCCGCGGCTACACAGAAATGAGTTCCCCATCATCACTGTGCAACGTAAGACTCGCTCTGTTGGCTACCAGTCAAAGTTCAACACAATGCATAAACAGCATTTTTTCGGGGTTCGTGTGGGGCAGCGGGATAGTTCAGAACTTTTGCTGTCAAAGGTGGCTTTCTCCGCCGGCCTTGTTGTAAAGATGGGAAGGTCACAAAATGCGAGTGTTGCCAATCGAATGCCAGAGAAAGTTGCCTCATAGGTATCACATGTGCAATGGGCATGTTATTGATGGGATGGCGCACATCTTCGGAATCCAATAGCCACCAAAACACATCCAGCAACAAGTCTCCACGCATCAATCTAGTGCTGAGGTGAGTTCGTTTACCTTGAGCAAGGAGTACTAAGGCCAGCTTCATCAAATCCTACGCTGTACATGTAATACAGATCTCGCCACTCAACACGGGAAATCATACTTAAGTTGGCGTTGTCCTAGCACGCTTGTGGAGTATACACTTGGTGTGGAATATACACTTGGATGAGCTTTCTTCACACGCCAGTGCATTCAAGCAAACTACCCAGCCCTGGGGCAGTTTGGTGAGGAGAAACAAGAAAAATCAAAAAGCTTTGGCGCAAGTCCTAGAGTAAACCAAACATTTGGAGAATGGAGGTTTTGGGAATACAACTAGGCAATCATCATCGTTTGATTCTAGCCTTCTCCTCTAGGTGTGGAAACTGTGACGTCCCGGAAAGGCAGGTACCTACCTACATATGTGCCCATGCAATGCTGAGCTCAAAGTGTCCATCTATTTCATGCATGTTGGTTGTCAACACTCACAGATGTGAAGTCAAATCGCTGAACTGCCGAGACTGCTGAGGGAAATTAGGATTTGCATGTCTTCTTCGCATAGGGCCAAGGCAGTTGATAGCGGTTTTAGCATGCGTTCCATCACGTCCACATCACAAGCTACACCGTACATGGACGCTAGGGGGGTGGAGCGTAAACTTTGCCCCGGCATTTTGCAATCTGCACGCCTTGACTTTTTGGGTGAAAATGACGTGCTTCATTATCTCGAAACTTCCAATTTTTTCGATACTGCCTTCAATTTCCATGTCAGCCCTACGTTAGCGCAGTGCTGAGAATCAATATATCCCTAGTGTCAGTAGACGAAGGATTGGTCCGAGGGACAGGCGAGGGTCTGGGATCACTAGTGAGTTATGCATGGCGAACAGAGGAAGCTTGGGTTTCCTTCAAGCACATTTATTCGTCAAACCCCTTTTGCCCAGCCGGGCGGTGGCCTGATGCTGTCAAAGACCCTGGCCCACAGCTGAGCTGAGCCGCACCCAGCATCAAGGGATCGCTGTCCAGCCCTTCAATTGGAGGAAATTGCCAAGATTGGACGGTGCTGGGGGAGCGCTGAAACGAAAGCAATGTGGGAGACAATTCTTGTTATTGCCTGGATCACTCTCTATCGACGTTGCACAAGGTATTAATAGCGACACAGGCTGAAGGCGGCGAAGACTTTTTGCGTACCTCCCGACACTCATCAGTCTCTCGTCAAACAGACGTGCCCCACACGGGCGCCAGGAGGTTGAGTGAGCCCCGAGCGGCGTAGAATGTTGTTGTGCGGCCACCCAGGCGCGCTTTGCAGACTCAAAAGTGCCTGAACCCCCCCGCATTGCCCGTCACCCCCACACCAAGCGTGCCCTCCCGCTGTCCAGCTGCTCCTTCCCGGAAATTTATATCAGACTCCGCTTCCCCCTTCTGATGCATTTGCAAGTGCAAAAACTGTCAAGTGCGAATGAAGCCCAATCAGCGATGCGTTTAGCCTGCTGCGTATTGCGCAGACGAAGCAGGGCGTCCAGAGCTGCTCCCAGGTTCGGAGACATTAGCAGCATGCGATCCCAAAGTGCGGCATATCGATTCTGAAGTGCAGCATATTAACCGGGCCTCTTCCATTCGACCCGCCCCATCCCCTCTACCGCCAAATCTGACGAGACTATATCTCCAGACTGCCGGTCTCGACCCCCCGCGGCTCTTTGTCATCCGACGAACTTGCCGTAACCACCTATATAGCACCTCGGGGAGCCTCACGCTCGCTCTGGGACCTCTCGCACCTTTTTCTCCAGAGCTGAGCCTCGCTGCCCATTGAGACCCAACCATTCACCATGAAGGCTACTGCTCTCTCACTTGCTCTTCAACTATCACCCTTGGTTCTGGGTGCGCCGGTGGTTCTTTCCCAGGTCCAGCACTCTGATAAAATTCACCCGATAATCACATCCAGGGTTACCTCGTTGCCACGGTGGAGGACGCCGCCTAGAATCGCTCCCGAGGTGATTGTATTCAGAGGAAGTCCAGGAACTCCCGTCTTCGACAACCGACCTACGCGTCCATTAAACCAAGATGAAGCATCAAGGAGTCTCATCATCGAGAAACCGGTCACTACAGATTATCTCCTCTCTCTCTCGTCCTCCAGAACGGACACAACCCAGAAATCAACTCAATACTTCGCTTCGGAGGCTGCGATGCAGCACAGACTTGATCGCATTGCGGAGGATGGGCTCGGTGCTAGTGATGCGGATATTGCCATTGCCATTCCCACGGCAGCCAGGTTACGAATCCCATGTCGGTATGCAAGGCTGTCGCGGGAGCGCAACGATATGCTGGCTGTTTCGATGGCCTTGACCTTCTTGCTCGTCGTTCTCATTATCGAGGCGTGGGGCTCTGTCAGGCGTAGGTAAGTACATTTCAATATTGGCCAGCCAGGAACAACCACCTATGCTGATATTCCTCAGCGTCAGTCATATTTTCGGCTCTCAGGGAACTATCAGGCTTGAAGATGATCAAGCTGCTGTCCAAGAGCCGTTGTCGATACAGGATTCGGACATGCACAAGCTGGAATCCGTTTGAACGGCGGTGAAAGAAAAGAATTCACCAGTGTTGACGAGGGTCAATTGGATGCAGCATTGCGTATGGCGTTCGGTACTGCGGATTGGAGAAATGGGTGCCTTGTGTGTTGATCAGTGAGGCTTGCGGGTTCGGGAGTTTCCATGTCGTGCCCTAAGTTTGCGCCTGCCTAATGTGAAATGTCTCATTCTTTGTATAAGTGGCCGATGACTTGGCGCTGTTTCGTGCGTACATCGGGTCTCAGATTTGATACTACCAACGGAGTTAATTCAATATTCAAACAGTTGCAGTGGTGGGTCTATATGAAGACCATTCTTGAGATGAGAATCAAGATATAAGCCCAGATCATGGACTTCCGATTTGTGGCACGATATAACCTCCATATTGAAGTGCTCATATTCAGTTTTGCTACCTGAACTACGACATGTAGAAATACGTTTTTTTCAGTCCGGTTGCTTGTAGCCCGTTTGAAGACCGTTTGAAAGTCCTAAGCTCTCCGATCAGTACTTGGGTTTCTTTGCTAACTTTTTGAATTGCAGCTCATCGTGCCAAAATCTGTTGGATGAGACTTGTGAGGTATCATCGATTTAAGCGAATTATCATATTGGGGAGCTCGTATCTATTGAGGTGCCTTATTCATACATGTATTTGGACTGGGCGGAGAGAAGTTGCAACTGCGGCAATATGGGTTGGTATGGAAATACCACGTGAGTGGAGAGATGAGCACACCTGTGCTCTGCCCTTGAAGGAACTTGAAACGGATTGACTGTGCACATGTAGGAACGTGGCATACGCTCATGCACAAGTCTTCTGTCAAAGTTGGCAATAGTTTGGTCGGCATGTTCTTCCATGTTCACATATGTACTGCCCCCCCCAAAGATCAGGCATCTGGGGCGAGGTGTAAGGCTTCTCCGAGGCCTCTTGAGAGGCCTCTGCCAATGTTCCCGTGGATACGGGTCGTAGCGGGGTAAGCGCCGGATTGCCCTACCAGGCGCACGCCGAGGCCGAGCGGGGTTTCGGAACCGAACTTGACTGTGACGTTGAAGGATTGATTCATGTGGACTGGAATGGATGGCAGAGTCTCGTAGCATCACATGGTTTCCTTGGAGGTGTGATTGGGAGTCAAGGGATTCCGGCAATGGAGCGGTCAACCTGATCCACACATGTATGTATACACTCACTTGTTGATGTGCAGCTTTTAGCTGTTCTCAGCCGTCACGATTCGGAGCCTCATCCAATGACGACGGTATAAGGGCATGCAGGGTCGCAGCGCCGCGAAGCGCAGACGCATCCCTGGGATTATCAATACGGGTTGCTATTGGTCATGACCCTGTTTCATGGCGTGCAGCGGCATTGCAGTTGGCCCACACTCCAGCCCAAGTCTGGTTCGCCGCGACCAGCGCCTCCTCATCTCTCCAGCCCGAATCACACCCACTCAAATACTTGGGTTCTTCCCTCCGTGTGGAGCTGAGCGGTCGGTACGGAACTACCGGTTTCGATATTTTTTGATATAATACCTGAGTTCGACTCACTTTTTTTTGCCTGCGTTCCATCTTCAAAGTTGAGCGAGCCTCAAGCGTTAGTGCCTGGACTCCACCCCACTTTCCCCTCCCGCCACAGGCCTCAGGACTCCACCATCAAGGACGTCGTCGCCAATTGCTGTCATGTCGCTACAAGTTGACGAGAGCGGGCGCCGTGCCCGGTCCCGATCTCGCGACCGCAGCCGCACCCGGCCCGATATTGTTGACGCGGTCCCTTATCCCAGCTCCACTGATGCTCTTCGCGACCCCTCCTCAACCGCCTTCGAATACGAGCGTCTGTCCAAATATGATGACAACGATGATGAATATTACCGGCGCCGTCGGGAGGATCGGGACCGTGAGCGAGACCGGGACCGGGACAGAGACAGGGACCGCGAGCGTGATCGCGAGCGCCAACGTGATCGCGACAGGGACTCGGATAAGGAGAGGGAGGAATTGCAGCGCGCTAGCATGTTCTTGCCATCCAAATATGCCAAAATGTCTGGCGCCAATGGCAAAGGAGACGAGTCTTCTTCACCAAGGGACTCACGCGACTCTCTACGCAAACAGGAAAAGGAACGCGAGCGCGAGCGCAAGAAGGAGAAGATCGAAGAGGACCTGGCTTATGGCAAAACACCTGGGCCTTCTCGGTATGACGCTCCGGGCCGCCCCGAGTCCCCCCCAGCTGCCACATATGTTTATGCACAACCCAAACCTTATGAATATGCCAAAATCGACGATCCTCGCTACAGCAACAGCCGGCTAGATGTTGGGCCGCGGCCTTCTGGCCGTGATCCTAGCCCCGGCCCTGTCAAGTCCGCCATGAAGCGTGGGACCTCACCACAACCCCCGGTCGGGCGTATGGCAAGCCTCACTGTGAACACTGGTCACCATCAAGCTTCGGTCGGAATGTCTCTCTCGGCAGCTCCTCCCTCACCGCTGTTGGAATCCTACCAGGGCACCTACCAACAGCTGTCGCCTATGCCATCGCCTTTGCTTCTCCCTGCACGCACCTCTAACTCGGACATTGTCGAAGCCATTTCCCCGATTGGCGATGATGACGATCGCCGTCGCCCCCGCCGTGCCCGTTTTCATGACCCAGTGGACGATGCTGCCCGTCTGGCCAAAGCCCTCAAGGGTGAGAAACGGGCCCCGGAAACAGAGCCATTGATCGAAATCCTCCCTGGCTTGACTCATGAACAAGTGATGGAACTGCGTGTTGAATACAAGCGGCTTGTCAAAACCGGCTCTGACCGAAGGGGCGTCAACATTGCAAAGCACATTAGAGCACGCCTCAAGGATGAAGACCCCAACCTCATGAAGGCTTGCTACGCCACGGCCTTGGGAAGATGGGAGTCTGAGGCTTACTGGGCAAACTTTTGGTACCACGGCGATAAGACGCGGAGGGAGTTGCTCATCGAAGCTCTGATGGGCCGCACCAACGACGAGATTAGACGTATCAAAGACGGTTTCAGCGATAAGAAGTATGGTGACAGCCTGACACGGTGCATGCGCACGGAGCTCAAGGAGGACAAGTTCAAGAAGGCAGTTCTCCTAGTACTGGAAGAGCGGCGCATGGAGGAGACGGACACGTACGGTCGACCGCTCCGGATTGACCATGATCTCGTCTATGATGATGTCAAGGAACTGGGGTATGCGGTGCGCAGCGAGAAGGGCGGCGAGACTCTCATGATCAACATTGTCACCCAGCGGAGCGACTCCCACCTTAGAGAAGTGCTCAAGGTGTACAAGGAGGTGTACAAAGGCGTCAACTTTGCAAAAGATGCGTTGCGCAAGAGCGGGAATCTGGTTGTATGTTTCCCTCCATACATATGCGCTCCACATGCTTACAGGTGAATACAGGGCGAAGTCTTAGCTCACATCCTCAACGGCATCATAAACAAGCCCGTTCGCGACGCCATGCTACTTCATCACGCCATCACGGCTTCCAAGCGGGACGGGCTGCGCCGTGAGCTGCTCATCTCGCGCCTCGTCCGCTACCACTGGGATGGTCGCCACATGCTTGCCGTCAAGAAGTCTTACCGCGAGCATTATGGGCGCGACCTTCAAGACGCTGTACGCGACGCCACCAGCGGCGAGTGGGGCGAGTTCTGTCGGGCCTTGTGTGTCACTCGCATGCCTGACGATGTGCGCAAGATTGAGAGGCGGTAGGGCATTATCTGATTTTTTTGATTTTATTTATTTATTTATTTATTTATTTTATTTATTTTATTTATTTTTGTTTGTGCTGCGTTTGGGGACTTTTCTTGTCGTTGAAGGATATGTGGTCTCATCACAGCCATTTGTGTGGTTTTTTCCCGAGTCATGTCTAACATCATGCAATACCCCAGGAGAAGTTTTTGGGAGAATCTCTTGGGATGATCCTCTTCGTCAAGGCATCAGATTACGCCAGTCTATCTATATTGATCCATCTTGATACCATGGAAGCTGGAGAAAGGGTTAGGATGGCAATTAGGTTTTCGCTGTTATTTATGCGGTGGTTTTCTAATGCAATTGGGGGCTATTTGCGAGATCTCTCCTTTACGGTTCCGTCTTGCTGCCTCTGTAATTTCCATGATCCGTTTTCAACAAAGAGACCGGAGACTTGGGGTGACAGCGTACGGCCGGTGCATTCGACGGGTTGAAACTTGATGCCATAATAACCTGCATCCACCCATCCATCATCCTTTGCATCACCTTGCCTTTTGCATTCCTGTTTTATCACCGCGGGTCAACAGCAGTGGGACTTTCGTCTCCGGAGTCAACAAACACACATGGAGGAGTACGACGAGGACCTTCACCGGTCATGTTTTTGGATTTTCGTGGTTATCCTTCAGATGCATTTATGCCGAAAACGGTCTCCACCAACCTGCCTGCCACATCTACGGGCTATAGCAGACTTGAGAGCTAGCTAGCCATCTTGCCCTACTTGCCCTACTTGCTCCATTGCCCCATAGCCCGCACAGCACGGCAACAACCCCTCCAATACCATCTCAGTCAAGACGCTGAAGATAGCAGCTGACAGTGCTTTCCATCAGAGACACCGATATACTTCCGCTATGGTGCAGGCGTATACATCCCGGTTCCAATGGAAGAGGGAACACTGGCCGGTGTAGATCCCGCCGTTTCCCCGATGGTCGTCTCTTGGGAGATTCAAGTTGCCGCCGGCAAGAGAATGCTGCCCCCCACGAAGAACACGCGACCCTTGTGCCTGTTTTTGAAACATGAGATACTCCCAGGAATGTACAAACCGGTCGAGTATGGAAGCGAAGCGCCCCGTAGCCAACGGCGGATCGCGTGAGGGCGAGCACGGGGCACCATTGACGGCCGGTGGCTTGTAATTCCGCGGACCAAGCTTCACGGACCAAGCTTCGCGGGGATGTTTCGGAAGTTTCCTTCTCTGGACTACCTTGGGCACGTTGGCGTTATGTAAGTTATGTTGGTGAGGGGAATGAGAGAATGGGATTTGATTCAGGCGAGCAGGCAAAACGGGGTATAGCTGCTCTGAAGCTCGCTGAACCGGCAAAAGCGTTGAGCCACTTGGCATCCATCCTCCCAACCCCCCATTGAGCGTTGATGCTACCGGCCGATGGAAATATATCCCGGTCGAGTCGAGAGTGGTCGCGTCGTGAACGGAGAAGGCTACTGAGTGCGTTTGCGGCCGCGATTTAGTGCAGTGTCTAGCGGTTGAAGTCTTAGAGAAAGAAGCATTTACTAGCGAGCATCCTTGACATTCCCATCGCGGGATGACGTCATGTAGGGTAAGAACGATTGAGAGGAAGGCGCCACCGCCGTCCAAATTCTGGAATCCACACGGGGCTTTTTGGGGAAAAAAGTTTTCACTGAGCTCCTCAGAAAAGCCGTCTCAGGGAAACCGTTCGATTCGTCGCGTCGCCGAACCTGACCGCGACCGCTTTTGGTGTCAGAATCGGCCTTCAGGAACACGCGCTCCACTTCGAATTCCCGCCATGGATCAATCAACCCATGTTTCCACGATTCGACACTTCGTCACTTCCCTCAGGCGAATCCACATTTGCTCGACAATTGCTCGGCTGACGCTCGCAATTCGGGATTGATGCCTCTCAAGGTCGCATCAGACAAGATTCAGCATCTCCGAGGCGTCGATTCGATGTCGTTTGGGTATTTTTTGGCAGCCAAGAATGACAACGGTGAACGGGCAATGGCTCGAAGCGGCATTGCGGCAGTCGGCAGGTTATGCCCCAACCGAGAGAGACAAATCAGAGCGCCCGGGATCGCGGTATGGCTGTGCTACGTCCCGGACAGAAAGGTGCTTTGGACGTGTAAAATATCCCTCATTCAACACGGGTACCGACGTGAGGGTCAAGGTGAATGGTCATGAGAGATCTCTCACCGGGAGATGTCGGGGAACGACCAGAATCTCTGGCGTAACAAGGCCAGTTCCTAGTGGTCGGGAGAACCCTGATATCTTCGTTTTGCCCACCCACACCCACACCCCCATCCCAGATGCGGCTGCCAAATGGCGTACCACACCCAAGTTCCCCGTCCCGCCTGGGGAGATCCTGGCACATCTGGGACCTGAGCCCTGTGGACCCAGCTAAACGGCTTCAGACCGTTAATAATGGCGAACACCGAGTCCTGATTCAGTCGCACCAATCTACCTCCGCTGTGCTTCCAATGTCAGGGACAACCCATGACAACAATACCTGTATCAGCCCCTAACCCCCGGGATGAACAGATCTCCCCGGCACTGGGAATCCGACTATTGGCATGCTTCTCCCGTTACCTATCCGCGGTTGCCCGGGTCGTTCGCTCGGCCTGGGTTCCTGGAGCTCGTGGAGTCGAAGGCCCAAGATGAAACAAAGCGAAGCTTTTCTCGCTGCATGTCATCCCGGGAAGAGGCTCAGCTGATTGACACCACTCGTTAAGGTTTAGGATCACTCTGTAGGGTGACCACTGTTGACTTACGAGTGGAGTTGCTGTGTGGTTGGTGAGAAGGCAATGTGTCTTCCCACAACAAACACAGCCTGCTTACTAGGCTATAGGTAGCTATGGCGCAGAGACTGCCAGCTCCTCGGAGATGCGATAAAGGTGTTGAAGCTGTCAACAAGGCGCGAGAATGGGATCGTACAGACATACGTAGTGTAGTTTCTCGCCAAAACGTAATGTGGAGCCCGAGCGCTGTTGAAACCATCACGGCCGAATCGTTCCGGCGGGGACGGGGCCCGAGACTCTGCCGTCCTGACGAACTGGCAACCACATCTGTCGAGCAACTTTTTGCGGCAGTGCGACGCCCACCTCTGCCGCCCAGCCATAGCGGACCCCGCGCTCCCCTCGTGACAAGTCGCAATGTAATGCGATAGGGCGAGAAATTTCGAGGGAAAGCTCACCGATCTCTCCCATCAAAAACGGAATGCGAATCGGGGTTTGGTACAAAACATTGCTGCGGAGACTTTACCCAGTTCTATTGCATAACGGCTTACTCAGGGCACCATACGGGATTTGGGCTTTGTGAGGGACCAAGGAACCACGATTGTACCCCGCCAGTACCCCATCATCCCCGTGCTGCACACGCCGGAACTATCAACCTCAGCGACCAGCAGTCCGAATTGCTTACATGTTCACCGGATGCTGGCCTGATTTCGAGTTGCAGCACAATCGGCTAGAACTTTCTTGTAAACGGACCAAGGAAATACGCTCGTAGAAAGAAATTGCGAGTCTGGGCCAACTTACTCAGCCACCCGTTGTCAGGGAATCGCAATGTTCATCTTTGAGCGTGTCAGAATGACGGCATCCCGTCTCCCCTGCTGTTGCGAACGGAGCGAGCTGAGGTGGATAGCGACAAGACCTCATACTCCACCAAACTACGATACAAGACACACTGGTACTCTGGGCAGACAGACTCTCATCGAATGCCAATATTGCTCAATCAGACGATGAATAAATCATATTCACTTGCGTCTCTATCCACCGCAGTTGTAGGACCGGATCGCAGCTCCTCTGCTCGCCAGGTGCTATCACTTCCAGTCGTTGCATGTCATGCTCCATCATCGACACGTCAACGGCCCGCAGCAGAACGGGGGCTTGGAAACGGTCGTGACTTGGTAACTACCAAGAGAGGTACAAGCGGGCAGAACAAAGCGAGGGTTGGTCCGCAGGCTCGGACATAACGAATAGGCCGACCGCTGGTCCACCCGCACAGCGCGCACGGCGAGAAAGCCGAGAAATTAAGCCAACTGACGGCGTGCACTGGGCACTGCCGAGGGACCGCCGGAGGCACATCGACCAGGGCACCATTGCTGCAATCCCACCAAGCCGCGCCCACACCTTTTACCTCCAACCCTGTCTGCTGCTCAACCAGCCTTGTTCCCCATTATTAATCCTCGAGTCATTTTAGTATTATGCGCTCTTCTGATTCTTAAGCACGGCCGAGGAACCTTTTTTTCCTCTTGAGTTTTGTTTTGTACCTTTACGTTAGCTCCTCTGCCTTCCCGACGGTACCCTGAGCTTCCTCTGGTTCCAGTGCTTCGACTTGCACAGACACTTGGAGGTACATTTGCCCCTTGGACTTACACCGCATCGACACACAACGACGCACAACGGGCAAGTGTCAGGCCACTTTGTCGCCCCCCCGCCGCAGAAGATGGAAGGTTTACCTACACCACCAAACGAGGATGTCTTCAAAAACCATGGCCAAAAAAGACAACACTCGAGTTCCAAGACAGTTAAAGCTGTGCATCGCACATCAAAACGGGCCACCACCCACGGTCACCCTGCATCACCTGCCCATGACACGCATTCGCACACCTCGGGCACTGATGGGAGGCATAAGAGGGTATGGAAGGCCTGTGAGAGGTGTAGAATGAAGAAGACAAAGGTGCTTCCCCTTGATATCCAACTTTGGCAGGGAGTCCGACTGACTGGTATTACTAGTGCGATGGGGAGTTCCCATGCAAGAGGTGTAAGGACGATGGCTTGGTTTGTACTGCCGGCACTCGAAAGAAGATGGAGTACAAGCAGTTGCCAAGAGGGTATGTCATAATCTTGACGTATGGTTTTGAAACAGGGCTCATGGCGTCCTAGGTATGCCGAAGTGTTGGAAAATACACAATTCGCCCTCATCGCAACAGTACACAAGCTCTATGCCATGGTACGAAGTCAACAACCATGGACACTTGGCGAGCCCGAGCTCAACGACCGAGGTCAGCCCGTCATTCATAACATTGCATCCAAGCTCGGGTGTATACGACCGAACAGCGATATCGACCTGCCAGTTCACTCAGTGTTCCCAGAGGATGAGGCAGGATTGGCAGAACTGGCCAGGCAGCTGGAGGAGCAACAGAGGGAGGCCGGTGCTGTGACAAGTAACAGACACGATACCGAGTCAACATGCAATCGAACCGATCGCGCCAGCTCATCGGAGCTTGATCACTCCGACTTTGAGGATTACAGAAAGACGGCCTTTGGTGGGAGAGGCGGTGCGAGTGCCTTATCCATGTCGCCTCAAAGCCTCACATATAGCGAATTTGATCTTGCATCATCGACACCGTCAGACGGGTTCACCAGCCAGCCACAAACACAGCCAACATCGATGCCGTCAACCTTCCAATCGTGGTTGAGTAGACCGACGACAATAAGTGACTTTGGCACACAGTCATTTGTGCCGAGTTCTGCGACATCGTTTCTCGACATGGACATGCTCAACCAGGGCCTCCTCGAATCCAATTTTGGTACAATCAAACCCCACGTGTTGGCCTGTCCGAACCCCGAGGTCATGATGGGCATGGGAGACCCGATGATATACGCTGGTTACGATCCCGAATCATTACGCCTTTAGGATTTTATTAATTTTGTTATATTTCTATTTCCCCTGGACCTTTGGCAAGGCGTTGATGGTCGGCTCCTGGCTAGATGGTCATTTTCGCACACGGCCGACCTTTCACTGTGTTGGATGGAAGCCAGACAGATCGGCTTAATGACAACTCTGATGAAGCATGATTATCGGAATGGGGCCAGAAGGGAGCGGGGGTTCCGCGACCTTGGCTAACCACTTGGGTGATAGGCAGATGGCTGGGCAGCGTGGCAACAAGGGTAGGAGTATGCGGTGCTGGGATGATCTGATGTGAACGGTTGGTTGGATGGATGGATGGATTGGCGGGATTCATCGGGATTGGATGTACATTACACGACGGCCACCATGGGTGTTTCTCTTTTCCCTCTTCTTTGCCGGGGCGCAGCAATGGGAGCATGGTATGCCGGAATGGGAATTGAGGCGCCGACATTACGTGAACAAGCACAAGCATACTTCGTAATACGTCCCGGTTACCGTTTTGAAATGAACCCGCGTATGTCTTACCCCTGGCCGTTTAACTCTTTTGGGTTTGACTTGTTTTAAACTCGATGGCTCCAACAAATAAGGTTGCAAATCCGATAAGATTTCTAAAAGTCGCTGAGACTAGACAATAATAAAAGTTCTTTTGATCTACGAATTGGTATGGGGAACTTGTGTTTTCTACCTCCCCCCGCCCCGCCCCCCTCTTCCCTCAACCTTGTCATGCTTTGCCGTCATGTCATTCATATCATGTCAGTTTCTGTGTGTGCATGTACGTGGACTCTGTCCTGCCGGCAGGCATGCAGACAAGCAGGCATGCATCCATGCATTGGCATTCCGCCTGCAGCAAGACAAGACAAGTCCTTGCCTTTTTTG
>Ga0247765_1000936_pt1 | contig 17541 bp, 18 predicted proteins | sample UWRJL106311C6_FD_179949 | JGI IMG/M metagenome (GOLD analysis project Ga0247765, IMG submission 179949) | Plant litter microbial communities from Arlington Agricultural Research Station in Wisconsin, United States - UWRJ-L106-311C-6 | ecosystem: Environmental > Terrestrial > Plant litter >... | reverse complement strand
TGTATCAACAAGGAGACGACGCAGGAACGGACAGCATAAAGCGTACTTGTGTGTAGGTGGGAACGGCACAAGTGTGGGCTGCGGGAACGGACGGACGGCATGGAACGACAGAAGCGAGGAAGGAAGAGAGAGAGAGAGAGAGAGATGAGATGATCGGATAAGATCAAAAAACCGGGCCAGCACCAAGCACAAGCACAACACCCGCCACTAGCTCCAAACCAACACATATGAACTGCACCAGCCGCCAGCCAGCGCATTCGGTCGATCACTCCCCACTCCTTCTCATCCAGGCCCGTGGATCGGGAGTCGCCCCATAAAAATTGATTGCCCCTTTCTCTGATAATTTAGCGGCTTGTCGCGGCACGCATCAACTACACTACGTATAGAATAGGTAATTGCTGGTGTTCCCGCGGAGACAGACTTGACGGATGCTTGACTGGGTTAGCTCCAAGGATGGGAAGAAGGCCACAAGCGCTGCGATTCCGGAGGGCGGATGTCGGATGTGGGAAACGGTTTCGGCGCGTGGCGGCCGATGAACGGCGAACAAGACTGGAGTGGACTTGGCGCAGGTGGGTGGGTCCCCTCAACTCAACGACATTCATCCGTGATGCAGTTTGTCGTCCTGGGGAGATGCATTAGGTATTGGCGAGTCCAGTTTGTGAACCTGACGGGGCAGGTCAGTTCTTCAGAGCAGTTGGAAGTCGCAAGTCGAGGACCACATGTAAATGTCGTGCTATGATCAAATGTCTGAGAGATTTGCATCAAACACTTCATATTGAATGAATGCATGCATGGAACCAGCGTGGCCTGGGTTAGACCGCTAAAACTCCTTGCCTCTGGGTTCAAATTTGTGTGATAAGTCCTCAAAGTCGTACAAACAGAGCTGCAGCGAAACTAGTACTCACGCTCATTCCGATAAATGTTAATCCGCTCAGCCCATCAAAGACCTCGTGAAACACGTTCTGCAACGCCTCTGAGCTATATCGAGCCCCTATGGTTAAAAGATGCAGCAACTGTAACACCGTTCATTGGCTGTGGGGTGTAAAGACTTTGACAGAGAGTTCAGTCAGGCTGTTGACTAAATTCTCTGCTTTCCAGTTCTTGAACAACTAAGCCGAGGGCTGAAAACCCACCCAACACACTGGTCCAATTGTCATCGAAACCGAGGGCCGCATTGTACATGTAGGGGCAACTATGTGAATGGATAGACCGGGGGCTGGGAGAGAACAGAGGGGACCGATTCCTATCATGACATGACCCGGACCAGTCAATACTAGAGAATGACCCCCCCCCCCCCCCCCCAAAAAAAAGGGGGGGGGGGGGGGTTCAAGCGGTCGAAAAACTCGAATAAATGTCTGGTCATGACTGCTGCAAACGACTGGGTCAAAACTTGATCCCTTCCAGTCTGTTCTGGTCTACGTGTTTTTTTCCTTCCAGTTTTGTCCCCCCTTTTCTTTTTTCAAAAGGTTTGCAAGGAATGGCGCGGGTTATGACAACCGTCATGTATGTGGCTCTGGAAAATTTCAAGGATCGACAGGTATCACGTACCTACCTATGTATGAGTGTTAATGGTTGAGATGTAGGAAACTGCAACGATGCACTCCACTCTCCGCGAGTGAGTTAGTTCCTGAATGAATAAATGAATGTGCGTGGCTATTTCAATGTCGGTTGATGTGCCTCATTTTATGTGCTGCCCTTTGGGGTTACATGGAACTAAACACATTTCAACACCCTGCTTTCTTTCTAACCGGTGGGATTTTATGGGCGAAGAGAGGAAATACCAGCCCAAGTAAAGAATTGGTCATGGGGCTCATGTCGGAAAATGCATGCGGGCAAGTGAAAGGGGTCTGGAGCGAATAATATCATCATGGATGTTTCCATCAACACTAGGATTGAGGTACCTGATAGGGGGACTTGAAAGAAAAACGGAGCATGCCCATATTCATACAGGTAGGGCATCAAATCCGTGCGCCCAAATGGAAACATCAAAACTCTTGTCTTCCCCCTCCAGTCCAAAAGCCATCACGCGTTACCGACGCGTGACATTTTCAGGAGCACTTCCCCCGCTTGGCCCGGTCCCATCAGAGTTGACAGGCCCAGAGAGTCCAGACCTCAGTTGCCGACTCCGCCCTTCTCCCGGGCCCCTGTTCTTTCAGAGTTCCAGCCGGCCACTTGCAGGTATTTATCGGGGGACCGGGGGTCCGCAGGGTTTAGCTCCCGAGCCTTGGCATGCGTGAGGCTAGCTGAAGGTCAAGAAGGGAAATTGATCACCCCATTTCTTTTTTTTTACTCCCCAAACTCTCTCATCTGCTCAAATTCTAACTTGGTCCTAACTTTTTATTGTGCTGTCTCTCACTTGATGCGCCAGGTGTTGTTAGTGTATGATAGTGCAGTCACGATAGCATATCTTGTCCCCTTAACCCCCGTCGTTCGAGACACATTGATGCATCAGGGCCACTTCCGCACTTCCGAAGCTCCGCAGTGGACTTGACTTGTTGCACCGGCAGTGGTGGCGCCCATGGATATTGTGGCATCCAATAATGTTGTTGGAAGCGGGATTGTGCAGAAGCGCGCTATTGGATCTGGACAATGACATGGGACATGGACACGGACAGGGTTTATTTTGCACTTGGGATTGGCTGTTCGGGCATGTCGATCTCGGGATCTGTTCGGCGAAGTCGAGAGAAAAAGAAAGGCATCCCCCGCCCTTCTGTCTTTTTCCCTCTTTTATTTTCTTTTTTGTTGTTGTGAGTGTTGTTGTTCGTTGTCGAGGTTGTTGCCGTCGCCGTGTGGGCTGAGAGCGAGACAAAATGGCATCCTTTTTCCAATCGTTAATGCGCATATTTGGCAAACCCCCTCGCGACGGCCAAGACGAAGAACAAGGCGTTATCAGTACCCGCCCCAACGTTAACATTGACGGTTCGGGTTCCGTCGTAAACGACGATCTCACCCTCTTTCGACTCATGGTGGGAATCAGCACGCCCCCTCACCTTACTGGCACCAGTTCCACCACGCGTCCTGCCGACAACATTGGCCTCTACGCGCGCGTGGTGCATTCCGAGCAAACAGCCAAGGATAACTACAAGGTTTTCTCTGCTGTCATCAACGCGTGTTATTTTTTGCAGATTATCATCGCCGCCGCGCTGACCGCCCTCGGCGCCGCCAATGCCGACAACAAAGCGATTACGGCGTTTGGCGCCTTCAACACCATCATCGCCGGCTTCCTCACCTACCTCAAGGGATCCGGGCTACCGGCACGACTAAAATACTTTGGGAACGAATGGAAGAAGATTCGCGAATTCATCGAGCAGCGCGAGCGGGACTTTTCGTATTCTGGATGCACGCTCGATGTTTATGAGGTGGTGGACTTGGTGAGGGAAATGTATGCGAATACAAAGAGGGACATTGAGATGAACACACCGGATACGTATAATTCCGTCACCACTCAACGACATGACCCTTCTCCTTCTCGTCCTCTTCCAGGGGTTGATCCCGCAAAAGCCGATGAGGTGGCCAAGAAACTACGCAAATTGGACGATACAGTGCGGAAATTACAATCCCACGTAGAAAAGACGGTGGATGATGTCCAGGATAAAGCGCAGGTCATTCACGACGAAGAGAAGAAAATGGCGGCGGAACTGAGGGCGTTGGGGAAAGCGGTTATTCCGGGAAGTGGAGGGTTGGATCAGCAGAGACGGGAAAGAGGAAGAGAGGCGAGCTATGGGGGGACAGACGAGTCGAGGACGGTGGTTAATTGAGATTTGTCTGTGATGGGATCTGTGATGGGATCTGTGATGATGGGGTCTGTGATGATGATGTGATGGGATACTGGAAAGGGGTACTGGAAAGGGACCGCGGCGGGAATGATGGATGGATCAACGAAGGGGGGTGGTGACAAAGGGTTTTTTGTTGTTGGGTTTCCACATCCGGCACACGGCGTTTACCTCCCCAAGTATACACGATATAATGTTCAATCTAATAATTCTTTATGACAAACATGTTCCGGATGCGGCGGACTTGAGAATATTGAAAGCTTATACCTGTGTTGGTACCCCCCGTAAAACCGACTTGAACATTTTGAAGGATACAACTTCAGACTCCCTCTACTCTCGCCGCCAACTCTCAGAGACAAATATGGCCACAGTCCAAAACACTTGCCCCGTCTTCGAAGACTGGACCGCCCCCGCCATTGTCCAACACATTAACCGCCATGGCCTTACCCTCGGCGATGCGCAGCGCGCGTGGACAGTGCTCGGCTACAAAACCCCCAATGGCGCCGCATATGCAAAGCCCTCGCCGGATGGATTCCAAACGCGCATTGTCAATCTCTGGAATTTTCTGCTGCGTCACGCCGACGACCGCGTTGGCCGTAGAGCGCGCCTCTACATCCTCGAAGCGCTAAAGTCGCTGCGGTACTACCGGCGGTGGTGGACCGTCGACAGTCCCCTGGATCAAATCAACCAGTCCTATGACATGGGAATCTTCTGGCACACGCAGCTGGAGCCTCCCCTGGGGAACGTCACCGTCTCGAAATGGGAAGCCGCGCGCGATTGTGTGCTGTACCCGCCGCTGTCGAGCTTCAATATGCCCTGGATGATCGCCTACGCGCGCGAAGAACCTGCAGACGCAACCATCGAGGAAGATGAAATCTGGCACAAGTTCCACCCGTTCCGTAAAGGGTTTGTGGCGAGAGATCATCGCGGCATCGAGCATCGGTTCAGAGCCATGCCTGAACCGGACCCAGATTCTCTGTGGTGCAGTATATCGTTAGTTTTTTTTTTTTTTTTGGGCCCGCCTACCTACCTACCTACCTACCTACGTAAAAGAAAAAGAGACTAACGGTATTTTGGGAGATCAGATCTAACATTTCAACTCATTCTTGGTCTCCCGAGAAAGACGCTAGATTTATCTGGGGATTCGATCCAGCCGCCGCTGCAGCCGCCACAGCAGCCGGAACAGCAGCCAAAGGAGCCAAGGTACCGGCCCCTCCGGAACGAAAACTTCCCGTAATCACCCAGTCACATGTACACAAAGCGAAGATCTGGTCCTACTTCAACCAAGTGCTACTGCATTCGTCCCATGTGCGCTGGCGCGATTACATGTGGCTCAACCATATTACTGCTCGACAGGACCCCATCTACGGAGAGATTAGTATCCTGCGCCATCTCTACTGCAATGAACGAATCCATGGTCCGCTGGGCACTGTTACGGGAAGCCCCGTGCTGGAACCGCCAAAGGAGATCCTCCATGTTATTGCGGATTACTATGGTATCGAAGTGGTGGTCTTTCGGTATCATCCCCCCGACCCCCCAACGCCGGGATCACCGGGACCACCGGTAGAAGGGGAAGAAGAAAGAGTTAGTCATCATGGTATCTCGTCCAAGAGCGCATGGCACCACCCCATATATTCTGTCGAAACCTTTGGGCCGCGCACGGATTTCCGTCGCGGGGGGAGACAAATCCTTTTGACCACGACAGACTACCGCCACTTTGATTCCGTGGTACATGTAAAAACCCAGGGAAAGCCGCGATATTTCGTCACCGACCAGGCCTGTCGCGTGAAGTTCCCCTCTCCCTGGTGGCAACCTGGGTTTCAACGTGCTAGAAACGCAGTCTTGGATCGATTACCGATCGCGCCCTGTCGTGTCCCGCATTTCTCACACCCGGGCGACTCACGTGTCCTACGGGACGCAGTGCTCTGGGATGACGCAGGGGAGTTTGAGCTAACACATGAGCATATCTTTGGATATTTCCGTAACCACCGAGATTTACCGGGGCTAAATTTCAGGGGATTGCCTACGAGGGAATACATGGAAACGTGGGATGATCCTGTCGAAGATGCCTATGTCTGGACAATCGGACGCGAACCCTACGGCCAGATCCGCTGGGGCGGTATGGATTTGAAAGTGCTAGCAAATCCATCGGAAAGCGAGGAGGGGGGGCTGGGGCTTTTCTCCATCTTGAACGCGTTTCATAGGGAGTTTCCGCTTAATAGAAGGAATCAACCAGTGAGGAGTATTGCTGCCGCAGCAACAGCACCGGGACCGGGGGGTGGGGACGGAAGGGGGGATGGAGGGAGAGATGATGATGCCAGGGACGATGAAACTCAACGCCGTGACCAAGGAAGAGGAAGAGGAAGAGATATAGCAGCAGAGACGACAGCAAGACTACAAGAACTAAGCCGATTTGACGACGAATCCGAAGAAGAAACACGCACTGGTTCAGGATCCGGTACAACGCGTACTTTACGTCAAGAAGCGAGAGCTGAAGCGGAAGAATGGTTGGAAAGACATAGTCCCGAGGACTTGCAGCGGAGGAGAAACCAGGGGAAGACACCGACCAGGAGGGCGACCAGGAGGGCGGCTCCTCCAGGTGGTGGTGCGGAACAAGAGGCGGCCGAGAGTCCGGCCAAGAGGGCGGCCCCTACGCCTACCCCACAAGGCAGTGATGTGGAACGAGAGACGCCGGCTGCGAAAAGACCGAGAACGGCAGCTCGTCAAGCCAGGGAAGAGGAAAAGGAAATAGACCTGCAAGAGGAGGAATCGCAACTCTTGGCCATCCAACTACAGTACGAAGGAGAAGATATTCCCGAAGAAGTCATGGGGCAGCTACCGCAGGCAGCGCAGGAACATCTCCAAAGACTCAAGGAACGCGAGGAAACTGAGGCTGGGTTCGCGTTGTTGGAGAGTCTGCAGCAGCAGTACCATGGTAGAAAGATTCCGGCGAGGGAGTTGGCGAGGCTCCCTAGGTTGATAAGGGACGGGCTGAAGGCCTCGTTGCGTGTGGGTGGTGGTCGACTAAGGGGGGGGTGACCATAAAGAAAAGAAAAAGGAAAAAAAGAAAAATAGGCGTTGACTGGCAGTGGAGGGAAGGAACGGAGTTTTGTAATCTTTTTTCTTGTCGTAGAGTATTCTCAGTTTCACCGATAGTAGATTTTATTCAAGCCAGAAAAAAAAAAATTCCCACAAACTCATTACAGGCTTACAGACTTCCACTCGCCGATGAAACCTCCCAGTCGCTGTCCACAACCTTGAGGGGCCTACCGAACTTTGTGTCCCCCCACAGCTCATTCCTAGTTTTCATGCGCGGGCTCTCCACAGCTGGTGCACCCGCCTGCCTGAGTCGAAGTTCACACCGCTCCATAAACTCGTCGCCCAAATTCAGAAAACGAATCGCATTTTCCGCCAACACGCCAGCCCGCTCTTCCCAGCTCATAAATAGCCGCACCCGCTCATCTTCCAACAACATCTTTCCGGCCACGGGCACTTCGCCTAGCGGAAACGGGTAGTCGCTCCCTAGCACAATCCGACGGGCACCGCCGGGACCCATTTTGCGGAGGACATATTCGAGAAGATCGGGGTCGTGCATTAGCGAGTCGATCCAGATTTGGCCATCGCTGTGCATTTGCGCATCTGGTGTTTTCCCCTCCAAATGCTCTGTCGGAGTCACCCCACAGGCCTTTGTGGCGACCAAATCTGGTCGACAGTCAAAACCATGCTGGATCCGTCCTAGCAGGGCGGGAAAGGCCCCGCCTCCGTGGGCAAAACACATGCGCAGCTTGGGATGTCGGACGAACACGCCGGACATGGTCAGCGCGTGGATGGCGAGGGCGGTTTCGCATGGCATTCCCTGTACATATTTGTTAGTTACACTCATGATCTAAGTAGAGAGAGAGAGAGAGAACTTACCACAAGCCAGGACCCCCAATATTTCCCCCACCGTGCCTTGTTCTCCCTCACTAACGCATAGCCCAACGGGTGCACAAAGACAGGACAGTCCAATTCCTCACAAACTTCCCAGATTCTCTCCAGTCGCTCCTCATCCAATCCGGTGTCTGCATCTATACTCGTCCCAATCTGTATCCCTTTTGCGCCCAACTCCATTATTCTTCGTAGCTCTGCTTCTGCAGCAGCGGTATCCTGTAAAGGTATTGTCCCCAACCAGACAAATCTATCGGGGTATTGCGCACTCACCCCCGCCAAATGATCATTCAGAGCCCGCGCTAACGTGATTGCGGGACGGATTGGCGCGTCATAGCAAAAGAGGACGGGAACAGTGCTGAGGACTTGTACATCTACCCCCGCAGTATCCATTTCTGCAAGACGAGCGGTGGGGGAGAAGCAGTTTTGTTGAACGCGGCGGAAGAATTGGCTGCCAACGTACATGTCCATCTCCTCCATCTCCTCCTCTTGCTCTGTGTCGTTTTGTTTTGATGAAGGAGCAGAGGGGACTGGCCGGAATGATGGCCAAGGATATGATGCTGTTTCAGAAAGAGACAAAAGATCGGGAAGAGAAGGCGGCATCATGTGCGTGTGCATATCGATCCGAAAGAGGCGAGCCGCATGTGCGTGGTTCAAGTGGGGAGTGTGGGGGGTGGATGATGTTAGAGAGGGAGAAGAAGAGAAGGATGATGATGATGATGATGATGATGATGATTCCATGTTGTCTGTCTGTCTGTCTGTCTGTCTGTGGGATGTGATGTTGGTGTTGATGTGCACCTTGATGGGCAAGATGGATTTTAGTATATAACCCGGGGAATCAACACCTCAAGTACTCCAGCAACAACCCAAGTCAGAAACAAAGCACCAAAAAGATTTAAGAAAGGTACGGTTACCGCAAATGATGTAATACAAGACACCACGGGATGAGCCCGGACAGGTACGTACATGTACCTAGGTAGTCATGCATGCGCGCGTTATATTCTCAATAAAACACGCCCGATACCCAGTGCCCAGTGCCCAGTGCCCAGTGCTCGGTGCCCGGTCTGGTGCGGATGGCGGGTTTAGACGGGTCGGTCACGGAAGACGGAACGGAACCCGGATCTGGATCCAAGTCGGAGGCGGAACGCATGCTGATTGGCCAGTTTTATTCTGCGGGTCTTGGCACTGGACCTCAATTGATCCTTGTTCTCCACTGCATGCGCGACGATAATGTTGGTGAGGATACACACGGGTAACTACCACTAATTAAAAGAATAAAAAAAAAAGGAAGGGAAAAGGGTGAATGGTACGGATAGTGTGTCACTGATTTAGCTGTGTTCTTTCATCTTGGTATGCACGGTGATCGATTCCTCATGACAGTCTTGACTCTACGGTTAGGCGTTGCTGGGCTTTGACGTTTTGGACACAGGGCAATGTGCAATTTGAGTGCCCCTTTAAAGGCTCTCTGAATGAGCATGAGAGATACCATCACACTTCAGTACTCGTATTGCTCGGCAAATGACACTATGTTAACCGTACGTGAGGCAACAAGTACAGTTAACATGGAAGATGCACCGTCCTCACCACCGTAAACACATCCCTCGAATACTCCCCACCCTCTCTTCCCACCCCGCTCATCTTCATCCCCCCAAACGGCGTGCCCAAATCCCTCTGCAGCCACCCATTCACCCAAATCATCCCCGCCTCCAGCTGTTCGCCCACCCTCCTCATCCTCGCTCCATCCGTCGTGAGAACCACCGCAGCCAAGCCATAATCACAGTCATTCGCCAGTCTCGCTGCCTCTTCTTCATTCTCAAACCATCCCACCGTCACCACCGGCCCAAAGATTTCTTCCCTTATCAATCTCGAACCCTCCTGAACACCCGTCAACACCGTCGGCGGGACAAAATACCCTTCACCCTTGGGTAGTTCTTTCGTCGGGACATTTCCCAGCGCAAACACCACTCCCTCTTCTTTTCTCGCCAGCTCCAAATAGCCCACCACCTTATCATAATGGGCCTTACTAACCAGCGGACCTACCGTTTCTTGTAAAACCCATGTCTTTTTCACATGTTCGACAAACTCGACCACAAACTCATCATATACCCCGCGCTCTACGTAGATTCGTGATCCGCAGAGACAAATCTCTCCTTGGTTCTCAAATGCCGCTCTCGCCGCAATAGACACCGTCTTTTCCCGAAGAGACCCACCACCTGCACCTGCACGGAACGCATCGGCAAAGACGAGCGTGGGGTTCTTCCCGCCGAGTTCCAGGGATAAATGTTTGGAAATTTGATGGGCAGTGGCTTTGCGAATGCCGATACCCGTGGCGGTCCCTCCGGTAAAAGATACCCCCGCGAGGTTAGGCGCTTCAACAAGGCATGCGCCGGTGGTGGGGCCGTCGCCGAAGATGATGTTGATTACCCCCGGGGGAAGACCGGATTTATTAATCAAACTCGCAAGGACTGGATAGAGTTGTAAGTTTTTGGGGATCGGACGGACAATAGAAGAGGAAGAGACAGAACATACGATAGGCGGAGATGCTAGTGATTTCGCTGGGTTTAGCCACGGCAGTGCAGCCAAAGGCGAGACATGGGGCGATTTTCCAGGTTAGGAGGTACAAGGGCATATTCCATGGTGATATTAACGCAAAGACACCACGGGGTGAACGGTGTTCGTAAGTGAGGATGTTGGCGCCGTCAATGACTCGGGCAGCTGTCTGTTCGTGGAGGATGAATGTGGAAAAGTATGAGAAGTTGGCAATGGCCCGGTCTACCTCAATGCGAGCTCTTTCCAGAGGCTTGCCCTGATCGGCAGATTCCCAGACGGCAAGAATCTCGCGGTGTTCATGGAGGAGCTCACTGATACGGCGGAGGTAGGACGATCTCTGGGCCCGAGTTGTTTTGCTCCATGCTGGAAAGGCATTTTGCGCCGCGAGGATGGCCGCTTCGACATCTTTGGGCTGTGAGCATGGAACCTGGGCGATGACAGAACCGGTCCTGGGGTCGAGTGAGTCGATCCAAGTAGTGTTATCTGACTCGATGCAGGCGACAAAGTCTCCTCCAACAAAATTCGAGAGTCGAATGGGTGACCCTTGGTTGAGATTGAGATCTTGAAAAGATTCCATCTTACACTCCGACATCACAAACGGGATAATCTTGGCTGGTGGAGAGATGTTGACCCATTGTCTAGATCACCATGATCCAGATCGGCCTAATCTAACGGGTAGCGTGAAAGCCGCGAATGCCCGCTGCAAGCCGGGCGGGACGGGTCGGAAGTCGGATGGGGGTCAATGCATGTGCTCGGGGTGTTAGCTTGGCACCGTCGAGAGTGCGATGAAAATTCCAGCGTCAAAAGGGGTGCGAAATGGGCGTATACATGTATTTCAAGCTACCAATTCAGGTGATTCCAGCGTCGAGTCATGCCTTTGGCACTGTTGAGCAATTATTAATCTCGCCTTCACCCTGATCGCCAAGACCGTCGTTCCCCACGGAAACGCCACCCCATTCATGACCTCAACTCAACCCGTCCTGTCATTGTCGACAAAGGGAATGGCTTCACCAAACGGCATCGGTTACCTTTTACCTGCAACGGGGCCTCAGGGGCTGGCGAACTATCCGCATGCCCGGACCATTCCCAGCACATCGCGGACAATTTTCGTCTCAGGCACATCAAGCCGACGCGCTGACGGTACCTATGAGGGCTGCACGACCCGAGAGGACGGAACCTATGAGCTCGACTGCGCTCTGCAAACCGCCGCTGTCCTGAGAAACATCGAGACCATCATTCGAGGATCCACTGATGGACGATGCGGGCTCGAAAGCGTGGTGGACGCTACGGTCTTCCTTACCGATATGCGCGACTACCCGAGAATGAACGCCGAGTGGAACAAGGTCTGGCCGGACCGAGCCATGGCACCCGCGAGAACGTGTGTGCAGGTTGCTGCGCTACCAAACGAGAAGCTGAACGTGGAGATAAAATGCCAGGCGATTGTCGGTTAGGCGAAGAAAATCTCTCGTAGGAATAATTCGAGACGCAGATTTTTTTCGGTTTTCCATTCACGAGATCAGTGTTCATCAGCGCCCTTCCACAGAATGTGGGGTTTGCCGCAACGCACACCGACATGCCACAGATTGGGAAGGTGCGTCAAACATTTCAGCGGGCCGCGGTGACCCCGCGCGGCTCCTATAGGGCAAGGATATCGCCCAGGCCATGCCACAGCAACATTCCCGCCGCAAAAGCTCCGAGAAGTCACCTGCGCACCTTCCTCCTTCGCACCTCAGTGATGTAATGCCGGTAAACCTGCTTTTCCCAGCAAAAAGCCAAGCAAAACGCTGGTCATATCCGTTCTGCGCCGAGAGATGCAATGGCAAGCATCCGCTAATCTGACCCAAATTGGCAGCGCCGAACTCTGATAACGCCCGGCCAACCGAGGGACTCGTATTATAGGTTTGACACCCTCTCATGATTCCTAGGTTTCGTCGGCTCGGCTTGGTCCGCGCCATTCACCCATCTCATCTCCCAATTTTGCTACAATAAGAGGCCAGGCAGGACGAGCCGCAAGGATGAAGAAACAAAACGATACGCCACCCGATCTGTACGCGGTCGCGAGCCCCGAGAAGGAAGGGGACGGCGCAGTCATCGATGGCGGCATCTCACTCGACCGGGACTCGCAGTTGGAGCGGGGCCTCAAAAGCAGACATATCCAGTTTTTGGCTCTGGGCGGAGCGTAAGTTTGCATCCTTTTTCGTGTCCACCGGCTTGATTGTTGATGTCATAAAAGCATCGGGACCGGTCTGTTTGTCGGATCAGGCTCGATTCTTCACCTTGTTGGGCCAGCGCCATTATGGCTCGCATATCTGTCTATGATGGGGGTGGTCTGGATCGTCATGAACAACATTGCCGAGATGACAACCTACCTGCCTATGAAGGGCATTACGCTTCCTTACTTCACCGGACGCTACGTCGACCCAAGTTTGGCTTTCGCGGCGGGGTGGAATTACTGGTATGCGTACTCGGTCTTGGTCGCCGCTGAAGCTAGCGCCGGCAATCTCCTCTTCGCCTACTGGGAAACACCTGTACATCCCGCCGTGTGGATCACGATTATTCTGGTCGTTATTCTTCTGCTGAACATCATTGCTGTGGGTATTTTTGGCGAAGCTGAATTCTGGTTTGCCTCGATCAAACTGATCACTATCATGGGTCTCATCATTCTTGGGGTGATTCTGATGCTCGGCGGCGGACCCAATCACCAACGGCTTGGGTTCTGGTACTGGGAGGAACCGGGTGCCTTCAAAGAATACCTGGCGACGGGCTCATCCGGACGTTTTCTGGCCTACTGGACAGCCTTTGTGCGAGCTGGTTTCAGCTTCATCACTTCCCCTGAGCTGATTGGTCTTGCCGCTGGCGAGACGGTTGCTCCTCGACGGAATCTGCCCAAGGCAGCACGCCGGTTTTTGACCAGATTGGCCCTCTTCTATGGCGTCAGCAGCTTGATCATCGGCTGCATCGTGCCGTCCGATGATCCACGACTCCTTTCGAAGGACTCCAACGCCAATGCTAGTCCGTGGGTCATTGGCATTCAGCGCGCTGGAATCGGTGGTCTGAACCACGCCATTAACGCTGCCATTCTAACATCGGCGTGGTCGGCTGGCAACGCTTTTCTGTACTCGGGCTCTCGCGTGCTCTACTCAATGGCAGCCAACGGTCAAGCCCCGGCCATCTTTGCAAAGACAAATCGCCGCGGTGTCCCATGGCCCGCTGTGCTGGTGACGTGGCTGTTTGGATGCCTAGCTTACCTCAATGTGTCGCAAGGTGGCGCGCAGGTTTTTCTCTGGCTCATGAACTTGTCGACCATCTCTGGCTATATTGCGTGGATCATCGTCATGATTACGTATTTGCGTTTCCGCAAGGCCCTTGTGGTCCAGGGACTGTTGGATACTCTTCCGTTCCGGACACCAGGACAGCCATACGCGACGTGGGTTGTCCTGGTTATTGTCTCACTCTTGACAATTACAAATGGGTTTCAGACGTTTGCTCCTTGGAATTACAAGGACTTTTTGGCAGCTTATATCACCATCCCGGCGTTTTTGCTTTTGTATCTTGGCCACAAGGCAGTCAAGAGAACACCGTGGGCGAGGTCAGCCGAGAATATTGATGTAATAACTGGAAAGAAGGAAATGGATGATTTATGTGCTGCTGACGAGGCGCCTGTGCCAAAGAATTGGATTCAGAGAGTGTGGTTTTGGATTGCATAGGTGTTAGATACCTCTGTTTGGAAATCTATCTCGGTATGTTGCCTGGACGCCAGTCAGTATCGCATCGAGGCGGGGCGTCGAGTTCTGATGCGTCGAATCTCCAGAAAAAGTTGGCCGAATTCGCAGCATGGAGTTCAGGCCTCAAGGCAAAATTGGCCATTCCTGTGAAGAATCGCGTGCATATGAGCTGGGAACGCAGCACCTCCCCGCAGTAAGAGACGGGAAATGGACCGGAAGAATAATTGGGTACATAAGGTACCTACCTACCTACCTAGGTAGATAGTTAGATAGCTTTGTCTAATCTATTATTACTCTTGTCCTAACTGACTGACTGACTGACTGGAAGAGATTCTATCACAAAAGTGAGTGGGTTAGACTGCCTACTGATGCTAGCCTGGTCTGATCTGGTCTAGTCTGACTGACCTCTTCGTTCCCAGGAAAAGCGGAGCCTAGAGTACCTACCTAGAATAGTAGGTATTGGCGTGTGATCAACATGGGTTCTAACCTAACCACATGATAGATGAAAAAGACAAAAGAACAAACCCACGAGAAAGGAAAAGGGCCAACAAAGATACCTACCTACAGAATGTGCAGAATATGGAGGTCATCAGTGCAGATATAACAAAAAAAAAAAAAAATATGCTGCTCTGCCTGCCAGCCAGCCCCCCTTTTCGGAATAAACATACAAGTTGAGTACTCGCAGAGGAGCTTGGCCGTCGTGCCACTTGACTGGACTGGATTGGACTATACCCGCTGTAGATCTTGTTTTGGGGATTCCAATGCTTGATCAAAGTATGCAAGTCCAGTAGAATATACTTCTCCAGTCGGAAAGCTGCCTAATACATGCACCTTGCATTTGGATTAACCTGCTTTCAGTCCCTACCTAGCCGTGGTTTGCGGTCGCCGTGATTGCCGCGTGCGTGACCTAGTTTTCGTGCGTGATCAAATCCAGTTCTTGCGCGTGCTACGGAATACCAATTGATATATCAAAACACCTTATCTACCTACCTAGGAAACCGGACTCTAGGCTCCGGTACTAGTACAGCTCAATAGCATACTTGTCACAGGCACAGGTAGTAGGTACATGCTTGTCACAGGTCAAGCTCGAAGCACAGCCTGACCACAATCCTACCTAGCCTAGATAGATACAGCAGCGTTCTCTGCATGTGAGTAGTGAGCAGTGATCACTGTGACGTGACGGTCATGCAGTCCCACGGTGAGGTACAGCATTGAAAAAGTAAGTACATGTATTACTGCGTCAAAAATGTCGGAGAGGAACGGATCAGAATCAGACCAAACATGAGCTATCACAAGATTCACAACATGACGCAACATCCTTCTCTTTCTCTCTTTCTCTCTCGTTCGAGCCTGGTATGGTATGGTATGGTATGGCAACTAGCAACACAGGAGGTCGATCATGTCACCATCTCAGGTAGCAGGGAGCAGGCAGCAGCAAAAGGGTCTGGGGACGGTGAGGGTGTTCAAGTCCATTGTGTCATCAATATAATCAAGGCGTTTCATTCCAGTGCGAGTTATTCCGAGGGATCTGCACACATGTCACAAAAGAGTAAAGTGATTTCATTTTCGTAAGTAAGCACGTCATTCTACTCCATGCCTCAAGCAAATAAATGCATTTCATGTTCGCTATGCTTTGTTTTGTTTGCGCTTCCCCAGGACAGAAAAAGGTACAGAGAGAAAGAAAAAGAAAGGGGAAAAAAAGAAAAGAGAAGAAAAAAAAGTCAAAATGAGAAAGAATAGCACCAGATAATACCCTCCAGGAGTCAATGTGTTCTAAGCTAACTGAGGTGATCAATCTACAACTCCATGAGGGAGGGGTATAAGTCATAACGTGTCGTGAAGTAAACATCATAAACGTCGTCAAAAAGAAAGAAGAACAGAAAAAAGAGAGAAAAGAATGCGAGAAAGGAGGCACGGGGGACAGCTAAGCCCTCCGCTTCCTCGGATGACACCGCACCCAGTCCCGCCACTTCATCTGTCCCACATTCCACTTTGCCATCTCCATCCTTCTCAATCTCATCGCCTCATCCTGCGAGATGACTTCGGCATCTCTGGCCAGTTTTGCCGTAAACTGAACCGGGTCGGCGCGTTCAAACAGCCTTCGTAGCTCCTCGACGTGGTGTCGCGCAAAGCCACATTTTCTCGCCTCATTCCGAAGCTGATGTCCCAGGGAGGCCATGTTCGGTCGCACCTCCGGGTTGACATAGTGCGCACAGCTCAGTCGCGCAAAACATCCCGCCAGCATAATCCACTTGATCGCCTCGGCGGCATCGGTAACCCCTGGCGGTTGACGAAACTCGATAGTGCCCCCGCCGGGACTACCGGCGTCAATACGCGTGAAATTCCACCGGAAGGTCTCATGGGCGAATTCCGTGTCTACGCCGAGGGCTTCTCCCGTAGCCGTGTCTTTTCCACACCAGTTCATGCGGGCGGCGAGAGCGGCGAAGCTATGGGTCTGTGTATGGATCAAGTCGATGGCATCGGTGACGGTGCGGCGGGAGAAGTAGCGGTTCCAGCGACTGGATTTGGCAAAGACGCTGCGTCGACGGTAATACGGGACGAGAGCGTCAAAGCAGCGCTCAAAGTAGATGGCGGTGCTGGCGAGGCTTTGTGCTTCTGGGAGGGTCCAGTGTCCCCGCGCGGGGATGAGGTGGATGTTGGTGCTGCAGGCGTGGTGGGTGGTGGTTTCAAAGTCGTAGTTGAGGGCCGACATGACAATGTCCAGCATGGAGATCCACTTGTGGCCGCCGGTTTGGGTGGGGCCGAAGCGGAAGTAAGGAGAGACAATCTTGATGCCGAAGCGGGCGTCGGCGGGTTGGCTGGGGATGCAAATGTCTTCGGCTATGGTCCAGTGCTTGTAGTTCTCGGAGCGGTCGCCGCGGTGGTGGGCATCGGCAGGGATGTTGGCTTGGCGGAGCCGGGAGGCGATCTCGTCGATGAGGGTGCGGACGGTTTGGTGGTTGAAGTGCCGGCTCCGGAGGAGGATACCCATTTCCACACAAAAGAGAAAGTCTGGGGGAACATAATCGGCCGGGACACCACTGATCCGCGGTGGTAAGCGGGGGATTCGGGGACGTGATGATGATGCTGTTGTTACGAGAGCCATATCGTCGTGGTAGCTAACCTCGACACGGGGCCGGCGTGGGGTTACCGGGGCGAGGAAGAAAGTGGCATCAAAGGTTTCCGAGGGAAAAGACAAACTCCTTGGACGAGGCATTGTTGTTAGGAAAGTTTGGTTATGGAGGTGAGATTGTGGTCAATTGGTCAGACTTCATGTCAGTAAAAAGTGCACATGTGCAGCCACGCTTTTATATATCTTCTGGCGCGACCATCTTTGTGTTGCTGGGTCCCCCCGGTCTGGGGTCTGGGATGCGCACCGCAATGTGGCTTGGTTTTGATGGAATGCGGGAGCCTCTCAGAGGTCGCGCTGCAGTGCCGACGTCACAGGGCTCTGACACCGCCGGGCCAGTCGCGGGGGTCGCATGAAATTGTCACGTCTCCAGGCCAGCAGCCGCAATCACGCCAAGCCAACTACTTTGCAGCTCGGTTAGGTTGCCGATGAAAAA
>Ga0247765_1000935_pt1 | contig 17570 bp, 13 predicted proteins | sample UWRJL106311C6_FD_179949 | JGI IMG/M metagenome (GOLD analysis project Ga0247765, IMG submission 179949) | Plant litter microbial communities from Arlington Agricultural Research Station in Wisconsin, United States - UWRJ-L106-311C-6 | ecosystem: Environmental > Terrestrial > Plant litter >... | reverse complement strand
TGAGCGGTGCGCTCGTCCGCAACGGGGGCGCGGCCGGTGCCGATGGGGTTCATCAAGCCGGGAGGATACTGAGAATGCGAGAAGCCAACAGGCGGTGTCGGAGCCTCCGGCAGGAAGCCGGCTGGGGAGTCCATGCCCTGGAACGTGCCACTGACGCTCGGAGAGTCGGGATTGGAGTGATGGCCGTAGAACGACTGGCCGCCTTGGCCGTGAGCAAATTGGCCATGAGAGTCTGGGCCGCCATCGGGACCTGGGCTGGGAGATGATTGCCGACGAAGCTGCGCGAGCAGAGACTCAAACTTCGCCGGATCCTGCGGCGCAGGAGCAGGCCCCTGGTGATAGTTGGACATGGCCGAGGTTGGCGACTACAAGACGGTGGGGAGTGTCTTGAGCGGCCTTCCTCACCGTTGAGTTGAGTGCCACAACGCCAAAGATGAGGCTCCGCAGAATGAGGTTGGGTTGCAAAATCGATGTGGCGGACAGCTTGAGATCTGGCGCAACAAAATAGCTCCGTGAATCAAAAACACGCAGTGCTGCGATTGCGCAACGGGACAACTGTCCTACAGGTGCGAGGAGAGTTGTTTGAGGGAAGAAGAGAAGAGCTCTGGGCTTGCGAGAAGAGGTTAGAGATTTTGCTGGTGTTTGGCTGCGGAAAAGATTGCAAAGCTCCAACAGCGGGAGTGGCTGGGATTGGCCGCGCTGGCGGTGGACCGTGCCACTTAGCGTCTACACGTGTACGCGCGGGGCAGGTCGTGGGGGAAAGGCCCAACAGTGGCCCAATCACAGCAAACGACTGCTGCAGAGCAGCGAATCTGGTCAGCCAGGGAGAAAACAGGGCTGTCCAGCCGAATGACAAGCCGACCACCGGAGGAGTCCATTGAGCAGGCAGAATTGAGTTGCGCGTTTGCTTTTTGCCTACCTATGCATGCTGAGGGCACCTATTCACCGCCAAACGGACGGGCCTCCCAGCCACTGAACGTGGAAACGCCGGGTCCCGCCGGTTCTCACGCGACGGATGGAACCCCATGAGAAGGAGGCATCAGGCTGCTCGTATTGGGAATCACTGGCAATTTCTATAGACGAGACGAGAGCCTGCGGGTAGAGACAGCAGGAAAAAAGACTTCATGGCATGTAAACTGTTTCAGTCACCACAGTATGCAGTACACCGAGGACACCGACAGACTGGGTGGATCGTTAATTTGGCAAACGGTGGTGACCAACCAGGCGGCCCCTGCCACGGGTTCGGCTCTGCCTCAGGCGTCTTGCAACTTACCTAATCAGACAGTGCAGCAAATTCCAACGGCGCCTCGTGCCCAAATATCATCTCAATCAGTCTCACCCCGAGGCCGTCGCCACACCTAGGAGTCCTCGGCGCAACAGTCGACTGCACCTCTTGATTACACAGGGGTTTGCCCATCGCCCCGTGTTTCTGGAAACCGAAGCGGCCCGGCGTCCGACGGATGCTCCGTGCTCAGACGCGGTCTGTCGCATTCACCACCACATTTCACACCCGACCGTTGCGAATATCATAGTCTCGCCTACCACCCTGCCTCTGCCCTTTCCCGTCGCACCCTCGAAATCTCGTGCCACCAGTCCCGGCCGACACCAGGTTCCACAGGATTAAACCTCTGTCCAGCCCAGTTCCCGCCGATCCAAGCAAAGCTCCGCCCTCGTCCCGGCGCCAGGGCCGTCGCCCCCTCGCTCATCATGTTTTGCCTGCGCAGGTGAGTGCCGTTTTTCTCCAGTTCCTTCCTTCCGTATCTGTGTCCTATTGGCTAACGTTGTTTATTCGATACAGCTGGCTTCCTCTCCTCTTCATTCCGACAAACGCGTCGCCGTCCTTCATCTTCCTCTTCTTCGTCTGCACATACTTTCTCAATAGGCCGTGCTTGTATTGCTCATTCCTACTCCTCATTCTTTTTCTTACATCATGCAATTGGTCTGAGCGATGCTTCATCGACTTCAGTAGCAACTGGTTTCAGCCCAGAACAGGGGGGAGTTATGTCTCTTCGCCGGGTTCTGGGCCTGGTGGCAACTCAACGCAGACGGGGGAGGACCTTAATGCTACTGCGTCAGCATTTCTCACCGACATGGTCAATACCACTGCCGGCGCTCTGGCGACCGCTGCTACCGAGAAACTGGCGCAGACAAGGGTGGAGTGGACCGGGCTTGGCCTTGAATGGCTACGGAGCTTGCTAGGGAGGAGAGAATGGCGCATCGATTGCCTTGATTTATATATCAGGCTATGACCGAACAAGAATAGTTATTACGGCCCCAGACCAGATGGGGGTTGGGTTTGGACTTGGAAAGTTTTGTATATGTACCCTAGAAGTTCTGGGGTTGGAAAAATTGGAGCTACTGGCTTGTCAGCCCCGGGGCGATTTCCAAGCGGTCATTGTTTTGCATCATAAGGCGTTCGGCATGAATAACGGTATATATTCGCGTATCAGGTGGCTCCGAGGCATTGCACGAGGCTGAACAACTCTCTTGCGAGTGGACTAGTTGGCCATCCTGCGGGCCCGCCGAGCAGATCGTGTTGACCAGAACTTCACCTCACCCAGCATATGTTCTAGTTGTTTACACGTACATACCCCACATCGGGGGTACTTTCCCGGCGTCTCACTGTCGAATGTTGTGAAGTGGTTATCCAAGGCTTGGTACCTGAGAACAAGGACTGCTGCGACACATGCACACAAGCTTTGTCTTCAGTGACAAGACATCGACAGTTAATAATCGTTGGGGCTACCGGGATCTCTTCCATGCCGCACAAGCATGCCTTCACACGTCAGTGCGTGGTCAGCCGTCACGTAGTGCACCTAATCTTAGGGTAATATGAACACCCATTTCCAACTTGATCTCAACAGGCCTTGCTCGAGAATTCTTTGATCGTATATGTTGATGTGGGGGGACTTTGGGCACCGACGGCTCTTGGGTACCACCGAATATCTTGTGAAGGGCACCTACCCAATCAATTCTCCTGATAAATGTATGGCTCCGGATATGGAGGCGCATCAGAGGTTTCTTTACATACCTGCTCGCGCTCGTTCATGGTACAATCCAACGACTAGAATAGTATTGGCGTGGTGCTTTATGGCTTGGCAGCCAGAGTGTCCAAGAGGGTGCTTGCCTTGCAGATAGTACGAGGGCTAGCGTTTCCCTAAGTAGGTATTGGGGGATTGACGGGAAGCCGGCCCAAGATCTCGAGTAATGACTTGAACTTCAAGACCAGAGCCTTTACTCATTGCGCAAAAGCTCCCAAGCTGTTGAAATATTGCACAAGCCACTGCGAAAAGCGTGTCAGTCCCCCGCTAACAATCTTATGCTGGCCGATATCAAAACTGGCTCAAACTTACACGCGGCTAGTTCAAACAGGGGAAACTATTTTTAAGCCTAGGTCTTCAAGTTAAATGTTTCTGGTCCCGCCCGAGTCCCAATGGAAAGTTTCGATCCCCTCAGGAACTGTTGACCCAGCGCAATCCCCATCGTAGTTTAGTTAGCGACGAGTTATACGTAATGCCGTGATCACCCTAGTGCCATTTTGTCCCAGTCCACTAAAAACACAGAAAAGTTTCCTAGGCAAGCCAGAGGTTTCGGAGCACATCGCGTGGCGCCTGCAGCCCAGTGTGTCACATCGGAAGACAGGCTGATCTCTTCCCCACACTTACTGTGCTATGACGTAGTGGCTGCCGCTTTCCATCTTATCCACATTCTCGCTCGCGTCAATCATCCCCCGATGGACACGTGAGGAATGGAAACCTTGGGCGAGACGAATCCTTGCTCGATTTAAAAATACGAGAATAGATGACTGCCGGGACCATACGGGACTCCGTAGGTGTGTCGGCAGCAACCTGGAATCACGAGGGGGATGCCGGAAAGCTGGCGGGGAATCAGCCGTAAACCGATCAACGAGCGGAGATGGCTAACCGATGAGCTGGGTCCCAATACGTAGTAAGAAGGACACACACCGCATCCATAATGGTTGCATCGACAAGCGGTCTTCTTGGTTCTAGAACGTCTGGCTCTCCCTCAGAATCAAGGTCATGGTTCTCTTGTGAAGCGCTGGATCAAAATGGCGCCATTTTGGATGCAATGTTGGCAGAGGTTGGCCACCTGAGGACCCCTAAGATTCCAACACCCATCAGCACCCCTTCAGCCGTCTTGTCAGCTCTCCGCCACGAGGCCCCACGGCCAAGACACCTCCTGCTGTACCCACTTCCCCTGGCCGAAAACCCGCACGTGCGTTCCGGTGGGACGACAGACCGCCATCTGCCGGAAAGCTGCGACATCTTTTGGATGGAGTCCCGGAAATGGACAAAGACCCTGAATTTTGGACAATCGAGCAAATGCCCAATGTCGGAGTCGGCACTCCGAAGTACGGTTTCCTGCGACCGAGGTATCGCACATGTGTCTCCCCTCTTTGAGACGCATTCCAGGCCTTAAAAGGTTGCACACTCTGCGGATGCCGTGGGCGGGTCTGGCTACAATAACCACATCTATGACGTTGTCAAGTCGAACAGTGCGGCGGGAAAGACGTGCGATTAGCGCCGTCGCGACGAAACGGCGAAGCCCTTCGTTTGCGCGCATGCGAGACTCGATTCAATTTCGGGCAAGAGAAGCCCGCCTTCCACACTAAAAACGTCGTGGCCGAGTCTAGACCGCGATAGAACCAGTGGTCTGCTTGAAGATTGAGGTGTGCCCGCCTGCAACGGCTCAGCGTGCTCACTCACCCCTTCCCGTGCCACCAACTATGACGAAAAGTGACGCACCACATCTGCCAACTTTTGCGCGGCTCCACGCGAAAATGCAAAGCGCTACCTCATAGCTGTTCTTTGTGAAAGGCATTTGGACAAAACAATGAAATGTTGCTAGTCGGGGGCGAGTCGGGGTGATGCATCAGCCCTGCGACATCTGATGCATGGATTCGCCGGGTTTCCAGAAGACCGGATTTGCTGATGAGCGAAATGTTGCCTCAAGATCCAGGAGACTGTCCGTTAGGCGGAGCCGCGACGCCAATGCCAATCGGGGCTTGCAGATCATTGCCATGCCCGACTTGACCATTCAGAAACCCTGCGAGGCTTGACATCAGGGCCCCCCGTTTCCCTTTTGCGAACGTGAGGTGGGAGGCGCCCCCACCTCATTCTTCAACCGCCCACTACCCTTGTCGTCTCGAGTCTCCGGGTCCCCGTCTCCCCGTCCGTCACCAGCTTATCCTGTTTAAACCACCCACCCCTTCCTTCCCTCTTCCCATTGTGCAGGACACTACCGCGGGCCATTCCAGCTTCGTGCGAGCCCACGACTCCGCAGCAAAAACAGGCCTGTCTGTTCCTCGTCGTGCTTGTCCCTTCCCCCTAGCTTCCAACTGCTCCTCTCCTGCCTTTGAACGCGCTTGCGAACAGAGCGCCACGGGTCAACAGTAGAAGGCTCCGAACCACACGGAGGTTGACACGGCATGTTTCGGCAATAACTACCCGCTTTACCTGTCTACCCGCGCGCTGCCATTAGGGCAACGACATCACCGTACATACAGCCTATCCACCCACCGAGCCACGGGTCTCCACACAGTTCCTTGTGCGAAATCCCCGGGACCTTGGCGGTTTCCTCACACTACCCCCGACTCTACCGTTGAGACAAGGCATCCGCGATTGTCATTCCCTCTTCAGCCCAGCGAGTCGTCGAGTGGCTGCCTCAAAGTTTTCTTCCCATATGCCAAATAAAGTCGCGAAAACATGACGGCTCTATGAAGGAGAGTCTACAAACGAGAGCGGGGACCAAGAGGGAAACATCAGACCGTCGGTAGTCCGCCTGCAAAACCAAACCTCACCACAATGCCCCCAGAACAGGTGAACAGCGAACGGCCTTCATATTGCTACACTATGAAGACGTCCGGACTGCCATCTGCCTCACATGCACACGCGCGGTCGCACTCCCGCTCGACCTCGCAGTCATTCTTCCCCAGCAAACAGACAAGCACCCCGGTCTCATCACCTCGTGCGCCGCACTCGGTTGGCCAGCCATACGCCCCTAAACTCTCGCCGGGACTCAATCGAGCCAGCGGCCAGGACGCGCGAGTTCCGAGTCCTAACTACTTCGGCCTCACCATTGAGCCCTTGCTCGACCCGCGGGATACATCCCAGCTGCCGCGCGAGAACTGGAGCTCACCTACCTCGTCGGTCAAGTCATTCGCTGCCGCCATACCCAAACAGCTGCCGCTCGACGCGAACCCCGAGTTCGAGGCCTTCCGGCGCCAAGCCGACGTAAACCGTGGCAGAACCGGGTTCAGTTTGTCAACGGCGCATTTTGTTGCTGGCCCCCCCCAGACACCACATGTTTCGACACCCTCAGCATTACAGCGTCCGCGCCCCCCGCGTTGGCACACCCACGGAAGCGATCACTCAGAGATCCCTTTGCCCAGACTGTCGGGCCTTGTGGGCGCTAACCCCCGGGCGAAGGATGATCAAGGTAGCAGGTGCAATGCTGAGACGGAAAGCCTCCAAGACTCAGCCTACGGATCTGCGGATTCGAAGCGGAACTCGGAGGTTTCTCTGAATCCTCCTCAGTTCTTTGGAAGTGGTCATCAAGAGCCCCCAAATCTCACCGAGTCGCCTCAGCCTGCTCCAGAACGTGGAAGAACCAACCATCCCACTTCTCATGCAGAGGATCGGCTGTTGTCAGCCCAGGGCCGCATGGAGGTCTCATCTGTGCTTGAGCCCGAGAGGCAGCAGCCTCGGGCAGTGACGCTACCACCGAAGTTGGAGAGCGGTGAGCCGAATATGATAGCCCCAAGCCAGCTCAAAGATCTGCTCAAGGGTGGTCAAAACGAAGACATTTTGCTTCTGGATCTTCGGGTCTCTCCCCAGTATGCCCAGTCAAGGGTAAAGGGCGCCTTGAATCTTTGCATTCCCACCACGCTGCTGAAGCGGGCAACCTTTAACCTCCAGAAACTTCAGCAAACCTTCCAAGCGGACCAAGACCAAGAGAAATTCGCGAGTTGGCGCGGCTATAGTCACTTGATCGTGTATGACGCATCGTCCTCCGACAAACGTGATGCGGTGTCTGCGATGAACATGATCAAGAAATTTACCAACGAAGGTTACTCGGGCTTGGTGAGTATTCTTCGCGGTGGATTCAATGCATTTGCTGCGGCCTATCCGGAACTGGTCGACCGAGCTTCAGGTTGTTCAGCTCCGAGTTTCTCCTTGGGCAGCAGGCCCCCATCTGGCCAACGACCGCAAATCCCTCCCGTCATTGGGGGAGTAGTATTGCCAGCACCAACGGCGAATCCCAACCCGTTTTTTAGCAACATCCGCCAGAACCAGGATTTGGTTGACGGCGTTGGACAGATGGATATCAAGCTCCCTGTGGGGCTTGACAACTCCCGTCTCCCATGCTGGCTTAGAGAAGCGGCTGACGTTCGGGACCACGGGAAACAGGTATCAGACAACTTCCTTCGGATTGAGCTCATAGAACAGTCGCGAATGCGAGAGGCATTTGGAATCCTTGCGCCAGGAAACTCGAATAGGAATCCCAAGGCAGGGTCGCAAGTCCAGTTGTCCGGAATTGAACAGGGTGGGAAGAACCGATACAAGGACATCCTTCCCTTTGAGCATGCCAGAGTCAGGCTGCAAGGACTTCCCGAGGGGACGTGTGACTACGTCAACGCCAGCCATCTGAAAGCCAACAGAAGTCACAAGCGATATATTGCCAGTCAGGGACCCTTGCCGGCTACATTCGAGGTAAGTATTCAACTCTCCAGCTTTTCATATTCTCATTGTTGATGGCATCCAGGATTTCTGGTCTGTTATATGGGACCAAGATGTTCGAGTGATTGTCATGTTGACGGCCGAGTCGGAGGGTGGGCAACTCAAGTGCCATCCGTACTGGAAGTCGAGTGATTTCGGTGTCATCAGGCTGCGCGTGCTATCAGAGAAGAAGGTTTCCCTCGACGTTGATAAGCACCGGTCGGATTCAATGGCCGCGCCGTCTAATGCCCAGATGCCAAGCGCAGCGGACAACTCGGAGGGTCCGACGCAAGATGCGGGCTCAGCCGGTCGGCGACGTGCCAACACGGTAACCGCCTCGCAGGGCAGCAACTCCAGTTCTCAGACAGCAACTGGCGGGGAGAGCCCCTATGTGATTATTCGCAAATTCGCCCTGACTCACACGGCACACCCCTTTTCTCCAATTCGCGAAATCACTCAGCTACACTACCCATCCTGGCCCGACTTTGGCGCCCCTGCACAGCCGAGCCACCTTCTGGCTCTTGTCGAACTCGCCAACGTCATGCAGCGGGCTGCCCTCCCAACTGATGTCTCGGAGGCCTTCGCTGCCTCGGCACGGTTTAACACCAACGGAAACATTGATCGAACCGGCGGCTTGGCCCGCAAACCCCCGAAAGCCATGAGTGACCAAGCGCTGCCTCTCAGTTGGCATGACGCCCCGGTTCCTAAGGAGAATGTGCGTCCCATGCTAGTTCACTGCTCGGCGGGATGTGGGCGGACTGGCGCCTTCTGTACCGTTGACAGCGTCATCGACATGCTCAAACGGCAGAGGCTACGCACGGTTCAGCGCGCCAACAAACGGATCGATGACCGGGAGCGGAGGCTAGCTCAGCAGGCAAACGATCGCGGCCGTGCAAAGCGCCAGGCGCTAGAGCGCGATGTTGACGGCGACATTTCTATGGTCGAAAGCATTGACCCCCTTTCGCAGCCGGTCAAACTAGGCTCACCCCCTCCTGAGGCCAATGCGCGACTGGAAGATCGCGAAAAGTCCCCCGAGGACAGCGATGACATTGATTTATCCTGGCTCGATGATGACAGCACCGATCTGATCTCGAAGACGGTCGAAGATTTTCGCGGCCAGCGACTCAGCATGGTGCAGAGCCTACGTCAGTTTGTGCTTTGCTACGAGACTATTATCGAATGGGTCTGGCGCATCCAGGAACGCACCGGTAATACCGACACCAAAGGGCGGGGCAGGAGTGGAAGTTTGGCGTTGTAGTAAAATGCAAATTCCACGGGTAATCATTCAGGTAATCAACCATCGAAGGTGCTTAGAAGATGGGACTGCTTTTGTTTGTGTCTTTTTTTTTCACCGTCTGTTCATTTGCATTACAAGGCGTGCGGTTTGGACAAATAACGGACTACCAAACGATGGAAAGGGGTGGGCTCGCGGGGATTTTACGTATAAATGGGCTTGTGTTTTGCATAACACGTTCGGGGCGTGGGGTAAGGATTACAAGGCTGGCTTTGTTTCTTGGGTTCTGACGTATTATCGTTGTCTCTACCTTTTTCGGCTCTCTCTCCATCATACTCTCTCGTGCATGGCTGGGACTTTTTTTTTTTGGGGGGGGGGGGGTTCCAACACTGCATTTTTATGTTGTCTTCAGGTCTTGTTCAGTATTTTAGGCTGTCCGCTCTCCGCTCCGCGGTCTTCAAAAGCGTTGTGGATGGCAGCGGGCCAGGGCCGGATGAGATGTGTATTTGCTAGACTACAGCACAACCCGAATAGACTATGTCTCAGCTATTGTTCACGGGACATGGAGTCTTTTTGCAAGCCGGTGTGTTTTTACAGTTCGAATTTGCAAATAGCAGGAGTGAGTGTTGAAGGGATGCTGCATCAAGCTGTCAATATACCGGTACCTCGATACTCGGCACGGCGTCTTTCGCAATCGAGTCCTCAGTTAGGAGATATGGTTCAAACCATTGACATTCTTCGAAAGGACAACGCCGTTTTTAACCGACCCCTGGGCTCCTCGAGAGTCTCATGCGAATAATGTTTAGGGTCGAACTGTACTTCTGCTTGGCTCGAAGGGCTTCCTGCCAGGCAAGGAGACGCGATACGGCTTAGCGAAATGCCAGGCGAGAGAGTCACAACAATATCAAGCAGTCGACAATTCCACGCCGCCTGACATTCTTACCAGTGGTCTATGTGCCATGCACTTGAGCTATCGTACAAGTACAACCAAGACAGTCTGCCGCTTTCCCACGCGCGTTTCCACGTCACTGTTGTGATTATTGCCAATCCCTACCCCTTAACGCCATAGTTTCGCCAGAGACACCTCCTTGTCGTCGTGCTTGTTGAGAATCTTGGCCGTCGCCAGCTCAAAGTCCTCCTGTGTGACGTGTACTCTTCTCTCGCGAAGTGCGTACATGCCGGCTTCGGTGCAGACACCCTTTAGCTCAGCGCCAGAGCAGCCGTTCATCTTCTCAGCAATCTTGGTAAGGTTGATGCCACGGGTTAGGTTCATCTTGCGGCTATGGATGCGAAGAATGTCGGCGCGGGCCTCGACACTCGGTGGTGGGAACTCGATCTTGCGATCAATGCGGCCGGGACGCAAAAGGGCAGGGTCAAGAATGTCGAGACGGTTCGTGGCCATGATGACCTTGATGTTCTTGGTCGGTTCGAAACCGTCAAGCTGATTGAGGAGTTCCAGCATGGTGCGCTGGACTTCTGAGTCGCCGCCGGAGGATCCTTCGACACGGGACGAACCGATGGAATCGATTTCATCCATAAAAATGATGCTGGGCGCATGCTCACGCGCCATGACGAACAGCTCGCGCACCATGCGGCTACCCTCTCCGATGTATTTCTGAACTAGTTCCGAGCCCGACACACGAATGAATTTGCAGTCGGTGTGGTGGGCGACTGCGCGCGCCAGCAGCGTCTTTCCTGTACCTGGAGGGCCATATAGCAAGACTCCCTTGGGCTGCGCAATACCGAGAGACTCGAATAGCTCGGGGTGTTTGAGGCCAAGCTCGATGACCTCCTTGATCTCCTTGATTTGTTGATCGAGACCGCCAATCATGTCGTATGTACTGTCGGGCACCTTCTCCACCATCATGAGCGAGACGAGGGGATCTACTGACGACGGGAGGATCTTTTCGAGCTTGTATGTGTCCGAGAGGAGTGTTACGCGCTTGCCCACTGTGAGCTTTGTGATGTCGACAGAATCAGAGACATCGACAACTGCTCACGGCGTTAGCGCATGACTGCATTCACACCTGACACTGATTCTGAGAATCCTACCGTATTTGCCTTCTGGATGAACTTTTACTAGAACCTTCTTGGTGCTCATCACCTTGACTACCTCGCCGACGTACGAGCCTGGTTGTTGCAATAGCCCGAGCTCTTCCCTGAGCAAGCGCACCCGCGAGTTGTAGTCGTTTCTTTGAGCCTCAAGCCGGCGCAGCACAGCTTGACCCTTAAGGATCTCGAGCTGCATCGCCTCGACCTTGTTGTGATAGAAGTTGTCGAGCGCCATGGTGACCGTTTTCGCTCGATCGTGTTGGCGCAACGATTGAATGAGGGCAAGAGGCGAGATTTGCAACGGAAATGCGGCGCGAGACTTCTTATCCACTCGGCAGACTTCGGTTCCGTATGTTCTTGAAAAAACGTTGTTGGCGATGGTTTGGGAGCTTGTTGAGGTTCGATGCCAAAGCTTCAGGCGACGAAGGTCGCCGAAGGCAGCCCAGGTCGACGCAGCTCTGCACGGGCCAGCAACCCACGGGGCTTGGCTTCAACTCCAAGCACATGTCCACGTGATCTGGCGATGGCTGCGTTGGACGTGCTTAGGTAAGGAGGGGATCTCAACCAGCCGGGCCAGTGATGTCACCGCCAAGCTCAGTTATTCCGCAGCACATCGTCCAGACTAGGCTTCCTCAGCATGGACGAACTGACATACTTATCACCACAGATGCTTCTCACTACGGCAGGCTTTGCTTTATTATTCGTGGTATTTACCCCAAAGTGATCCACACGCCCTTGGTTTTTGGTTCAAGGCAGGCATCGAGCATAATCGCAACCTCAGTCTTTTCTCCCTCGCTGTTTTTGCCCAACACTTAGGTCCTGCAGTGGTGGGAGATCGAGGCCGATTGAACCACCGCCGATTCTTTTTGCGACTCGTGCCTCCGAACTTCCTTGCCGTGGTGAATTCCACGCTTACAGGTGGAGAGCGGCCGGTCTAGCTCACCCCGAGACAGTTGGAACTGCATATCAACGTCCAGGTGCTCCCTCAGGTGGCATGATGTCGCGGATGATGTCGCGGGCATCTCACACTGAACACCTTTATGTTCTGTGGTAATGAAAGACCGTAATGGCAGTTTGTATCGATTATTCCGCAAGATCTTTCACCCTCGGTCCGCAGCACCTTCCCTGCTCTCCATTGAAAGTGCGGCCGCTCCTGATCCATCACCATTCGAGCAAGCGGGAAGCTCAAGGAAGAAGCCGCGCCTGCAGCTGATCCCGGCCTGCGCACGTCGGCCCCACTTTGACAGGCTGCTTGATCGCCGGCTGACCAACCCAGAGTCGCACGACCGCCCAGCCTGTTTGCTGAAAGCTCGGCATCACGATCGTCCCCCGTTAACTTCGCACGACTCCAGACGCACCCACTTTCTCGATCCCCAATGAGTGGAAGAGCCGCTGCAAAATCCCGCGGGTAGGTACATTCTGTCAGCTGGGACAGCGCAAGTTTTGCAAGTCATTCATTCCCTTCCATTCTAGCCTCTTTTTGCGCGCATTTTTGTTTTGTTAGAGCGCATCGTTTTCGCCTTCCTTCTCAGGCCGTTTTGCAATCCCAGCGCGGCCTGTTGACGTTGTTGCTTCCCCGTTCGAGCAAGCGACTGCCTGCGCCCTGAAAGAAATTTAACAAGTGCTATGTTTTGATCGACGTCCCTTCTCGCGAAGCCGATGCTCTTCCACGTCCCGTCGACATCCAAATAACGGTATCTCTGCGGGGCGATCTCTGCTTCGGCCCATAATACCGTCGGCTCTTGTCAATACGTGCTTCAACCCCATCTCGCGTCCAACCCATTGTATTTTCGCAGTCGAGATTTCCCCGCCTACTCTCACTATCCAAGATGGACTCGTCCCGGAAACCACACGATGATGCATCGGCGGATCCTTCGCCTACCGATACGCGGCTGCCGTCCCGCTTCGAGTCCATAACTGGACGAGAGGATAGCCCTGCCGACAGCTTCCTCTCGACGGAGACGATTCGGAGAGTTCCAGAGCAAGGCTACGGTGAGCGTGCCCGGGTTCTTCGATTTCCCAAGACGAGTCCCGGCGTCTTGGCGACTTCTCGGCAAATTACTGACAGACTCTCTTCACAACAAGGTACTATCCAAGGCCCAAGCAACACAACGACGAGCGACTACGGTCAGTCCAGCTCTCTTGCCGACCGTCCAACCCCGCGGAGCAGCCAAAGCGTGCTGCGGTCTCCAATGCTCGGCCCGGATCGAGGTCGCGCGCGTCCCCGAAAACCGCCGATGGCGCGTCGAACATCCTCAAACGCGCAAGCTCCCCACCGTGGCGAAGTTTTCTCGGTCGACGACGGAATCGCCGAAGTTGAAGCCGATGCTGCGGTGCGTCAGAACTACACCTCTACTCTTAGAAGACGGACACTCGCCCCAACACTTCCTCGAGTCAATTCCGTCCACGACGAAGACGAATCCCCAGATGGCATCGACGAGGTCATCAACGAGCCCGAAATTGCTGTCCCGCAGGATGGCATAGATGACAGTGCCGAAGCACCAGGCGAGGAAGGCATTGAGAATCATGAAGACGACGATGGCGACATCAGCGATGCTGAGAGCTTTACGCTCAAAGACCGCCAGCAGGCCATCAACGAGACACACCCTTTCGGTATTCGCTTGTGGAAGCCAGCGTTGTACAAGAAAGATCGTTCGGTGCAGAAGAACGCGGAAGGTGATATTCATTCAGCTCCTGGCGGGCGAGTGAGCAACTGGCTTCTCTTCTTCAACATTATCTGGACACTGGCATTCGGCTGGTGGATGGCTTTGATTGCCTTCTTGGGTGCCGTTATCTGCTTCATATTTGCCGCGGCGCCTAGCGGGCGTGAGTACGGACGTGTGTTGTGGGGCCTCGCCGGATACCTCCTCTACCCTTTCGGAAAGTTCATTCGACTGGAACAGCAGGAGGCGTACCTAGACGAGGATCTCAATGAGGGCCGGAGTATCAGTGAGTACGAGCAATGGCAGAGCGGTGATCTTGAGTACGGACGACTGTTCTTTGGACCGGAGAGAAACCGGTCCATCATTGGTCGATCCCGACGAAGCATCGACTCGGAACCTGATGAGACTGAGAGCCTCTTGGGCAGAGGACGTGGACGAGGGTCTGACCACGACTTGCCCCGGATGAAGCGAAGGTTGTTTGGCCGCGGTCAGTGGAATATCGGCCGTGTCATCTTCTTTCTCTTCTTCTATTTCCTGATCATGCCCTCGTTGATTGTTGTGTCGCTTATTTGCTGGTTCCTGGTGTTCTGGATCCCCATGGGCAAAGTCACGATGCTCCTCTTGGACCACCTTCGCCGCCATCCCCTCGCTCTGTCATTTGAGTCCGACGTCACCTCGGCTCGAGACCCAGGAATGCCGTTATCATCGATCCTGGTCTGCACGTACAGGGCTGTCGGACTCAAGTACTGGAAGTACACTATCGATGGCACTAACGTCTTCCTCATCAACCTCATGGCCATTGTTTTCTTCGTCATTTTCGACTGGATTGTCTTGGACGGCATCTTGCACATTGAGAACATATTCACGTCACCCGCCTTCCTCTTTGTGGGCGGTCTCATGTCCATTATCCCCTTGGCATACTTCATCGGCCAAGCGGTGGCTTCGATTTCAGCGCAGTCATCGATGGGCCTCGGCGCCGCTATTAACGCATTTTTCTCAACGGTGGTTGAGGTTTTCCTCTACTGCGTCGCTCTGAAGCAAGGAAAAGCGCAGCTCGTTGAAGGCAGCATTGTTGGTAGCATCTTTGCTGGTATCCTCTTCCTCCCGGGCCTCTCCATGTGCTGCGGAGCGATCAAGCGAAAGACCCAACGCTTCAACTCCAAGTCTGCCGGCGTCACGTCCACCATGCTACTCTTTGCGGTTATCGGCGCATTTGGACCGACCTTGTTCTACCAGATCTACGGCACGCACGAGCTCACTTGCCAAGATTGTATCAACTTTGAACGCCCAAACCACTCAGGAGGGACGATGCGGGACTGCCGGAGGTGCTACTTTTCTCAAACCCCCGCTATCAATGACCGGTTTTATCTTGAAGCAGTCCGTCCCTACTGCTATCTCGCTGCGAGCATGCTCTTCCTATCGTACATCATCGGCCTTTGGTTCACACTCCGAACCCACGCCGCCGTGATCTGGAACACGGAGGTGGATGAGAAGAGGCACGACGACGGTATGACCACTCATACCAGCGGCCGACCCTCAGGCAATCCCCTGGGCGACGCGACAGGCGTTGACATCCGCGACTCAAATCTGTATAAGCGGATTTTGGGCCAGTCCCTTCGTCAGGTCGGTCATCAGCCCGGACCAGATGATCAACCCCGCCACGGCTCTAGCATTGTAAGCAGTGGGGCCAATGGCGGTCTCCATGTGGTCCCCCCCAAGACAACCGGGTACGGGACCGAAATCTCTGGTACATCGCTCAGTATTCCCGGCTTCACCGAGGCTGAGAATAACAATCTCGTCCACCAGGTGACGGAGATAGCTGCAACGGCTGCCACGGTGGCGGCCCGGAATGTGCAAACCCCCCGCCGTATCTCAGCCCTCGGCGCCACGCCGTCAACGCCAGCTCATCAGTCCATGTCAAGCAGCCGCCATGCCCTAGTCAGGACCGCCACGCTCCCTGATGAGTATATGGGAGAGGCGCAGGCCATTTCGGGAGGTGGCCACGGAGGTCACGACGCGCCCAATTGGAGTCGGCTCAAGAGTTCCATCATTTTGATGGGCGCCACTTTGCTGTACGCCATGATCGCCGAAATCTTGGTCGACACGGTCGATGTTGTTCTTGAGAGTTTCGAGATTGATGAGAAATTTCTCGGCGTCACACTGTTTGCTCTTGTCCCGAACACGACCGAGTTCTTGGTAAGCTTTACAATTATTGCCTGCCGCCCCAGAAATTGGCCCGCTGACGTAACGTGACGAACAGAACGCCATTTCATTCGCCATGAACGGAAACATTGCACTTTCTATGGAGATCGGCTCGGCTTATGCTCTCCAGGTCTGCCTCTTGCAGATCCCGGCTCTAGTTTTGTTCTCCGCCCTGTACCCACTCGAGGTGCCGGTGGAGAAGGCAGTGCAGTACAGTTTCAACCTCTTGTTCCCGCAGTGGGACATGGTTACGGTTATCTTGTGTGTGTTTTTGCTGAGCTACATGTATGGCGAAGGCAAGAGCAATTATTTCAAGGGTAGCATTCTGCTGCTCAGCTACCTCGTGGTGATCACAGGATACTACTTTAGTGGATTTGGGGCGACGCTCGACAACGGCGTGAGTGGCGCCAGCCGTTTCGATACTTTGGGAAACAATGGAGAGTGGATGAGTTACGGGTTCAAGACGGTTGGCAGGAGCACGTCAGGCGTGGCATTTTGAGTGACGGGTTCAGGTTATTCGACACTGGGGGCGGAATACGGGTCTGGGGAAGCGGGCTAGGATGACATTTAAATTAATTGGTCGGAGAAGTGGTGGTTTTTTAGGGTCACGCCTAGCATTGTTGGCTAAGGCGTGGAGCCACATGGACTAGAGCAGCTTTTTTCACTGATGTTTTTTGCTCAGTATACCCTCTTGATACTTGGGATGAGGCGGTGTATGGACTGATTTAGGAGTATAGATATTGCTAAGGTAGAGACGGACAAGGTATAGGCCTCGATAGATGACAATGAGATTGTACTAGTCCGAACGCTGTGGACATGGGTGACTGGGTCTGGGGAATGTTCTGGATTGTCTTATGGGGCAACGGGCGAGGCGGAGGCTCTGAGCTGTCACATGCCGGATGACATGACAAATTACACAGTCCATTTTCCGTTGTCCCTTGGCCCAGCCCGAATGATTTTTCGGTGTTTGTGGGGGACAGGGGTCTTCATGCGAGTGACGTGGGTGCTTGACACTGGACATGAACCTGAGCCCGTTTCCTTTGTTTTTTCCATTCTGGACCACATTACGGTCTTGGAAGTTAGATGATCCCTTGAATTCCAACCTTGTCTAGGGGATTCTATTCTAGTGGAATAAGTCTCGGGCTGACAAGCTTGAGGGCTGGATTAAGTCTTTTGTGTGGAATGTATCCTGCCTAAGGTATCTACCTGTACCTACTTAGGCGGCTATGTTCCTAGGCAGCAAGATGGGGTGGACAAGGAGGTTGGGCGTCGTCATGTTAGTGATAATCAGTCAGTCAATCAGTCAGTCACAAGAAGCCACATGAGTCTTGCCAGTGAAAAAGTGACGTAACACCACGTGCACACTGCCATGCACCACCACCACCACCACCACAGAGCCAAGAGTCTAAAATCTAGCCCGAGGGGTGCCCGGGCTGGAGGCCTGTGTAGTGTTGGGACTGAGTACTTGGGCTGGGTGGGTGCCTGCCTTAGGTACGTACCAACCTTACCTACTGAGTAACGGAGGAGGACAAGAAGTAAGAGAAAAAGAGAAAGAAAAAAAAAACCAAATCGAACTGAACCGAACCGAACTGAACTGAACCCGGTCTGATGTAGACGTAGGTGTCAATGTCAAATCTCGATCCCTCGCTCGCTTTTGTACCGATCCAGTGTCCGATTTGG
>Ga0247765_1000934_pt1 | contig 17610 bp, 26 predicted proteins | sample UWRJL106311C6_FD_179949 | JGI IMG/M metagenome (GOLD analysis project Ga0247765, IMG submission 179949) | Plant litter microbial communities from Arlington Agricultural Research Station in Wisconsin, United States - UWRJ-L106-311C-6 | ecosystem: Environmental > Terrestrial > Plant litter >... | reverse complement strand
CGAGGTACCTTTCCCGACGGTCTAGTCCCAAGCTGCAAATTGACCATGGGCAGCTGAGTTTGGCAGCTGAAAACTGAAATGGCTGCCCGCGATCGCATTTAACTGCACTTGGTGGCTTCGGCTTGCGCTTTCATTTGTTAACGCTTGCGCACCCTGATGCCGATTGATTGACTGGTTGACCGTGTGCTGGATTGATAGTATGCTGGATCGACGGCGTGCTGGATCGACGGCGTTCTGGGTCGACGCGTGGTGAGTTGTTGTTTGGTTCGCTGTTTAAATAATTTGCATGGGCGGGAAATGGGAAATTTCAATGTCGATGGCGGCCGCTTGTGTGGTGATGGTTGCGGCACAGAGGCTCTGGTGGATCCAGCAAAGCTTATCCGGACTGCGCAGGTCTGGTCAGGTACCCGCTGTCGCAGTGCGTGCAGTACATTGCAGCAAATGCACTAGTCCAAGCCCGTCCCAAGACTTGACGTGGCGTTGATGACGGACCCGGGCCGACACTGTCTCGATCCTACAGTCAACCAAGACGAACATTGAGTGCTATCTCGGGAGAAGTCGGACATTCAATCCAGTTCCAGGCGCCCTTCAAATATCGGTGCTTTTCTGCCATTACTATCAAGCGCCACTTACACTCAATCCACTCATCAACAAGTACGACGACATCAGTCATGCTCGCTGTTGCGGAATAAGACGCCTCCTCCAAATCTCTTATTTACTCAAGTCCCCCCTACTCAAGCCTCCTTGCTCAAGCCCCTTGCTCAGTCTCTTTGCTCAGTCCCTTACCCAGTCAGGAGATTGCCGTTAAACACCGGAACGCACCCGGACACTTCTCAATGCAGCGCCGTATTCGCCCAATCGCTCCTCGGCCCGCTTCCTTAGAACCACCCATACAACCTTTATCACGTCACCATTGCGGTGCGAGACCTGATGGTCAAGACCGCGGTCCCAGATTTCCCTCGCCATCTTCATGCTCGCCTACAGCATTTCCATGGCCGCATCTGCCGGGGGGTGCGCCTCCAGACTGGACAGAAGTTGTTCGACCAGCTGGCGTTGGCGGTGTTCTACCGACATGAACTCCTTTGTCTGCATGTCACCCGACTCCCTGCACCATTGCCGAAGGTTGTTGAGGAACTGGGCGGTGGCCCAATACTTTATCTGCATAAGCTGCGCTTCCCACGTCGACCGAAGCTGTGTTGCCGCCACGTCCGCGCCGCTGTTGGAGAATGCTCGCATCGCGTCGAGCAGGGCACGACTTTTTCGGTGAAGCTCGATGCTCGAAGGAAGCACTGGTAAGCTCGGGGCCATGGGATTGGCAATACTGTCGTAGAGCATTTGGCGAACGGACGGCGAGTTAAGTGCGTCGAACATGACCGAAAGCCCATGCAAGAGGCAATGAACGTATGCGATAATGTAGACGCCACAGTCGAATCCGTTATCTTGGGGTGTGCACTGTCACAGTCAGTCACTGCCATCTTGCACATAGGGAGCTAGAGCTCTAAGCCATGACGCACCTGTGCAATGGTGGAGTTGCTGACTTTGATCTTGCACTTCCCGAGGAACTCGGTGATCTCGCCACCCAAGTCCCGACCACCGGGCGTATCGCTCGCGCTCGGGAGAGGATCGTACTTCTCGAGCTTCCAGTCTGCTGCTGTTCCCCCCCGGCGCACACATCGGAAGAGCAACCAATGGTGTCGGGCTGCGTCGAAGGTGGGCAAGTACACGGCCGTGCAGCGGCTGAATCGGCCCTCCAGCTCGGAATATCCGTCAGCGGAGATGAACTTGGACCTTGGGGTCAAGCTGTCGACAAAGGCAACCGAGCCCGTGAGGCCACAAACCCAGGCGATGAGGTCCGAGACCAGCGTGTTGACAACAATGTCGTTGAGGAATCTGCCCTTCTCGTCTCCGTTGTGCGCTGTCAGGCAAGCCAGATCTGCAGCTTGGGGGCGCGTGAGGGGACGCGTGAGGAGACGTGTGAGGGGATGTTGTAACGCCTCTGGGCGAGTGACTGACGGGAAAAGTGGTGGACCGGGCGACTTCTCCAGTTCGGCTGAGTCAATTGACCGGGGTCTCTTAAGGCTGGCGCGAGGCAGAGGTTCGTCATATCTAGAGTTCCCCTGGGGTTGGAAATTGTCGGGGCATGCCTCGGATGGTCCAGCCCCAGATGCTGATCGGGTCTCAGATGCGGGCCGAGTCTCAGGTGTCCGAGCCTCTGGTGCTGGCTGAGCTGACCCGTTGCTGTCAATGTCAGCCATCAGAGACGACTGACCATCTCCAAGCTGTCCCAACTCCCCCAACTCCCCAAACTGCCCCAGCTCCCCGGCCTCACCCATCTCCATAAGATCATCAAATGGTACCGGACTGTATGAAGGGGAGCGGTGATAGCTGTCTCGGAACGGCGAAGGCGTAAGGTGTGGAGGGGGGCTGAGGTCTCTAACAGAGGCATGCCTCGCCACTTCTGGAGTTGGCGGGAGAGGCGAGCCACGAGGAGAATCAGATGGACGATTGGGTGTCTGGTTCTCGTGCTGGTGCTGAGGCGGGTGCTGAGCCTGGTCGCTGGCTCGCTGGCTCCAATCCTTCCAGGCACCGGGGTCAATGTTCTTGACGGCGCTGCCGATGAGCTTGAGGACAAAAGCCTTCTGGCGGACATTGGGGGGTTGGTCGGCGACAGTAGTCGTGAACCGCTGCTGAATATCGTCGAGCAGATCAGGCAGAGTGGTGTTCTGTTGGAGCTTGCAGAGTTTATAGAGCGACCGGAATGCCGTTTCGCCCAAGAAATGCGTGTGGTGTGGATGCAAGAGGAAGAATACGATCTCCGAGGTCAGGTTGAAAGCTGAGGCCAGACTGCTGAGCTTCCTCACATGCGACGGCGGCAACGCGTCAACTGCGGCGCCATGCAGTGTGGAGCCGAGGAATTCGATTACCGGGGGAACTACGGAGCGGACGGCCCAAGTGGCGGGGGCGAAGTTGAGGTCGTGGTCAGGGTAGGCGGGCTGAGGAAATGCCGCCTGGCAGCATGCCCAAAGAGCGTGCACTTTTCGAACCACGTCGGGATTTTGTGGGTCAAGATGGCATTGGTTGAGGTCGCGTCGGAATTGCTCTCTCTTCTGCGCGGTCTGATCAGCTGACATTGGGACAACCGGCCCGCCGGATGATGTGCGCTGGTATTGTCGAGGCTGTCGAGGGTCGGTCATGTCGGGGGTTGTGTCATTGCGAGCGGTTGTTCTGCTCTTCCCAACACAGTTAACGACAGCAACGGGGCTTAATGTCGAACTAAGGCGGGGTTGTGCAGAATCATGGCCAAAGAGGCAGGGCCGTCGACGAAACAAGCAAGAGCGTTGGTGATAACCCCGCTGCCGCTCCAGAGCACCTCGAGATTTGTCGACCCACCCGCTTTCGAGGAGGGAACCTCAACATTGTGAGCGTGGCACAGGGAAAAGAAGGCAATGGAGTAGAGATCGCGGGAAGTGGTTTGGTGTGCTTGGAGCTTGTAGGTGATGTGAGGAGGTCTGTCCTGTTGAGCCGGATAGTTCAACATCTGCCCAGGCTCACCCGGTGATTCTCACATGGGATGTTGCGCAATTCTGGTGGCACTGAAACTTTGCTGCCTCTCCAACTTTCATGCCAGGTATTTGCACGTAAATACAAGTCGTTCCCCTGTTTCCAACGCTGCCCGCCAGTACTTCTTGACAACGTCGTCCTTCCCAAACCTATACCTCCCACAATCTGTGCGGTGTTCCAATGCGTCCAGAGCTGCGCCGTGCCGTAATCCTAAAGTCCCCAGTAACACTCTCTCGTCGGCTTCCATTCTTGAGATGCGCCCGGTCAATGTCGGCCATACTGACCTCGTACGGCAGCACCACCATCACGTTCATGCCCTTGTCTAACCAAACTTGGAGTCACCCGCCTTGACGTTATCAGTGGAAAGCTTGATCAGGTACGGCGCCTTGAGGCCATTGTGCAGCCTGCGTTTTCCAGCTCTCTCTGTTTCCACCATTAACAACGATAAGCAGCTACACGATTTCGCATGGCATGCCGACTGGATATCGACCCGGTTTCATCCGCAGATGGCGTCGTCACCCGAGATAGCAGCCCACCGTTCAGAGGAAACTGGTGTCATATTGACGTTGAGGTGTCAACTAGAGCGCCTAGATAGAGATAGAGAGCTTGATCGGCTCGAGTCCGCCGAAGCTCCATCACAGCAGGGGCCAGGGGCACTTTGTGTATTGCAGGCGTTAACACACACTACTAAGATACCTAGATAGGGCTTGCAGAAAGTAGATTGCCACACCTTTAGGAGTGGGGGGACGAAGATGTACAATCCAACCGCTGAAAGATGTGTAGTGTGGGGCTTGGTCAGTACCTATCCAGCAGGGAGGGGTTTATACAATACATAATACAGGTGGGAAGCTATTTCGCGAGTAAAACCCAGCGGCGCAGTAAACTGTGAAGTCGAGTAATGGTTGCAGGGTGGCCTGGCCGATAAAAAATAGGTACCAGGCAATTTCTCGACGGCTACGCAACCCCTGGAAGTTGTGATACTCAGAGCGTTCATAAGCACGTAGTCGGACATGAACCCATGGAGGTACATTAAAGCTCATAGTGTCATTCCACAGCTGCCAGAGGTAGAAGAGCAACACCGGGACAAGAGTTGACATGATGGCAATGCTAGATATGCGCCACAGCAGCGTTTCCAGTCTTGTAGCGAATGGAGCGTTCCAGGCAAGGCAATGCAAGCCCCCGTATACAAAGCCAGTAAACGTAAGTCCGATGTAGAGTGATCTGCCTTTTCGAATGCCTTTCAGCCTCGGAAAGTAGGGCATGCGGTCCGAGAGACTCTCTGCGGGATCGGGATCGCCATCGTGAGGGGTTACGGTGGATAAGAGCTGCCATCGCCGAATATCAGTCTCTGACATGTCGACAGTTATCGTCTTTTCGGTCAACTCTTGACCGCCACCGTTGGCTCGCTCAATGTAGTGATCGAAAAATACACCTTGGCATTCATCCGACTCGGACAAGGGCAGGGTAAGTCGTTGAAAGCCGGGACGGCATTGTTCTGTGCTGTCGGTAACTTCGGCAAGACACCGATGAAATGATCGGTCCATTAGACTGATAGCATCATGTTAAGACTTTGGTAATTGAGATAGCTTTGGGGGGTGAGACTCACTAGGATTTATACCGACTTCCCTCGGTCCACAGTATCTCGCCTTGCGTAGCACTGACAGTCTCGACGCCCAGTCCAACAAGCCATTTCCTGCTTCCAGAACCCGATGATATCACGAGGAGGAGTGGAAAGCCCTTGAGCCATTCCGGAATCATGCTACGTTCAACCTGATGCCTCACCGGCCATGTCATCATACAACCGCGCGTCATGGGATCTCGCGGCTCCCATCTTCGTCCTAGTTCCTCCCCGGAAGCCCCGGGTATGTAAAACCTAAACCCGCGCGGTTTTTCGTCAGGGGGATTTAGCCAATGCAACTCAGCTTGTCTGTGATCGAGTGTGGAGAGGCACAAAGATAGGCGAAAAATCCAAGTTCATCATTCCCTCGGAGGACTATTTGCTCCGGCTCCTTGGTGTTCAGTGGTTTGTTCCACCAAAGGCAATATATGAGCAGCGCAACCAAGGCATGTCCAAGCGTGTTCAGCTCCAGCAGACTGATTCCGATACGTTGGCCCAAGCGACCAAAGCACTGGGCGCTAAACCATATGGCTGCCAACTTGGTCAGTAAGCAACAGCCGGTACCACCTCGATTAGAACATACCTTGGAAGCAAACGAGGGCCTTTGCAATGGCATCCCCTTTGCTCTTGTCCTCGACACTCTCCCGAGACTGATCCGGAATGAGATGGGGGTATTTCTCGGCCAGCGCTTGGAACCCCGCGGGCGTTAACCTAAGACCTTTCCGCGGCTCGTCGAGCGTCATGGTCCTGGGCAAAAAGTTTTGATTCTCCGAGTCGCTCAAAACTTCATATCCCCCCATTAGAACGAAATGGCTGTGGACGATTGTCCATTTGTTCTTTCTAGGGACAGTAGTGGGCATGTTCTGCATACCATCAATGGTTAGACTACCTATCAGCTCGGGTATCAAACACAACGCATATATGCGTACCTCTTGATCGGTACTAGGCGACAGCGTCTTCTCCAGGGCCACGGTGAGTGACCTAGCGGCCTGGTATTGCTGATATGCAGAAAACGCAACCTGTTTAGGTACCCCACAGACGTCAGTTCAAGTTTCAGAAAGCAAGACACTCAACGTAGGGGTAATGTAATGCAACGCACCAACTCCGGTGCAAAGAGGCCGAGAAGAGTCCAGCTAATCTTTCGAAGAGTTTGACCTGGCCAAGAGAATTGGCTCCACGGCCACTGATGACGAGCTTTCTTCCAAATCGAGAGGGTACAGATAACGTTCCAAGGTTCTTCATTGCGCGCCGGGATATTGAGGTGAATGGCCGACCACACGCAGAGACCCACAGTTACGAGGCAGGTGGAAAAGATTCCAAATGTCCCACGAAACGTAGGTTGTGGTTGCCACGATGAGGTGTGGTTTGCGGAAGAGGCACTCTGATTCCCAAAGATGGTCTCCATCGGTGACTAGTTGTTGTTTCGCAGTGCGTGGTTGAAGGAGGGGAAAATGTGCGAGAGAGAGAAAAAAAATATTGGCTCGCTTAATTTCGAGCCGGGTATTCAACTGGTGACCGTTGATCCGCATCACGGACCTGATTGGCATGACTGGATGTTCCCGCCCATGCAGTCCTCACCAATCCGGTGTCAGGCTAAGACTGAAGGGGGTGAGCTGAAAATCGATATCGACCCCGCCAATCTTCTTTTAGGAGAGGCCTCCTCCAGGATCAACCAGCCAGCCCGGCACACTGGATTCGGTGGAATTGATGGGGACGCAACTGAGCGATTGAATTGCTTATGTTCTCTCTAGCGCTCTGGCTTTGCCAGAGGGGGCTTTTCCATAGTCTGTCAGATGCTGTCAGAAATAATAGTAATTACCACTGTATAAAAAAGTAGGCAATGAACGTTTCGTGCTTTTAGTAGTCCTAGTTTGCGACAGGTTCATTATGGGTCCAGTATAATCCCACTTTATAGCCTTTCAGTTTCCATCAGCTGGTGACGTGGATATGTGCAACAAGTAAGCAGAATACAATTAATTAACGGCTTGTAGATGCTAATTTAGTAGTCCGAAATCCGTAAAGATAGGATAAATCGTACTGTTGCTTTTTAATTTTCTATATGCAAATTGGAGTGGGGCGGTTGTAATGTGGCATCGTATCGTTCAGTATAGCATTGCAGAGCTTTTTTTTATTTTCTTGGTCGCCTGTCGCGACTACGGCGGTATTGCAGAATATGCCGGTATCTGCTTCATCATCAACCTTCACAGCATGGGAAGCTACGTGCAAAGCGAGAGGGGTGTGGTGTTGCATCGACGCCCACATCACAGTCTGTTGTTGTTTTCGGATTGGGGTGTCGCACGCTATGTGCTGTTGCATGTCGCATATCACGCGGTGTCCCATTAGCTAATCAGCGCAAATAAGTCATCAACCTTCACAGCATCGCAGGGAAGCTGGTGCCCCATTAGCTAACCAGGGTAAGCGGGAATGGGAGCTAAATGCAGGTGCAAGAGGTTGTGAGAAGGCAGGAGCAGAGTCGTCGTCGCATGTATCACGTCACATGTCGCTGCTGGAGTTGTTGAGTCATCAACCTTCATTTTCATGGGCGGATGTTGGTGCTCCGTCTGTCATCAACCAACGTTGTACAACCTCCTCAACACTTTGACACAGCAATTGTAATCGGAACGCTTCGACGGGATACTGTGCTTTACGATGAATAGGGCCAGTGGGCTGACTCGATCTCCGCTGTACGGTATGACTTGTTACAACCTCTAGACGTCCTTCTGTTATACGCACGAGTCTTGTTGGGTACCTGGTGAGGGATTTTGTAAAGATCATTCACAATTTCTTTCAAGGACGTCGAGTTGTCAATGCTTTGAGAATGCCCTTGCCAGAGGGGTGGCCTCTAATGCTACAGGAGTCAGCCGTCACGTGGCTGTAGGCCTCAGAGCATGACTCTTACGTCAGCTGCCCCCTCCCGGAATTATGTCCGTTTTCCATTTTCCTCCCTGTCTGTCTACGTCGCTGTTATGGTAATCTTCTTTTTCATTGGCCACAATGTGTGACTATGTTTTGGATCCCTTCGGGGATGTCATACTTACGCTCAGCAACCCGAACGCGCCGTTTGCTGTGTGGGACGATAGCGAAGACGGCCCCGCCCTGACCGAGCCCAGTGTCAACCCAGAGACCGTCGAGAAGCCTACCCCGCCTGCGGTACATACACTGCCGGCTGAAATCCTCCTGCCACTCGTGGAACCTACCGCGGTGGCTGAGGATATCACCATCGCCAGGAATGAGCTACCCGCTCCGCAGGACAACAACGAAGCCTCCCCGCAGCAGGAGGAATCGCAAACAAGCACGATATCGACCGAGTCCGTGACCTTTCTCCTCTCATCGCGCCACCTCATCTTGGCCTCACCGGTGTTCAAGGCAATGCTCACCGGAGGGTGGAAAGAAGGAGACAAAGATAATGGTCCGGTTCGACGAGGATGCGCCGAGGACTGGGATACCGAGGCTTTGGTCACCGTCATGAACGTCCTCCACAGTTACTACCGCCAGGTGCCAAAGAAGGTCTCGCTGGAGATGCTCGCCAAGATAGCTGTCATTGTTGACTATTACAAGATACACGAGGCGTTCCAAGTCATCGCGTCGCTGTGGATCAATGCCCTCAAAATGTCATTGCCCGAGTCTCCCGGGAGGGACCTTATTTTGTGGATCTTGGTCTCTTGGGTTTTTGAAGACGCGGCCATATTCAGAAAAGTCACCAAGGTTGCTATACTACGGAGCAAGAAGGACATCACAATCCCGCATGAGCTCCCAATCCCGGCTGTGATTAGTAAGTTTTGACGAAAATATAACGAGATTTATTTACTAGACCAATCACGGGAAAACGCGCAGATCGAATCAACCAGCTTCGGAAAGACTCTATAGACGTGATCTCTGCCGCGTTCCGCGGACTCCGAGACGACTACATCCATGGCCGCCAGGGCTGCAACTTTGAGTGCAGCGCTATGCACCTCGGCACCTTGATGAAAAACTTATCTGGCCTTAAATTTCTATCCTATCCGCCAGAAACTCCCAATGGGGGCTTGAGTCTCGCGGGGGTGGTGGAGTGCATAACCACGATGAGATCTCCAAAATGGTACATCGACGATGGCAAATCCTACAAGCGCTGCTCTCATGCAAGTCATCGGTGTCCACAAAGGTCAAAGGAAGTTGGAGATGCAGCCTTTGAGCCCGGCTTAACCAGGGAACAACCTGGAGATGTTCATATGGGGCCTCTAAACGAGTTTGCTGAACTCCTAGTACATGGAATCCGGGAGAATATGGAAGGCTTGCGGTTAGATAACGTTGCCTCATCAGGGTAGAAGGATTACGCGGCACTGAAATGGGGTGTCGTCGGCAGTGACACGCCTAGAGTCTGTCTACTTTGCATGGGAAAAGAATCCGCTTGGTACAGTAACGGTATATATATCATGAGGACGCGATACTAAGTCGAGGGCCAAGGGAAAAGAAAAAAGAAAGAAAAAAGAAACCTTTTATTGAAGGCCACAACTAGCAAATTGCCTTGAGCGCGCTATTGACTGACTCGATGGCACTTTTAGCATAGTCCGTGATCTTCAACCCCTGCGAAGCCTGGTTCACCTCATTGACGATAGACTCGATTGTGACATTAAAAGCATTCCCGAGGAGCAGACACTTGTGGGGTTCGTGAGTGAGCTGTTGGTTATAATAGGGTTGGTGCTTTTTTGTGTCGAACATCCCATACCAGGTGGGGCATACAGCTGCCTCAAGCTTTTCCAGCAGCTGTGCAACGCTGAGCATTCGATAATCCTTCCAGCGAGAGTGATTTAAGAGAAAGGTGCTGTTCAGCAACCGGGTTAACGTCCCAAGCTGCATCGTCCTGCATTCAATGCCGCAGCCTTGGCGGTCACCAAGCAAATCCCGCTGAAGCTCACTCAGTCCGTCGAAGACTGTCCTGACTAAGAAGTTTCTATCCCTGTCGATGTGGTCTATGGGAGTAAACATCGTCGGCCACCATTCACCTGGGGCAATGAGACATCTTACCAAGGACTTTATCTGGAATCGGGAGGCCGAAATTGGTCAGTTTTGAACGTCCGTGGTGAATAGCAACTTTGGTTGCGGTCTCGAAGGCAATACTGTCGTCGAATACCCAGGATATGCAAATCCACAATGCAATCTTCCTGTTTTCGCATGTGGTGGTGGGAAGCTGCCATCTCAGATTGTCGACCCAGGCGGAGCTGAGAATCTCCATCGCCTGGTGCGCGGCATAGTAGTCGACAATGACGGCAACTTTTGCTAGCATCTCCAACTCCAAGGACCTTGGCACCTGCCTATACTGGCAATGGATGGTGTTGAGGAAAATGGTCAGTGCTGTGGTATCCCATCCCTGTGAATCGATTTGAAATTCGCCCTCAGTCTTTATACTCTCCTTCCACCCTCCAGTGAGAGCCGATTTGAAGACCGGCGAGGCCAAGGCAAGGTGGCGTGACGAGACGCGGAAAGTGATCGGTTCCGTCTTATCGGCTTCTCCCAGTTCTTCTTTGGCATTCTGAGGGGAGAAAAGTATACTCGAGGGTCGTTCATATTTGCTCAAGGCGCTATCGGAATCTAGAGCAAATGGATCGTTCGGATACTCAAGTTTGAGGATGACATCCCCATCGGGATCCATTGTATTGTCGCACATCCTCTCCGCCCCGTTGGGACAAGACAGGTTGAGAAGGTCTGAAGAAACGGTGTAGGGCGTAGCAAAAGGTTTCTTTCCTAGAGCTTGCGACTTAAAAAGGTTGTTCGAGGTGCAGCGCCCAGCTGGGGGCTGTCCGGCTCTCAGTTCATCGAAGCTCACAAAAGGTGTGTGGGGATGCGCGGCAAAAGCGCGCATGTGGGCTATAGAATGCGCGATTACTAGGCGAGGCTGCAATGAGGCCTACTGCCACGTCAACGAGAAGGCAATTCGATCATGTAAGGGAGAGCCCGCTCCCGCAAGCTCAGTCAAAGTTCTCCCGTTGCGAAATAATGGCATTGTGGCAATAACGCGCAAAGAAGCCGCGCGTTTGTAAGTTGTTCTCAACTACCTACCTGGCCGTTGAGGTCCCTGTATCCCGGAAGCTTGGGTAGCAGACCTAAGAAGAGAAGTCATAATTGAATTGTTGGACATCTTGACACGTTTCAACGGGGAAGTTGGCTACCCCATTGAGGCCTACAATATTACTCCGCGGAAGCCTAGAATATTGCCCCACTTCGTGTAGAATGCACGCGATTGCTGGGCGAGGCTGCAATGAGGCCTACTGCCCATCGTCCATCAACACAGGGATGACATCATAGTTACATCATAATTTTACCAATTGAGAAACCCAAATCAAGGCATCCTTTCGCGGGAGCGTGTAATAAACTGGGATCACCAGGCCGCCTCTGGCAATGTCCTACATGTCTGTCTCAAGAACGTACGCAGAAAAAAACTCAATCATGGCTACTGACGACGAGATCCAGAACATCCTCAACTATAATTTTACTAAGCGCGAGCTGCTCCACGAGGCTACCTTAGCGGCGGGCGCAGCCTTACAGAAAGACGTGGACGGCAAAGTAGCGGGAAACAAACCCCTCGCTCTGATAGGGGACGCTCTTATCCGCTTGGACGTCGCCACCAGAGCGTATAACCGCGGGACTGGAATATGTAAGACTCGGGAACTATCCAGCCCTAAGCAGCAGTTTACTAAATAAAAGCAGATCAAACTTCCGAGTATATTGCTCAAGAAGGATCAAATAAGAATCTCCAACTTCTTGGTGAAAGGCTTGGCCTAGACGCAGCCGTTGTCTAGAATCACTCTCAGCACGGTACAGTGCTAAAAACGACTCTAGCTTCAACTGTCGAGGCGCTGATAGGCGCAATCTGGGTGGACTCCGGATACGATTTCCCCCAAGTGCAGCTGGTAACCGAAGCTTTAGGTATTACTACACCGTTTTGAGATGTTCAGCGCGTCGGGTTACTGTTCAAGATGGTGGTTCTGTTTAGTGTCGTTTTTGATCCGCCCGTAGATATAAAACTTGGTTCTCCTACTTGCTTTTGGGTGCTGCGCAGCTCGTTCTTGATTACCTTATATTCTTCTCTGACACTCTGTCTAGCACTCTCCTTGACGATCTGGAGCTTGTGTTTGATGCGGCTGGTCCACCCGAACTGTCTGGAGAGGCTGGACCGTCAAACCACTGGCAGCGGATGGACAAGATGGACTCGCAGCAGATACGTGTGTGTACTGATAATAGAGATAATACTGGTAATTATACGCTTAAAAAAAGCCCTTCTCTCCTTCAATCCTCCCTCTGTCACGCTTGCGACGGCCAGTGCTTTCGTTTCTGGCTCTTCCTCCAGTTCAATTTTTGGCTCGTGGTCACTTTATTCGAAACACACCCTCCGCCTGCCAAAAGCAGAAAAGGATGCCGAGACAAATGGTAAACTGTAAATCGAACACGCCGGGTAGGATCCCGGGGTATTCCTTGCCCAAACGACCCCGATCGATATCCTAGCTGAAACTTGGCACAGGAAGTGAACAAGTATGCGTGGTTGTCGCAATTGATGGTGTGGGACATCATGAGAAACTGGTGCGCCGCGAAGATCGCAGGCAGGCCCTGCCCGATTTTGTGCGCGCGAGGCGTCGTGATAGCGTTTCTGTTGCGGCCGAGTGCCTGCTGGTGTTCCAGCCTTGTTGCCGGAGCAGAGTTTGTGATCGTGATGAAGGACGGTGGCGTCAACACTAATCTTTCTCTTGAAACGTCTTATTAGTAAATATCTGTAAAAATTATTTACGTTTGGGATTTTATTAATATTTCTGAAGCCGCTCGGGCAGTCTGGTTGTGGGTTCCAAAAGCCCCCAACTGCTCCTCTGCACATGCATTTGGAGTGGGGTGGTCTTGGGGTGCACGTTCTGGGCGCGCTGGATGCCAGATGTTAATTCGGTGCTGTTGGCCATTTCAGCACTGGTAGGTATCGCTGTAGTCCCCTCCTCACCGTTACCATCAAAAATGAACCTCACCCAACACAGCCTCGCAGATCACGTCTCTTCTGCGTTATTAAATGTAATAGACACTCTTTTAGGAGACTTTTTCCACTCTGCGAGTAGTTCGTAAACCGGCCTCCACAAACTAAGTTACTACGTCGATTAAGGTCGTATCAGCATATTGCAATGCGGTAGTCAGTCTCCGTTTAAGGGAAGCGAACTTCATTGGCGATACGAGGATAGAGAAGCTGATGCATACGGTGAAAACCCCGTGGATGCTCACTTCGGTGACTTGGTCGATGGTATTGAGGGTCAGTTGCAAACCGTGGCAGCTCCGGATGAAGCAGATGACCTCAAGGAACGCGACCAAGACGCAGAACTCTTCACCTACATCACCGATAGATCATTTCTAACTTGGATCGTGGCCACACACAAGCACATCAATTCCAGACATTGGCTGTCCAAATATTGGCTGACCAAGAAGCCCCCAAGTCCAAACTCCAGCAAACCCGCCAACCCAGAACTCCCCCAAAACAAGGAAACCATCACACCGCCCGTAACCGGCTCTCCAATAACAACTCAAATACCGACATTATCTTACAAGACGCATTTAAGCGTCCTCCTGCAACCGTGCAAGCTCTCGCTCCTCGTTTGATGGCACACGCGAGCCCGGATTATCCCCCGACCAGCTAACTGAGTCGCTGATGTTGCGGCTCGAACTCGAGCTAGGGCCACCTCCTGGTTTGTCACGCCGTCCATTTCCCCGTATCGCAAACTGCGCGTCTTCTCCAGCTGGCGACTGGTCCCCTCGGTGTCGTTGTGACTCGCCCTGGTGACCTATAGCCCAGGAGAGATAGGGCTGCCATGCGTTTGTCGTTGTCGCGTCCTCGATGTGTAACGGAGGGAAATCTTGGAGCGCAAAGGAGATGGCGGTTTCATCGATGGTCGAGACGGACATGGTGACGCTGAGGGCCCGGACAAAGGACCGAGTGAATGTGATGAGTCGAATCTAGGTGTTATGGACATTACAAGAAGCACTAACACAGTGGGAGGGGGTAAGTCCAGGTACCTCGAGTTTGTTGTCCGTCATAAAGGACTGTGCCAGTGGCCAATAGTCTCGGTAGAGGAGGCGGGCCAACAAAGCCAATCCCGCTATCAGCTCGCTTTGTAGGATCGAGGCAAACTGGGGGGTCTCGTTGGGAGATGCGGACCAATCAGCAATGATGCACCCACGAATGCAATCGGAGCTGTCGCACAAAATTGTGGTGGCTTGCCACGGGCGGGAGGGTTCTCTGTCATCGCTGTACAACACGTCCTCGTAAATATCCTTTGCTTCGTATGGCCTACAATCCAGCGGCATTTGGAGTTAGCATCGACCGTGTGGGATGGGGAGCAGAGGAAATGGGTAACGAACCGACGGAAGGTCCAGGCCTTTTCGGACGGCACATGGACCTTGGACGCAGCTCGGGCGGCCTGTGTGAAGATATGGGCCGACGTCCAGGGTGGCATGGGCTGGTCGACAGGAACCCACGCCGTATTTGCCTGCATATAACGTGCACCGAAATCGAGGGAAGCGTTGAGGTACGTGTCGTCGGCCTGTGGTGAATCTCTGGCGGGGGAAGCAGGCGGGGCAAATGCGAAGATGAGGCCCAAAGTCTCCTTGTTGATGCGCGCGAAGTCGACATCGCCCTCCGACCCCTCGTATCTCTCAAAAAAGTCGTCAATGCGCCCGAATGCCGCATCGGAAGGCAATTGCGGTTGCGCCATGATTGCTTGGAGGGGTTGCTGCGGTGTTCGATTGCAAAGTGCGAAAAGCAAAAGTGCGATTCGCAGGTGCACTCGCAAGGTGTTTACTGACGCGTTGAGCGGTTGGTGGAGAGATGGCGATAACGATAAGGAACGCGGGGTCGCTGCAAGCTAGCTTCCCCAGCTGCATAGTGGGGTCAGAACTTTTTGGTCCCCGACGAAGCATCCCCGCACTTTTCTAGCTCACAAGATTTCCTAAAATCCCACAAAGCTAAACACGGGACAGGTCCTTAGCGAGGCTCAAGGATCAAGACAAGCTCACTCCACCGAAATCCACCCACCATCGTCAGATGGAGCCTGCGACGGGCGAAAGTCAGTGCGACGACCCCGTCGCCAAGGCCGTGCGATTGTGGTGCAACCAAGCTCAGAAACTCCCAAGCGGTGCCCTTCTTTCTCACATTGATGCCACCCTATTTTCGGCATCAAAAGCGAGCGAAACGGCGGTTCTCCATCTTCGGGCTGTCACCATCCCTTGCCCCACTGACAGAAACGTCGACGAGCTGCTAATTGCGCAACTCAAGGCAGCCCACGCCATTAACGATGCCAGCCTCAAGGCGGCTGAAGAAATGCTGGATTGGAGTTGGCCAAAGTATCCAGAATATACAGGCGCAGCAGTCGCATCCTTTGCTCAGGGCAGTAATCCCAGCGCGCCCGAAACACCGGCCAGCAGGCACATGCGCCCGAAGACACCATCCGCACCTACACCCAAACGCACCACCTCCTCAACATGGCATGCCCCGCCGCACCATCGCTTTTGCACCATGGTCTCCAATATGAAACTTCACGATCCAACCCCGCGGCCAGATGCCACGGAATCGGCCACATACGCAGACGTCTTGGGGCCTTTCGTCCTTCCCTGGGCGAAATACGGTTTTATTATGGACCACAAGCACTTTCCGCCCAAGACACCCCCTCGGCTTCATGCAGCGCCAGCTATACGTCGTACGTTTGGCCCCGGATCTTTCTTGGCAAGAGGCCGATGATGCCGCACATTCCCAATGCCGCCACTGATGGCAACCCTCAAAATCCTGAGAATTCACCGCTAGCCCGATTGGGCGCAGTGCGGGAGGCGCTCCCCAGTCTCGACCCTCCCCCCCTGTCGGATGATCCCGTTCCCCGACCATTTACTGAGAGCATCATGGCTGAGTTTCTCGCCGAGTTTATTAACTCGCTGGTTTCCTCGGCCCAGACGTTCCACCCCGCAAAGTGCCCAGCCTACACGTCATTCAGCCACCAGCGCCAGTTTACGTTCGGGCCGGGACGTGGCTCTCGCCAGCCACCAAACGGCTCGTTCAACGCTAGTGTGGACGGCTACATGGTCCGGCCCGGACCCTCCTCACCTGTGTGGATCATCCACGAGGTTAAACGAACGACCAGGAAGGCATCTGGCCCACAGCTCACACGCCAAGAAGCGTGCGAGCTCGCCGCATGGGCATACGAAGTCCGTACCGAGCTCCGCGCCGAGCTGGATAAAAATGGGTACGTAAAGACTTTTTGTTATCTCTATTGTCGACTTGGCTCATTTGTGACTAACCAACGCACAGATCCCCAGCAGTTTGGTTGCTTTTACTTGGACTTGACAAAACGGAGATTTAGTTCAAATTCGCCCACGTGACCATGACGTGGCTAGATTACATTGGCGACCCGCAGTCTCCGATCCTCCCTGCGGCGGATGGCACTGGACACCCGGAGCCAGACAAATTCCTACAGATTTACGAATACGGATCATTCTTCATCTACGACCCCTGGCACTTGATGCTTGTTGGCCTGGCGATTGTTTCCATGGTCATCCATGACCGCCGTTCCCGTCCGCATCAATAATGTCTGTCCGCGGGTCCATTCTCTCACGGCTGAAGCCCGACCCCGGCACGCTACTAACTGCGGCTGGTATCCCATAGCCTTGCCCTCGTTGCAAATTTGACAATGCAAAGATTAACTCCCATAAAATGCGGCTCATGTTTCTTTTTTCTCGTGGTCAAACGTGGAATGTGCCAACAAGGAGGGGACTTGAGTGATGCCGCAGTCCGACTGACGCGCGTCGAGATAGGGGAAGAAAAAAAAAAGGAAAAAAAATTCAAGTCAGCATGTCTTGTAATGCACGGCAAGGATTTCTAGTGAAACTTTCACAACATTGAGACTTACTACCAGAGATTGAGTATGTTGCAGTTTTAATTTTCAGGAGTTAAGTGTGGAATACGCTTGCCAAGGAGGCCTTTTCCCGTAAGTGTAACGTGGGGCTGTTTTTTTATTGTAGCCAATGGGAATCCACTACTTATACAACAAAGGCTGGTGCACTGCACGTCTTGGCGAGGGACATCCCGCGTTTGACGAGGCTGAGTGCACAACAAGATGGCGAGCGACTGCATCGACTGTTAGAATTGATCCAAACGTTTCCAAAACTAGGTTCTTGTGGTCACTAAACGTAGGTTATATATATATATAGATCAAAGGAGATGGTAAACTTCATGTTAATAACGGTAAATTGTCTACCCCTGGATGGCTATGTACATCCAGGACTCGGTTCTATTCCATTTATAACCCACAGTCACGGCAGGTGCCCTAGATGCCCTACAGCCGTGGTGTGGTTGGTTAGCCCTTGGGCTAACCCACTGGTTGAGGTGCTGTTGCCAGCGCTGTGCCCTGGGCCCCACTAGGCCCCACTCACGCAGATAGATC